>Ga0247758_1000753_pt1 | contig 27712 bp, 33 predicted proteins | sample UWRJL156409C4_FD_180950 | JGI IMG/M metagenome (GOLD analysis project Ga0247758, IMG submission 180950) | Plant litter microbial communities from Arlington Agricultural Research Station in Wisconsin, United States - UWRJ-L156-409C-4 | ecosystem: Environmental > Terrestrial > Plant litter >... | reverse complement strand
GAAGCTGTCGAGGTTTTATGGGTATAAGGGGGCATTTGAGCCGACGGAGGGAAGGCCGGGTGGGGCGGTGAGAGAGGATGGGATGTATGCAGAGGGGAGGGAGTATAGGGTTGGGGAGTAAGGTGATTGGGAGTTTGTCCCTGAGTGCCACAGCGAGAGGGGGGATCTGAGATCTGAACAAGGATGCCTTGTAACGCAACAAAAAACACATACTCACTGCGGACTCAAACGGCAAAACTGCGATGACTTGCACAAAAAATAAAGCTACTCGCTTCTTTGTCTCGGCAAGGGACACATCTGCCACCGGGCCTTCTATTCCCGTCCTCGTATTGAAACCTTCCCTCAAGGCACTGCGTTATCCTACACACTCCCTCCACTCCACCCCAAGCTGAAGCCACATCCCACTCATCGCCTCCCTATCATAATCAATATACCCCTCCGCACTCTCATCCCCCGACTGCATTCTCACCCGACTCGAAAACGTCAACCTCTCCGTCCTATCACACCCCGACCAAAGCGGAAATTCATTTAACCCCTACCTGTTTCTCCTCCAGATGTACGCCATCCAGCTAACCTCGGCTGAATTGTGCCCAAGGGAGTTGGAACTCCTATGGCTGCATATGATTAAGCCAGCACTAGTTTGTGCCGGAAAGCTGTCATGCGACTCGACGCAGATGGCGCAAAGCCTTGTTGAAACACTCCGGGCTTTTGACAAGGCAGCTGGGCAGCTTCTGAGGGGGTGGAACCTGCCGGTATTCCAAGGTTCAGGTCACCCACATCACTGGTCAGGGGTATACACTCCGTACAGTCCAGGCACTTACACGTCCCTGGAACTCACTGATGATGGCCGGGCTAAATCATTCATGAATCTAGCCGCCCAGTTTGCCATTTTGGAATACATCAAAGCCGAGGCGGCGACCAACCCTCACGTACTCAACCAGCCTGGAACACGCGATTGCCTAGGCATACTGGAGTGCGCCATATTCGGTCGCGCGCTGTACAGGGACCCCTTGATCATGTTTCGCAGAGGAACTTATAGGATTATAATTGGTCTCGAAATGTCGGAGACGAGATTGGTGACCATTCGATTCCTGCTGGACAACGGTGTGAAGCAAGCCGACATGTATATTTCACGAACCCACACCCCAGGTGTCGCGGAGCTAGGCTCGACCGATTTCAAGGGGTTGCAGGATGGGGAGACCTTGCCAATTCAAAGGATCCTTGCGTTATGGTCAACATACGCTAAAAACAGCGACCCGCCGCTCGTATTGAAAAAGGCTGTTGGCAAGCATGTGGAATATTTGAACCAGGTGGCGGGCCTCCTTGACGCCAGCGGTATCAGTTTGGAGCCTGGTGTAAAATTTGGTGTGAGAACCCGTGTGAAAACGAGCTTTGTGAGGTCAAAGATAAGCTCTGCAGCAAAGTGGCTCAAGTCTCGAGGGGGCCGAGACGAGAGGAAACATGCTCGTCGGAACCCCTAGGACGTCAACATCGGCGAGGATGGCTTGAATGCGGCTGGTTGTGGCGAGGACAAGAATGGAAGACTGGGACTTGGGTAGGAGGTAATTGAGCTCTCTTTTGTTACTAGGGTTTAAACACCGCGCTTCGCGCGGAGAATACGTGGAATAAGTAATTTAAATCAGTGGAAGAAAAGAGCAGTGAATAGAAGTAATTATATCTGTAGTTCCAGGCCAGTGGCTGGTGTTTTGAGGCCAATTACAGGGCCATGAATGAGGCTAACGCCAATTGCAAACGAGTCCGTAGGTACAGACCTATAATTAAAAATAACAGCTATGTACCCTGCAGCTGTTATACTAACAATTTCTGTCTGCGGCACTAAGAGGCTGTTAAGCGGTGGCCAAAGCGCGCCAGCAAACCTTGCAGTGGGTGTACTAACGCGCAACCGGAACAAAACAGCACACATCGCCCGGCCAATTTTAGATTAGATATACCTTTTGCAGTTAACTTCCTTGTTTCCACGAGTCGGCTTTTACAATGTTTTGTCCAAGGTGGTTCTTCGTCACTGCGTGGCGGGGCCAATTTACCTATACCAAGAAATCCTCTTCTGCATTATCGCCTTACTAGAGGACAACATCGCCTTGCTCGAGGGTGACAGGGCGCCTTTTCTCATCCACCGCGACCTGTCTGGTCCGTAGAGGAAGGAATTATGTTGTAAGGAGAACGGCGTTACGTATGCTAGCACTTAAACTACTCGTGTCATCGAACTCAAGCCCCCACGTAACGCGCAAGATCACATCTCCGACCAGTCCAAGCGAAGAAGCAAGCCCGCAGAACACTCACGGGCACAGCTGTGCATTGATGTGGTCCCGGCCAAGAGTATACCTGTTATTGCCATTGTCATACCACCCAGCCTTGCCCTTGCCGCAAACCGAGTCGACCGATCCCATCTGGCTCAGGTAATCCTTGCTGATGACCACAGTTTGACCGTCATAGTTGCACATGCTATGTGACGAACAGAGTTAGATACCTGCGGGTGGAATAGGAATGGTAGGTAGGTACGGGGGACCCACTAAGCCATGGAACCGCCCTGCGTCGTCTTGACCCAGTAGTTGTTAAGCTTCTGGCCACCCCAGTAACTGGCGAATGCGGCCTGCACGCCGTCCACCGAGTCTCCGGCCGTGCGGCCGTAGCAGTTGACGGTCAAGCGGCGGACCAGACTTGCGCCTGAGTTGGTTGTGGACGCAACGTAGTTGTCCACGGCATCGTGGTCAATCGGGCCTAGGTATGTGTATTGTAGGTGGCCCGTCTTGGGATCGATGGTGCCATCTCCCGTGTAGTGGCCGTCGGGGAGGTCTGCAGGAAGACGGGGGGAGACGACGCCGGCGGCTCCGCCTGTGGCGTTGAGGAGGAGGATGGCGAAGAGGGAGAGGGTCTTGATGCCCATGGTTGGTTTTTGTGTGTAAGAGATGGGGTTTGTGAAGGAATAACTAAAGGAGATCTTAGGTGTTGGTCCGTTGTCTCTGGCGAGACGTTGCTGTCGAAGATACAGAACATGTCGTCCTTATATACAAGGGCTGATCCCATAGAGCCATCGCAAACTGCTATCCTCCGTCGGTAAGAAGAACAAGTTGCCGAAATAGTTATTAATAGCTTATAGAAATAGTTATAGAATATGTAACGTAGAAACGCGCACAGTCTTGTCAAGGCAAAGGGTACCTGCCATATCTCACGTTACATTTTAAACTTGCTTGATTATGGGAAGTTCCGTCGTTCTAACGATATCACCGTAAACTCATCCAGCCGCACTGTAAATAAACAGTCCGACGGGTAGCGAGACCCGCTTCAGCTCGCTTCGCAAATAGTACTATAAATCCTCACAGAAACAGCTTGAATACTTCATTTATTATCGTCGCTACTATTTGGTGAGTTTAGGCCCATCGTGGTACAGAGGCGATCGGCCTGATGGCGCGTGGCGCCGCGGAAAAGGGTACGGGGTGTGTCCTAAAAACAAACTTGCCAGAAGCGGATGTAACCGAGACCCCTTACCCATTTACAGTAACTATTTACGCCCGTGTATCTCCGACATCTCGCAGCGGTGGTCGCTTCGTCTTGGAATCGATTCGTTGTTCATAGAGCCTAAAGTCACAAATGCATATTGTCAACATCGGTCGTTCGCCCTTCATTACTTTCCACAACTAGTGAACCATTTAGCCATCCGTTATGCGCGAGATTGTGGTTTAGATCGGAGAACCCTGCTAAGCCGTGTCCAGATGCGCAGTCTGGGATGGGAGCATGTGCTGTCGGCCGCGTCGTGAAGGCATGAAGCCCGACCAATCCCTAGTGTTCAACCCTTTGTCGCCGTCAAGAGGTTGGTGCACATTTATCGGAGAGGAATGATTGACCACCTGCCCCAGAGTTGAGCTTGGCTAACGTTCTGGGATTGGAATTTGGGAAAGGTTTTCCACCACTTCGCAAACGTCCTCGGTTGCTTCTTCTTCAACGATTCCCTCCTCTTCGGCGATCCCATAATACCTTCCGTCAATTATCATTAATTATTATTTCAGTCCGTACACTCTCTGGAACCAGACCAGGTCAACCAGTTCATTCCCTCGTCCGTACCAATTACCCTAGACACCCCGTCAATTCCTCCAACCGCCATCTTCACCCACAGTACCTGCTGGTATATTCAACAAACTCCCTAACTCGCCTCATCATATACAACCGCCTCCCCTTCCGTCTGGGCCGGCTTCCACCCCCCGGCAACCGCACCCTCATACGCCAGCTGCGCAATTGAAAACGTATTCAGCTCCGACACTACGACTGTCCTATCTAGCTTCAAAATCCGATGCAGCATCGCATTCTGCGTCGGCACGGAGATATACTCCTCGCTCGCAATCTTTGAGATGGCCTCGTTGAACGTCACATGAATGAGTGCGTCGGGTGAGTTAGGACTGAGCAGGGAGGTCGACAGCAGCCACAGGGCGGGGGTGTCCGGGGTAGATGCGTCGGCGAGGTGGAGCAGGGCGGTGTTTTTGCTGAGGGTTGGGTGGGAGAGGGTGAAGAATTGGAGCGCACCCGTGGAGGGGAGGATGCGGCCGAAGGTGGCGGTGCCGCCGGTTGCGTTGCCTGCGAGGGAGAACCAGAGGCCGGCTAAGCGGCTGGAGCCGGAGACGGTGATCAGCCCGACGGGGTTGTTTCCGACGGATGGGGGGATGGGGATTTGGGCGGTTACTCCGCTGGTGATGTTGATGGACATGATGGCGGAGGCGGCGTCCTGGGTGACGTAGACGAGTTTGGTGGAGGGGTCTTGTTGGATGAAGACGGGGCTGGCGAGACAGGGGTAGAGGATGCTGTCGGAGGTGTCGGCCACGTCGGCGGAGAAAACGTAGAATTTCTCTGTTTGCGGGGAGGCGACTTTGAGCCCAGCCCAGACGCGGTTGCCGATCTCGAAGACAGAGTGTGGCCCGTTTCCGGGTTGGGGGATGTCAATGGTTTTGATGATGGACGGGGCGGCGGAGAGGGATTCGCCGGGGTCGACGAGGATGAGCCTGTTCTCGGACTGGAGGGAGAGCCACATCATGCCGGGGTAGACCGTGGACGGCCAGACGCCATGGAGCCCGGATTTGCTGTCCTTCCCCATGGGGAAGGATTGGTATGCGATAGGCGCCTCGGTGGCCGGGTCGAGCTCGATTTTGACGAGCTGGCTGTTGGACATCTGCGAAAGAAGCAGGAAGTTGGTGCCGGGCACGCGCGCGACCTCGTGTGTCTGTGCCGTCACCGGCATGAGGTACTCGGTGACACGCCGGCTGACGAGCGGACGGACGGCATTCTGAGAGAATGCGGTGCCGGCGCTGAAAGCCAATACGGTAACGAGTGACGGAAGGATGGAAGAAAACATCTTGTTCGGATTTCTGCGTGGCGCTGCTGGAAATTGCTGGACGCGAGGTGGCGATGACAACTTTTATAATCACTGGCAGTGAGTGAGCGCGAGTCTGGATTTGGTGTGTCCTGCACAACTGAGACATTTGCTGGTGTCGGCCCTGCGCCAACCAATCAGGACTCTTGTTTCCGCAGATCACTATTGGACCCGAGTCTTTTTGTCATGGCGATCTACATGCAATGCAGCTCACTCACAGCCCCGCTGTCCCAACTAGGCTAAGTCTCGGCAACTGTCTCGGGACAGACTGACAGCTCTGTGTCAACCCATGGCATCTTTTCCAGCCCAGCAACAAGACAGCAGGGATTGACTAGGAGAATCTCGCCGAAGAGTCGACTGCATGCTTTGAATAACGAGAAGTGGTCACGTTCACCGAAGTGCCCCGAACACAAATGCTGCCGAGTACCTTGGCTGATCATAGCATTGAGTATCTGCCCGGTACGCCAAACGCAAACCAAACACACAGCGTGGGTATCGATCAGAGCCGATCAGGGCCTACTGTCAGCTTATATAAGCAATTGGGGCCATCAGCGGAAACAGCCGGCTTGGCAACAGAGGCCCCTGGAAGCCAGAGATTTCCACAGTAGTTGACAACAACAATGCAATCAATTCCACAGTCATCACCAATTATTGGCCCCAAAGTGCTAGATTCTGACACCTACACCTCACCTTAGATTGCCGGACTACAACATGGTTCTGCGCTATCCGGTTGCACAAGCAGGCACATGGGCACCAGAAGCAACATAGGTAAATCATCGGTACCTATGTGGTTGTATGAGACGAATCTTGTTGCGAATGGCCCATTAGCTGAATGAGCCGTTCAGTGTAATCTTTTATGACCATTCATAGCAAACTCTTTCTTGGCAGACCCTGGCGGCCAGCCTGCCTATCACATCGCAGAGGCAATCAGGCAATCCCCGCACGGCGAGCTGAAAAGGTCCGAACGTCGCAAACACGCCAATTCCCTCATCATCATCGCATTTCGCTACCTGGACAATACCACAATGCGACTGCTACGAGTAGCGACTCTAACGCTTACGGAAACTCACCCCCAAGATGTACCGCCGTATGCGATCATCTCACACGTCTGGGGAAATGAGGAGGTAACCTTGCAGGACCTGCAATCTGGGACGGGCACAACCAAGGCCGGCTACGACAAAATCAAGGGCGCTTGCTCGGTGGCAGCGTCATGCGGGCTGCAATACGTGTGGCTTGACACGTGCTGTATCGACAAGACAAGTAGCGCCGAGCTATCTGAGGCCATTAATTCCATGTACCGTTGGTACTGTGAGGCGAAGGTCTGCTTCGCGTACTTGAGCGACGTTTCGTTTGAAGTCGATCACTGGCATCGCATCATGAATACAGGCACCAACAGCTCCTTCGCTACTAGTCGTTGGTTTACCAGGGGTTGGACCTTGCAGGAGCTCATTGCCCCATCGATCGTGATCTTCCTCGACCACGAATGGAATATCATCGGCACGAAAAGCGAAGCGCACATTCAAGCTCTTGTATCCTTGACTACAGGTATACCCCGCAGCATTCTGATGGGCGAAAGCCACGTTGCCACCGCCACCATCGCGCAGCGTATGTCATGGGCCTCTAAACGGGAGACCACACGGATCGAGGACCGCGCCTACAGCCTGCTTGGCATCTTTGACATTCACATGCCGCTCCTATACGGTGAGGGCAGCAGGGCCTTCATACGACTGCAGGAGGAAATAATGCGCGCCTCCACCGACAGCAGCATCTTTGCGTGGTGGCATTTAGGTTTCAGCCCTGAGCGAGTCGTCCACGACGGCCTCCTAGCCACTTCTCCCACCGCCTTCACGCGCGCTCCGTGTCAATTGCCTGACATAAATATTATCTCTCTTTCGACATTCCTCTTCCCAGGTGCCGGGCCCGGCCCCTTCACAGTCGACAGCAAGGGCATCCATTTCTCCACCTACTTCCAGGACATCGGCGGTGGTGAAGGCCTCGCCGTGCTTGACTGTACCGTCCAGGGCAGTGAGGACGCATGTCTCGCCGTTCGCATCCGCGACACCTCTTTCACCAAGACAGACTTTGTCCGCGTCCCGGGCGCCCCCTTGCAGTTTGTCGACCTCAGGTCCGTCCGCACCCTACCGCAGCTCAACTTGTGCGTGAAAGGCAGTGTTTCGCACACTTCCACTGCCGCCTGGACAGGGGTCGAGGATCTTCCCCGGCTTGATCGAGAGGGCGCTATCGTGAGGAAGCTAGAGGCTAGGATACGTCTTATTCTTGAGCACCGGGACGGGTCTCCCCATCGGCGGTTCCTCTACTGTACGCTGTGCCCCCAGACGTTTTTGCAGAACTGCGAACTCGACGAGCACGTGGCACGCCTTCACCCGGACCGGCCGTCCAAGGCTCTCAGCTGCTTTCAGTGTCAGATGACCTTCTCTACGAGAATGAAATGGAGGTTGCGTATTTTTCCATATCGTATGCTATGCTAACTTCCAGACCTTTGGGTGCTGATTACAGCGATGTTCAGCTTCACGTTCTTGGTGGAAAATGTTCCAATGAGGCCAGCAACTGTTTTTTCCATAACACAAGGATCAAGAGACGCTTAATCGTCGCTACTCTCTCCGCGATGATGAATGCCCTGTTTCGCGGATCAAGAGACGGAAAATAACGGCTTGCTCCAACCCAGACCCCGAATGCGAAGACTAAACATGTTGGATTCAGGAACTAACGTGGAAGATGGCTTGATTACTTCAGGTATTTTGCGTGTCTGTTCCCGGTCTACCATGTCCGCTCATACGACACCGCCACCCCACACCGACTGTGCGGCGGCCACAGTCAGGGCCAACCCCGTCTTACTCGCCTTCCCCGGAACAGTCTGGTCGTCGCACCGCTGCTTGAGGAGCACCAACCGGTCGCGCCAGTAATGAAAGCCTTTTATTCGGCGTCCGCCCAGGGGCAGCGATGCACACCGAAACAGTGCGGGATCAACCTTTGCACCACCGGTAGACGGCTTGCTTTCCCATGTGTTACACGCCGCCCTTAACCACTTGCCCTCGCTTGACTTGATGCCGACGAAAGAACTCAGCTCGCTTTTGGGGAATAGCATCGATAGCGTTCGGAGTGTTTCTTTGACGAGCTCGGCCGGTACGATCTGGGGATCGCTGGCGTCCGAGTCTAGAAACTCGAGAAAAGACACATGATGGAAGATGAGCACCGCACCGCCGTTCCGCACAAGGCGGAGGTGGTCAGCGAGGTTATCGGTGAACTCGATCAGGATGCCGCCGATATTCTCGACATCGTATGCGTCGAAGGATTTGGGGAAGATGATTGACTCGCAGTCTAGGGTTGGCGTATTTGGGAATTTGTTGTCGAGAAATAGGCGGAGGGATCCATCTGTCCATGCCGAGTCGTTTTCTTCGTTCTTGCTGGTATGCACCATCGTCAGGGTGCGCACTGCGAGGTCGACCAGGTCATGGAGGGTTTGAGCCGGGTATTCCTCGGCCTGGTGCGTTTCTTGCAGCTTGGCAATGATGTTATCGGGACTTGCACCGTTCTTGATCTGCTCGACGACGTTGCTGAAGTCGTTGAACGTCGTAAACGCGCCATTTGTACCCTTTGCTGCACTGAATTCCTCCCACTGTCGCTGGTAATAACTAAAGTATGGCGCCATATCGTTACTCGAGCCGGGTCGCCGTCCCCATAGTATTTCTGCCACTTTCGGCAAGGATTGAGAGCTGTTGACCATGGTTTGCGAGTTTTGTCAGTTATTGAACGGCGAGATTCTGTATCGCAATATGAAGGCATTGCAAGTATGCTCGTGTCTTATATGTTGGCCGTGCTGAGTGGCATCGTGGCTGTGCCTACTCCTAGGGCGCATTGGCGCAGACTCGACTTATAGGATTTAACCGCTAACCGCTCATTGGTCTTTGGCGTCATCCTCTCCCTGAAGCCACGCGGATGAATCCACAGCAATGCAGCTCTGGGGCACATGAGCCGAGTCCACTGTTCCCGGGATGGACGTGTGAACCGTGGCGGAGGCGATTCTCAGGAACAGTACAAGGAGTCTCTCCCATACGAAAATCAAGAAGAAAACCTGTCATGGCAAGCCCAGTCTCCGCCATTTCTATAGACTAGCACTCGACCAAATTTAAGGCCTACTCAGTTGTAACTAGAACAGTTCAGAATGCTTCGAAGGATCTAAGAATGGCCACGGCGCAGACAGTGCCGCCAATGCCAGCAACAGCCAATTGCCACAAAGGACAAATAGCTGCCAGTGGTTGGTGTAAGGGTCGCCAGGATTTGGAGAAATCGCTCGCATTGTCACTTTCCGCTTTGTCCTAGTATCACCAAGCCGGATGTGTTCTTTTCCGCGCGGCTCCGGGCTCAAAGCTGTGTTGGTGTGTCGACGGGGCCTAGGCTGGTACAACTTGATGGTTTCCAGTACCACACAGCCTGGGTCAGACTTAGAGCCAAGAGTGTTGCAAACTCCAAATTATCATTTTGACAATGCCCTACGATCCACCTTTAGGGCAAAAGGCAATTTGGTCAACATCGGATGCCTCGCCGGTGTTGGCAGTTTGAGTGGCTCGAAGGGTGGCTGTGCTTGTACCACCCGACAGGCGTTCTGGGGGCGAGTTCCATTTAACCACACGAGACCTCCCAGCCGACGAGACCCGACCGTAATTCTAAGCACTGTTCCATCCTCAGCCAGCGAACCTCTCAACCGAAGACCACTTGTCAAAAAGACCAGTCCACAACCCTGCCGGGAAACCACCCTCATTCCAAACATGGCAGACGAAAAGCCATTCCCTTTCCTCGATCTGCCACCGGAGCTCCGCAACCAGATTTACCAATGTCTCTTCTGGTTTCGAGGCTCAGAGGGGTTTGAAAACGTTGTATTTCCCAACTACCGTCTCCGCGAGGGCGAAAAACACGAGTGGGGATTCCCCAGCTGCATTGGGGAGTTCGGACCGCTGCTTCCCTTGATGCGCACCAACCGTCGTGAGTACATACGAAACCAGTGACTGTTATGAGAACATAAACTAACCCGACGATGGGAAAAGAGGTCTACACCGAGGCAGCCGCCATCCTCTACGCGCCAAAGTACTCTCTCGGCAACGAATACCACCACTGCATCTTCAACATGAAATTCCTCAGCCCCCATGGCCCAGCCCGTCACCTCCGCCACCTCCGGCTAGACTGCAGTTTGTTCCGCCTAGGAGGTCCAACCAACTACCCCGGCCTATTCCCAGAACACCGCGAGGTCGGGCTCTCAGACGCCGTCCCCTTCTACGAATCCGTCCTCCGGTCACTCGCGCAGAATGCCCGCCAGCTCGAGACGCTCGAACTAGCCCTGAATCCGAAGATTGAACATTCCCCGGTGATAGACCGTTTCCCCGTCCACGGGAACGAGTTCCACGACGTACCTGTCAAACCAGACCGGTCGTGGGTAGGCCCCCAGCTCCTCGTCGGCTTCCCCGAGGGCCATAGCTTCGACCGCGTGCCGCCGCTTCCGACGGAGGAGCAGTTCGGCCGGATATTGGACTTCCTCGCTTCTGGGGAGCCGGCCATGCAGCGTGTCATCAGACGGAAGATCGAGGAGGGGTGTGCGCCTCCGGTTGTGGAGCATCGTCCTGGAGAGCTACCCCATTCTTTTTTCTGGACTAGTCTGTTTTACTTTCTGTGGATGATAAATACGGAGAGGACGTTGTGGACTAGAGTGGTCATGGATGTTCTTCGGTCGTGTAGTCCGACGCTGCGCGTGGTGAGTCTCGTCGGCCGCGTGGATAGGAAGTGGATGGCGGCTGTGGCGGACTTGAAAGGCGTGACGGTGCGGGCGAACACGGACTGGTTGTGTCAAGCTGAATGGGTCGTTGTTGAGCCTGCGGGTAAGCGTGACAGTGGAGAAAGGGTGTGCGAAGATTAGGAGCCGGAAGTTTGGGGCGCATTTGAGCAGCGACGGGAGAAGCATCGGAGAGAGACAAGTGGACGCCTCGCTTGGCAGGGAAAGCGGCAACGCCAAATTTGCACCCTAAAATGGATCCCTGACTAGAATATTTCAGTTCCCGGTTTAAAATTTAGAAAGAAACTAACCAAGAGCCCAAGAGTCGGTAAACAGGCATGTGGGGACCTTGTTTTCGAATGCCCATAGATATCCTCAAGTGAGCCACCAACTTCTCGGCCTGTAAGATAGGAGGAGGTACTGGGAGTACCTTGCTAGAACTCGCTGTCCGCTTTGACAGTACCAGTCATCTTTCTACTGCGCGAGTTCATAGCTTCGGCTTGGCTCCTCGCAGTGCAAAGGGGCTACAACATGCACGGCGCCCTTGCCGGCCCCGCCCTTGTCGCCGGTGGGGCCGATGGGGCCGGGCACGTTTCCAGGCCGCCGCTTTGACGACGTCCATTTCCACAACACACGGGCAGTCGGCAATCTCCGCCTGCATTTGTTCTATTATTCTTACATATTCCAAACGTCGGAACGTGAAACCAGCTAGAGGCGGCGGACGGGTTCACCAATTGATATGACAGGTCCGACCGGCACCGCATAGGGCAGTCCCGAATTTTCAACTTTCTGGGTCGCGATGCAACACATGGCAGCACCGCGATCAGCGTCACCGTCCGTAGTGCATTTTTGACATGGAACCTAGCCGTGTACTCTGAATACAGAAATATAACTTCTGGCCCTCACCGGGCAAGATCGCCATTAACTTATTGCAGCACTTAACACTCACACCCCTTCAGACGTTCTTTTTTTCTGCGTCTTTTTCTGTACTCTCTTTTTCTATTGACCGTCTTCTATCCCGCCCCCTTTCTCAGCCGCACCACCATGCACCCCCACTTCCCGGGCAGTGTCCTCCTTCTGTTGCTCACCGCAGCAAGCAGCGTGGCAGCACAGACTCTCCCTGTCATTGACCTGGGGAAATCCGTGCATCGCGCACAGCTCAATGTCAGTGACAACCCAACCCTCTCACATGAAGCCTCTAGGCGTCTGCAATATACAAATACGTGACACTAAACATCAAGCACTTTCCAGTCCGCCGGAGATTTCTACAGCTTCAACAACATCCCCTATGCGGAACCGCCGCTTGGGGAGCTCCGGTTCCGCGTCCCAATCCCGCTGCTAACAACGAACCGCACCATCAACAACGGCACTGAACCGCGGAAGTGCCTCCAGTCCGGCGCGCCATGGTTCCAGTTCTCCCTCCCGCTTATAATCCAGCGCCTCGCCGAGGGCGGCATCAGCCCCCCCATGGGACCGCCGCCGGTAGCCCCGGGCGCGCAGTCCGAAGACTGTCTGCTCCTCGACGTGTCAGTGCCGAAGCCGTCGTACGATCTGCAGGTCGCCGGGAAGCTGGCCAAGCCGCTCCCGGTCATGGTTTGGATCCACGGCGGTGGCTACATCGAGGGCGCCAAGAATGAAGTCAATCCCCAAGGGCTTCTTGCCCAGAGCCGGCGTAATGTCGCACCAGGCGTTGTGTTTGTCGCTATCAACTACAGACTCGGTTTGCTGGGCTTCCCTCCCCGGATGCCCTGGATGTGGGATGTTGCGCCCAACGCGGGATTGTACGACCAGCGCCTGGCCATGGAGTGGGTGCGCTTGAATATCCGGCGCTTTGGCGGCGACCCTGACGAGATCACTGTCATTGGGGAGTCGGCCGGCGCGGGCAGTATTGTCAGCCATCTCTCGGCCTTTGGCGGTATTGATGGCAGCTCGCCCTTCAAGAAGGCCATTATCCAGAGCCCAGCCATCAAGCCCCATCAGGATGCTGCGCTTCTTGCACAGCTGTACAGCCAGTTTTTGTCCGTGGCCGGCGTGTCGTCCTACTCGGATGCGCGTGCCAAGACTTCGGCCCAGCTCGCCGCCATGAACGCCGCTATGATCGGGACCGCGCCGTTCGCATCTACCGTATTCGGTATGCTTTTGTTCCTATCCCGTCCCTCCCCTTCTGTCTCAGTTCTCCAAGGATATGTATCATCAAGAAAATAATATTTTTCCAATGTCCCGACCGACTTTTGTAAAGAATTTCCAACGGTCTCCGACGACCCGCTAACCTCCCCCATCCCCACAGGCCCCAGCATCGACGGCGTTTACATCCCCTCCCACCCGGGCAAGCTCCTCACCTCCGGGCGCGTCGACAAATCCATACAGGTCATCGTCGCACACAACCTCGACGAAGGCCTCCTCTTCACCGACCCCCGCATCTCCTCCGACGCCGGCTTCAAATCCTACCTCCAAGGCCTCATGCCCTCCCTCTCCCCCTTGAAAATCACCACCCTCGCCTCAACAATCTACCCCCCCGACTTCTCCGGCACACAGCCCTACACCACCCAGACAGCCCGCACCAAGCTCGCCATCGCCGAAGGCCTCATCAACTGCTTCGCCTTCGGGACGAACCTCGCTTATAACAACCAGTCGCGCGCATATCAGTTCTCTGTGTTTCCAGGCATGCACGCCCAGGACACGAGCTACACTTTCTTTTCTGGGGGGGTGACTGATGGGCTGGGTATTCCGGTGGAGGTATCGACGGCTGAGACGATGCAGAGGTGGTTTGTGGGTTTTGCGATGTTGGAAACGGACAGGGGGAGTGCGGCGGCGGAGGTGCCGGTGTATGGTGCACAAGCTAACGTGGTCAATGTTACAGGGGCGGGTGGCTTTGCGAGGGTGAGGGACCCGGCGGCCAATGCGCGGTGTAGGTTCTGGTTGGAGGGGGTGACGGCTTAGGGGAGTGTTTGCTAAGAATAGATAATCTCATTATCATTCAGTTACCGAGTTCAGCCATTTGTATGTAGTCCACAAACCCTCAGCAACGACCTGCGGGCCATTGCCAGTCAGCAACTCTCGCATCCATGCCCCCTCAACCGACTCGTCCCGGCGAAGCTTTGTCCAGGCGGCGGTGAAGGCCCAGTGGACGATTGGCGGGGCGCTGGCGTTGAACCGGCATCCTACGGACAAGTAGTACTGGATGCAGCGACAAGCTTCCCTCGCTGCAATGCGTTCGCCGATGCGGTGTCTCTCGCCGGTATCGAGTTGCGGTGAATTTGGAAGGTTTTGTATCTGAGTCGCTGAATCCTCGAGCGGTAGAGGCGCAAGGCTTTGCAGCACGTACATGAGTGCCAGGTTGTACAGCATCAGCATCAGGGTGGCCGGCAAATTCGGGATTGTTGCCACTGTGATCAAAGACCCCTCGGGGACCGTATTGTGCGTGGGCTGTAGTTCCGAGTCTTCAACTCCAGGGGCACTTCCCGACGTGTCGGTGTTGGTGGTCTCGAGATGACTTCGGCTATCCCAGCGCTGCCTCCACTGGCGGAGATATAAGAGGAGACAGTTTGCTCGTCGCTCTATGTCGTCTCGCTGCTCTCTCGCCTTGGAGGGATTTGCATTCTGCGCCGATATCACGGCATCGCGCTCAGCAAGCAGGGCGCTGCAGTCCGCCAAGACATCAAAAAGGTCCTGCTCCTCCAGCTCCTCGCAAGTGGCATTCATTCTCATGGCCCTCTTCCAATCAGACCTAGCAAGAATCGAGGGCTTGCCGAGTTTCAGCGCGGCCACGATGATCATGAAGCGCACGGCCTTGCAGAAGCCGGGCGATCTGCTCGACCAGAAGGCCACGGGATCTTGGAGATCGACCAGCCTTTCCAGACCCATCATGTGCGTCAAGGAGTTGTTGGGGCCCGTGGGCACAAGCAACTCGCAGATGGCCAGGGTCGCCACTGCAGTCATGGCTTCGTCACGGGTGTGCCGCGCTGCATCCGATAAAACCTGGTTCAGCTGCCTCAGGGTCACGCCGTGCATGGCGTAGCCCTGTCGGGCGATGTCGGGTTGGCGGTGTTGAATGCCGAAAAGAATGGTGGCGAAGCTCATGATGGCCTGGTGCGAGACTTGGCGGCTGGCGACGGCGGTGCCCAGGGGCATGAGGTCGTCGGCTTTGGTGTCTGTTATGGCCGACACAATAAGGCCGTCACGCAGAAGGTGCGACTGGGTGTAGCAGATGTACATCTCGAAGCCGGCAGTCCGGGGCGGGGCCGAGAGCGAGAGTGGGGCCTCTTGCTGCGGCCTGGTAGTCTGTCGATGCGTCCGAGTGGTTCGAGGTCCTGCTGGCTCCTCGTGGATGAAAGTGGCACCTCTAGGTCCACCGCATTCGAGGTTAAGGCTTTGACATCTTCTGCAGATGGGGCGGCTCTCATCTTTTCGAGGCCGTTAGTCAGATTGTCATGTGAGTCCCAGATATACCGACATGAGCTTACCACATTTGACCCGCCGTGTTCGACAGGTCAAGCAACCTCTTGACCGCCCGCCAATGTTCACCATGACGTGGGCGCTGTGCGCGGCGCTTTCAACGCAGGGACTTGGTAGATGGTAATCGGGAGAATTGAGCGACTCTGGACGGACACGCAGGCACCAGGCGGCCTACAATTTCGGGTGGCGGGAACAGACGGTACGCTAACCGCATTCAGGTTCTTCGCGCGCCTGGTGCCTTGGCAAGCGGTTGACAAAAAAAGCGAACTCATTATCTGCAGGTACATTTCCATAGGGCCAATCCGTCTTGTAAACTAAGTATCTCTAGGTATAGCCTTGTTACTACCACCCAGTCATCTGGCCCCCGACGCTATCACGTCCTGCATTCACACTATCATGGAATTTACCATTTTGTTGATCTTTGACCGGGAAGGCTGTTGGGATTGTTAGAAAATTGGTAGTGGGTATTAGGATCAGACCACCAGCCCACGGGGCCACTGTTATCTTTGCAGTTCGCATTTTTTTGTCAACCGCTTGCTTGGGTCAACATACGTTATTCCAAGGCATTACATCTTTTTTAACACTTCGTCACTTTTCTTGCGTAGAATCTCAGTAGAGGTAGTGACTTACACATTCGACATAATTGGTTCAATTGTATCAATCCGTCCTTGCTTCTAGTAATGACACTTCGGCTTCTATTTAAAAACCCAGCTTGGAGTGGTTTCTTCATTTGCTTACACAAACCCTCCCTTTTATCTATCCTCAATAGATGCAAAAATCAGTTCCCTCATCTAACAGCCCTAACATCACAAGCTAAAGCCAACGCATTCCTATCGTAAAAGGTGGCACAGTGCCTGCATGAGAGGCAGAGCCTCGGTAATCTGGCTCACATCTTTACCTACTATATGTAGATTAACAACATGGTGCTCAAGCAACCACTCAACCGATTGGCGTGCGCCTTGGACTTCTTTACCAGCTGCCTGTACTGGCCTGACTCGGGCCGGAGGTGCTGGTTACTCTTCCGCAGCTCCAACAGCACCTTATGCTGAAGGTTTTCAGTGATAGGTTGAAGTTGAACAGGTGGCACTGCGTTAGCGTTCTCGCAGCTGTTGACAGTCCAGTCAAAGCTGACAGAAGGATAATTCTCCACAATGCTGTTTAGTTGGTTGACCAAGCCGTTGGCGTATGCTTTCTCGAGTGGGTTTGGCGTTTCGGAGCTGGAAGCTGAGCTGCTGGAGATGCTGCGAGTTGGTAGGTTATTAAAGTGGGGAGTGCTTGAGGGAAGTGTTCCTTAACCCTTGGCTTTGGATGGAGCGATAAGTACTCAGCGTAGAGGTTTCGCTTTGGAAAGAGATTTGCGAAGGAGTGGCGTTCCTAATTGAGATGACTTTTAGTCTTCATAATCTGCGGAGATACGGTCAGATGCCTGGAAAGTCACGGTTCTTACATGGGGTGAAATACTGTTTAATCGTGTTGTTGAAAATTGTGTCCGAAAAGTCCGGTAAGATGTATGCTATGAGTTGATGCCACTTCTCCGCCCTATTGTTCTGACCACTGACTGTGTTTCTGAACTTTATACTTTCAAGTTCTTCGACCTAGCGACCTAGCTAGGAAGCAAGATAATCTCCGGATATGTTCTCGCAGTAGTAATATACATTTTAGCCGATTGATGTTTCCCCGCTGTTTCCTTGGTCTTGAAGATCGTCCTACACCATAAGGCGGGATTGTGTCTCTTGAGGATGTGTGACTAAGAACCACTCTCCTGTTAGGGATGCGGGAACATGAGTATTAGGAGAATGGTATACTTAACCCGGTTAATATCCTTAAACCCACTTAAGGGGTTTGTCGGCTTCGCATGTCGCAATGGGTAGCAGTCAAACCACATAGTTTCTGAAAAGGATAAGTAAAATCTTAGGACTCACACAGCTACTAGTGGCTGCTCTGGTCGATAGTGTTTGCTGGGATCCTGATCCATATCATTATTCCCACCCTAATCGCTATGAAAAAGACCTAAGGAGCGTTTCCCGCTGGTGCTGGATCTGGCTCTGTTCCAACTTGACTGCTCGCCAGTGCTGCTATTTATTCCAGAGGGCGGGGTGCTAGTACCTGTGCCCGGGTCTGCTCCACTATTTGCCGTGAGTGTTTGAAGGAGCATGCCCTGGATAACCGGTGGAGAGCTTATGATCCATGCGAGAGATCACAAAATTCCCGATCGGAGTCGTGAGGGGCAAGGCGATCCGACAACAGAGGAGTTGGTAGATGGGTGTCTTGTTTTCTAAGTGATGCTCCACGTCTGTCGCGACATTGGATTCGAAGATAGCCATGTTCTCACCTTGGATGCGTCGGGTCACAATCAAACCCCTTGGGAGAGAACTCCTCGCGGCAACTCCAGAGCACAGTCATGAACAGAGACCATATACTTGCCTTGGGTGTTAGCTGTCCCTGCCGTGCTACCTCGGGGGCCATATACACGGTTGTGCCCGCTACCCCAGGTTGAATATCACCAGTACGTCACTCTCCGCACAGGCCATCAGGTAGCGATAGGTCATAGTAAAGTAAGAATCTAGAACTCTGCCACGTCTTCCTGTCTGTCCCTGCCACATAGCCTAGATAGCCTAGCTCGAAGTGATATGGCCGCCCTCCGGGAGAAGCTCCACACCTTGACAGAGGCTGCTTACATGCAGCCTCCCGTCTTATGGAGGGGCCAACGACACACATCCTTCGTAGACATCGGTTACTGTAGCTACATAACACGTAATACACCAGAAAGCTGATGTTTTATACCGAAATGTGCCGTTTTCTAGTCGGCACCAGCTATCCAGCCTGGTGTATGATGATGGTATCTATACTATGGAAAAGATCGAGGTAACTTGTACCCTGATCACTGTGATCGTCCTCACTTGGGAGTGAGCAGAGTGAGCAGAGTGATCAGTTTTCTTCTTTGATCACTGTCATCACTTTCTGATTGGTCGGAGGGGCTTCGGGTCATTGCGCGCATTCACCCTCTCCTAGTGCGAGTCCCACACGGCGCACCTAACGCTCTACACGGACCGGCTGACCCCCTACTTCGAACTCATCTCACGACAGATGCATTTTCCGTAGTGAGATTGCCGCAAAGGCGTTCAGAGCGTCGATGAAGCTTTATGAGAAGTCAACTGTGGATTTGGATGTTGGGTATTTGGGAGAGATAGAGGGGGGTGGTTGTAAAGGTGTATCAATGGCGAAGGTTTGTGTTGATTTTTTTAGCAGTTGAGGAAAGGAAGAAGGAAGGGCAAAAAAAGGGGGATGTGGGTAAGAGATGGAGGGGGTGAGAGCTTTGTGTGAATTCTTCCTCTTTATTTTCGTGTATAGTGATTGGAGCCGGTCAGATATCAGAATATCTATGCTGTCAACATCGCCTTTTTCTCGAAAAATTGTGCACATCTGGTGATGAGGGACTCTCTGCATCCACCTCATGCTACTCCCGCTACTCTCCACAAGGGTCTACTCCGCTCGCCAGGCCGAATTGAAAATGGTTTGATCTTCCATCTTCCATCCACTCGTCGCATGCGGGTATGGCAATGAAGACATGGCGTCGTTGTTGGTGGGTGGCACTGGTACTACAAGCAAGCCATCATCTAGACCAGCCTGCGCTTGCATTCTCGGCGGGCTGGTAGGCTCAACCACGCCGGAGAACCCGCCGATGTCATCGCCGCCTCCGCCGAGGTATAGGTGGAACGTATCGCCGTTGTTTGGATGGGCTTGGGGGGAGAAATCCTCAGCCCGGGGGGTGAAGAACTGTGAAACAATATCATTTTCCACCAGCTGCGAAAAAACAAGAGGTGGCTGGTTCATGGCACCCGTGACTGTTGGCCAGTGGCTGAATTCGATAGGAGAAATACCAAATGAGGGGGGATTGGGTTGCTGAGCATATTGCAGATCGGGATACCACGTGTGACTAGCACGGGGAGGTCCTGGAGGTTGGTAACCGTAGGGTTGTGTAACCACGTCGAGTTCTGTCAGTTGTCCTGATAGAACTACGGGCTGGGTGTTTCTAATTTGTGCGGAATCTCGGTTCTGACATTCGAGTGGCTGTAGAGCGGCAGGCATATCCACCGTGCTTGTGTCCGATGAACCTGAAACAGGTTGGGGGGGCCAATCGGGTGGGTCTTGAGCCATAATCTCGAGCATTAGTGTGGGGATAAATTGCTGGTGTAGAACCGCCTCCCTCTGTGCCTGGGGAGTATCGTAGAGGTTGAAGAAGGGGTCCATAGCCGCTTGTTGTGCCTGGAGTAACCTTAGAACACTTTCGCCACGCCTTCGGGAATAATCCAGGAAGTGGTCGATGAAGTCGTTAACTCCAGGGCTGAAGTAGATACTCCGGGGCTGAGGATCGTCCGGGAACAGAATGCTGAAGATACGCCGCCATTGCATCTCGACTCCCCGTTTTGCAGAAAGCTTTTGAATAGCAGCAAGCTGCTGCTCGCTGATATGGCTAGGATTGAGGTCTGGAGTTGGCCTGGCCCCACAGCCTGTGTCGCGGGAGTGTTTTGTGAGGGCGAGCTGGGTTCGTAAAGCCGTATGGCATTCAGGGCACCGGAGAGTGTAGTGTTTATCTTTCACATGCCGCCCTACGTCACTGATGTAGCGGTGATTGTTGTGACAGTGATAAAAGTGTTGGGGGCGCCACTTCTGGAAGGGGCATGCAAGTTTTCTGGGCTGCTTCTTAGCCGAGCGGCCTGGAAGAAGCGACAAATCATCATCGTCCTGGTCATCGCCCTCGTCTTCCCCGTACCCTCCGTTGTTCACAAGCCGTCGTGAAGGCTTTCCTCTGGCCGAGGGCTGTCCTCGCATGGCTGAAGTGTATGGTGCGGACCTCGGAACATCGGAGAAACCATGGGCACTTTGATCCCGTCGACCGCTTCTCTGAGAAGGATGTGTTCTCCAGTAGTGAGCGATGAGAAGTCTGGTAAGTAACCCTCGTCGCTGCTTCACCATCCACCAAGCTTCGTCTTCTAAGCGCACGGCGGTATCGAGAGAGATTTCTGACTTCACTGAAGCGGTTGGTCTCTCTGTAACGACACTTCGGGCTCTGGGAGACTCCGGTATTCCAACGCTGCCGCTTGCGGTAGCACCACCAGCATGGCAAGACCCAGAAAAATGGGGCTTCCCTGTGGACTTGAGAGGTCCCCCTGGGGAGTGGAGGGCTCCGTCTTGCCACCAAAACTCGAACTTCCACGGGAGACACGGCTGGTCATCGGGGTCTTGCCACGCCATAGCGGTCGAGGATGGTCCAGGAGATTCGGGTGATGGGAGTTCAAGTCCTAGGCTCCGAACTTGCTCGTCGTATTCGAGGTGCGGAGGCAGTTCATGCCATTCTGCCAACGTTGTGCCTCCCGTGCTTGGAGGGACAAGGGAAAGCCCACCGGAGGATGTCACATCCTCTGAAGGAAGGGCTGAAGGTGGCTGATAGTTTGCGAAGGGGATGTCGAAGTCCGGAACCGCGGGTATCATGACAGGGACGCTACTCTCAGCTGTGAAGTGCATCCTGTCATGGGGAAAGTCTTCCGATCGCACTTGGGGGCTGTGATCGACGGACTCCTGTGAGTGTGGTTAACATGAAAGCCGCCATTAAATGATCATAGGATTCCTTAGCTCGCTTACATCATCCAAGGTCTTTCGGGGCGTGGTGGAGCCGGATAGCCCCTCATCGCTCGACTGCGGCTGTGCAGAATGGGGTCGAAATGGCAGCATTTTAGGACGCTAGGTAGGGGAGGGTACCTAGATAGGGTAGCAGTGACGATGTGACTCTGGCGAACTGTTCTGCAAACGAGGGCTTTTGGGGGGCCGAGACGACAACAGTCCGATGCTTGCTTGGGGACCGGCGCCCTTTGATATCCAGATATGAGATGGGCTTAAAAGGAGCCGCACCTTTGAGTTGTTGTCCATGTAATGTGTCGTCCTGGTGCAGTGATGCTCAGCTCAACCAGATGCATCGAGGTGCATGTTAAGGGAGGAAATTCTGGGAACCTCTAACCGCGATTGGTTTGGAGGTGCAGGAAACGCTTGGCAATCACGAAATCTCGGGTGGGGCTAACCATAAGGCGTTAGTAGATGCGTTGGCCCGTCTTGGCACTCACACAATTGTGAGCAGTGTGTGCCGACTTGGCAGACGCTGGCAAAGCTTAAGCCCTGCAATGCAAGCCACGACCACAATTATTAGGCTGGGGGGAGGAGACGACCAACATCATTCGTCAAATCTACTCTCCATGTTCAAAGACCAACACCATGCTCACACGTCAAACCGCAGAGAGACGCAAGACTCGACGATCGGTCTGCGGTCATGAGGATGAGGTACCTCACCTAGTCAAGTCGGTAAGCAGATAATTGAGGTGACTCATCTCTACTGTTCCATGTCCCCAAACTTCAAATCACCTGCCTTCCCATGTAGGTACTTACTTCGTACAGACCTGAGATCCAAATGACCTGAACTCGCGTCATTGTACCAAGACTCCAAAATCCTCAATACACAACAAAAAGAGAAGTCCAAGTCTCAGTCCCAAACGGATCACTTGCATCAAAGCCCTCATCATCTGTCTCGTCCCACCGGACTCATCGCTCCGGGCTGTGTCCCAGAAAAACATGAGCCCAGGGGGTGAAATTGTAAATGGCATTTCCCCACCAGCGTGCAATGTATAATATCTCCTTCTTTTACCCAGGGGTTGATGCTATTTTCTTCACCCTGGCGTACTGGTGGCTACAATGAGACTCATTGGCTCGTGCCACGGAGTCCCGCTTCTAGCTTGACCGTGAGGGTGTGGGCAACCTCTTCGATTCGATGATGACGGGGTATTGTTGGCAGAAAAGCGGCGACAAGGACGACTGAGTGCATCAGGGCAATTGCCTCCGTGGAACTCGTCAATCAGGTGCCCACGACGGGATGTCTGGAGCTTTCTCATCTTCGCGGCCAGCCTCCACGTAGTTGACAAGGGTGTTGACGTTCGCGATCGTATCAGTCTTGGTCTCGAGATGTACCAGACGTAAACCTTGCAAAGGCTCTATTCATAGTTGACGACAAGATGCTGAAGGTTCCCAGCAGAATCCGATATCATGCCGAGATGTGCATAGACAATATCGCGGGGATCCTTAGCTTCCATACCTCGCCTTTCCTGCAGAAGTTGGAATCGAGTCGGTCGGTGAGGATGGCCACGGGTGAGTGGAACGCTAGAGTGAAGATGGTGAAAATTTGAAATGCTCCGTGAGCACTTGCCCCGCAAGAATGGCAAATTCTGCAGAACCTGCTCCCGTGTTAGTGCTAGGCCCAAGCTGGAGCCCGCACTGTGTTCCGAGGCTCTCTCCTGCCTGTTCCTGTGACCTGACAGCATCCATCTTCTGAGCCAAAACCCCTTCAAAGCGGTGCGACGTGACGCGCAACATCCTCCCATCTCCTCATCCAGCGCAACCGATTCCAACAACTAGTCAAATGCGTGACGGCGGCAACGTTCGCGATGCTGTGTCTTGGCGGAGCGGAATGACGTTGTTCAAATCTCCCAGGCTGCGGCATACATCCATAAAGCAAGCCACACACAGGGATCATCAGCGCGTCGAGCACCAAAGCGGCTTAACCTCGCTGCCAAGAGACAGCCAATTGGCCCAGAACATCATCGATCTCCAGCTGAGCTCGGGGGCATCGGTCGCGATATCTCGCAGGGAGCAAAAGCATTCCAGCGCTCTCATCGGCGTGTGCTTTCTTCGATTTCCTTTTCGATCGAAGTCACTCGTTTTGCGCAGCTCCTCTAGGCATCCGCTCATTCTTTCTTGCTTTTTAGGTCGGTGCTGAAGGCGTTTTCGCATCACGCCTATGTTGGTGGTTTCCTCTACGCCATCGGCACAGGTGGCCCCAACGGCTTCCAAATACTAAATGCTGTCCTCCGCTTCGACAAGACAGGACACAATTGGACACCCACATTCGAATGGAACACCCCGTCTTTGAGCACGTGGGGTTCTCATTACGCTTCCGAAGACGACTAGGCCGTGTACACCACAGACGAGCAGAGCGGTCAGACGTGGAGGTTTCCTCTCAACGGGGACTTTGACAATCCTAGTTCTTTCAGTGCGACTGAGATTTGCAGTCCCAATGACGGGGCCACGTGCGTGACGGCGGCAACTCCTGCGCTTCCGACTTTTGACTAGTCGACAGTTTGGGTAATTTCAAGTGAGCCGTGCAAGACCGCATCAACATTACTGAAAAACATTTGGGCAAGCCACTACAGGATAGGATCTCTTACTTACTAACGACTAGATCCAAACAGGAACCCGCGTCTCAACCCCTTGAACTACTCCAACCGATTCGGTCTTCCTGTTCACTACTTCGAATGCCTCCATCCCCCAAATCCCTCTCATAACCCCATAAAACGGCTCCCACAGTCCCTGTCCCGTTCTAGCCGAACACTCAAACGACTGGCATCCCATCCTCCTTGCCGCCGTGGCCAGCTCCCGACTTCCGACCTCTCTTCCGCCCAAATCTGATTTATTTCCTACCAATGCAACTGGCATCTTCTCCAATGGTATGTCGCCATAATTCTTCGTCTCCTTAACTAAATCAGCCAGCCTCTTCGCCCTGTTGAAAGACTGCGCGCTATCCAACGAAAATACCACGATGATTCCGTCCCCGTCGTCAATGGCGTCTTGGAGGAGGACTTGATAGTCTTCTTGGCCGGATGTGTCGATTATGCGGACGGGGTAGGTTTTGTTGTCGAGGGTGAGATTGAGCGTGTAGCAATCTTGGATGGTGTAGTCTGCGCGGTCGGAGCGGGTGTCGAGGGTGCAGAGCTGGGAGGCCATGGAGGACTTGCCGACGCCGCCATCTCCGATTATGGTTATGGTGTACCCCTGATGGGGATCTCTTCGTTTGGGTACTAATGGAGAGTGCGGAGGGGTAGGGGGCTTGAGTTCCGGGGATAGAGGTTGAGATGGTTGGGGATCCAGACACCACCCCGTCTTCGCCTTTTCCATAGCACCCGCAGATATTGGCAGTGCGATAATGGAGATGTTAGAAACCTCCTCGAGACTTATACCGGACAAGACTCCCCATGAACGACAATCGAAGAAGCCTGTCGAGAAGGACATGTCCGTGGCGTTGTCGCGAGCTCTGGAGTAGACCCAAGTCCGTGCGAGGATGTCTTCAAAAGGATGGCGAGGACCGTTACCGAGGCGATTTGCCAAGCTGCCCTCTTCTCTGTTGGTTCCAAGGAATACCATGCGCGGAGGTTCTTCGTCTACTATTCCAAGTGAAGGGGTATTGTCATATGGAATTGCGTTGGCCTCCAGGATTCTAAACCGAACGGTCTGATTCTCTTCCAGGATCTTGCTCATCATCAGGTTAAGTGTTGATCTTGAGTTCTGGGCCTCGAGGTCGGATTCACTGCACATGACAGGATTAGTCTCTCCTTTCCGAGTCGGCGGCCCTAGTAGGAAAAACCAGAATGAAGGAACGATGCCTTACCACTGCAAAATATTCAGAATCAATGACAACGACCCCTTCTGCGATCTCAATCTCTGCATCAAATCGCCCACTTTCGATTGCAACCAAGCCCACTTGATCCTCGCCCAGAGCGCCTTCGGAATATGCGAGAACCGCGCCAGGAAATGTCGCAACTCAGAAAATGTATCAAAGATCTGCGTTAGGACCAAAACCAAATGCTCCAGCTGCACCATTTTCTTCCGGCCATGCGGAACGTTGTCAAATGCGGCCAGCAAATCTGAAGCGGAGATGAGCGCCAGGCGCATCTCGGACACCTCCATTTGGATGTCGCGGACCGCTTTGGGCGCATTTTTGGTGTTAGCGAGAAAGGTGGAGAGAGCGCTGTATGCTGTCGTTGACAGGGTGAGTAGACCTGCGATGCCCGATGCGATGCTGAGCGGGTCGGCCATGATTTGGCGAATATCTGGGGTACTGGAGTTCAGTTTGGAGTTTCGAGATGTAAATCAGGCAACAATTCAAAGATTGGGCGGAGCTGAGGTATTTACATGGCGGCCTCCTATTTGCAGAGAGGGCAGCTGCGCCACTGCTCATGCAGCTGGAGGATCGCCCAGGCTAACCGGATTGGTAATGAGCTGCAATGAAACTGGCCAATGAGCGTTCTGTATTTTATAAGAACTGTGAGCCAGGTTCTGAACCCAGAACCCCTGAGCTCCTAATCCAAGGTAGAAAATGTCTCCTAAAATCATTCTCGGGATCAGCCAGTCGACACAAAATAGACTCCCATATCTCAAGCCATTCACTCCTCTCTTTTTCCCCTCATTACCCCCTTCCTTACGTTCTTTGTCCCCAGGCCTCTCTCCTCAAGAATCCCCCGTTTCCCGATCCGCCACATAATCCTCCTCCCTCCAATCAGGCCCCAGCCCCTCCTCCCCTTCTTCCCACTTGGTATCACCACGCGCCTCGAACCAGTGCCAACTCTTTGCATCTTTTTCCATTTTTTCTAGGAAGTCACTAGTATCCGCGTTCGCGCAATAAAGCCAAAGTTTTGGCTGATCCGAATAGGATTGGGCTTCGCCCTCAAAATGGTTCCCGCACATCTAGTTCTTCCCGTAGATCAAGGGTCTGGGCATGGCCTTTGGTAAGACATCCCATTGGTAGCGCTGGGCGTGGTAAGGACCTACACTAGGGGTCCCGCTGTCTCCACCGCGTTGGACTCGCAGACAAGCGCTGAGAAGGAGTCGGATTCAAGGCCGTATAGGTACCGCCCCAGGACAAGTACTAAGTCCCCTTTTTTCACACCGTCGGGGTTGGAGATGTAGATGTTGGCGTCTAGCACCCGTGGTAGGTGGCACGCGCACAGAATCTCATCTTGCGGGACGTTGCTGAGCCCTGGTTGGGGGTGGAGTCTGCGTCGGAGACCCCCTATCAAAGACTCTTCTTACAGTCGCACGGCGATTAGGCCCCAAGCAGTGGCCCCCGACATGGCTGCAGATCTCATGAACTGCACTTTTGACGAGCTAGGAGAGGCTATCCACGACCTCGAGGAAGCAGTTAAAGCCAAAGATGCCAGGGCACGCAGTGTCATCCGTTGGATGGACCCTCTGCTATCAGGTATTGAGCACCATTCCGAGGCTGTGGGGGCTTTTTCTCAAACCCAGTCGTTAGTCCTTACACTAATATAGGGTTCTATCCGGCTGTTGGCCACTGCTCTCAAGGGCCATACCATCTATACGGACGAGGTGCTAGATATGCTGGAAACCATCCGTTGCGACCTGCTCCATTACTCTGAGTATTTCAGACGGTATCCGGACAACCCAAAACTAGGCGTTGCTGTTCAGAAGACATTCCTAGTAATTGTATGCGCACCTAGATGGGGTCAACCTGACCTGTTTCGTGCACTGTATTGTACCACGACTCCACCCCCTCCCTCCCTCCCTGGTGGATCTTGATGCAACCTCACCAAACAACCCCCGCTAACCTTCCCCACCTACCTAGGAAATTATCGAATTTTGCTTTGGGGTACAGCGCCATCTTGTCGGGCACGAGAACGAGTCGCAGTGGCACAGGGCCAGGCGCAGGACCCTCCCATCCCGACGGTCCTTCGAATCCGTCTTTCAACCGCTCCTCAGGAAAATAAGCCATCTGCAACGGCAAATTGAACTCAAAGCGCAACCTGCCATCGGACGTTCCGTCGAACAGGTTAAGGAGCTGTAGCAGTGAACTCTGCACATTTCTAGCTCCATGCTGGTAGATATGGGCTTAGCCCGCACAGCTAAAGGCCTAAAGGACGCCCGCCGGTATCTTCAGGAAGCCAACTTTACAAGCCAAAGGGAGCTGGAGACGTATAATAAGCATCGCGAGGCATACTCAGATACCGGTAGGTGGCTCTTTGAGAAGCCGCAGTTCATCTTATGGTCGTTGTAGGCCTGCGGCCTTCTTGTTGTCGTCGGCGCGCCGGGGTGTGGTAAGGCGGTCCTTGCTGCTGCCTGAGTGGAGAGATTCCGGCGGGACAGGCCCGGAACCCCGCCACTTTTCTTCTTCTCGAGTGAGAGACGGCCGGACCACTGCGCCATCCCCGACGCCCGCAGCGTAATCTAAGGGCTCTCTCCGCTGTTCTGCGTCGACTTGCTGGGTC
>Ga0247758_1000751_pt1 | contig 27796 bp, 14 predicted proteins | sample UWRJL156409C4_FD_180950 | JGI IMG/M metagenome (GOLD analysis project Ga0247758, IMG submission 180950) | Plant litter microbial communities from Arlington Agricultural Research Station in Wisconsin, United States - UWRJ-L156-409C-4 | ecosystem: Environmental > Terrestrial > Plant litter >... | reverse complement strand
AACAATACACAACAATCACCACAATTGGCCATGAGTGCTAGATTCTGACAATTAACAGTCTGATCTGCAACAGCCAGCTTTTCAAGACGAATTTGGCACTCTTTTAAGCCTACAATTCCGCGCCCAATAACGACCCTATTCGCAAACACGCGACGCGACTGATCTAAACGCTCCACGAACGCCTTAAGATAACCATAACCATGCAGAACGTATACTATAAAGGCCCAGACAACTGGTTAGTGTGGTCCCTAGCGTTCCGAACGCGTGTAAAGAGCGACAGAATCTTAAAGTACGTAATAGGCATGGAGGACTGGCCCTGAGAGCCACAGTGGCCATAAGCCGGAGACTTTAATCGAACACCACGAATATAACTACTGGTGGCGCTGGGCTGAGGAGGCTAAAGCTAACGAAGTAAAAGGCTTATTAAGAAAGCCTAAGTAAGCTCCTATAATGCCAGAGCCTTAATAGTGACGATAACGTAGGGGAACTATATTACTGATAAGCCGGATGAAGATAAAGAGAACGACGATGACGTTATTAGTAAGCCTATAAACGAACTGGAGCTTATAAGGCCTAGAGACCTTGTTAAAGCTGATTATTTAAACTACTAAGACGTATAAAAGACCTATAATTATAAGTATAAGAGGTAAAGGGCAGTTAATAACATTAAAGCCGAATTATAAAGATAGGTCCTTACCTTTATACAGCCGTTACTGTTTCACTACTTTAAGGAAGGCTCTTTAGAGGAAGGATATTAGTCCCTTAAACAGTTAACAGCTCTTTATTAGGATAAACTGGCTAATAACGCTTGTAACGCTTATTATAACCACCTCTAGGCGATTAAAAAGCACGAGTGGAAGCTTTTAAAGTAGATTAAGTAATAGAAAAACCACCTTAATAAGGCAGAAAAGTATAACTTAGTAAATATATTAGAGCCGAACGTTTAATAGCCTTACCTAATTAAAGCCCTAAGGAATATAGAAGATAAAAAAGCTTAAGTAATGGGAGAATCTATTAGTGGTTGTGTAAAGGTATGTAAGATCGATTATAAAAAGGTCGGAGCTATCTTATAATAGAAGATTAGAGCTAGACCATTACTAACTTGTAATAGGCAGATTAAAGGCAGTTTTCCAGCTTTCCACAGTGTTAAAAGTGAAGAAAGCGATAGCTTAGACTAGAGCTAAGGTAGTAATTAAAGCTATAACGGTAGCTGTAAATTACACGGTAGAAAAGGAGGCTGTGGAGGATATAGTGGTAACGATAATAAAGGTTACGGAGGCCATAAAGGTTCGAAGAGGCCTAATAATAACGATAGGGCTTAGGAGCGAGAAATAAAGAGGCTCTAAACCGATAAAGCTAACTGTTAGTTTTATAATACAGTAAGGCATTTGATTAACTACTATTTCTTTACTTATAAACCTAATAATCTTTTAATATTAAAGGGTAGCTTATTAGAGTAATTTTAATAGAAAGAAAAGATTAACTTTAGTAGGGTAATACGGAAATTTATAAAGGTTAACCTTAAGATTATTAAGAAGGTTATAGAGGTAAGGAAGAAGTGGAAGATAGATTAATTAGCTAAATTCTTCACTAAGCTGGCTAAACTGGAAGAAATTCTAACTGAAACAGTTATTAAGAAGAATGCCTCCTTTTATTATATTAAAGCGGCCCTTAACGTAATAACTTACCCTTTTACATTATTAGTAATATTAGATTCTAACACTACTATTCACATCTTTAACGATTAATTAAGGTTCTATAACTTCCGGCTGGCGTTAAAAGGCGACCTACTGTACGTTAATAACTTTATAATCCTAATTAACGGCTATAGAGAAGTAACTATACAGATTAAAGGGCCATAAGGGTCCCACCGTTAAATAAGGCTGAAAGATATAGCTTATTATAAAGACTTCGCCTGTAACGTAGTCTTGCTTAGGCACCTATTACGTAAAGGTTACTATTAAAATACTAAAGTTAATTAAATTTACAGAAGGAAGGATAAGTTTATTATTTACCAGCTTACTAACTGTAACGGCTAGTTTATAATAAAATACGTGCCTTTATCTGCAGCTTTTACAGTGAGAAAGCACACCTTTTAAACTGGTAGAAAACTAAGCGAAACCGAAGCCCTCCTTTAATATAAAAGACTTAGCTATCTAGGCTGCGATACCCTTACTAACCTTAACGTTTTTATTACTGGTATAAAGCTTTAAGGACCGAATTCTTATAAGTGCCTTACCTGTAGCTAAGTTAAGGTAAAGAGGCGGATCCGCTGTAAGCTGTAAGAACTATTATATAACGTAAGTAAGGTTATCACTATTAACTTTCTAAACCTTACACCAGACCCTATAGGGTTTAACTCCACTATACTGTTCACCAACTGCTATACTGGTTACGTATTCGACGTCTACTTTAATTATAAAAGCGGCTTAATAGTAAAGGAGGGCCTGAATCGCTTTATAATAATAATGATACGGTAACACAGCTTTACAGTAAAGGCTATTTAATGTAATAACGAATTAGTAAAGTTAAGAAAGATAAAGGAGTACTAGGTAATAAAAGGTATTAAAATTAAACCTTACGCACCTTATTTTTAAAGCTAAAACAGGGGTGCTAAGCGCTTAAGGGGTGTAATTAAACTGAAAGCTAGAGCGTTGCGAATGGCGGTAAAGTTACTAGCACTCTTGTAGGTAGAGATTTATAAGGCCGCTATTTACCTATATAACAGAACCCTGAAGAAGAGCCTTAGTTAACAATCACCCTATAAAGACTTCCACACGTTTATAGCTAAGAAAGACAGTATTCCGAATCCAGTACGCAAACTACAGATTAGCTACCTATATAATTACAGCTGTAAAGCCTTCATAATAACAAATAACGACTTTAAGAAAACCAATCGCCTTAATAAGCTAGAACCTAACGCCTAAATTAGCTACCTAGTAGGTTACGACTTTATAAATATCTATTATGTTTAGAACCCTAAGCTTAATAAAGTTATTTATATAAAAGACGTAACTTTTAATAAAAATAAGTTTTATAATAGCGACCTTAATAACTTTAAGGATAACCTTTTTAACGTTATTAAGGAGGAGATGGATAAACTTATCTACACGTGTAAGATATATAACGATAAAGCTATTTTAATAAACCTCCTTAACCAGGGCTTATAATTGTAAGAAGAAGACGAAGATAAGGAGATTATTCTTAACTCCATTACCGTTAGGCCCTTTCCAGTTAAGATTAATTCTGGAGAGGTTATAAAGGTTAAAGATCTATAAGAAGAAAACCTTAACGAGTTAAACAGCCCTAACCACTCTGAAAGAGAGGTAAAGTTAAAGTATAAGACTAATTACTTTATTAATAGGTTTAACGCTAGTAAGGCTCCTAGATTTAATTAAGCCTTAGTTAATGCAGTACTGGAAAGAGTCTTCGCAGGCCTGAACCTTAAAGAGGAAGAAGTTAGTAATACTGCCACTGTAAAAGAAGTGGAAGAACTCTACGCCGCCTTCGCAGCCGTAAGAATTAATCCTTAGCGACTGTGTTAAGCAGAGCGTTACGAAGCAGCCTTTACGGCGTAAACAATTTGTGACGACCTTGCAGGCCGTCACTTGGGCCGGAGCGGCCCGACGAATCCCCTGCATAAGGAACAGTGTAGGAAGACAGTACGCACGGTACCATACACTGGGCCAGGGGTGTAAAGACCCGAAGCCCTTACAACTAACCAGCAGTTGCTTAGTCTTAGCAAAAGCGCTCACCTACTGAGCATCTGTGAGACCTTTAAGTAAAGGGTGCTTAATAACAGGGTGCTTAGTCTCTTATTAAGTAACAGGCCACTAAGTAAGGTATAAGGTACCTTTAACTAGTTAGTATAGATAGTTATGGTTATGCTTATAACTACCGTGAGGGACTCTGGTTCCTTATATTAGTATTTAATTATTTATTTATATCTTACTATTTAGACTTACCTTTATATATTATAATAACAGTAACTTACAGTGATATTAAACCCCTTATCTAAGAGTGCTAGTTTAATAAGCTGTCTTTAAAATACCCCTTACCTGTTAATATCCTGTTATATGTTCTGTCTTAACCCACATTAATCCTTTTAAGGCCTGTATTAGGTGTAAGTTATAATATAATATTAATATTAAAGTTCTAAACACTGTTTATTAAATTCCCAGACACCACCTTTCTCCCACTAACATATTAACCTTAGGAAAAGGTAAAGAGATTAAAGAGGTATAAACCCAGCCTTAACTCCTTATTATTAATAAGTTAGTTACATACCTTAAAGACTTAAACCTTAATTAATAAAAATTAATTAAGGAACTTAATAAGGCCTTCCCTAAAGATATTAAAAGCCGTATCGGTCTTATTAAGAAACTTTAAACCTAACTTAACGTAGTTAAATTAGAGAATAATAACCTTAGGGGCTTATAAAAGAAATAAATAAAGCTCCCTTTACCCTTACACTTTAAGGGAGACTTTACACAGCTAAAGTCCTAAATAACCCAGCTTTAAAGTTATGTCACTTATTATAATAAGCAGTTTTTTAAAAAAGAAAGAAAGGTCAGGTTTATTAAAGCCTTACTAGATAAAGTAACTATTTACTAATATAAACCTTATATAAAGATAATTAATAACCTTTTTATAAATAAAGTATAAAAGAAGGCCCTTAAGACTTAGGCCCTTTTTAACGACTTTAACGTATTTATTAACTAACTTTAAACTAAGTTTAGAGAATTAAACGCCCTTAAATAAGCTAAACAGTACTTTATAACTTTAAGACAGATGTCCTTAATCCTTAAATTCTCCACACGTTTTAAACTAAAAGTAATAAAGATTAGGCTTGGTTAAAAGGCCTTAGTAATACTGTTTTAAAGTAGTTTAAAGGAATATATTACTAAAGACCTTTATTAAAAGGACTGACTAAACTACCTTTAGGAGTTAGTTAAGATAGCTATTAAGGCTAATAATTAATATTATAATCACTATTATTAAAAGAACTTTTAGAAAAAGTAAACCCCCTAATTAAGTAAACTAAAGAAGGGGAATTAATTAACTATAACAGGTTACTACCCCAGGTTAATAGATATTAATATAGTAAACTGTCAGAATTAACCTAACTATAATAAACCTTAATGATAATAATAATAAAAGCAGCTTAAAGACTTATCACAGGTCTAATACTTTAATTACGATAAGAAAGGCTATATGGCACAGTAATACCCGTTATTAAAGTAAGTTAGTTAAAAACCCATCTTAAAAGGAGGGAAGTATATTAAGTTTAACTTAAGAGACGTTTATATTAGGATAATAGGTAATAAAGAAGATTACACTTAGATAGATAAGTGTAACCTAGGAGATAAGGAAGGAGAGGAAGAACCTTAGGATATAATGTATCTAATCCTTAAAGGGGTTTTAAAAAAGTTAGCTATAAAGGTGTAGGTTATAAAAGACTGACTTTAAAGTGGAAACTTAGAATTATTAAAGGTGTAAGTTATAAAAGACCAACTTTAAGAAGAGATATTTTAATTAGCTATTATAGGCCTTAAAAACCTTACCCTGTAAGCTTAAGAATTAAGGAAGTCTAAGAAGGACCCTAATTTAAAAATCACTAGGATAGTAAAAGGAGTTAAAAAATTAGCCCTCCAGGCCACTTAAACGGTAAAGTAAGCCTTAAAAGGTAAAAGAGAGTAAATTAAAAGAATTAAACTGGAGAAATAAAAGTTCTTCTTAATAATACCCCTTAAGACTTTTAAATACTTTAAATACATTAAGTAGATTAACACCCTTACCTTTTTAAAAGAAGGACAGCTTAAATAGCTACCTTATATTAAAGCTGGTATACTTTAGATTAGTACCTTAAAAGTCCCTTGGGAAGGCACAAAGTAAGTATATTAATAAAGGATCCGGGAGTTAAAGGAAAAACATTAAAAGTTAATAAATAAAATAAAGGACCTGTAGGTTAAAAGTCTTATTATAACGTTAAAGGATAAAGTAATAAAGATTAGGTTATAACTTTATAATTAAGTTCGCTTTACTAATCAGCTTAAATATCACCTTATTAAGGAAAACTGTTTTATAAAAGAATAAGTTAGGTTATTATTACTTAAGTTTTAAGAAAAGGTGTGGGAAAAATAACGTACTTAAAGGTAAGTGGAAGAAGAGAAGAAAGAAGGCACTACTTTATCCGTCCTGTACTTTATAACCGCAGCACCTGTAATTAACACTAACCACCCTAATTACAGGGATATATTATAAATTAACTGTATGTATAATAACTACACTTTTAATTAACATTATAAACTTAAGGCCCTTTATAACCATTTCCCCAGTATATAAAGATGGGATTACACTGTTATAAGAGTGGAGTTAGAACTGGCCTATTACTAAGTCTCCTACTCCCTAATAAGAGAATTTAATAATAAGTGAAAGGTTATTATAATTAACCAGGCTTTTACTACATGCTGGTAAAAAGGGGTATTTAATAACTACCTAGTTATAACGTGTTTACTACACTTTAATAGAAAAGCTAGGGAATAGTAAAAGTAGGAAGATTATTAACAGATTTAAAAGTAAAAAGATATTATTATAATCTAAGCTTATAAAGTGTATTATTAACTTATTAAAGATTTTAAAAATATTATACCGTTTAAAGTTAACTAGACGTTAAGGTGTGAAAACTTAAGAAAGGTTAACTACCAGGTTTATTAAAGCTGCCTGTTTTTCTAGAAGGAATTAAGAAAAGGTTACAGGCCCTTTAAAAGGGCTGGAAATTAGTAATTCACTAATTAGTAAAAACCTTAAAAAGAAGGAGAGGTACTTAAAGGTTAGGTTAAATAAGATTTTAAAGACAGACGATTACTATAACTTAAATGTTAAAGGAGTATAAGTACTATTCTGTTAATGTTAACTTAACAGATGGAAAAGGGAGGCCGTTTAGGGTAAGAGTAATAATTAATAGTGGGAGTACTTCTAACCTAATATACCCCTTATTAGTTAATTAAAGGAAACTCTTTAATAAAAAGTATAAAAAGGCTATTCTTATATAAAACAGAGAAGGAGGCCTATATTAGTATAATAACAGTAAAGTCACCCACCACTTACCACTTTTAATTAAAATAGATAGGGACGAATAATAAGTGGACTTTAATGTTATATTAGTAATAGAGTATAATATAATCTTAGGTTTACCTTAGCTGGAAAAGTATAACCCTGTAATTAATTAAAGGAGTGGCCACCTTACCTTTAATAAATCCCTTAGTTATAATTACTATTTAAAAAAAGTTAAGAAGGTATTAAACCGCTTTAAAGATGCATAAAGCATTTAAAAGCACGCTAAACCCTTAAAATTAAGTATGGTTTAGGTTAGGTTTATTAAGACGGTTAAAGGACTAGAAAGTCTACCACATTACTTAAATAACGATTTAAAAGGTAAAAAGAAGTTAAAAGCTAATTTACAGATAAGTGAAGAAATTAACTTATTTAAGGTACTTATAAAGTATAGAAAGTTTACCCTATTTAGAAAAAAGATACTGTAATTATTAGACTACAGACTATAAGATTATAAAATTAAGTTAAAGCTAGGGGTGAAGCTTTATAACTTCCAGCCCTATTACTTAAACCCCTAACAGGCTAAGGCCTTAAGGGAGTATATTAATGAGAACTTAAAGAATAGGTTTATTATAAAGTCCTAATCCCCAGTAAGGTACCTAATACTGTTTATTTTAAGAAAAGGAGACGGTAAACTATATATAATTATTAATTATTAAATGTTAAATAAGGATATAATTAAGAATTATTACCTATTACCACTTATTACAGAAATGTAAGAATAGATTATTAAGGTAAACTGGTTCTCTAGCCTTAATTTCCCTATAGGGTTTAACCACGTTAGAGTAAAGGAAGAGGATGAATATAAAACGGCTTTTCAGACTTGTAACAGGTATTACTAGTACTGTGTTATACTAATGGGATTAATAAACACCCTTATAACTTTTTAAGGCCTTATTAACAGTGTTCTCTACCCCTTCCTTAATAAGTTTATCGTTATGTATTTAAATAACGTTTTAATCTACTTTAAAACTTTAAAGGAACATTAAAAGCATATATAATAGGTTTTAACAGCTTTTAAAAAGGTAAAGTTAATAATGAACTTAAAAAAGAGCCACTTTTACATTTAGGAATTAAATTATTTAAGGTTTAAAGTAACCCTTAAAAGGCTTAAAATGTAAATGGAGAAGATAAAGGTAATTAGGGATTAACCTACTTTAAAGAATTAGAAAGAATTATAAGCCTTTATTAACTTTATAAACTTTTATTACTGTTTTATCAGGTATTTTATAAAAATTATAAAACCACTTTATAAACTTATAGGTGAGGGAAAGCCGTTTAAGTGGACTGATAGATAGTAAAAGGCGTTTAAAGACCTTAAACACACCTTTATTACAGTATTAGTCCTGGCCCTCCCTAATTTCTTAAAACCCTTTTAAGTCGAAACAGACTCCTTAGAGTTTATAATTAGTAGAGAACTTAGTTAAGTCTAGGATAATAGGAGACGTCACCTAATTGCCTTTTTATTAAAGGGAATTTATAACCTAGCCTTATAATATTTAATTTATAATAAGGAACTAATGGTGATTATTTAATATTTTATTAAGTAGGTATTATATTTAAATAGTATAAAGGAACCAGTTTAAGTCTTTTTAAATTATAATAACCTTTAATACTTCCTAATAAAGGAACTTAGTTTACAGTAAGTATAATAAGTAGAATTAATAGCCCTGTTCCACTTCTAGATCCATTATGTTAAAGGAAAAGATAATAAACGAGCTGATATCTTTAATTAGAGACAGGATTATAAAGATACTAATCCGGTCCTAATCCCCGTTACTATATTTAATAAAGTAGAGAACAGCACGTTAAAACACGTGTTATAAATATTAGACAATTAAACGTTAGAATAAACCATTAACGTTTATATAAATTTATAAACAGAGTATAATATCTATTAATAATAACAGGACTTTTAAGTAAAAAGGTTAATAAAAGGAACCTGTAAATATAAGTGCCTTTTAGGAGACTTTTTAAAGCACTTATAAAATTATAGTAAGGAGTGCCTGAAGTATTTAAATTATAATAAAACCAGTTATTAACTGGGATAGCTACTAGAAAGCGTAAACGGTGCGTTTAAATTAGGAGTAAGGCTTTGGTATTAAGAGAAACCATACATTTATAACCTGGATAAATAAAAGGAGTACGTCCAGCAGATTTATAAATCTTAACTTAAAAGATATATAGGCCGGGCTAAGACCCTTACATAAGCCTAGTAAGCATACGCTTTCCTGGGAATAAAGAAGCTGGTTAAGGAAGTGGTTAATAACTGTAATATCTGCTATTAAAAGCAGAATCAGTATTATAAGCCCTATAGACTTTTTAAACCACTCTCTATATTATAAACGCTATGGAGTTTAATCTTACTTAACTTTATTATAAGGATTTTAAAGTTTAAAAACCCTGTTATAAGAGTCACTTATAACTAGATCCTTATAATAGTTAACAGATTAATAAAGTAGGCTTACTTTCTACTAATTTTAAAGGATATAATAGTGGAGTAACTTACTTATATCTTTAAGAAAGAGGTAGTTTTATAACACCTTTAGTTAAATAACATTAGTATAGATTAAGATAAGCTAATTATATTAAAGTTCTAATAAGGGCTAATGTAAAGAATAGGTGTGAAAAGTAAGCTTTTAATAACATTTTACTTATAGACAGATGGTTAAATAAAGTAAGTTAATCAGATATTTATAATGTATCTTTAAACTTATATTAACTTTAAATAAGATAATTAGTTTAAATTACTACTAATAGCGTAAATAGCTTATAATATAACATTAGTTAAGTTAACAGGTATATTACTATTCTTTACCAATTACAGTAAGGAGCCTAAGCTCCGTTAAGGCCCACCTACAGGCGCCCTCTAAGCTACAGTCTGTGTAGACTGGATGTAAGAACTATATAACCACCTGTAAGCTAAACTTAAGTTTACATATAAATAAATAAAGAAGTTTACTAATAAACACTAAATTAAATAACCAGTGTTTAAAAAAAGACTTTATTATAATAGCGAACGAGTTAAGGGACTAACTCTTTAAAAGGGGGATTATATCTACCTTTTTTCACAAAACTTGCATTTAAAACAGCCTAGTAAGAAGCTTAACTTTAAAAGGTACAGACTGTTCCAGATTAAAAAAAAAGTCGCCACCTTTAATTACAAACTAAACCTACCCACTAGTATAAAGGTATAGATTAAGGTTTTTCACATCTTACTTTTAAAACCCGCCTTAAAGGGAGTTCCCCTGGAAAAGAAGATCGAGATAAACACTAATAAGAATAAATATAACGTTAAGGAAGTTATAAATTTACAGAAGGGAAAGAATATATTTAAATATCTTATTAAGTGGTTAGATTACAGCCTTAAAGGTAACTTATAAGAGCCTGTTAAAAACCTTAAGTGCTTAAATATAATTATAAAGTTCTATTAAAAGAATTTAAACTAATTAAAACTAATAATAAGAATTAAAAATAAGATAAAATCTAACATTTAAAATTACTATACTAAAGAGTAAGACTACTATAGGACTTAAAGCCTAAAAAATAGCAGGAAACTCCTTAATAAGTATAGAAAGACATTTATCAGAACCCTTAACTAGGGTTATAAAGACCTTAAACTTAATAAAGAGACTAGGCCTTTAAAGCTCCCAGTAAGCTCTATGTAAAAATAAGTTAGTAAAAAAAAAGCCACCTTTCACATACTAAGAAAAGGAGCTATAAATTAAATTAAGAAGAAATTATCAGTTATAATAACCCCTTAGGAAAAGAACTAACAGGCGTTCCTGTTAAAAAGCCCCCTTAATTAAAGGACTTATTAACTTTAGGAGGAGCAGCTAAACGGGCCTCCTCTTACTCTTAAAAGTGGAGGATCTCTACCTCTTAACTAAACGTAGAAAAAGCTCACTCCTTTATCCTGTAACGCTAAGTTTTAATCCGTTTAAGTTAAATAGCAGTTTTACAGAGCTTTTAGGTTTTTAACTTTAAATTCTACGTAATAATATTATACTTAGTGTTAAAACGGCACTTTTTAAAAAGAAGCCATTAAAGGAAAACGTCGCTGTGACTAAACGTGTCGTATAAAGATAAAGCTTTTACTAGTAAACATTTAAAGCAGCTGTCTAATTATACAGTAATAAGATAAGAAAGCGATTTTAAAGAATAACGATTATAAGGTAACATTTACAATTTAAAAGTTAAAGTAAAGTTTGTAAGGTTACGGTGATAAGAGGTGCTGTTTTTTAAAGTGCACTTTTACATATGGTTAGCAGGTATAGTTATGTTAAGAAAGAAGGAACGCTCTTATTAGGGTTTTTTATAGAAAAAGAACGTTAAAAAGGGGGAATTATGTGATAACCCTGTAGGTTGTTATTTAAGCTGGAGCGGCCTGATAAATCCCTTATATAAGGAACAGTGTAGGAAGATAATACACACGGTATTATATATTAAGCCGGGGGTGTAAAGACCTAAAGCCCCTATAACTAATTAACAGTTACTTAGTTTTAGTAAAAGCGCTTACCTACTAAGTATTTGTAAGACCTTTAAGTAAAGGGTGCTTAGTAACAGGGTGCTTAGTCTTTTATTAAGTAACAGGCTATTAAATAAGGTATAAGGTACCTTTAACCAGTTAGTATAAATAGTTATAATTATACCTATAACCACTATGAGGGACTCTAGTTCCTTATACTAGTATTTAATTATTTATTTATGTCTTACTATTTAAACTCACCTTTGTGTATTATAGTGACAGCGACCTATAGTGATATTAAACCCCCCGTTTAAGAGTGCTAGCTTAATAAGCCGTCTTCAGAACGCCCCTTACCTGTTAGCGTCCTGCTATACGTTCTGTCTTAACCTGTACCAGTCCTTTTAAGGCCTGTGTTGGGTGCAGGTCGTAATATAATTATTAAGAATCCTCCCCTTTAGTTAAAACCGCGTTTTAATAGCTGTTATCACAGAAAAGACCTTCCACTACTATTAACTAACTACAGGTATTTACGTAAGCACCCTTTTAATTAGAATTATTATAAGGCTATGGAGGAATATATGGTAAGCTACTGTGAGATAGGGTCCTTTAAGGAGTGCTCTCCGTAAAAGGCTAATAACCACTAGATTCTGGCCTATATATAGGTATTTACATATAAATTTGATAAGGTTGGGTATCTTCTTAAGGTTAAGGTAAGGCTTATTGTTTGCAGAGATTAGTAGAGGAAAGGCGCTGTTGAGAATACTTACGCTTTTACCCTAACTGGCAAATCGTTCCAAACGTTAATTATTATCACTATGCGTTTTAATATGGAGTTAATTTAATATAATGTCGTTAACGCCTTCGTTCACATTAATATACTGTATAACGTGTTTATAAAGATGTTAGACGGCTACATTAAGAAAGGAAGGATTCTGCAGCTTTAAAAGGCTCTGTATAGCCTTAAAGAATTACCATTACTCTGGTAGAAAGACTTTATAACTACCCTGAAGAACCTTAGCTGTAAGCTAGTGCCTTACAAACCCTGTTACTGGATTAAGGACAGTGTGATTATCTTCTTTTACATTAATGATATTGTTATTACCTTTAAGAAAGGAAGCTGTTAGAAAGCTAAGGCCCTGATAGCTTTAATTAAGTAACGATACGCCTTTTAAGGCGGTGAAGATCTATAGTAGTTCCTAGGAGTGGCGATAGTCTGTAACCGTGTGAATTGTACCGTTTACCTATTGTAAGCTGACTACGTTAATAAGCTGGATCGATTCCTTAACGGCACTTACGGTAGTTGTTTAACGCTAATGAGTAACGTTAAGCTACTGCTGTACGAAGGTAAAGCCTCCCGTGAAGAAATAATTAACTATTAACAGATAACCAGCTTAATTCTGTACGTTATGGTGTTTACTAGGCTAGACGTAGCCTTTATAATATCACGGCTTGCGTGATTTAACCTTAATCCTGGCCCTAAGCACCTCACAGCTGTAAACTGAGCAATTCGATACCTCCTTTTAATAAGTAATTACGTGCTTAAACTCAGGGGTGGTAATACCTTTAAAACCTGGACCGATACCTTATTTACTAATAATACCGTTAATTGCTGTAGCTTGCAAGTGTACGTAATAAAGCTATTTAGTGGAGTAATTAGCTAGCGCGCTAATAAGTAAGATATTATAATAACCTTTATTATTAAGGCTGAACTGCTAGTGTTAACGTAAGGTATTAAAGAAGCGCTCTTCTCATTACGCCTTATTTAAGAAGCCAGCGTTACGCTTAATAGTAATAAGATATTAATTTAGTATAATAACCTCTAAATAATTCGGCTTATCATAAAGGATACAGTAACCCTATAAACGAAGCTACGGCACGTTGATATTTATAACTACTAGTTACGCGAGAAAGTCGCTAACGGTAAGATCACAGTTAATTACGTCAATATAAAGGAACAGGTGGCTGATGGCCTTACGAAGGCTCTCGGTGACGACGATTTTAAGCAGTTTAAAGCCATGGTTAGTGTGGAAGATATCACGGAACGGTTGAATACACAAGGCACGCAGCCACTCTCGGAAGAAGAAGAAGAAGCCTTAGAGGACCTGATCGAAGGCGAAGAGGCTGGATTTCCAGAATTGGGTCTGTGAATAGCTTCAACCACCGCCTCGGCTAACGAGCCAGCGGTTGAGGGGGTGTGTCAGCTTATATAAGCAATTGGAGCCATTCGCGGAAGTAGCCGGCTTGGCAATAGGGGACCCTGTAGGCCAGAGATTCTCTTTTACAGAATAACAACAATATATAACAATTACCACAATTGGCTATGAGTGCTAGATTCTGACATGTTGAGCAATGGGCCTTCCTCAGGGCCAAGTGCCCCTAGAATTAGGGTTAGGGTAGATGGTCTGTGCGTAGCCGGCCACCATAGTGGCAGCTCTCGCGGCCAATCTCCAGACTAGAGGAATCAAGCAACCATCTAGACCATTTTTCACTCTAAGCCGCTGTCAACGCCTGGGCAAAGAGGAGGGGATTCGCAGTCATTCGCCAGAATAGGAAGAAGGATAAACGAGGTGAATACTACCGGTATAAGCTCTGTTGCGATCGCGAGAGCAAAGATAGGTACTTAAAGGATGCCGCTGGCTTGCGTCAAACTACCTCACGGAAATCCGGTTGTGCCTGGAGAGGCGTAATAAGCCGTACTAAGGAAGGCTAGGTCTTTAAGAATAGTACTGAGTCAGCCTATCAAACCCACAACCATCCGCCCTCTGCTCACGCCTTCGCTCATCCTCAGCATCGCAAGGTCATCGGCGACGTTCTCAAGATCATCGAGAACACTTCAAAACACCACGGTATCCACGCTCGGGAGATCTCCACACTCGTCCGATTTTTGCCCGGAGCCGCCCCCAAAGGTTACGCGGCGTGGCCGGTTGGTCAAGACGCCTGCTCGGTTGAAGGATTAGGTGGAGGGGGGGCGGTCAATAGGGGTAATTTTGTGGCCAGAATTGTGTAGAAATCCATGTGTTTTAACGTTACGCTGTTTTTGACTGTTTCTATTGTTTGTTACTGGCAGTATTACTACTTTGGGAAGGCGGTGTGGGGTTGTGGGTGCCCGCCTATCAATACCCCTGTATATGATCGTTTCAGTTTCATTTCCTTCGCTTGAACCCCTTTTTCGAGGATTTGGATTCGAGACGCCATATTCAGCCGCACTGGCTTGGCACCTCGTATTTTCAGGGTCAAACGTCCCTCTTCAGCAATTGACCACTCCTCATCGCGGGGAAATCTTGCACGCTCAGATTGACCTCTCCGGAATCGAACAGTTATCAACACTTGTGCCCCCCGCATTTCCCGCCTGTCAAAGGTCCGACATCGACAATTATCAATTCCCGTGCTTTCGTATTGGGCAAATCAGTTCTTTGAGAGACAATGGGCAACCGCGAGAGCGTGCCCGTCAGCGGACCTGAAAGCGCCTCGGGACTTCAATATGAAAAACTGAGCAAGAACCAAATTCGACTGCTCAAGTTCAAAAGAAGGCGGCGCAGGGATCCCCAGTATCTCAATATGTCACTACACACGGTATCTCTGAGCGAGAGCCCCCGCTATCACTGCCTTCTTATGTCTGGGGAAAACCTGACTTCATCTGGCCCATCTATGTCAATGGAGCCCTGGCCCATATTACCCGCAACCTCGGAGAGGCGCTCAGTCAGTTAGAACAAGAAAAGTTGGAAGCACTTTGGGTCGACGGCTTATGTATCAATCAAGGGGATACTGAAGAGAAGGAGGACCAGGTTAAGAAGATGTCTCAAATCTACGAAGGCTGCGTGGCCAACTTCGCATGGCTTGGGTTGGGTAACGAGGCGAACTATCGCGCCATGCACACCATCAACACTACTGGCACTCGCTTTCTTCGAGTTCTCATGGCGGCTTACGTAAACAGGGCTGCGGAACTTTGCGACGAGGAGCTCAGAAGTGATCCGGATTTTCTGCGGGTCATCAAGCTTGGAAAGGCTTTGAGCTTGAAAAATGACTCGGACACGCTAGATCCATTTACGTTTAACACCGCATCTGAGTTCTTCTCGAGAGACACAATGGCTTCCATGTTCGACCTTATGGACGAGCTTCTTATATCGGATCTTCCCACCCTCGAAAGACTACGGGACGAATTATTTCAGCGCTCTCATCCGGATTTTGAAGCGGAAGCGTCAGCATGGCAAAGCATCATGGGTCTACCACTATGGACACGAATATGGATCGTCCAGGAATTGGTCCTCCCGCCCCTCGTCATTCTCCAATGCGGGGGCACATCGGCGCGATTGGACTGTCTGGTTGCCATCTGCCTGTTTGCTCGAGAGGCAATGGCTACGCCACTCGAGCCCCCTGACCAGAGAGCCATTGGTGACAGGATCCCCGAGTTGTACAACTGTTTTGCATCAGCAGAGAATAGTTTGCTGTTTATCGCAGACACAAGACGAAACAAGTTCTCTCCTAGGAACGCCCATCGGTCTTGGAACACTATTCACGTCATGCTACAGCAGTGTGGTTCTCTCGACAGCACCAACCCCCTGGACAAGGTTTTTGGACTCATGAGCATCGCGGCGGCGGATTTGGAACACTTAAAAGGCCTTGTTGGTTACAACAAGACATTTAAGCAGTTGATGATGGAGGTAATGCGGCTAACCCTGTCGTTTCACGGCATGCGTCACATCCAAGAAGGCCAATGGTTCCAATATCCAGATTTTGAAGGGGTGACACCAAAAGATTGCCTGGGATCCGGAGTCTCGCCGTTTGTTCCCTCATGGGTCAACATTATGGAACAAATCTACCCTTCGGGTCACGCCACCCCTCAATATCGCATCCACGAAGGCAGACAAGAGATTGCGTTCCAGCAGTTCGATGCTTCGAAATCGTATATCTATCAACTATCTCCTATCAACTTCCCACGCCCCGATGTCTTACGAGCACCTTGTCGACGTATCGGCAACGTCAAGCAAGTCTATGACCTACCGACTCGAACATGGGATCCAGACCAAGAAGATTACGTCGCCGCTCAGCTGGTCATGGCGCAATCCATCATTAACGAAACCGAGAGCTTCTTCGAGCAGGAGTACGGGAAAGACCTGGATCACGCATTACATGGAAAGCCGCTCTGGTGGCTTTTCGGCCTACAACCCGACGCGCCAGACCGTCCAGCGGCTATCCCTTTCTGGGAGAGCAATATGGAGCAGTACAGAAGGCAATTTTTCGCACTCAAAGAGGGAAAACCAGAGCCTAGCAACTGTACTGCGCACAGGGCGGCTATCATACGATGGATGAAGCTCTACTCCCCGTTCACCATTGACTCGGGCTATCTCGGGCTCGGTCCAAGGCAGATGCGGGCTGGCGATGTGGTTGTGATCTTTCCGAATGTTGACGTTCCCTATATTCTTCGACAAGTGACGGGAGGAGGGTATAAGATTCTTGGGCAGGCATATGTTTTGGGTATCATGAATGGTGAGTTCCTGCGGGATTCTCCGCCGGAGATCACCGTTGATTTGGTGTGAAGTTGAAAGGGCGGGTGATATTGGAGTACACAACGATTGGAACATCCGAGATTGATACTGCCGGATTCTAGGAATTAGAGGAAAACTATAGAATCCGGTGACAATGACCATTTCGGCTCATAGGCCCTGGGAGGTGACAAAGGAGATTCTATGAATAGGCCCAAGTAGCCATAGCCAACTACTAGGCTGAAATCTGACCCCGACTATAATTCGATACATACAACAAATTTACCTACCTGCGGCCCGTACTTATCTTTCCGTCCGGACTCCGTGGTCAAATCATCTCGTCACGAACCATGCTTCTCCGCTGCCATCGCATCCTTAAGTAGCTCTCTCACATCTTCCCGGAATGCTAAGTCTAGAAGCCGCAGACCGTTGATATCACGGGCGTTGGGGCTTGCGCCTTTACGGAGGAAGAGCTTGACGAACTCTTTCACGCTTTTTGCCGCAGCCCAGTGCAGCGGAGTATTCCCGACGTTGCGGCAGCAATCAAATCAGCGCCCCATTGAAGAGGTTTGCGTTGGCGATGATCATTCTGCAAATCGTTGTTGGGAGTCATCCAGGAGCCCAATGACGTCCACTGGAGATTCGTTCGGCTGGATGCAGGTCTGGCAAAAGTTGTTCTCGCACTCCTCTGCCAGAATGAAGATAGTTCCCTGTTCTTCTTGGTTATCAGGCCACTCAGCTAGAGTTGAAGCAATTCAGCATGATGTGGCGCAGCCTGCCGAAACGGTAATCAGGGTGAGCAAGCTTGAGCTAATCCTGAGCAAAGACTGAGCTGAGCCTGAGCCGGGGTGAGCAATGTCACGTGGGCGAGATACGAAAAAGGAAATTTGGTGAGCCGAGGTTCGTCTCACACAACAGCCGTTTCTGCTCTGGCACCACTTGGAAGCTTAAGACTGCAGAGCCCCTTGACGGCTAGAGTCGATTACAGAGTCTCAGCTATTACTTACTTTACCTGGTGCAGATTCTCCTTCAGTGCCAAGTACAGAACTATCCAACTATTTACTCAGTATCCCCCCGTGTACCACCAATAGAACAGATGTCACCTCTCAATCTTGAAAATACTGTTCCACTTCAGCTATTCTCGCCGCCAGCGACCAGCTCAGAAGCGCGATTCGAGTACCATCGGCACCCCAAGTCCTTAATAGCACAGCAAGAAACGAACCGCGTTTCCCCTCATCACTCCGCTGGATTGGCCTGTTGATGCCGAGGAGGCGCAGAGCTGCCTTAACAAGGAGCGGACAGTGTTGTCACACAGCCCCTGAGCTGAAAAACGCCTCGCCAAGACAGTCAGTCAGGGCACGCGCGCGCGCCAGGCGGGATCCAATGCATTTGACTCTTCCAGTCGATGAGTGCCAGAACAGACAACATGCAATCACGCAGTTACAACCTCACCAATTCCACGGAAAACCAATGTGCCGTCTTTTTGGAAAAGATCCTTTTTATCTACAAGGTACACCGAATACGGACGGAAACAAAGCAGAGACGCGCAGGACTTGAAGATCCTTCCATCCGCCAAGATCCATAACATCAAGGATTAATAATTCTGACTACTCGTACCTGATGTAGTCGGACAGAAGGACGTGTTCATCGACCACTCTTATCGCCGAGACGACTTTTGTTACCAGCTCCGTCAAGCTTGGGTTACGAGTCGTGGTTCCTGTTGTGCGTTGTACGGTAGAGGAAGACGAACTAGTAAGATGCGTGCGAGAAATGCAGATTGTGGTGAGATGGGGATTTCGAGGCAGCCAGGTTTTGAGGGATTTTTTCAGGCACACTGCCGTTGACGGATATTTTCGATTAAAATATCACGACGGAGACCGAGGCTCTGGACCCGTTTGTCCCTAAGCTTCGTCTTAATTTGGTGCCTTTGTCATTGGGACATCCATCCGCCGAATGGGAGAATGGTCGAAACAGCAGCGGCATTCGGTCTAGCGGCTCGCATAGTCCAATTTCTCAAAACTTCGGCACCCGATTTGTGACAATAGCGTGGAGCATTAGCAAAAGGGGGCAAGATGCAGCTCGCGACATTGATCTGTCGACAACGATGCGAGACCTGAACGCCATCTTGACTGCTCTTAAAAGTCTCGGAAGGATTGGATGGCAGCTGGTCACGTAGCACATGTGTCCGGAGCTTCCTTCGGGTTGACCCAGGGCTCGACACCCAGGGTGTTAGCCTGGGTGAGCTGGGTGAGCTCGACCTACATGAGGGTGACATGCTGTCAGACACACCATCCAACTGCGGGAACTTGGGATCTACTGCGCAATTCAACACATCCTGGGGTCCGTGGCCAACTGTAAGCACTGGTTCGCAGGATATTCGGAGCCCCACTGGATTCAGATTGTACATCAATACTCCCCGATGGTCCTGATGAAAGAGAAATCGGGAGGAAGGGAGCTCACTCTGCCTGCGGGTTCGCCCTGTAGAGTTGAGACTGGACGAAAGAGAAAGAAGTGTGGTCTGTAACTATTACACCTTGGCGAAGTTTGATCCGGAGGGATTTAAAGTCACACAAAGACGCCCAAACAGCTGGGTCCCTCAACATCTGCCTGCTGATACAAACTGTTTCCATCTAATGCTCCATCGCATTCGGATACCTCCCCAGCAACTCCACCATCTCACCATCCCCATTCACCCACTCCCACCCCCCCTTCAGCCCATTCTCCCTCCCCTCCACCATCCTAAACCCATACACGTTCGTCCAACTCCATCCCTCTCCGTTCTTAATGCTCACCGAAAAAGTCGCCCAACAAGCCGCGCTTGTCTGCGAAATCACCTCGATCCTCGCCTCCTCAAGGCGCATATTAATACCCACTCCCAGCAAAACAAATCGTTCCAGCTGACTCTGAATCATACTACTGGCAAATTCCTCATCGGGAAAGGGCGTGATAGTTCTTAGAGTGAAGGCGGTGCAGCCGGGAAGGTAGTACTTTGCCATTTGGGAAGAGATTTCTCGGATGGGGAGGGAAGAGGCGGCTCCGCAGGTGAGAGCGTCGACGTAGCTTGCTAGTGTGGCGAGGGCGAGTTGTTTGATGTCCAAGTCGGAGTTGTATGTCGACGTCATTGTGAGCTGGGGGGAGGTGAGGACTCTATGGATGTGAGATGTGGGGAGATGAGGTGGTAGGTGGGATGTGATGGTTGATGTGTTTCTGGGTTTGATCGAAGGAAAGAGTATCTGTTTGTGAGCTTAGGCTGCAGGTTGTAGCTTCTAAGTTTCTTTTACTGCAGTTTTGATGTCGAGGGGTTTCTCTGAAACCAAAGTGACACACGGTGCGCTCAGGCTGTCCCGGACAGGTGATTGGACGGGATTTGACTAGCCGATGGCTGGGGAACTTAACACGGACCCCAACTTATCTCAGCAAGCTCAGACCCTTCGTCGCGGTGCTGAACGAAGGGTCTAAAGCCTGTTGAGATGACATTCACTTGCCTCCAGCTTTCTAGGTGGCCAAACACCCGATCAGAACATTCTTCTCTTTCGTTGAGGAGAGGGTGATGCTGCGCTTGGCTGCACTTGGCTGCAGGTGGCGGTAATGGCATTAATGTCCGGCGATTTTTCCTTTGGCTTTGCGTGGCTGAAACTTGGGTGCAGGTCACGTGAAGCGCACAACGGCTGGTCAGCGGGGGATTGGGTGTTGTTTGGCGGGGGCGTTGTGTTTGCACTTGCTAGCAAGATTCTTGTCTACCCATCTCCCAAAAGACATGTCTGGACCATCATCGCCCGACCCGCGACAGGCACAAGCGCGACAGGCCTGCGTAGCCTGCCGCAATCAAAAGCGCAAATGCGACCGGGGCATTCCCATGTGCAGCCTCTGCACTCGGACTGGCCGCGCTTGCGACTACAGCATTACACCACGCTCCACAACCAGCAGTCTCGAGACCCTCCAGACAAGGCTTGCTGAGCTCGAAAACCGCCTCGGTCCACGCAGCATTTCCGCCGATACCCCATCCGCTGTCTTTCAATCCCTCGATGCAGAGTCCGATGCAGCCTCTGGTAGCGGGCAAGCGACTAGCCATGCGAGTGCCGCCGGGGTTCCTTCCCTTCTCTTTCTCGACGTCGACCGTTTTCGGGACTCTAAGCTGCGACTGAGCCAACCAACGGTTCGAATCCCGGCGGTACGTGAGCTGAAGATAGTTTCTCCCGCTCGAGGTCGAAAGAAGACAGATGCTCACTGCTCCTCAGGACGTCCTTGCGGTCCTCAGCTTCGGAAATGCCGTTGTCGAGACGGCAACTGACTACTTCGACACCATCCACACTTGGATGCCCTTCATTTCCCACAAGCGCATGCACCTCGGCATACCACTCCGCAACGCTGGGCCCGATCTCGCCATGCTGTTCCTTGCCATGAAGCTAGTCACTTCCTCGCCTGCAGGCACCAGCCTCCCAAGCTGTGACCCTCTATACACAAGTGCGAAAGCCTTCCTAGCCCTGTTTGAGGCCAATGGCGAGATCTCTCTGCTCTGCCTGCAGGCGATGGTCCTCATTGCTCTCTTCGAACACGGCCATGCCGTGTACCCGGCTGCCTGGATGACGGTCGGTGCATGCGTTCGATACGCCGAAATGCTGGGTATCACGCCTAGCGGGCCACGCCCGGGTGTTCTGGATCAGGTTGTACGTCTCCTTTCTTCTTTACCATCTTGTTATGCTGTCTGTCGTGGGAAGAAATCCCGGCGCTGACATCGGGGGAGGCGAGAACAGTTGACCTGGACGGAGCTGGAAGAGCACAGACGTCTCTATTGGGCCATCTTCGTGCTCGACCGTGCCATCGCTCTTGGGAATCGGAACCAATTTGCCGCTTCCGAGCCGGCCGACGCGGCCGCACTTCCTGCCGAGGACACAGCATGGGTAAGCGCCTGACCTCCTCATACTGCCAAGGCCTTTCCAGAGCCCTAGGGAGCGAGTGATCTACTGACCGCGACTACATCCCTTGTGCTGAAATTAATACAGGCCAATGGAGACGCTCTTCACGGAACAGCCTACGCGGTTTCCACGTCTTACGAAGTCTCCCAAGGGCATTTCGCACGACTCTGCCAGTCCGCCATACTCGTCGGCCGGGCCGTTGCAGCCAGACGCCAGATGATGCTCACGTCGCAGGTGGGCGCTGATCACGTCGCGGGGACTGCGGCCTTGGCGGACGAGATTCTACGCTTTGACGACATCCTGGCGGCTACCACCGACGGGGCCTCGGACTGCGGCGGCAAGAACTCCTATCACACCCTCACCCCGCGGTTTCTTAACTGGTCGGCCCTCTTTGTCCTGCTCGACCCCTACTGCTGCCCCGTCAACGTCATACCCGACGAGCCTGGCCACCTCCCCGTTCCCGAAGCCAAGACGGCTGAGGAGATAGCCCTCCAGAAACGCTCGACGGATATTGTGGTGGCCATCGTAGCCAAGGTCCACGAAGCAGTGCGGGGCATCTCGGAGGTGGCTGCGTCTAGCAGCGACCACGGAGGGGAGACAGGACAGGGGGCTATACAACAGCGGTTGGGAGCGCTCTGTCCCCTCGTGCTAGATGCGGTGTACTGCGTCATGGGGTTGTACTGCTGGCTGTGCCAAGAGGGTGGAGACCAATCGGTAAAGGACCGGCTGGCTGACATTGACAGATTCTTCTCGTACGTGGGTGAGCGGTGGGGGCTTGCTACGGAGTACCTTCGTCTCAAAAGGTACCATGACGATGCTGGGCAGCTAGGGTTGGATGGTATCTGAGCCGGTTGGAATGGTCTAGAGGCGCACACCAGATTGATCCATATGATGAATCGCATACAGAATTCCATACATTCGATCTAGACGCGCGCGCGGGCCAGAGAGAGAGAGAGAAGGAAAGGAAATCCTACAGGGATACCAGTATAAGGACGGCACTCCCATGCTGCTCCCCGCAGCAGCTACAAGAACGGCTTCACCTGTTCCTCCGACCAGTTCCAGTATTTGGCGCAAAGCTTCGGTTCGACCAAATCCTTCCGAGGGGTGTCCAATTTGCCGAACGGCGACACTGCAGCAGTTGGTCACTCGTTAGCGAAGTTTTCTTTTTGAAGGTTGAAACGCCTTCCGGCTCACCCCAGCCGCCATTATCCTTCTCTGTAATGTCAGGACTGAGCCCTGCATAGAGTTCTGTGTAGGCGCCGCTCTTGGGCTCGGAGGTGACGAACTTCTGTTTGCGCAATTGAAGTCAGCATCTGTGCGTTTTGGGGCATACATTTATACATTGCCGTCACCGGAGGAGTTGAAGCAATGAGAGGGAAGCTTACAAAGAGGGCGAGCTGTATCTTGGGCATGTTTTTCTGGAGATCGGTAACAAAGTTTCCAGGGTTGAGAGCCTAGGTATTTTGCAAAAGGGACTGATCAGCACCGCATCGCCCTGCAGTATAACTGCCCACACAACTGCATTCCATACGAGCAGCGCGGGAGGACTCACAAGACTCAGGATGCCCAATCCAGCCGACCGCCTCGCCAGCTCCGATGCATGGAGCTGGCACCCGGCCTTGCTGCGCGCGTACTTTTGCCAGATGCCTTCTTCGCGCACGCTGTAGTTGATATTCTCAAAATCGACAGCCGGGTGCGGCGCGGCGTCGGCCGCGCTCGACGACACCCACACGACGCGCACCGACCCTGGTGTCGCCTCCTCCTGGGCCGTCCGCCGGAGCACGGGCATCAACAGGCTGGTCAGCAGAAAGTGGCCCAGGTTGTTGATGCCCAGCTGCAGCTCATGGCCTTGGGCCGTCACGGAGCCCTGCGGCGGCACCATGACACCGGCGTTGTTCCAGAGGACGTCGAGGCGGGTCTCGGCTGAGAGGAAGGCGTTGGCGGTGGCCCGGATGGTGGAGAGGTCGTCGAGCTGCAGCGGCAGGAAGACGACGGAACCGGTCGAGAGAGGGTGCTTGGCGCGCATCTCAGCGATGACGGCGGCAGTTTTGGCCTCTGACCGTGCCGCGATGTAGACGCGCCCGTTGTGTTGGTACAGGATGTCGACTAGCTCCTTGCCGAGGCCGCCGGTCCCGCCGGTGACGATGAAGACCTTAAAGTGAGAGCGAGGGAAGTCAGAGATCGTTGCCCTTTTCCCGATACGTTAGGGCGTGCGGGATGGCCACCTACCTTACCGCTCTGGCTGGGGAGATTCTTCTCCGTCAGAGGCGGCTTATAAGGCACCAGCGTGCTGCGGCGGACGCTCAAACTTAGGCTCATTGTGAAAGATGACAGGACGGGTCTTGGGGCTAGGAAAGAAGTGGAAAACAAGTGCAAGTTGAAGCCTGGATTGGAAGTGTTTTGTTGCTTGCAATTCTTGCTGCTTGAAGACAGCTTTTAGCTCCTTGTTATATACAAGTCAAGGGGTTGGCAAGTGTGCGATCCGGTGCGGCCAAGTGCGGTCAAGTGCGGTCCGCAGTGGGTCTAGCTGGACGAATTACAGCAGTTCCCGAGATGCTGGGCGCGGTGATGCGGGGCCGCGGTGTGATCGGGTCCCGCTGTTATCGGTGGATCTAAACATATGTCTCGGGATGTAACGGTTTGAGGTGCAGGTGGCAGGAGAACTTACTCATCAAACGCGCATGGAAATTATGGGCCTGGTAATAGATCGGCGCTTCGAGATTGGGTGCTTGGGGGGGTGGGCGTGTGGAAGAGCCTGGGGTTGTAAAACGCATCGTGTGCAGTGCGAACCGGAATGAGCTGCATTGCCTTTTGCTGACGATACTTTGGCACCTCGAATTTTGGGTTGACGCACGCAAAAGCTGGCATAGAGGATGAACTCCACGAAAACCGTCATGGAGCCCTACTTTGGCGCCATCAACATCGGGAACGACAGGCTGGTGCCGCCGCCATTTTTGCGGAGCGGGGCAATGTTCTGAACTTGGAGTCGTGCGCCACCGTGAGCCATGTATCTCATCTACGGTAACGCCATCTTCACTCTCTGCGCGGCTGATGGCTCGGACGCTTGATCGGGCTTGTTGGTGCTAGATGAAGTTAGATGTGGAGCATCTAAATATTCGAATAAAAAACCCTCGCCCTCTTCCGACGTCTACTCGTGAGATACCCCGTCGTCTCTCGCACACGCTCATCCGTCTGCTCAGCCTCGTAATCTAGTGCTTCCGGGTCCAATATAACCACCTCCTCCACGACATCAATAACCTCCTGCTCCGTAGAGATGTATGTCTCTTTTCTGTGGTACACTGTAACCTTCACCCAGGATCGCCTGCCCAACTCCTCAAGGGCTTTGAGGCACGATGATCCACCCAACTCTGTAGCTACCTTTATGTGTATATTGTCAAACCGCTCCTGTCGAACTGTAGCCGCCTCGCCAGGCGCTTAGGCGCGCTCAGGCGCGTAGGCGCCCTGCCGAGCCAGGCTTGGCTGGAGCGCAGGGGCCTTAGTGTTGGAAGCGCGGCACTCTGGATTCTGTGGAAATGTAGGGGTTGCAACTGCGTGATTATATTCCTTGTGTTCACCCTCTTTCTCTGGCTCTGGCTGGAAGCCAGAGGCTTCTTTATAGACTATTCTGCAGGATTCAGGCTTCGTCACTCTGGTGGCTGAGGCTCACTGGCGTACTGGCAGTGCCAGGTATCCAGTCAGCTCCGCTGACTAGATGCCCAGGGCCTCTGAACCCCCTTCTTTCTGACAATTAACGCAGTTGCCTTCAGCTCTCCTTCGTGAGGGCGCTATGACACCCAGGCTAAACAGCCTGGCGTGGTAAGATTTCCTAACGGTTTCGAGGCTTCAGACAGTCGCCAAGTGGTTGGCAAGGAAAGGATAGGCTCCTAACATAGCGAAGCGATGTGAAATAGATGCTCGCTAGTGTGCTAGATAATAAGATCTGTCCTACCACAACTCACAAACCGGCTCCCGCACTTCACAGCTAAATACCTCCCTAAACGCCCTCGAGTTCGCCACCGCTCCTCTGATCCTCACCGCCGGTGGCGCATGCGAATCCCTACCATATCCCGCCAGCCCCTTCTCATTATACTTACTACACCACATATTTGCAAACGCCACAAAAAACAACTGCTCCTCAGTAAACCTCTCCAGCCCAGGCAACCCCTCTCTATCCTTCTCCCCCTTACGTTTCCTCCACGCCTCAAACGCAACCCCTAAGCCGGCCGAGTCTGAGATGTTCTCTCCTAGCGTCCTTACCCCATTCACTTTGAACCCTTTACCTTCCTCCTGTCCTGGTAGTATCACTGTAAAGTTATTATACTGTTCCTTAAAACACTGAATCCTTCTCTGATACTCCTTCTTGGTCTCATTCCCCCACCAATCCACCCTCCTCCCATCAGCATTATATTGTCCTCCTGTCGTGTCAAACGCATGTGATATCTCGTGTCCCGCGACGGCACCAAACGCGCCGTAGTTAACGGCAAGAGGGAAATCACCCCCGAAGAAAGGAGCTTGGAGAATTGCGGCGGGGAAGAGAATTGAGTTGTATTCGGGCTCGTACATTGCGTTGACGGTTGTAGGGAGCATATACCAGGTTTGACCAGCGGGGAGAGACAGGGTCATCCAAGGTTGGAGGGCGGAGAAGTTCGACAGTGAGAGCGAGTTGCGGAAGAAGGAAGAAGTGACGGATACGGAGGAGTAGTATTGTGTTAGGGAGAGGGGTGAGGTTATGTTTGGGTTCTGCGCGACGTTTTAGTCAGTAAGGACTTCTGAGAAGTAGGAAGAAGGTTACGAGTAGGAGGTATGGCAACGCGGTTCATGTGCCGCGCAGTGTAGTAGTAGGCATTAGTAGGGAAAGGGGAAAAGGAACTCACATCCGTTGGATAACCCACTTTCTGGCTCATCTTCTCCACCTTCTCGGTTGCCTTCTTCTTCGTCCCGTCGTCCATCCACGTTAGGGTTCGAAACTTCTCGGCATAAACATGCCGGAGGTCAGCGATGATCTGGTCACTCAGTTGCTTATCATGGGCCGAGAAGAAGCCCTCGATGAAAAAGCGACTGACGAGCCAACCGAGGCCGTTGTTGATGTAATTCATGCAGTACCTCGCACGATCGGCCGGTGGGGTGTTCGCGGGGTCGAGGTTGTTGCGGAGTTTGTTCCAACGGTCGAAGACGCCGGGGGTGATGACCTTATCTTGCACGGCAGCAATAGTTCGCCAGATAAAGTAGGTCTTGATCGTATCCGGTGCGGTGTCTGTGAGGATGCGGGACATGTTGGAGAGGGAGGTTGGGTCCAGAATTACACCCTTGAGATTATAGTCTGGGGGAGTTAAACTGCGGACGATCTTCTCGATATTGATCTGGGGGATGAGCTTGGAGGCTTCGGAGAGGGAGACTGATTTGCTCGCGTTCTGACCGCCATTAGCATTTCCGAAGATATTGCAGTGTAAAAAAACCTACCCGGCTTCCCATTGCCGGCCCAATCTGAGTAAGCTTCTTCTCAAATTGAACCAGATCCTCAGCGAGCTTCCTGGTGGCTCCAAACGTCGAGTTCTGGGGGTATAGCTTCCCAAGCACATCTTCAAGAATTCCTGTGTACTCAGTCACGTTGCTCTCACTCTTGTAGAGATCTCCCGACCCCAGTCCAACCGATGCCCTCGAAGACACCGTCACCATTTTCTTACCAGGATCATTAACCTCTGTCCCAATCCCGACTCTCAACGGCCCACTCGCTCCAAGTCGATGCACAAACATGTACGCTTCTGTCCAGTCTGAACCGCTCCCATTCCGATTCCCACCCCCCATAAACTTAC
>Ga0247758_1000750_pt1 | contig 27913 bp, 24 predicted proteins | sample UWRJL156409C4_FD_180950 | JGI IMG/M metagenome (GOLD analysis project Ga0247758, IMG submission 180950) | Plant litter microbial communities from Arlington Agricultural Research Station in Wisconsin, United States - UWRJ-L156-409C-4 | ecosystem: Environmental > Terrestrial > Plant litter >... | reverse complement strand
GTGATGACTGGTACTGCCCGCCTGGTAGTTCTTGTGGTTCCACCTATGGGTCGTGTTTTGGTGGTGGCGGGGGCTCGTGTGTTGCTGAGGGTGGAGGGGCGAGCCCAACCACGCCGCCCGACAGCAGCAGTTCCGACTCGTCAGGCGGAGGGGGGACTTCTGGGAGCGGGAGTGGTAATGGAGGTGGGGTTTCTGGGACGCCGGCGTCGGCGAAGAATGATGCTGGGGGTTGGTCCTATGGAGCTTATAAACATCTGGGGATGCTGTTGGTGATGGAACTGTGGGTTTTGTTCGTTATGGTGGCCTTGCTATAATAGTAGCGAGGTAGCTGCGTCAGACCACTCACCAAGCAAGCGTCACAGCTTCTAGGCTAGTCTCAGGCCCGAATCTTGGCCCAGAACATACCAGTACATACCTTAGGATGGTATACAATACCCCAGCTCAAATTTTAGGATAGTACATAATATCCCAGCTTGGAATCTGGGATGGTACATGATACACGCAGATCCAGATCGAGCTCGCGGGAATGGCTTCAAAAAGAATGCATTGCAAGTTCAGTGGGGAAGGCCTTGCCGCCCGCCCATCAGTGAATGCATCGGTGAATGCATCGGTCAATGCATCGGTCAATGCTGCGCAGAGATGATAATCAGCCAGCAGCAAGCATTTTCTTAGGACTGCAACCTCTCCCACATTCCTTCTTTTCCACTCAAAACGAAGAACAAAAAAATCAACCCTCAAGAAGAAAGCAAGAGCAAAGGCAATAGCAAAAGCAATCATGCATCAGCTTTTGTTTCTCATTTTTGCGTCGGTCGCTATGGCGATCGGCTTCTCCTCTCCGCGCGACGCGATCCGCCTCTCTGATATGCAGATGCTTACCCTCTTACCCTCCATGCCGACTAGCAAACCACGCACCGGCGCCTACCCGATCCCATCCCCCAGCTACGCTGCGTTTCGCACCCGTCCCTATGCGCACTGCATAAGATCGATGTCCTCCGCTGCACCAACCAAGGTTCCTTATACTCGCGCGACGACGTCGAGTGGACCTGCACCGCGCCCTCGCTCCCCTCGACCCTCCAGCTCGGCTCGACCCACGTCATCTGCGAGGGTTATTCATCGCCCGATGACCCTCACGTACTCAAGGGAAGCTGCGGCGTGGAGTATCAGCTGGCGCTGACGAGCGAGGGTAAAAAGAAGCACTGGCATGTCAATTGGGAAGCCGAAGAATTTGATAGGCTCCAGGCGCACCAACCACCACAGGAAGCGGCCACCCATGTCCAATCCGTCACCAAGACCGTCACCGACATTGTGACAAGAACGAACACAAGAACCGCAACCATAATGACGACAGAGACTTTCACCAGCACAAGCACAAGCACAAGAACAAGAACCACGAATAGTACCACGACAGAAACCGCGACTAGGACAACAACCAAAACCGTCACCCAGACAGCGTTTTCCGGAGGTGGCAACAGGATGCAGAATGGCAACTCGTCATCATCCTCGACATCTTGGTCACCCACTTCTCTTTTGGTGCCGATATGCCTTGTCCTCCTCTTATGGATCATCTTTGAGGACCGAGAAGGAGAAAGAAGAAGACGAGTGGCCAGTCATCATGAGGAGGGTTATGGGGATGGTAATAGCCGACAATCACAGGGACGAGGTGACGGTGAAACCGCTTCGGCAGACCAACAGCGAGGTTCGCGTGCTACATATTCTAGCATTTGGTAAGATTCCACGCCTTCTGTTCCGTCTACTCCATCTACTCCGCCTACTCCGCCTACTCCGCTTACTCCATCTACCCCATCTATTCCGTCAACGCCGACCTCACCGGGGCCCGGCTTTCTGACGGGCTTCGCGACAGGTGCCGCCGTGGCGGGATGCATGGCTCAGAGCCGTGGTAATAGTAATCGTAACAACGAAAATCGCGGTACAACGGCGCAGGGACAGGAGGGGCATGCAACAAGGACTTTCAGTACGGGTTTGGGTTCAGACTCAGCTTCAGGAGCAGCTTCATCGACAACTACTACCCAAGCCCACATGAGCACCGGATTTGGAACTACAGGTCGCCGCACTCGAGCTCCCTCTCCGGATCCTTCTATTTCAGCCTTGTCCTCCTCGGCGACAGTCTCAGCTCCGGAGGTCAGTGGCGGTCCTAGCACCAATGTTGGTGTTGGATCGACCCGTCGCCGCACTCAAGCCCACACTCCGACTTCTTCAATTTCTTCCTCGTCCTCTCCGGCGACAGTCTCAGCTCCTGAGGTCAGCGGCGGCCCTAGCACTAATGTCGGTGCTGGATCGACTCGTCGCCGTTAGACAGGGTTATTGTTTTCCTTCGCATTGTGGTAATGGATTGAGGGGTGGATAAGCACGTAAATTTAGTTCTGGGTGCTCCCTCTTTTGGGATGCAGGTAGCCTAATAAAACTGTCCCCTGACGAAAGTCTACCATGTGAACCGGCATCATCATGGGCACAGCTGCGCATTGATATAGTCCCGACCAAGAGTGAACCTGCCACCACCATTATCATACCAGCCAGCCTTGCCCTTACCGCAAATCGAGCCGGCCGACCCCATTTGGCTCAGGTAATCCTTGCTGATGGTCACCGTTTGACCATCGTAGTTGCACATGCTGTTGTGACCAACGAGTTAGATGCGAATAATGAGTATTTTCTGAGGGGTAAACTCACTACGCCATGGAACTGCCCTGTGTCGACTTCACCCAGTAATTGTTGAGCTTCTGGCCGCCCCAATAACTGGCGAATGCAGCCTGCACGGGATCAACCGAGTTTCAGCTCGTGCGTCCGTAGCAGTTGACGGCCAAGCGGCGGACCAGACTGGCGCTGGAGTCAGTCAAGGCCGTGGCCGCTATGTACTTGTCCACGGCATCGTAGTCGATGGGGCCAAGGTACGTATATTGCAGGTACCCAGTCTTGGGATCGATGGTGCCGTCTCCCGTGTAGTGGCCGTCGGGGAGACCTGCGGGGAGGCGGGGGGACACGACGGCTGCTGCTCCGCCGGTGGTGTTGAGGAGGAAGATGGCCAAGAGGGAGAGCGCCTTGATACCCATGGTTAGTTTTTTGTGTCCGTATATGAAAGAGAGAGTTATAAGGGGGTTAAACCTGATGAGGGTCTTTGTCTCTTGTTTACGAGTCTTTGTTGCTGAGGAAAACAACGGCTCTTATATACACGTGTAAAGCCCTATCTATAATTAGAGCTATTCCAAACGCCAACCTGTTTTTGGTCTCGGAAAGAATCAACTGCTAAAGGCCCGTTATGAATAGCTCATGTAATATAGGTACGCATAACTTCTGCACAAAGTCAACTGTTACCTTGGCTTGCCGCATGTTACGTTTTTACGCTTCTTTACAAATGGGATGTTTTGCCGTTCTCATCATGTTACCGGACAGCCGCACTCAAAGTATATAGTCCGATGGGTAGCGAGGCCCGCCATGGCTCGCTTGGCATTTACGCCCGTGTATCTCCTACATCTCGCAGCCTCGGTCGCTACGTCCAAAGATCGATTCGTTGCTCATACATGGTACCCAGTAGCTAAACTGACAGCCCGTTTGCGCTTCAGTACTTGCTGCTGCTGGTGCGCCATTCAGCCATATCGAGCAGGGCGATGCGGATTGAGGACCCTACGTTACACTTGAGCGAAACTGGGGGAAGAGAAGCTGCGGATATTGTGTACAAGTTCATCTCAGCGGGCAGTGAAACTGGCGTCTAAAGGGCCAGGATTGAGCATCTCCCAGTCATGGCTGGCTAGGTAGTTTGCTAGTGGCCTCCGCGTCTCCTCCCGCTCCGCCGACCTATCCCGTCCTAACAACCCCTCGCTCCCTCGCTCCCGCCTGGTTCCAATATGGCCTCACTTGCTTACCTACCTATCTGGTATGTATTTAGAAACCAAAGATGCGACAAGCTGTCGGCTGGTAACCTTTGCAAGCACCTCTTTAGCCAGTACTTGGCAAGAGGGAGACTTGGCCTCTGCTTTGGGGCACTATTTGGCTGTGCATCTCATCCGGAAGGGCCCTTTTGATTGTGCACCAGAAAAAGGTTCCGTTAGAGATGCAGGGAGATGGTTCCATGCGAGACGCATCGACAGCTCGCCCGAGAAGGTGACGCAAAAGGCAAATGGCTACCAAGGTAACTAGGTAGTAACCTGCCACCACAAATTGATCCTGTACCGATTATCCTCCGTATTCCACGCCCCCAGAGTCCACACGCCCCCATTCCAGTACTGGGCATTCTCAGGTCTGGCAAAATCCATGGAATACGTCAGGATGAAATCCAGCCCGGCCGTATCATCCTCGTACACTTGCACGTTGAAGCCTAGCGGCAACCCCACGCGCGAGGCCGTATACTCAAACAGCTGCCGGCCGAGACCGCCGTTCTCGCCCGCCCACGATGACTTGATGGGGAAGTCGCGCTCAAAGTCGAGGCCCGGGGGGTTTCGTGTGGAGTCGGGGAAGCGGATCCATCCCTCGAGTTCGCACTCGGAGCCCGAGTCGTCGCCTGTGGAGAGCAAAAAGACTTGGACGTGTGTGTGAAAGGTTGGGGAGACGCCGGCCGCGGCTTGGAGGGGGGTGCTATCTGAGGAGGCGGCGACCAAAGGGTCCTCAATGGTTGTAAGGGTGATGGGCTTGGGCTCTTCGGTTGCGCAGGTGGACTTGGTGGGCTTGGAGGGTGGGGCGGGATCCGTGAGGCATTGCGGGTCCGACATGTTATCAATGGTTGGGTTGGTCTGTAAGATGACTTGGTCTCGGATGAGGATCCACTTGAGGGGGGGCGACTGGGATTTATACTTGAGATGCCGAGCGTTTTCAAGGGGCTGGGGGGTGACGCCCTTCAGCCGCACACCACGGTCGGAGTAGTCGGACCACTTGGACGCCTTGTTACGCGGCCTCAACCGGTCAAGATTAGCTGCACGAAACTTAACGCTTGTGTTTGGTCACGTAAACTTGAGCCTGGCCCACGTGCACATGTAGCTGATTCGACAGAAAATTTTTGCCTGGATTGAAATTTCAAGAGGGTGTGCAGAGCCCTCTTTCCGCCTGGAATGTCCACCCAGCATTGTGTTGAGCTCCTTTGTCATCCGCCTAGGTGGGGCCGGTGAGCTTGTTTGCCACGAAACTTCTCCGATTACCTACCTTCTTGGCGGAGTGTATCAGCAGCCTGAGCCGCAAACAATGGAATTGTACAGGTATGCAGCGCCTGTTTCAGCGACACCTTGCTAGGGCACATACAAGTCCGAACTTCAATAACTCTGACCAAGGACTTTTACCACAATGCTCCGAAATTAGCGATTGCCTAGCTATATCTACATTGTCAACTTGTACTGAACCATATTACCATTTCCCGCGGCGCGGGGATAGAACTCAAACGTGAACGTCGTGTTCTTTCCTGACGCAACTACGGCTTCCACCGCCGCTTTCGTGATGATGATTCGGTCCTGGTCAAAGTTCCACTTGCTGTTGAACGTCTGCATCGCCATCGTCAGCAAGCTCTAGCAGTCAACGAAGAAGACTGAAACATACCCCACGGCCCTTTTACAAGTCAGGGAGATATTGCGTCCAGTCATCAAACAAGTATGCCCCCTCTGAAGTCGCGATTTTGACCGCTGCGACCCTGTGGAGTCCTTTCCATGCGATGGGAATCTGCAAATCAGAGCCCTTTGCAATATCCCTGGCCGGAACGGAGTACCAGCTGAGTGTCGGGACACCCCACTGCACGAGCTCGATTTGGGACTGAGCTCCAGCTGTGAATGACACCGTGAAATTCGCTTTGGTTCCCGGCTCTGCCGTTGCATAGAGGTACTTTGACAGAAAGGCTTGTTTTAGAGTCACCGCCGAGATGCGGCACAGAGACCAGCATCGACAACATTGGTAAGCAGATTCTGCGCGGCCGCCTTGTTAGCGAGAGAGGCGTTCCTGGCGACGGTCATAATGGTGATGATCTTGTTGACGACGCTGCGGAAGTGGGGGTTGATGGAACTCTTTGCCTGCTCAGACGGTGGAATGGCGCCGGCGTCGCCGAGGGTGCGGAAGGTGTTGACGATGGAGGTGCCGTTGGTGATGGTATCTTAGCGGGCGATAGTCTAGCTGCCGGTGAGGGTGGAGTTACTAGTGGCTTTTGGTTTGAACTGGGCGAGGTAGAGCTTATTAAAGGTCAGGTAACTGTAATTAATAGTATAATAGGTAATACTAAGGGTAATAAGGTTATTAAAGAAGGGCTGGATAAGAGTAGCGAGTTTAGTTATAATCTTACTAACGCTGATAATAAGGTGGATTTTGGAGGTAAGGCTGAAGATTATATAATAGACGTAAAGGCTAACGTTAACCTAAGGAACGCTATAGTTATTGTTAATTTCTAGCCACTGAGTACCCTGTACCGGGTACCCTGTATCGCGTACCCTGTGGTGTGGTTGCGTATCCCGAAACCACCAGCCGAATCTTCTAGAACCCCAGAGGGTTCCAGAGGATTCCAACCCACTCCAGGGCCCCCTTGGGACCCCTGGAGCACTCCGAACCTTCTGGAATCAACTAGAACATCACAGTGACCACGTCAGCCACTACGTCAACAGAACCACGTAGAATGGTTCAGAACCGTACTATTCCATTATTGTATTAGTTATTTCCACTATACAGAAGGCTCTGGAATTATTCCAGAGCCCCCCACAGCCTATAACAGGCCCTCTCCTCTCCTGTATCTAATTCTAGTTAAGCAACTCACTCTACTAAATCCTAGTCATTACACAAGGCACTGCCTTCCGGATCCTCTTATTTCCAGCGTCAATATTCGCTGTGATACCTTTATTTACAGTAGCACTGCCCTGTAATACAAGCCTTTGTTTGCTTCCTTCAGTGCCTACAGCACTGTAGTCGGTTTGGACCAGTCCAGCACTTCTTCCTCTAAATCACAGCGCTGGACTACAGCCCTGTAAGTTCCTGAAGTTTAACAACTAATGATTATTAGGGGTAGGATCGTTATAGCAAAGTATCGAAGGCAGCCTAACCCCCTGGTTTCACACTTCAGTTAATATACATGAATAAATAAACGCCATATTATAGTGACGTAATATATTTATATAGGTATCTAAATTATATCTAAAAAATTGTCCTCCTCTTTTTTAGCCCGATTAACTGGCGTGTAACATAGACTCCTTAAACAACTTAGGCTCCCTGCCATCTCACGCATCCATCCACCAAACTAATTGTAAAAATGAGATGTATTTCAGCTATCTTTATATATGGGATTAATTTTAGTCCCCCTTACCTAGAGTTAAAGTGATTTAGCATATTACGACGTAACCTGCTGAAAAGGGTAATTAAGGTAAGCAAAGGTGAGCTAGCCTAAGCAAATCCTCAGCAGGGACTAAGCCGAGCCTAAGTTAGGGTAAGTAATGTCATGTAGGCGAGATACGAAAAAGGAAATTTTGCGATCCCAGATTCGTCTCACATAACAGACTCTCTCTTAGGGTTTCTGAGTCTGGCACATAGGGCAAGATCCCACGATAAAAGTCCGCGACGCTGATTCTTTGGCAGTACTTACAGAGCCTACTTTATATCTTATTGGGGGAGGATGGCGTGACAACCTGTAGTTTTGGTTGGGTATCTAGCTCTTGAGGCTTAATGTCGTTACTTGATGAGGTTGGGGGGTTGTCGGCGCTACTGGAAGGTCTCTCTGGCTGGATGGACTTCTGATATTTGCGTGCAAACTGGCTGATTCGACGGCGCATTGCTAAGAGTTTCTAACTGGCACCGTTGGTCTCCTTTGGTATCTTGGTATTGGGCCCTTCCTGTCGAAGCAAGGAGTTTCCCGAGTGTTGAGAAAGGCGGGTTTTGAAATGCATTCTGGACATCGCCAGGCTAGCTCAGTAGGCAGCAACGGAAAGCCAGACCAATAAAGTAGCTGTCTGCAACTCCCCGGGCCTCATCCTCAGCGCAGCTCTCCGCCACGAGTGCAACCTCCGAATCCGCCCAAATAAGACATCGCCCTTCGACACCACCAACACTGGAATGTAGCCAGCACAAGGCTTCTCAAAACCACCACAGTCAACACGTCATAAGGTGATATTATAAGTAAATTCACTCGGTAGCTTGCCATCTCGGTCAGGACGCACATCATACAAGTGTGCCACAACGCTGGCTGCCGCGAGGGCGGCCTGAGCAGCGATGAGGAAGAGCTAATGGATTTGGGGGGCGGGAACGGCATTGGGAAACTGATAAGCACCATAACTAAAGGTCACAAGCAGCTAAGAAATACTTGGAAACAGGGTTGATCGGTATTATCGAAGCCACAGTCAGGGCTAGCAAAATCAAAGGAGCGTTGCTGGCAACAACACTGCCATCGAGAGCCATCCGGTGTCCTTGGCCGTCCCGTGGATTCCTGGGCAGCATTACCCATAGGCATTTGCGCTGGCTTCAAATCGAATGCCCGCCCCAACGTCAAACTCGGCCTTAATCCCGGTCCATCTTGAAGACTGTTAACCATCAAGGTCACGGGCTCCGTCCCGACGTCCTGTCAGCACCCCTTCCACAGCCCACTCCCAATCTCAGCTTCCAAAATGAAATTCCCAATCCTCGCCTTCCTTCCTCTCACTCTCTCCCTCCACTCTCTCACACCCCCGTCCCTGAACTCCTCCCCAGCGCCCCCGCCGCTCGCCGATGCTACCCTCACAATGAAGCCTACAAAAGGTCAAGCCCTTGGATGCGACTACAACCTCTTCAACGGCAAACGCAAGCGTGCCGTCACTCCCGGTGATGGCTTCTATTCTCCCTGTGTTGGTAAGGGCAAGCAGATCACATGGGATTTAGAGCCGACTTTGGGACGCACAGTGTCGGATCTGTGTGTATATATTGCGGATTGATGGTGTTGGGTTTGAAGTGAGTTAGCGCAGTGGGGGTGTGAAGGTCAGTTTCTCCCCCGGAGAACTGGGAAATACGGTGAAGATTGGTGCTAGTACCCCAGAGGGTTTGCCGAGCTGTTAAAATGGAGTGTTTTGGTGTTGTTTGAGGTGCTACGGGCTTGTTAACCGGTTGGTGGTTGGTGTCAAGCTTCCAAGAGGTACCGGCAAGAGGAGTAAGGAATGGATGAAACAAGTTAAGAGTGACCAGGTCCTGTTCAGCTACTCTGTAATTCGTCGGATTGCTATTTGTTTTTACCCTAGGGATCCTTCACAATGTCTAGCACGCGGATGAATACGCCCGTTTTACAAGTCCCTAGGGAGATCACCATCCCACCCCCTGGTTTGTGTTACGGTAGCAAATGTTGTTTTTCTTGGTGGAATCGCCGTCGTCGCAATCTGCTGCAAGTGTTCCGCAGTGCTCCTCGCTCCACTCTCGGTGGCCGGCATGAATGAAGTAAGATCCGTGGGCGGAAGCGTCTCCTAAAAGCATGAATAGTCAGGTCCAATGCGGTTCATGAATTGGGAGCGTTCCATCGTGCTGGGCTGTTGAACTTACAGACCCACTCCAGAAATACGGACACTGGCTGTATCCCGGAATGTTTGTCTTGTAACCTGGCTCTAGTTTGCAGCTGATGTTCCCATTGTAGAAGCACTCGCTCATGAGCGAGTAAACCGGCGGCCGGCATGTGCAGCTGATGAACGATAGACTCGATGTCGGCAACCAGCTTCTTGAACACAAGTTGGTCTCGTAGTCACCACTGAAACAGCTCGTAGCCAACCGATTGCAAGCGCCCAAGTCGTAGGTTGACGTAAGAGTTGGCTCGGGTGGAGTGGTGATCGTGGTTGTCTTTGTGGCGAGACGACCGTCACAGGCTTGGTGCCAGCCCCGGATGTTGTCATCGAACTGCGGGTCGAGAACGTGAGAGCGGACGCACTTGTAGACGTCTTCTTTGCACGCGTAGTAGGAATCGAGCATTTCCTGTACGCAGTAGCAGTCGAGGGCTTCTTCGCGGTTCGGTTTTGCTTTGCAAGAATCGATGCGGCTGTCCATTGCGATACACCCCGAAAGCTCTTTCAGGCCCGAGTCGGGGAGGCAGAGCTCGGCTGGAGGAACGAAGCCGGCTCTAACGAAATGGGCGCCTCCTAGAAGGAAACAAACGGCGGCCAAAGTGAGGGAGAGCATTTTGCCGAGCGGTGGAGATTTCCGACTAACTTCTTGTTGCCTTGGACAGAACGTTTGGAATTGAACAGCGATCACGATGAGACTTTTATTGAAGCGCCCATCAACTCAGCTGCAAGTAGAAACCCGAACGCCCCCTTTGGCATGCTTGCGTGGCTGACAAGCCCTCTTCCTGATTCGACATCAGTGCCCAATATTGACGCCATGGCGCTCCTCGGTGAATGTGATGATCTGAGACCGCCGTGCCCGAGCAAAAAAGAAAAGGATGGCGGGAAAAGGTGTGTCACAAATGGAACAGCCAGTGTTTTTCTGCGCGGGCCCGCGCCACCCCGGACAAGGGCTGGCGGCCTCCTTCCAGAGACGGAGCCCGATGCTGGCGCCGGTCGTCCAACACTGATACGACCACACTCACGGTTATTCCTTTCTCTACCTTGTTTTCATCTTCTTTGGGCGTATTTTTTACTTTCTCCGACAGCATCTTCCCCATGTCATCCCCTGTGGTTCAATCAAGCCCAGTTAGTCCAACCACCCCCTCCACTACAGTCTCGACGGCGAGCTTGCAAACGTCTGCGACAGATGAGCAACCCCCGCCTGCCACGTCTCCGAGCGAAACAGTCCCACGTAGGGATGAAACCGAACATGCTGCTCCTGACCAACTCGTTCAGCCCAGTCCGGGGCAGATGGAGATGGGAATCGACTCTGGTGCTGTCTGGAAGGAATGGAAATCAAGCAAGATACAAGCGCCGTGGCTCTTCTTCCACCTATCTGTGACGACGGCTCTCGGAACCACGCTACTCTCCCTCCTGCGACTCTCACGTCTTAACTCTGGCTTTGTTGAGATCGGCAACCCTCCAGACATTCTCGCGTCCAACCCCGACCTGCTGCGGGCGGTCTGGGACAACGGCATCTTTTACACGACCATTCCGACGTTCTTGATGGCTGTCTACGGGTCCATGTGGGAAGGCATCGTTGATGCAGTCGCTGAACGCCAACCATTCGTAGAGCTTGTACATGGGGCAAGTTCGGCCAAGACGGTGCTTCTGGATTACAGGGCAGGAAATAAGGCAACGTCAGTTTGGAAAGCACTCCGGCTTGGCCATTACTTGCTAGCCCTCTACATGGGGACTTCCCTCCTGCTCACCTTCGGCGCTGTCCCGATGACGGCTTTCCTGTTCACATCGCAAACACCCGATTTACAGTTCCCAACCCCCCTTATTGTCACATCCGAGATCAACCATTCATTGGTTTTCAAGGATTTTCCCTATGGCCCTCCCGTTAGGATGCCCCTCAACTGGGCGGCAGCCTCCGTCACTATGGGCGCTCCTCCCCTCCCTTGGACGAGTGGTAACATTTCGTTTGCGAAATTTAGCCTCTTGCCGAGTGAGACGACCCCGCTGGGAAATGGGGCATTACTTCTGAACATCACAGCATATCTTGCGACGGCCGGTTGTGTAGCCCTTGAACAGGGCTCCGATTTCGCGTGGACAGTTATTGGGGACCATGTTCCTGGTCTCGACACGGTCCAAATCAGAATGAACGGGATCGACCGCAACTGCTCAATCTCCAGCGACTTAATCTTTGTGCTCCGGGGCCAGGATACTTTCAAAGAGATCAGCGCGACAACCACTCAAATCAGATCATGTTTTGACGATGGCTCATCTTCGAGGATCTTGTTCTTCGCCGCCAAATACATAGGAGACCGACTCGACAACCACAACTTCTCGAACGTCTCTGTCATAACCTGCCGGCCGACCTATTGGGCCGTCCACGGTACCCTGAACACCAGCATCACTCCGGCCGACTCGCTCTACTCCGATGCACCTCGCATCAATAACTTCACCCCAGCTTGGCACCTAGCCCGACAAATTCCGGGAACGGAACACATGGTGTTCGAAGCCGCTCTTCTTTACCCCTTCTACTTCGAACCAGGCCTGAAACTCCGCATCACCAACGACTTCTCCCGTTTCATCTTCGACATTGCCGACTTTTTCCAACCAGAGTACCCCCTCCAACCGTCACTGCTCGCCAACGTCACAGCTGGCATGCTCGAACGAAGCTACGCCGGTCTCGCAGCCGCCGTCCTCTCACAAGAGATTTTAGATCCCCAACCAACCGTCGGCGTCGCAGTTATTAAACACACACGACTAGTCGTTGTAGAACCAGTAGCCTATTCCATCCTCGGGTGTCTTACCCTCGTGGCCATCTTATCTGCCGCAATCATGCTCATCTCGGTAACACAGTCCTCTGCCTTGTTTGAGGAACCCGCGGGGATCCTGAGTGTCGCGGGGATTGCGCAGCGAAGTGCCCATTTGACGGCGGATATCACAGAGTTGAATGCTCAGAGGGAGTGTGCGGGGCGGTTAAAGGACGCTGCGAAAAGGCTGAGAAGATTCAAGGAAGCGGAATGGAAGTATGATGAGGGGGAGAGACATATCTTTGATTCGAGGAGGGCAGGGGATGGGTTGTTGACTGTTAGAGGGGGAGAGGGAAGAACATCGGGGAGGGGGTACGGGACGTTTCCTTGGGAAGGTAGCATAAATAGGGGTTGAAAGAGCTATGGAGGAGATGACTGAAAATCAGGTCGGCGATTCCTCGCTGCGAGTAGTTTATCAGACTGAGAAAGACAGGATTCTAGGGTTTCTTCGTCCGGAGTTTGGGGCGTTCACTGAGCTGAGCTACCATTGAACACCGTCTCGAAGGCGGCCATAACCTACTTCAAGTTCAACCCAAGTTAAATAATATCGCGACATGAACTAGGCCTTTCCAAGCATATAGATACCCCAGGGCAGACACCCTACAGGACTCTGAAAACGTTACATGCATCCACGTCATTCCCACGCTTTGTTTTCCCGCTTTCGTGGCCCTTCATTTCATCCATCTGGGCGTGGTGCCCCGAGCTTGACGTGGCTATTCCCTCTTCCTAGAATCAGGAAGCACTTAACCGTAATGGCAGTTGCACTCGCAGTACGAGTGTCCAGCATCGCTGGTAATGCACTGTAGAGTGTCAGTCAACACGGTGATATGAGTCTTCGTCTCCAGAACACGGTTTCTAGCAGACAAACCAAATGACAGGACAACTTACCCGTGAGCCGGCACAGTTCATGTAGTTGCAGTTGCCATGGGTGCTGCAGCAGTATGTAACGCAGTCTGTCAAAATGTGTCTGTCAGTGGCATGTTCGACATCCCCCTTTCATGAGAAGAATAGCATCGATGTAGAGACGAGGGATAGTAGGCAAAGAACTACGTACTAACACAATCCCGCTTGTCCTGTCGACCACTGTGTTAACATAAACGTACACTTAGATGAGTTGACCATGACTTGCAAGAGAGCTAACGGACTCCGCCTCAGGAGCCAGGCCTGGAAGGGCCATGGCAAGGCCAGCGAGGGCAGCCACAACGGCGAGGAGCTTCATGATGAACTGGGGTATTGAACTGTAGTCGGATCTTGGAGCTTCCAGTTTGGTTTGACTTTCTGCGGTCCCACTTATGAGAAGGTCTCTGCCCTTTTATATCCTGGCATTGGACTGCTCAGAGGACGGTAAAATTGAAAAGATTTGCCGTGTTTCCCGTGTGCAATAACTTGAACATCAGCTGACCAAGTCATCAAAAAATCTCCAATACTATCCAATGCGTGATAAACGCGGGGTTGAAGGTGTTGTCGATTGGCGCGTTTATAGCGCCCCGAGTTCGTAGGCCGATCGCGTGTCTGCATCGCCTCCCCGTTGTTCCATCCCGGCCCGAGCTTACGTTTGGGCCACCGGGAAGGGATTGGCGATTTTTTTACCGAGTATTCACTGGACATGCATGACATGTTTCCCCGCGTATGAATGCGGGATCTGGGACTTCGTCGAGGAGCGGATGGCAACATGCGGGGACTTGACATGATTGGTGGATTAGCACTCGTTTTAGAAATCCTCCACCCTTCTCCTACACTCACGGACTGAGAGGCTGTTTGTATGCTAAACGGCCACATAAAAAGCTATTATGCGTCTCCAGAAGCTTTTCAATCTAAATACTCCAGACTTCACATGATGAATCGTAGTAAGAAGCATCTCCTCAATGCATTACTCCAACTCTCCCCATAGGTCACAGCCCCCACAATGTTGTCAGACCGTTATCTAAGAGTTATCGGCACCCACGATAGTGCAACATCTCTGCAGGGAATGTCGTCCCTTGCCAGCCTTATGATACCCAGTCAATGGCACCAGCCTTAGGCTGATATGCTCGGTGCAAGCAATGTGGTGGGAATCTACTAACTGCGCGTAGACCTTGTATTGACTTGGGGTGGCGCTTGAGGGATAGTTCAGGGGGAGGGTTCCCCACACAGATTGATTTCAGGGGCCAGATTTTTGCGCACTAGTCTTCTTTCGTGGATGATATAAAGAGCATCGATCTAGAGAAAGTTAACCCCTAGGCTTTTAGAAATAAGGTAGGGAAATCTTAAAGGTTAATAAGCCTAACAGGTATGAGGTAGCTTAAGAAGTCTTAGTCTAACCGGGTGGCGCGTGGCGGAGGCAGCCGGAAACTCGTACATTTATGTTGAGAGTAGTAGAGACTCAACCAGGCCAAGGCAACATCCCTCGTCCGAGCTGAAGCAATGTCGGAGGTGTGTTGCCTAGTCCTGATCCTGTGACTTCTGCCAATCTGGTCCTTTGTGTCATAGGATCCAACTGATTAGCCCCCGGAACTTCCAACAGAGAGTGAGACATTTAGAAAGCTTTGGGATCTAACCATCTGATGACACATAAGCCCGCATCCCGTAATGGCTGCGTAGACTGTCCTCGCCCTCGCCGTTACAAAACTCAAGATCCACAAGATCCATTTGACCGTGTTCGAGATTGGGATGCATGACGTAGGACAACGGGCCCAAGTCGGGTGATGCGACAGTGTATTCGCGGTGATGAAAATCCCCGGCCTTGCCTCAGCGTAGATCAAGGAGCCGGCGACATAGAAGACAGAACTCCGCATTCTCTCTCATAGTTTCCGAGTCTGGAACATGTAGCATGGCACCCCGATCAAAGTCGGCAACTCTAATTCTCTGGCAATACTCACAGAGCCCGTCCTGTATATTGTCTAAGGAACGATGGTGCGACAACCTGTAGTTGGGTATCTATGTCATGACTTAATGGGGGGCTGTAGGCTAGTGCGCTGTCGTTGGCACCACTTGAAGGTGTCTCTGGCTGGAGGGACTTCCGCCATCTGTGAGCAAATTGGCTGATCCGGCGGCGCATTGTAAGATTTTCTGGCTGGCACGGGTGGTTTCCTTTGATACGTCGGTGCTGGGTCCTATCCTCATCGAAACAGGGATTTGGTCGAGTGTCCGGAAAGGCGGGGTTCGGAATCAGATATATTCCTCCTTCCTTCCTTTAGTTTTCCCACCGCAACCAATCAAGTACCGGTCTTCAACTCCCAATGCCGCATAGCTTCTCAGCGCAGCTCTCCACTACAAGTGTAACATCCAAACCCGCCTACCTGAATAAAACATTGGCCTTGATGAAACAAGTCAACACGTTATGAGGTGATATTATAAGTAAATTCACTCGACAGTTATCGCTGGTATCTCTACTTTATCTCTAAGCATCCTACCAGCCACTCAGGCGACAAGCGTCGGGAACCCGCACTGGCAACTCCATCGCTGCTCGCGGTCCCTTTCCCGTTACGCCAGAGTCCAAAAGCCCGCCGTGACCACCAAACGCCGATTGTGGAGGACCAGGTGGGGGTCTCCGACATGCGATAAACAAAGGTAAAACAAACGCTGTGCGGATATTATCTCCAGAACAGCTCACATCACAGCCGAGAACCTCCTGCCCTCCATGCACCTCTTGCTTTGGGCGGCCCATTGACAACTCCGAAGTTGTGGAGCCGTTCGCCAATAAGGTACGCCTCGTCCCGAATCCGGACTTTCCAACTCCGGAAAACACCAAACATGCTCAGGAGAGTGAAGACTGCGGCAACGCTGAGCGCTATGAACGGGAAGCTCAAGCGATATATCAAGACCAGGTAAGCGTCGTAGAGTTGAGAGTCGGGAATCTTCTCCGCGAATGTGGTGCCAAAGGTGCGGATGATGGCCTCCGCGAGCCCGTTCGCTACCGTGAATCTTGCAAAAAGTAACGGGGTCGCTACTGAGAAAGCCCACAGCACCACGCCGGGGATCACGAACGCTCGGGTAAGGACGGAAAGATCGGGATCGAGCCACCCGCGGCGGAGCACCGCTCTCACAGCAGCCGCCAGCCGTGTGTGGTCAAACCACGTGACAATAATGCGAGAGCTGAGCTTCAGGTAGAGCAAGCCCACTGTCCAACCTTGGATGATCCGAATGGTGTGGTGCGGGTTGAGCTCCGCTGCCTTCTCCGAGGTGGCGGGTAGTCCTCCGTCTCCGCCAAGCAAGCTGCTGTACATGAACTCGTGGAGCGGGATGACAGCATATAGCTCCATGAGAGATGAGACCATGAAGGGGAATGCAATAAAAAGAAAGAAGTAGGCATAGAACACCTTGGCTACGCCAGCAACACCCGCCGAAACGCGCCGCACTGTCTCCTGGCTGAAAGCGGAATTGGCGGTCGCAGAGATCCAGTCCTTGACGGAGTGGTAGATCGTGCGTGAGTGCAGCAAGGTGTAGCCAATGGTGGTCAAGATGTAGACCCCGATGCTGAACGCGTAGATGTCGTTGGTGCGGATGTGCCTGGGCATCAGCAGCCTGAACATCTGTCGGCCGAACACGAGCGGGACGATGGTGATACCCACCCCCGTAGCAGCAGCAAACAGCCATATGAGGAGGATGAAGAGGAAGATGCGGGCGCGGAAGTGTGGTGGCACGTAAACGAACTGATACTGGCTGCCCGAGTAGAGATCGGTCACCCTTCCGCCAGCGCGCGCCGTCGCCTCGACTCGCATGTTACCTTCGTCGACCTCGAGGAAGACCTGCTGGCCCTTGGGAATCTTGACCTGGTCAGAGGCTGGCGTGCGGACGAAACGGCCATCAGGAATCAGCTGCCCGGACTTAACGAGTTGGTGTTTCTTGATGGTCATGGTCAGGATCTCCGAGGGTAGCATGGCCGTGTTGGGTTTGGCGGTACCGCCCTCGAAGATGTCGTTCCATGTCTTGGGCACAACCTCGCCACTGGAGTCTAGCTCGAGGAACAGGGTCATCCACCACGGTGAATCACGATACGGCGAGGTATCCCGCAGAGCCAAATGTCCCTCTTCGTCCACTCGCCGCTCGCCAAACAGAAACCAAGTGATCCGTAAAACGCGAGCGCACTTGCGGAACCACCATGTGTACATGGCGTGGAGCCCTTCGCTGGGCTTGAAGAATTTGACGGCGAGCGGCATGAGGAAGTTGTAGAACAAGAGGTCGATGGGAAACTCGAGTACCGGTTCGTTTGATGAGTAGTGAACAGGTAGGACGTTGGGCAGTGCGAGAGCCAGGCCCCAAACAACACCGCCGAGGCAGACGATTACCAAAGCGCCATAGACAAAGGCAGAAAAGAGAATCTTGCGCAGCTGGGTGGTGACGCTGCGTTCGAGAACATCGCGGACCGGATGGAATTCGGGATCGTCGGGGTCGCGGATGAAGTAGAGAACACCCTTGCGCATGATTTTGCGGCACATAGACACAAAAAGGGCGAAATGGAACATGTACCCGGTGCCGACAAACCAGTGGACGAAAGCTGACGTCATGGGATTGTTCATAGTGAATAGAAGGCGAGACTTCATCGTCGTGTCCTCAAATAGCGGGAGAAGAGCGATGTCGAGAAGCATGCCACAGTACAGCGGGAAGACGAGCATCTCGATCCCGATGATCAGAATAACCTTCATCACTCCGCTTGCCTGGTTGAGCGCGTCGATTAGCGCCCCCTCCCATTCTTGAGCGGCCTGGCTGGTGGAGAAGGGTGTGCCTCGGCGCAGATAGAGACCTGCGATGAACGACATGGTGACATATCCGCTCATGATGGCCCAGAAGCGATCGACGCCGCCCCAGTAGGCAAGGGCAGGATCAACAAGAGATGCCGATTCCGGCACGCTCAAATTGATCACCCAGGAGCTCGGGTTGGTGACAACTCCAGGGATGTCCTTTAACCCCGCCCACACAACCTCTGAAGCGTTAGTAGCGAACGAGAGGGCCTCGGAGCTCTTGACGGAGTAATCGCCGCCAAAGACAAACATGACGGTATGACCGAGCGCGGAAAGAGCCTGTGCGATGTAGCCTTGGATTGCAAGCAAGGCCTCATGACTGATGGCGGAGAAGTTGCGCATTTCGGAGGCGGATATGATGGGAAGTTCCTTCATGAAGTTGGCGCTGATCCTGTTGGATGCGCTCACTGCCATTGCCCAGGAACTGGTGGTAGCCGGAGCAAAGTACTCGGTGAGAGAGGTCCAGCTGATCACCCACCCCATCGTTTGGATGGCCAGGGATATCATGCCCGACGATACGCCCACAACTATGACGGCGCAGTCTTGGATGAACTTGGATAGGCTGAAGAGCATCGAAGCCGGGCGCATGGGATTCGCAACTGTCCAGACTGTGATCCGGCCAATGTTGTAAGGAACGAAGATTCCAACGAAGATGGTGATCGAAACCAAGAAGGCGCAGAAGATAGCGTTCTGGAAAAGGCCAGCGACAGGCCCACGCATGCCTAGGAGTTCCAAGATGCCTTCGAGGTCCTCAGCATCCTCGATGGCCTCTGGATCAAGGCCAGCTTCCACTGCGGCCTCGACGACCTCACGGTCTCGCTCCATCTCGTCGCGAAGGAGCTCATCATCGCCGAATACATCCTCATCGTCGCCGAAGTCGTCCATATCAACAGCGGCCAGCTCTGCGGGGTCAATGTCGTCGATCCCGTACCACATGAACTCAGCGACGGAGTTGAAGAGTCCGGGTTGGCGGCGACGCTGCGGTTGCACATCTGCGGGTTGCCTTGGCAGGATTGGCGCTTCTTCAACCACCAGTGTATCCTCGACTGGGGCTTCGGGGTTGGGTTCTGTTTGGGTCGAGTTGTCTACAGGATCAGGGTTCGCATCCTCCTCCGGACCAGACGCTTGTGCAGGACCAGCCATGTTGAGCAACGCCTCAGTGGTCCACATGCTTTGCAGCCGACGCTGTTCCTCTGTAGATTCTGATCCGAGTGATGACCGAGATTCCTGGAACTCGCGGCCGCTTTGGGGGGATGCCGGCTCGTCGGCAAGATTGGTGAACGACCAGTTGTTGTTTCCCAACGGGTTTGGTATATCGTTGACCTTGGGACCATCTGTATTAGCCCTCGGCCTCAGTGGGCTTGTAACGGGCATTGGTGGGGTCGTATCTTCTTCTTCGGCTTCTTCCAGGAGCTTCCCCTTCCCCTTATCACCCCCAACTGACCAGGCTGGATCATCCAGCCATGCCCAATCCGGCGACTGATCAGAAGCCAAGGAGTCAGGCGACCCACCGGCCTGAGCCCTCGTACTCGACTCGCCGACGGATTCGGAGATGGCGGCGCTTCCTGAGCCTTCTTCATCGGCAGCCCTTGCATGATCCATCTTCAGCCTGGTTAGTCTGATCCAATACTCGAGCTTGTCTTCCATGTTGAGCTCCGCCGCGATCGCCAGTATTCTGTCCGGGTCGCCACCTGCCTCTCGATAGATCCTGAGATACTCGTGCACAGTTGCATGTTCTCTCTGCGTGGCATCTCCGGGGAGTCGATCGGCTTGGTCGGGTACCGGGGGAGGTAAGCTGAAGAAAGAAGTCGCTTCTGGTATCCCGGCGTGCTCTTGTGGACCGATCAACGCTCCTTGGGGTGCATCGTCGCTTTCAACCGCCTGCTGTGGCCCCTCGACGAGAAACGGAACAAAATCCTCTTCAGCAGTGTCCTCTTCCACGGCGGCCAGCTCCGCGTCAGTAGGACGTTCGTCATGGTGTGGACCTATGGGCGCCTCCGGCTGAGGTTGCGGCAGCTGAGGTGCGGGGATATCGACCGGGCCAAAACCGCCACGCATGAGGTCAGGCTGCTGCTGGACAACGTAGTCGCGGACCAGGATGATGAGGATGAAGCACACTATGACGAGAATCGTGATGAGCTGGCCCTCGAACGTCGCGATGATGGTTCTGTTGATGGAGTTGTGGCGCGTCAAATTCCTAAGGAAACTAACATCGCTGAGCAATGATGGGTGTGACTTGGATGTGGGAAAGGCCTTCTCGATGATGGAAACAGGAGTACTCGAAGGCACTGTAGACGCCTTCTCGCCCATCCCCACGGAACCAAAGAGAAGACGGAGGATGGTCGAGTACAGCGGATCCGCGGATGACAGGTTGAAGTTGTAGAGGCTTTTGACCAGGCGCATCGTCTCAAGGGAGAGTCCTTCACTCACACCCCCCACCATTGCTACGGTAGTCGTTGCCGCAAAGAGAGGACTGGAAGGGCAGACTGTGGTCCCCTGCAGTGTGGCGGTATCGTACGCGCTTCCAGAACTGTTGCTCGATCTCCCAAACAAGGCGGCACCCCCCAAGCCCTCGTCGCTGATCCAAAACAAGAAGGCCCAGACGGAGCGCATAAGGTATGGTAGCCAGCCCAGCCATACGCTCGCCACCAGGACCCCCCTCAGCCAGACCAGGACGTTGCGGAATGTGTATTTGGCCATGTGGCTGACGAAGATGTGGAAGGGCAACGCCTTCGGCATGTCTGGGGCGTACAGCTTGGTGAAGCGGAATGGCGTTTTGCAGAGCTCGCAGTGCTTCTTCTGCGAGTGTGACAACCACTCCATCAGGCAGTCCTGGTGGACATACTTGATGCTCCCGCTGCACTTGCAGGGATAGAACAGAGGCTCTTCCTCGGTTCCTTCGCCTCTGCATATCCGGCAGGTATCTGGGTCGATCAACAAGTTGGCGTCCAGCGGGACGGCAGCCAGGGGGGCTTCGGCCGGGCCATCAGGGCCGTTGGGGGCAGCAGATCGGAGGCGGGTGTTGGGGTATCGAGCGAGGTCGGGGCCGAGGAACGGCTCGGGTTGTGTGTCGCCCATCTTGACGATGTCGCGATGCAGATGCGGCGGCTGGCTTCAGAGGCGCGCCATTCACCAAAGGGTCGAGCGGGGTTCAGCTTCGCATCGGAGGAGTCCCGGCCCTCGTTGGTGGTCGCCGGGTGCGCAGGTCGTCGGGTCGTCGAATTGGAGTCGGCCGTCGAAAGCGGTGGGGTTCGCGGCAAAGTCTAGCCAGGCCGACACGGAAAGCGCGGTTCGGATGTGCCGCGATGGATTGGCAGACAGCGGCAGTGAGTGGTAGCTCCGGGTCCGAGGGTTGCGAGTAGACGGCGCGAGGAAAAGCGACACGCCTTGGGGACACGGCAGAGATGCGATGGAGAAGACCAGCGTTGGTGGTGACGGAAGCTGATGATCAGTGGAATTTGGAGTCCTTTGCTTGCCTTGCCACCTCATACCCACGGCAAATGATTGGCAACCTTTCCGGTGAGGTGGGGCGCGAGCACGTGCCTGCTGGGGCAATATTGGCGGATGACCTCAGGCAGTACATCCATCCCCACTTATTTTCTCCCTGCGACACAAACGCGGATGCAATCCACATCGCATGTCCTCGGCCTATTGCCCGGATATCTCTTCAATGCCGACAAGCTTACAATGGTCTATCTGAGTATCTCGCCATTTTTTCCCTCTTTATTTCTTGTCAGTAAAGGCTTTGCCTTGATGTGCATCGAGGACTCGGGTGAAAGACGCATTCCCCATCTGTCTTTGTTCGCGGGGTTACGTTCCACCGTAAACGTTCCAGCAAAGGCAACATGCCCTCATACAGCCTCGAGTCTTCCATGTGGACTATGGACTCTGCGGGTTTGGGAGGCTTTGAGCTATCACGGTTCTTATACCTCCAGACGTGGCGGACGTTTTATTGCATTGAACGTCAAGCGTATGATAGGACCTGGAGCAGATGCAGTGGGCCACAAAGTCCACGGAATGCTGTCAGGTTCAACAGCCAAATGCATTCGCGCACAGGCTTGCGACTTTGTCTGCTTCCACAGATGGGCCGATCGCAAATCGGATTGGCTGTTGGCGCTGCCGCTTCGCTGCCCGGCACGCCCGATGACGTTTTTGCAGGCACCAGCTCGCGCTAAAACCCAGTTTCCCAAAGAAATGCACCCGTTCCGCCGACCGGTGACGTTTGGTCCCACTAGACGACGATACTAAAGTCCCGTTTGAACTTCCATGACCATGGTCTACGCTGATGGAATGTATATTGGACCACTTCCAGGGTTGCACGCGGAAAAACCAGCGATAAATTTTGTTTCCAAAGTTTTCTGCCGAGCCTGGCCCCTGCGACGTCGTTGAACCAGATTCCATGGGTGGGGCTTTGTTTGAGGACCCCCTGCATGTCTCGCCTGATTTGCTGCAACAGCTTGTGACAATTGTCCAAGCTTCTTCTCGTCGCCCGTCATCGCCATTATCTTCAACTTTCCATCTTTCCCCCGCTCGCGCGTCCGAGTTTCTTGCCGACAACACCCACCAGCCCATCACCGAGTACATGCCGCTGCCACAGCACCCGTAATCGCACCGACAAGCAACCTCAAGTCTGAACACCTGGACCGATCGCTGCGAATCCATCGCGACGACGAACAACGGCGCTGACGCGGGTGCCAAACCCCTCTCCCATTCTCGGCCTGGCGCTGGCGACCATGGACGACACAAATGGGCTCGCCAAGGGCTCCAAACCCATGAACGGGATGAACGGCTCGCTCAAGTCCTCGCTCAACGGCCACGCCGTCGGCCCAAGAAGGCGGAAGACCGCTGCCGGACCTGGACTCATTGCGCGGGGCTTTAGCATCTTCGCGAGGTAAGCAGTCAATCTCCTATCTTCTCCCTGTCTGCCACAAAACCCAGAACGAGACGCGCGCTAACTGCCGTTGCCCGCCACAGGTTGCTGACCTGGTACTCCATCGTGACAATACTGCTCCGATGTCCCGCTACTCTTGACGCCTGTGATGGAAGCGCACCGCGCATTTGCAAGCCGTACTTTCAACTCAAGCACGCCGTCTCCCCCCATCTCGAGCCGTACTACGACGTATACGCGGCGCCGTACGTCGAGCTCGTGCGGCCGTATTACAACATCGTTGACGATCGGGTTATTGCCCCGAGCTGGCAGTATGCACAAAGACACGGTGCGCCGAGACTCCAGCAAGCCCAAGGCTTTGTCCAGGCCCAGTGGGAGAAGAGCGTCCAGCCCCAGATTTCCAAGTACCAACAGCTCGCCAACTCCAAGTACGACCAAACGCTCGCCCCCCACGTCAACAACTTTGGGGCCACCTTTGCTCCGTACTACGATATCGCCCGGACAAACGCCTTGCAAACGTACCACGAGGTGCTGCTTCCGTCCTTCCAATACGTGTACCCGTACGCACAGCAAGGATACACGTCTGCCTCTGTCTTCACTACCGGAACGGCAGTACCTGCCGCTCTCTGGACTTGGAACAAGACCTATGTCTTCCTCGACGGAACCGTCTGGCCGCAGCTGAGAGTAATTTATGTCGAAAATGTCGAGCCCCAGCTAGTCAAGATTGGTAAACGCCTCGGACGGTACAATAGCGACAAGAAGTCGGTGCCAAAGCCTGTGGCTAAGTCGACGGCAAGGTAAATACCAATCTTCCCCAGCACATTTCCCCCCACTAACTCTTGTAGCCCCTCCAGCAAGACCGTGTCCTCGTTCGCCAAGCCCACGCCATCGGTGGCATCTAGCTCGACTTTCTCGGCCTCGTCACACACAGTTTTGTCCGTGTCATCCTCTTCGATTACATCCGAGAAGCAGGCAGATACTTCGACTAGCAAGCGATCTAAGCAGGCTATTAGCAGCTCTGGCGCAGCGATTCCCACGATTGAACCTGTCTCTCCCCCCGAAGCCAACGAGCAGCTCGAACGTGAAGATGAAGGCCATCGCGCAGCTCGGGAGATCGTTGCTGCTGATCTCCGAGACTGGCAGGAAAGATACGACAAGGCCGCAAAGGAGGGTGCCGCCGAGATCAATGATCAGGTCCGGGATATTACCAGAAGGATGGTTCGCCGGGACGCGAAGGTGGTTGGCAAGTCTGTGTTGGATCAGCTTCAAAACACCGTTATCAAGGAGCTGGTCCAGCTCCGCCGCAACATTGTGTCTATCGTTGGCTCGGTCAACAAGGGGAGCGCTACACCAGAGGAGGGTCGCGAGCAGATCGTCCAGGTAGTTCGAACCGCCGGTCTTGCCATCAAAGAGAAGGCCCAGAACGTACGCGGATGGCGCGAACACTATGAGGCTGAGATGCAGGCGGCTATCACAAAAGCGGCCGAGAGCCACTTTGTCATTCTCCAGGAGATTAAGGATCTGGCGCTCCAGAAAATCGGCATGAAATGGGCGTGGACGGACGGCATCACCTATAAGGACTGGGAGAAGTACCACCAACTGAAGACTCGGTTCAACCAGTGGAATGATGACATCCAAGAGTCGATCGTCACCCACCCGAGCCTTGAGGCAGCCCAAGCCGAAGGAGCCGATATCGAGGAACAGGCCATGAAACTCGCGGCGAATGCGGCGAAGGAGCTTGGACGTCTTAAGCAGGTCGCTGGTTGGAAGCTGATTGCCGCTGACGACTCCACGGAATTTGACAGCACATTGATGGAGCAAGCCGCCGAGGCTGCGACCCACGCCGCGACGGTTGCCGCGGATGCCCTCAAGCAAGCTAAGGATGCCGTTGTTGAGCAGGCAGAGTCGGTTATCGAGGCAGTCAGCAGCGCCGTTCTCCCCAGCAATTCCGATGCCGCGGAGTCTTCCATCCTTGAGAAGGACATTGCTTCCACGCCGTCGGAGAGCCCCGTGCCCGAGGCTGCTGTCTCCGAACCTGAGGAGCCGGTTGAGCAATCATCAGAAGAACTATCTGCGGTCGTTGAGCCTACCTCGGAGGCAGAGCAAGAGGCAGTCGAGGCTTCCGGCCCCGATCTCGCTTCTGCCATTATTCTGGAGGAGCCTCCCATCATCCTCGGAAACGTCACCGAACCAGACGCACACGATGCCAGCCCCGCCCCTATCGAACTCCTAGTCGAGGAGAAGATTGTCGAAGAGGAGATTGCTGAAGACACTGAGGAGGTCATTGCGGAACCTGTTGAGGAGATCATTGTCCCGTCTGCGACACCTTCGATTAAGCCAGCATTATTTGGTGTCGCGGCTCAATCGGTCCCTAGTCGGCAGCCGATCCTTGAAGACTACGACGCAGATGCTCCCGATATACTCGAGTCGATGGCACAAGAGATTAAGTCGGCATATTCGGCCGCTGCCGCCCGGGCCAACAGCCAGTACTCCCAGGCACTTTCTATTATGTCCGCTCAGATCCATGGCACCCCTGAGCCCGCCCACCAGAAGGTGATCGCATCGGTGACAGCCGCCTACAGCAACGCCATGGCATCCGCAAGCTCTCGAATGGACGACGCTCTCAAGCTTGCGTCAACCAAGTACTACGGTACCCCGACAAAGAAGAGAATGTCGGTTCCTATGCCGACGGTGCCCGCCATTGACTGGGCTCAGATTGAGTCGGTCGCCGCCGAGCGGCTCAACCAGGGCATCTCCTGGGCCGAGGAGCAGTACGAAAGCGCCAAGGTTGCCGTCGGGCTCGCCACCCCGACGCCCTCGACACCAGCCGAGCATCTCAACAAGGTCCTCGATAACGCAAAGTACAACTACTATGCCGGCGTCGGTGTAGCCCATGCCCGGTACTCCGAGTTCCTATCGGCTGCTTCTTTGGCGGTGTCGTCCATGACGGCAACCCCCACGCCGACTGATCTTGCCGGCACTGCCTCCTCAATTGGCTCTGTGGCGAGTGAGTCTGCCGCTTCGGTTGCCTCGGTGATCAGCGCGAATGCTGCCTCGGCTGCATCGGCTGCCAGCGCAAGCGCTTACTCTGCGGCATCCGCCGCTGGTGAGAACGCCGCTTCTGCTGCGTCAGTTGCCAGTGAAAACGCCGCATCCGCTGTCTCTGCCGCCAGCGCCAGCATGTACTCTGCCGCATCCGCCGCTGGTGAGGGCGCCGCTTATGTTAGATCTTTCGCCAGTGAAAATGCTGCCTCCGCTGCATCCGCTGCGAGCGCCGGCATCTCGTCCGCCGCTGCCGCTGGGTACGATAACGCATCCGCTGCCGCCGACAAGGTTGCTGAGAGTTGGGACGTCATCGTCACCCGGATCAGCGTCCAGATCTACGGCGCGCCAACACCCACTCCCTTCTACGCAAGCGTCTTGAATGTCGCAATAGACGGTGCATCGTCCGCTACCGAGGCCGTTGGCAGTGGTGCCTCCTCGGCCGCGAGCGCCGCAGGTTCATACGCTGCTGCTGCGACGGACGGCGTCGCCCAGCAGTACGAGGTGATCAGCAGCATTGTGTCTGAGCTCCTCGTTGGGAAGGAGCCCACTTTCTCAGAGAGCGTCTTGTCCCGCGTCAATGCGGCATACGCGACGGGCTTCGCGGCGGCATCGAGCGTCGCCAAGGAGGCCGGCGAAAAGGTTGCGAGTGTCGCAAGCCAGGCGGCCGAGGCGGTCAAGGATGCGACGAACATGAAAGATGAACTCTGATGGCTATCATCACTACTTCAGGAGACATAACCGAGACGAGGCGATGCACTCGTACTATGACCAGATGCTTAACAGCATCTTAGCTGCAGAATGCAACATTAACCCCCAATATTGGGAAGAAAGAACAGAAACACGAGGCCTGAAGACGAAGAGACGAGACCTGGGCGGGAGAAGAGGGGTGCGGATGATGAATGGACGAGGCGGGGACGACAGAGAGGCTGGCTCTCTCATATTGTATCTATAACCACATCATATACCCTCGGCTTCTGTCTGATGTCGCCGTCTGGCCTCACGACCGCCGAATTTTTCTTTGCTTATCACAGCGTCTGCTTGGCGGGTGGTGGAAGGATGGACAGACGGACGGACCTAGGCTGAACAGCGTGTTTGCCGATACGAATATGACGACGGACGGTCACAATCTCCTTTTTGTTACTCGGATCGGAGTAGTAGCGTCTTGGAGTTGGGGGTACAGCACGATACAGCACGATACAACGCTGTGCGTGTATTTCTACATTAGTTTGGTAGCTACTTGAGGTTTTGAATGCCCAGTACAACAATACTTGTGATCGATGTGCTATGCTACGCTATGCCACGCGACGCCGTAGTTGCAGTGCAGTGCAATGCAATGGATATGTGAGTGATATCTAGGTACATTCCTAATCCTGCGCCGTCTAGGTAGATACCCTGTTTCCTCCCATATTATGTCTATTTCTAATTGTGAAGACGAAAGGAAATGGTGGGAGTTTGTGTGTGTCTATGGCAGACGCGGATGGACGAAGTGAACCGGCAGCGAGCATGTCGTCCGTTCGTCCTTGACACAAGACCGACGTGAACTCAACCCAACAGCGCGAACCAATGACACCAGAGATCAAGACTGCTTCGTACCCGCCAAAGCATCCCCCTTACCCAAGTTAACCTTCGCCTTACCAGCCAGGTTATACTTCTCCCTAACCTCCTCTTCGCTAAACTGCCTCGTATGCCGCCTCAACATCTCCATCCGCTCCTCGTGCGTCATGGCAATCTGCTTCGCCCCGATCGGCACAAGGCACTTGGCGAGGGTGTTGTAGTCTTTGCGGAGGAGCCGCACTGTGATCATCACGTAGTCGATGTTGTGGAAGACGAGGGCGTCTTGCGCGGCGTAGTCGTGCCGGGCTTGGAGGAAGGCGACGGGGTGGTCGCGCCAGTGGCGGAGGGGGTTGAGGTGGTGCGAGGTGTGGTAGCCGTCGTTGAAGCAGTAGCGGTTGGACTAACAGAGGGAGGGGTTAGTGATTTGTC
>Ga0247758_1000749_pt1 | contig 27922 bp, 7 predicted proteins | sample UWRJL156409C4_FD_180950 | JGI IMG/M metagenome (GOLD analysis project Ga0247758, IMG submission 180950) | Plant litter microbial communities from Arlington Agricultural Research Station in Wisconsin, United States - UWRJ-L156-409C-4 | ecosystem: Environmental > Terrestrial > Plant litter >... | reverse complement strand
AATTAAAGCTTATAAACTTTATAAAATAAGATTAATAAAAACTAAGATTTATTTATAAAGATTACTTTTCTTAACCTTAATTATTATTCTTTTTAATATTTATTTCACGTTTTTCAACAGATATATTGGCCTCTGGACAGGTTTCTGTCGCTTTATTCGCTATACTTATTAAAATAAGCTTAATACCCCATGCCAAAATTGCCAGGAGCGAAAGTGAGGAATGGAGCGCCCCGTAGCGTAGCGAAGGGCCGTCGTGTAATGACGAACGAAGCGACGCCAGCAATTTTATAAGGGTATAGCTTAAGTTTGACTTATTCTTTTCCTTATACGGTTTTTCGTACGTTATAGTTATATTAAGGAAAATCGCTTTAACGTGTTTATAATACTCCTTTATTACGTAATAGTCCTTATAGAAAGTTAAGTAATTATTATTATAGTTAACGTATATTAACTTATATTATTTTAACTTTAATTTTATTAAGCAAGTTACTTCTTATTCGCTAACCTTTATACTATTTACATATAATACTCTTACGTATAATAAGTAATGTAATATCTCTTTACAGAACTTCGCTTTATATCTTTATTTATTACAGTTAAAGTATTAAGTCACTTTCGCTTTACCTTTATAACGCTTATAAGGGAAGTGCTTAAACTTTATAATTATACCTTTCTTAATTAAGCTAATAATGTCTTCTAGGTTATATACTTTAATAATAAGCTGTATAGTACAGTTTAGTTTACCATTAGGTTGTTTACAGCCTTACTTATATTTAATCTTATTAATCTGTACGTTATTATAAATGTTAAGGTTCTCTATTATTTAACCTTTATCTATTATAAAGTTATAACTGTTAATAAATTCAGCCCGTAATCCTTTCGTTAACACTATGTAAATACGTTACTTAAAGACTACTTCCTCTCTTAAAGCTTAATATACTTAACTTTCGTTATTAAAGTTATTATATTATTCTTATTTATCTTCTTTAAACGTAATCTGTTGGGTTTTTACAACCCTAACCCGGCTAGTGTGGTTAGAACAGTGTGGCTAGATCGACGCAGCCGCTCCGCGGCTGCATCCGTGGATCTGCACAGCCAAGAACGCCAGACTGCACTGCCAACCTCGTATTCAGTCAGCCAACCTCGCTTCGCAGAAGCAAGTGTGGCCAATGCACTCCGTGCACTGGCCACCCTCACGGCTATAATAACACGGCTTCCACTCTTAAAGATAGAAATAATTAATCACCTTTAACACACACTGCTTTCCAATGCCTTGACCCCTTTTGCATTTCAACATAATCACTACGTTACTAAACTGTTAAAGGAACTTTACTATTACTATACCTATCTTCTTAGTATTTTAGTTAACCCTTTATATAATCTTTACAGGAGTATTATTCTTTAGGTTTATATTCGTAATCGTAAGCTCCTTAAAGGCTTTCTTAAATACGTAATATATACAGGTTACGTTTAAGGTTAAGGTAATTATGTTTCTTAATTAAAACACCCTTATATAAGTATAAGCTTTTGTTGAACTTCGGGAACCTACAGGGCTGTAGTACAGCGGCTGTGGCTCAGAGGAAGAAGTGCTGTACTGGTCTAAGCCAGCTACAGTGCCGTAGGCACTGTAGGAAGCAAACAAAGGCCTGAATCACAGCGAATATTAACGCTGGAAACAAGAGGATCCGAAAGGCAGTGCCTTGTACAATGACTTGAATTGAGTAGAGTTGCTTGCTTGACTAGAATTAGATACAGGAGAGGAGAGAGCCTGTTATAAGCTGTGGGAGGCTCTAGAAGAATTCCAGAGCCTTCTGTAAAGTGGAACTAACTAATACAATAATGGAATAGTACTATTCTAAACCATTCTACGTGGTTCTGTTAACGTAGTAGCTGACGTGGCCACTAATGTTCTAGTTAATTCTGTAGGGCAGTAGCCCCACTGGATTCAAGGGGGTTTCACCCCCCTTGAATTCCAGAAGGTTCGGAGTGCTCCAGGGACCCCAAGGGGCCCTGGAGAGGGTTGGAATCTTCTGGAACCTGTGACGACCCTGCAGGCCGTCACTTGGGCCGGGGCGGCCCGACGAATCCCCCGCAGAAGGAACAGTGCAGGAGGACAGTGCATACTGTCCAGGTGCACTGGGCTAGGGGTGCAAAGACCCGAAGCCCTTACAACTAATAAGGTACTGCTTGCAGCATGCTAAGTGCTTATATCGCGAGCAGGAGAAACCTCACGAGCAGAACGCTCGCGTAGTGTAAAGTGCTCGCATAACAAGCACTTGCGACATTACGAGCAAAGTACGAAATACCTCTTAGTTAGTTAATATAGATAGTTATAATTATATTTATAATTACCGTAAGGGACTTTAGTTCCTTACGTTAGTATTTAATTATTTATTTATATCCTACTGTTTAGACTTACTTTTACGTATTATAGTAACAGTAACTTATAGTGATATTAAACCCCTTATTTAAGAGTGTTAGCTTAATAAGCTGTCTTTAGAACACCTTTTACCTGTTAGCGTCTTACTATACGTTCTGTCTTAACCTGTATTAGTTTTTTTAAGGCTTATATTAAGTGCAGGTTGTAATACGATATTAGTGTTAAGTTTTAAACACTGTTTATTAAATTCCTAGATATTACCTCTTTTCTATTAATATATTGATTTCTGGAAAAGGTAAGGGGATTAAGGAGGTGTAAGCTTAGCTTTAACTCCTTACTATCGATAAATTAGTTATATGCTTTAAAGACTTAAACCTTAATTAGTAAGGATTAATTAAAGAACTTAACGAAACCTTCTTTAGAGATATTAAGAGCTGTATCGGTCTTATTGAAAAACTTTAAACTTAACTTAACGTTATTAAGTTAAAGAATAATAACCTTAAGGGTTTATAGAAGAAATAAGTAAAGCTCCCCTTACTGTTACGTTTTAAGGGAGACTTTATATAGTTAAAGTCGTAAATAGCCTAACTTTAGAGTTATGTTACTTATTACGATAAGTAGTTCTTTAAAGAAAAAGGAAAAGTTAAGTTTACTAGAGCTTTACTAGATAAAGTAGCTGCTTATTAATATAAACTTTACGTGAAGATAATTAACGACCTTTTTATAAACAGAGTACGTAAAGAGGCCTTTAAGACTTAAGCCCTTTTTGATAACTTTAACGTTTTTATTAACTAACTCTGGATTAAGTTTAGAGAACTGAATGCCCTTAGGTGGGCTGAGTAACGTTTTATAACCTTAAGATAGATATCCTTAATCCTTAAGTTCTTTACATGTTTTAAACTGGAAGTAGTAAAGATTAAGTTTAGTTAAGAGGCTTTAGTAATATTATTTTAGAGTAGTTTAAAGGAGTACGTTATTAGAGACCTTTACTAAAAGGACTAACTAGATTATCTTTAGGAGTTAGTTGAGATAGCTATTAAGGCTGATAATTAGTATTATAATTACTATTATTGAAAGAACTTCTAGAAAGAATAAACCCTTTAATTAAGTAAACTAAAGAAGGGGAATTAGTTAACTGCGATAGGTTACTATCTTAGGTTAATAGATATTAGTATAGTGAACTGTTAGAATTGACTTAACTGTGATAAACTTTAATGATAATAGTAGTAAAAATAACTTAAAGACTTATTGTAAGTTTAATACTTTAACTGTGATAAGAAAAGCTATATAGTATAGTAGTACTTATTATTAAAGTAAGTTAATTAGAAACTTATCTTAGAAGGAGGAAAACATGTTAAGTTTAACTTAGAAGATATTTATATTAGGATAATAAGTAACGAAGAAAACTATACTTAAATAAATAAGTGTAATTTAGGAGATAAGGAAGAAGAGGAAGAACCTTAAGACGTAATATACTTAGTCTTTAAGGGTGTTTTAAAAAAGTTAGTTATAAAAGTGTAAGTTATAAAAGACCGACTTTAAAGTGGAAACTTAAAATTATTAAAGGTGTAAGTTATAAAAGATTAACTTTAAGAAGAGATATTCTAGTTAGTTATTATAAGTTTTAAAAACCTTACCCTGTAAGTTTAAGAATTAAAGAAGTTTAAGAAGGACTTTAACTTAAAAGTTACTAGAATAATAAAAAGAGTTGAAGAACTAGCTTTTTAAGTTACCTAAACGGTAAAGTAAGCTTTAGAAGGTAAAAGAGAATAAACTGAGAGAATTGAATTAGAGAAATAGAAGTTCTTTTTAATAGTACCCTTTAAGACTCTTAAATATTTTAAATACGTTAAGTGGATTAGCACCTTTACCTCCTTAAAAGAAGGATAGCTTAAATAACTACCCTGCATTAAAGTTAGTGTACTTTAAATTAGAACCTTGAAAGTCCCTTAAGAAGGTATAAAGTAAGCACATTAATGAAAGGTCTAAGAGCTAAAGGAGAAATATTAAGAGTTAGTAGATAAAGTAAAAGATTTATAAGTTAAAGGTCTTACTGTAATGTTTAAAGATAAAGTAGTAAAAATTAGGTTATAACTCTGAAATAAAGTTCGCTTTACTAATTAACTTGAATATTAACTTATTAAAGAAGGCCATTTTGTAGAAGAATAAGTTAGGTTATTACTATTTAAGTTTTAAGAAAAGGTTTAGGAGAAATAACGTATATAAAGGTAAGTGGAAGAGGAAAAAGAATAAAGTGTTATTTCCCCTGTTTTATACTTTATAACTGTAATACCTGCAGTTAATATTAACTACCTTAATTATAAAGATATACTGTAAATTAATTATATATATAATAACTACACTTTTAATTAGCATTATAGACTTAAAGCCCTTTATAACTACTTTCCTAGTATATAAAGAAAAGATTACGTTATTGTAAGGGTAAAGTTAGAATTAGCTTATTATTAAGTTTCTTACTCCTTAATAAGGGAATTTAGTAATAAGCGGAAGGTTACTGTAATTAATTAGGCCCTTACTATATGTTAGTAAGGAAGGGTACTTAATAATTACCTAGTTTTAACGTGTTTGTTATATTTTAACGGAAAGGTTAGAGAGTGGTAAAAGCGAGAAGATTACTAACGGACTTAAGAGTAAAAAGATATTGCTGTAATCTAATCCTGTAAAGCGTACTATTGACTTATTAAGGACTTTAGGAATATCGTACCGTTTAAAATCAACTAGACGTTAAGGTGTGAAAATTTAGAAAAGGTTAATCGTTAGGTCTATTAGAGCTGCTTATTTTTCCAGAAGGAATTAGGAAAAGGTTATAAGCCCTTTAGAAGGGCTAAAAACCAGTAGTTTACTAATTAGTAAAAACCTTAAGAAGAAGGAGAGGTATTTAGAGGTTAGGCTGGATAAGACTTTAAGGACAGGTAATTGTTATAATTTAAATATTAAAAAAGTATAAGTATTATTTTATTAATGTTAATATAATAGACGGAAGAGGGAGGCTGTTTAAGGTAAGAGTAGTAATTAATAATAAGAGTGTTTTTAACTTAATATACCCCTTACTAGTTAACTAAAGGAAACTCCTTAATAAAAAGTATAAAGAGGTTATTCCTATATAAAATAGAGAAGAAGGCTTATATTAATATAATAACAGTAAGGTTATTTACTATTTACTACTTTTAATTAAAGTAAATAAGGATAAATAATAAGTAGACTTTAATGTTATATTAGTTACAGGGTATAATATAATCTTAAATCTACTTTAGCTAGAAAAGTATAACTTTATAATTAACTGGTAGAGTAGTTACCTTACCTTTAGTAAGTCCCTTAGCTATAATTACTGTTTAAAAGAAGCTAAGAAGGTACTAAACCGCTTTAAAGTTATATAAAGTACTTAAAAATACGTTAAACCCTTAAAATTAAGTATGGTTTAGGTTAAGTTTACTAAAATAGTTAAAGGATTAAAAGGTTTACTATATTACTTAAATAACGATTTAAAAGGTAAAAAGAAGTTAAAAGCTAACTTATAGATAAGTAAAAAAGTCAACTTATCTAAGGTACTTACAGAATACAGAAAGTTTACCTTATTTCGAAAAAAGATACTGTAATTACTAGATTATAAATTATAAGATTACGAAATTAAGTTAAAGCTGGGAGTGAAACTCTATAGCTTCTAACTTTACCACTTAAACCCTTAGCAGGTTAAGGCCTTACAGAAGTATATTAATAAGAACTTAAAAAACAGGTTTATTATAAAGTCTTAGTCCTTAATAAGGTACCTAATGCTGTTCGTCTTAAGAAAGGGAGATGGTAAGTTATATATAGTCGTTAACTACTGAACGTTAAATAAAGATACGATTAAAAATCACTACTTATTATTACTTATTACAGAAATGTAAGAACAGATTACTAAAGTAAACTAATTCTTTAATTTTAATTTCCTTATAGGATTTAATTATGTTAAAGTAAAAGAAGAGGATAAATATAAGACAGCCTTCCAGACTTATAATAAGTATTACTAATACTATATTATATTAATAAGATTAATAAACACCCTTATAACTTTTTAAAGCCTTATTAACAGTATTCTTTACCCTTTCTTTAATAAGTTTATTTTTATATATTTAAATAACGTTTTAGTTTATTCTAAAACTTTAGAAGAATACTGAAAGTATATGTGATAGGTTTTAATAGCTCTTAAAAAAGCGAAACTGACAGTAAACCTGGAGAAAAGCTACTTTTACGTTTAAGAGCTAAATTATTTAAGGTTTAAAGTAACTTTTAAAAAGCTTAAAATGTAATTAGAGAAGATAAAGGTAATTAAGGATTAGCTTACTTTAAAGACTTAGAAAGAATTGTAAGCCTTTATTAGCTTTATAAACTTTTATCGGTATTTTATTAAGTACTTTATAAAAATTGTAAGATTATTTTACAAACTTACAGGTAAGGGAAAGCCGTTTAAGTAAACTAATAGATAGTAAAAGGCGTTTAAAGACTTTAAATACACTTTTATTATAATGTTAGTTCTAACCTTTCCTAATTTCTTAAAGCCTTTCTAAGTCGAAACAGACTTTTTAAAGTTCGTAATTAGTAAAGAACTTAATTAAGTTTAAGACGATAAGAAATACCATTTAATTACCTTCTTATTAAAAGGAATTTATAACTTAACTTTATAATATTTAATTTACGATAAGGAACTAATAGCGATTATTTAGTGCTTTACTAAGTAAATACTGTATCTAAGCGGTATGGAAGAACTAGTTTAGGTCTTTTCAGATTATAGTAACCTTTAATACTTCCTAATTAAGGAATTTAACCTATAGTAAATATAATAAGTAAAGTTAATAACCTTATTCTATTTTTAAATTTATTACGTTAAAGGAAAAGATAATAGGTAAACCGATATTTTTAATTAAAGATAGGACTATAAGGATGCTAATCTAGTCCTAATTCCCGTTACTATATTTAATAAAGCTAAGAACAGTATATTAAAGCACACGTTATAAATGTTAAATAATTAAATATTAAAATAAATTATTAACGTTTATATAAACTTATAAATAAAGTATAATATTTATTAATAATAATAGGACTTTTAAATAAAAAGGTTAGTAAAAGGAACTTATAAATATAAGTGCTTATTAGGAGACTTCTTAAGGTACTTATAAGATTATAGTAAGGAATACTTAAAATATTTAAATTACGACGAAACTGGTTATTAGCTAGAATAGCTACTAAAAAGCGTAAACAGCACGCTTAAACTAAGAGTAAAGCTTTAATATTAAGAGAAACTGTATATTTATAACTTAGGTAAATGGAAAGAGTACGTTTAATAAGTTTATAAGTCTTAACTTAAAGGATATATAAGCTGAGTTAAAACTCTCATGCAGGTTTAGTAAATGTACGTTTTCCTAAGAATAAAGAAGTTAGTTAAGGAAATGGTTAATAATTATAATATCTGTTACTAAAAGTAGAATTAACGTTATAAGTTATATAAACTGCTTAAACTACTTTTTATACTATAGGTATTATAAAGCTTTATTTTACTTAATTTCGTTATTGGGATTTTAAAGTTTAAAGACCCTATTACAGGAGTTACTTATAACTAAGTCCTTATAGTAATTAACAGATTAACGAAGTAGGCTTACTTTCTGTTAATCTTAAAGGATATAACAGTGGAGTAATTTACTTATATTTTCGAGAAAGAGGTAGTTTTATAACACCTTTAGTTAGATAATATTATTATAAATTAAAATAAGTTAATCGTATCGAAGTTTTAGTAAAGATTAATGTAAAGAATAAGTGTGAAAAGTAAGCTTTTAATAGCATTTTACTTATAAATAGATAGCTAAACAGAGTAAGTTAACTAAATATTTATAACGTATCTTTAAACCTATATTAACTTCAAATAAGATAATTAATTTAAGTTATTACTAATAGTGTAAATAGCTTATAATACAATATTAGTTAAGTTAATAAGTATATTACTATTCTTTACTAATTATAGTAAAAAGCTTAAGCTTTATTAAGGCTTACTTATAGGTGCCTCTTAAGTTACAGTTTATACAGACTAGATGTAAAAACTGTATAATTACCTATAAGTTAAACTTAAGTTTATATGTGAATAAATAAAAAAGTTTATTAATAAATATTAAACTAAGTAGTTAATACTTAAAAAAAGATTTTATTATAATAACAAACGAGTTAAGGGACTGATTCTTTAAAAAGGGGATTATATTTACCTTTTTTTATAAAACTTATATTTAAAACGGTTTAGTAAGAAGCTTAACTTTAAAAGGTACAGATTATTTTAAATTAAGAAAAAGGTTATTAATTTTAATTACGAATTAAACTTACCCGTTAGTATAAAGGTGTAGATTAAGGTTTTTTATATTTTATTTTTAAAACTTACCTTAAAGGGAGTTCCTTTAAAAAAGAAGATCAAGATCGATATTAATAAAGATAAGTACAACGTTAAGGAAGTTATAGATTTATAAAAGGGAAAGAACACGTTTAAGTATTTTATTAAATAGTTAGATTATAACCTTAAAAGTAACTTATAAGAGTTAGTTAAAAATCTTAAGTGCTTAAACTTAATTACAGAGTTTTACTGAAAAAATCTAAATTAACTAAAACTAACGATAAGAACTAAAAATAAGATAAAATCTAATATTTAAACTATTATATTAAAGAGTAAGATTACTGTAAGATTTAAAGCTTAAAAAGTAGTAGGAAACTCCTTAATAAGTACAGAAAGACATTTTGTTAAAACCTTTAGTTAAAGTTATAAAGACTTTAAACTTAATAAGGAGGAAGGGCTTTTAAAGCTTTTAATAAGCTTTACACGAGAATAAGTACTGTTAAAGAAAGAAATTAGTAAAAAAATTGTTAAAATACTTATAAGAAGTTAAACTTATAATCCTTTACTAAAAAAGGCAGTTATAAATTAAGTTATAAAGTAACCGTTTACTATAAAGACTTTATTAGAAAGTTCCCCTAGTTAAAAGACCTTACGTTATTAAAAGAAGCGTTTAGCTTAACTTCCTTACTTTCCTGGAACTCTAATAGTTCCGTTTTACAATTAAACGTTTTCGTAGTATAGTTCTTAAGGTAGGACTACTGTTTATAAAGGTATATTAGGTGTGTTAATACCTTTTAAAGCTTAATAATAGTTTTATAAAGTTATTAGGTAATAGACTTAACTTATAAGTTAAGGTTTTACTTTTTAATAAGAAAGGCTTTTAACTTCGCTTTATTAATACTAAAAGCGTTATATTAAGAAGGCTAATGCCTCTTTAAACAGTAATTGTAACTGTTAGACTAATTCGAAACCTGGTAGATAAGCGGAAGGTTAGCGGACTTATAGAAAAAATAAAGGGACATTTCGTTACTAAACGCGTATATGTAAGCTGTATGGTTTAGATAGTAATTAGTACTTTTACCTTATTCCTGTTTTAAGACTTAAGAGTTAGATACTTATTATATAGTAAAGTGGTGAAAGGAAAAACTTACCTTTTAGGTTCTTTATAGGAAAAGAACGTTAAAGAGGGGGAATTGTGTAACGACCCTGTAAGTTATTACTTAAACTAGGGTAGCTTAACGAATCCCCTGTAGAAAGAATAGTGTAGGAGGATAGTATATACTGTCTAGGTGTATTAAGCTAGGGGTGTAAAGACTTAAAACCCTTACAACTAATAAGGTGCTACTTATAGTATGTTAAGTGCTTATATCGTAAGTAGGAGAAACCTTATAAGCAGAACGTTTACGTAGTGTAAAGTGCTTACATAATAAGTACTTACGATACTATAAGTAAGGTACGAAGTACCTTTTAATTAATTAGTATAAATAGTTATAATTATATCTATAACTATTATAAGGGACTTTAATTCCTTACGTTAATATTTAATTATTTATTTATATCGTACTATTCAGACTTACCTTTATATATTATAGTAATAGTAACTTATAGTAATATTAAACCTCCTGTTTAAGAGTATTAGCTTAATAAGCTGTCTTTAAAATGCCCTTTACCTGTTAATATCTTATTATACGTTCTGTTTTAACCTGTATTAGTCCTTTTAAAGCCTATATTAGGTGTAAGTTGTAATATGATACTAACGTTAAGTTCTAAACGCTGTTTATTAAATTCTTAGATATTACTTCTCTCTTATTAATATATTAACTTCTGGAAAAGGTAAGGAGATTAAGGAGGTGTAAGCTTAACCTTGGCTCCTTACTATTAATAAATTAGCTATACGCCTTAAAAATTTAAACTTTAATTAGTAGGGATTAGTTAAAGAACTTAATAAAGCTTTCCCTAAAGATACTAAAAGCTGTATTAGTTTTATTGAAAAACTTTAGGTTTAACTTAACGTTGTTAAGTTAGAGAATAACGACCTTAAGGGCTTATAGAAGAAGTAAGTGAAACTTCCCTTACTGTTACGTTTTAAGGGAGACTTTACGTAACTGGAGTTATAGATAGCTTAACTTTAAAGTTATATTACTTATTATAATAAGTAGTTCTTTGAAGAAGAAGGAAAAGTCAGGTTTATTAGAGCCTTATTAGATAAAGTAGCTGTTTACTAATATAAACCTTATGTGAAGATAATTAATAACCTTTTTATAGATAGAGTATATAAAGAGGTTTTTAAGACTTAAGCCTTTTTTGACGACTTTAACGTTTTTATCGACTAACTCCGGACTAAGTTTAGAGAATTAGATATCTTTAAGCAGGTTAAGTAATGCTTTATAGCTTTAAGATAAATATCTTTAGTCTTTAAGTTCTCTATACGCTTTAAATTGGAAATAGTAAAGATTAAGCTTAGTTAAGAGGCTTTAGTAATGCTGTTCTAGAGCGGTCTGAAGAAGCATGTTACTAGAGACCTTTACTGAGAGGACTGACTGGATTATCTTTAGGAGTTAGTTAAGATAGCTATTAAGGTTAATAACTGGTATTATAATTACTATTATCGAAAGAACTTCTGGAAAGAACAAACCCTTTAGTTAAGTAAATTAAAGAAGGGGAACTAGTTAACTGCGATAGGTTATTATCTTAGGTTAATAGATATTAGTATAGTAAACTGTTAAAATCGACTTAATTACGATAAACCTTAATAATAACAGTAGTAGAAGCAGTTTAAGGACTTGTTGTAGGTCTAGTGCTTTAATTATAATAAGAAAAGCTATATAGCATAGTAATGCTTATTGCTAAAGTAAGTCGGTTAGAAACTTATTTTAGAAAGAGGAAAGTACGTTAGGTTTAACTTAAGAGATATCTATATTAAGATAGTAAGTAATAAAGAAGATTACATTTAGATAAATAAGTGTAATTTAGGAGATAAGGAAAAAGAGGAAGAACCTTAAGATGTAATGTATTTAATCTTTAAGGGTGTTTTAGAAGAGTTAGTTATGGAAGTGTAGGTTGTAGAAGATTAACTTTAAGGTAGAAACTTAGAATTATTAAAGGTATAGGTTATAAAAGACTAATTTTAAGAAGAGATATTCCAGTTAGCTATTACAGGTTTTAAAAACCTTACCTTATAAGTTTAGGAATTAAAGAAGTCTAAGAAGGACCTTAACTTAGAAGTTATTAAAATAATAGAAGAAGTTGAAGAATTAGCCTTTTAAGCCACTTAAATAGTAAAGTAAACTTTAAAAAGTGAAAGAGAATAAATTAAGAGAATCGAACTGGAGAAACGGAAGTTCTTCTTAACAGTACCTCTTAAAACTTTTAAATACTTTAAATATGTTAAGTGGATTAGTACCTTTACCTTTCTGGAAGAAGGACAGCTTAGATAGTTACCCTGTATTAAAGTTAGTATACTTTAGATTAGAACCTTAAAAGTCCTTTAAAAAGGTATAAAGTAAGTATACACACGAAGGGTTTAAGAGTTAAAGGAAAAACATTAAGAGTTAGTAGATAAAGTAGAAGACTTATAAATTGAAAGTTTTACTATAACGTTTAAGGATAAAATAATAGAAATTAAGTTATAATTTTGTAATAAAGTTCGCTTTACTAATTAACTCGAAGACTAACTTATTAAAGAAGGTTATTTTATGGAAGAATAAGTTAGGTTACTGTTACCTGAGTTTTAAGAAGAGGTTTAAGAGAAATAACGTATATAAAGGTAAGTAAAAGAGGAAAAAGAATAAGGTGTTACTTCCCTTATTCTATACTTTATAACTGTAATACCTGTAGTTAATATTAACTACCTTAGTTATAAAGATATACTGTAGATTGATTACGTATATAATAACTATACCTTTAATTAGTATTATGGACTTAAGGCCCTTTATAACTACTTTTCTAATATATAAAGAAAAGATTACGTTATTATAAGGGTAGAGTTAAAACTAGCTTATTATTAAATTTCTTACTCCCTAATAAGGGAATTTAGTAATAAGTGGAAAGTTACTGTAGTTAATTAAGCCTTTACTATAAATTAGTAAGGAGGGGTATTTAATAACTACTTAGTCTTAACGTACTTATTACACTTTAATAGAAAGGTTAGAGAGTAGCAGAAGTGAGAAGATTATTAATGGATTTAAGAGTAAAAAGACATTACTGTAATCTAATCTTATAGAGTGTATTATTAACTTATTAAGGACTTTAGGAATATCGTACTGTTTAAAGTTAACTAGACGTTAAGGTATGAAAACTTAAGAAAAGTTAACCGTTAGGTTTATTAAAGCTGCCTGTTTTTCTAAAAGGAATTAGGAAAAGGTTATAAGCTCTTTAAAAGGGCTGGAAATTAATAGTTCGCTAATTAGTAAAAATCCTAAGAAGAAGGAGAGGTATTTAAAGGTTAAGCTGGATAAGACTTTAAGGATAGGTAATTATTATAACTTAGATATTAAAGAAGTATAAGTATTATTCCGTTAATATTAATATAATAGATAGAAAAGGGAGGTTATTTAGGGTAAAAGCAGTAATTAATAGTAGGAGTGCTTTTAACTTAATGTACCTTTCGTTAGTTAACTAAAGGAAACTTCTTAATGAAGAGTATAAAGAGGTTATTCTTATATAAAATAGAGAAAGAAGCTTATATTAATATAATAACAGTAAGGTTACTTATTATTTACTACTTTTAATTAAAGTGGATAAAGATAAATAATAAGTAGACTTTAACGTTATATTAGTTATAAGGTATAATATAATCTTAAGTTTACCTTAATTAGAAAAGTATAACTTTGTAATTAACTAATAGAGTGGTTACCTTACCTTTAGTAAGTCCCTTAACTGTAATTACTATTTAAAGGAAGTTAAGAAGGTACTAAACTGCTTTAAAGTTATACGAAGTATTTAAAAGTATGTTAAACCTTTAAAATTAAACACAGTTTAAGTTAAGTTTATTAAGATGGTTAAAGGATTAAAAGGTTTACTACATTACTTAAATAACGATTTAAAAGGTAAAAAGAAGTTAGAAGTTAACTTATAAATAAGCGAAGAAGTTAACTTATTTAAGGTACCTGTAGAATATAGAAAGTTTACCTTATTTTGAAAAAAGATACTGTAATTATTAGATTACAGACTATAAGATTACGAAATTAAACTAAAGCTAGGAGTAAAGCTTTACAGTTTCCAGCTTTACTACTTAAACTTTTAGCAAGTTAAGACTTTATAGGAGTATATTGATAAGAACTTAAAAAACAAGTTTATTGTAAAGTCCCAGTCTTTAATAAGGTATTTAATGCTGTTTATCTTAAGAAAGGGAGATAGTAAGTTATATATAATTATTAATTATTAAATGTTAAATAAGGATATAATTAAGAATCGCTATTTATTATTACTTATTATAAAAATATAAGAACGGATTATTAAAGTAAACTAATTCTCTAGTCTTAATTTCCTTATAAGATTTAACTACGTTAAAGTAAAGGAAAAAGACGAATATAAAACAGCCTTCTAAACTTATAATAGGTATTATTAGTACTGTGTTATGTTAATAAGATTAACAAATACCCCTATAACTTTTTAAAACCTTATTAATAATGTTTTTTACCCCTTCCTTAATAAGTTTATTTTTATATATTTAAATAACGTTTTAATTTATTCTAAAACTTTAAAAGAATACTAAAAGTATATACGATAGGTTTTAACAGTTCTTAAAAAAGCGAAGCTAATAGTAAACTTAGAGAAAAGTTACTTTTACGTTTAGGAGCTAAACTATTTAAAGTTTAAAGTAACCTTTAAAAAGCTTAAAATGTAACTGGAGAAGATAAAGGTAATTAGGGATTAGCTTACTTTAAAGACTTAGAAAGAATTATAAGCTTTTATTAGCTTTATAAACTTCTATTAGTATTTTGTTAAGTATTTTGCGAAAATTATAAGATTACTTTATAAACTTATAAGTAAGAGAAAGCTGTTTAAGTAGATTAGTAGATAATAAAAGGCGTTTAAAGACCTTAAATATACTTTCGTTATAGTATTAGTTCTAGCCTTCTTTGATTTTTTAAAGCTTTTCTAAATCAAAATAGACTTTTCAGAGTTTGTAATTAGTAGAGAACTTAATTAAGTCTAAGATAATGGGAAACGTTACTTAGTTACCTTCTTATTGAAAGGAATTTACAGCTTAACTTTACGATATTTAATTTATAATAAGAAACTAATAGCGATTATTTAGTGCTTTGTTAAGTAAGTACTGTATCTAAGCGGTACGGAAGAACTAGTTTAGGTCTTTTCAGATTATAATAACTTTTAATACTTCTTAATTAAGGAACTTAACTTACAGTAAGTACGATAAGTAAAGTTAATAACTTTATTTTACTTTTAGATTTATTATGTTAAAGGAAAAGATAATAGGTAAGCTAATACTCTTAGTTAAAGATAGGATTATAAGGATACTAATCTGGTTTTAATCCTTATTATTATATTTAACGAAGTTAAGAACAGTACATTAGAGTATACGTTATAAGTATTAGATAACTGGATGTTAAAATAAATTATTAACGTCTGTATAAACTTATAAATAGAGTATAATATCTATTAGTAATAATAGGACTTTTAAGTAAAAAGGTTAGCGGAAGGAACCTGTAAGTATAAATACCTTTCTAAAGACTTCTTAAGGTATGTGTAAGATTATAATAAAGAATGTTTAAAGCATTTAAATTATAATGAAACTAGTTATTAGCTAGAATAGCTATTAAAAGGTGTAAATAGCGCGTTTAAACTAAAAGTAAGGCTTTAGTATTAAGAGAAACTGTACATTTATAACTTAAGTAAATAGAAAAAGTACGTTTAGTAAGTTTATAAGTCTTAATTTAAAAGATATATAAGTTAAACTAAGACTCTCACGTAAGTTTAGTAAGTGTACGTTTTCTTAGGAATAAAGAAGCTAGTTAAGGAAGTGGTTAATAACTGTAATATCTACTATTAGAAGTAAAATTAACATTATAAGCTGTATAGACTACTTAAACTACTCCTTATACTATAGGCACTATAAAGCTCTATCTTACTTAATTTCGTCACTGGGATTCTAAAGTTTAAAGACCCTGTTATAGGAATTACTTATAACTAAGTCTTTATAATAGTTAATAGATTAATAAAGTGGGCTTACTTTCTGCTAACTTTAAAGGATATAATAACGGAGTAATTTGCTTATATCTTTAAGAAAAAGGTAGTTTTATAATACCTTTAGTTAGATAATATTATTACAGATTAAGATAAGCTGATTGTGTTGAAGTTTTAATAAAGACTGATATAAAGAATAGATATAAAAAGTAAGCTTTCAATAGCATTCTACTTACAGATAGATAATTAAACGGAATAAGTTAATTAGATACTTATAACGTATCTTTAAGCTTACGTTAACTTCAAATAAGATAATTAATTTAAGTTATTACTAACAGTGTAAATAACTTATAATATAATATTAGTTAAATTAACAAATATATTACTATTCTTTATTAATTACGGTAAGAAGCTTAAGCTCTATTAAGGCTTACTTATAAGTGCCCCTTAAGTTATAGTCTGTGTAAATTAGATGTAAGAACTGTATAATTACCTGTAAGCTGAATTTAAATTTATATGCGAACAAATAAAGAAGTTTACTAATAAATACTAAACTAAGCAGTTAGTGTTTAAAAAAAGACTTTATTATAATAGTAAACAAGTTAAGGGACTAACTTTTTAGGAAAGGGATTACATTTACCTTTTTTTACGAAACTTATATTCGAAACGGTTTAGTAAAAAGCTTAACTTTAAAAGGTATAGACTGTTCCAAATTAAGAAAAAGGTTACTACCTTTAATTACGAATTAGACTTACTTACTAGTATAAAGGTGTAAATTAAGGTTTTTCATATCTTACTTTTAAAACCTGCTTTAAAGGGAGTTCTTTTAGAAAAGAAGATTAAGATTAACGTTAATAAAGATAAGTATAACGTTAAGGAAGTTATAGATTTACGGAAGGGAAAGAATACGTTCAAGTATCTTATTAAGTGGTTAGATTACAGCCCTGAAAGTAACTTATAAGAGTTAGTTAAAAATCTTAAATACTTAGATTTAATTGCAGAGTTTTATTGAAAAAATCTAAATTAATTAAAACTAACGATAAGAATTAGAAATAAGATAAGATCTAATATTTAAACTACTATATTAAAAAGTAAGATTACTGTAAGACTTAGAGCTTAAAAAGCGGTAAGAAACTCCTTAGTAAGTATAAAAGGACATTTTATTAAAACCTTTAATTAGGGTTATAAAGACTTTAAACTTAATAAGGAGGAAAGGCTTTTAAAGCTCTTAATAAGCCTTATATAAGAATAAGTGTTATTAAGGAAAGAAATTAATAAAAAAATTGTTAAAATACTTATAAGAAGTTAAACTTATAACTTTTTACTGAAAAAGGTAGTTATAAATTAAGTTATAAAGTAATTACTTACTGTAAAGACCCTGTTAGAAAGTTCCCTTAGTTAAAAGACTTTATATTGTTAAAAGGAGCGTTTAGCTTAGCCTCTTTACTTTTTTAAAACTTCAGTAACTTTACTTTATAACTAAACGCTTTTACAGTACAGTCTTTAAAGCGGGATTGCTGTTTGTGAAGGTGTATTAAGTGCGTTAACGTCTTTTAAAGCTTAACAGTGGCTTTATAAAGCTGTTAGGTAGTAGATTTGACTTATAAGTTAAGGTTCTGCTTTTTAATAAAAAGGGCTTTTAATTTCACTTTACTAATATTAAAAATGTTATATTAGGAAGGTTAATACCTTTTTAAACAGTAATTATAGCTGTTAAACTGGTTCGAAACTTAATAAATAAGTAAAGGGTTAGTAGACTTACAGAAAGAATAAAGGGATATTTCGTTATTAAACGTGTGTATATAAGCTGTAAGGTTTAAACAGTAGTTAATACTTTTACCTTATTCCCGTTTTAAGACCTGGGAGCTAGATATTTATTATATAGTGAAATAGTAAAAGGAGAAACTTACCTTTTAAGTTCTTTATAAGAAAAGAACGTTAAAAAGGGGGAATTATATAACAACCTTATAGGCTGTTACTTAAGTTAGGGTAACTTAATAAATCCCTTATAAAAAGAACAGTACAGGAGGATAATGTATACTATTTAAGTGCATTAGGCTAAGGGTATAAAGACTTAAAGCCCTTATAATTAATAAGGTACTGTTTGCAGCATGCTAAGTACTTATATTACAAGTAGGAGAAACCTTACAAGTAGAACGCTTACATAGTGTAAAGTACTTACATAATAAGTACTTACAACATTACGAGTAAGGTACAAAATACCTCTTAGTTAATTAATATAAATAGTTATAATTATATTTATAACTACTGTAAGGGACTTTAATTCCTCACGTTAGTATTTAATTATTTATTTATATCTTACTGTTTAGACTTACCTTTACGTATTATAGTGACAGCGACTTATAGTGATATTAAACCCCCTATCTAGGAGTGCTAGTTTAATAAGCTATCTTCGGAACACCCCTTACCTGTTGGCGTCCTGCCATACGTTCTATCTTAACCCGCGCCAGTCCTCTCAAGGCCTGTGTTAGGTGCAGGTTGTAATAGAACCCTCTGGGGTTCCAGAAGATTCGGCTGGTAGTTTCGGGGTACGTAATCACACTACAGGGTACCCGGTACAGGGTACTCAGTGGCTAGAAAAATTAACAGCTTTGTTAAGTCCAGTCTTCCAATTAACTGCTTCTTTAATTTTTATTACTTTTTTAAGGATCTTCTAAATACTTATATTAGTAATATTACTAATAATAATAATTAGATTAACAGGTGTTTTTAAGGCGTTTATAATATATTTATATATCTGCTTTATCTTAATAACAGCTTTAAAATAAGCCTTTACAGCTTTAAGGATCGCTTTAAACGTACGCTCTTCAGCTCCCTTACCTGTTATAGCGTTTTAAATGTTTTTATAAAGATTTTCCTCCTAGTTATTCTTCTACTTCCCCTTTACGATCGGTCTGTAAGTGTGTTATAAGCGCTATAGCTTACTTAACCCACTTTTCTGCTGAAAATTTCCTCGTCGGTTCGGATAGACGTTTTCGCCCTTAAAAGAGGGTTTAGCGCTATTACCAGCCGCGCCTTTGGTGTGCGATCGGTGCTCTATCACTGTGTGAGGCAGTTTAAGTCGCTGATTCCAAATCCGTTATCTAAACGGTTTTTGGGGTTTTATAGCGTAAGAATTCAGCCTTTTTTTATAAAGCTTAAGATTTGTTATTAACTTAGCTATAAAGAAGTAATCTCCCTATATTATAAGAAATAACCTCTTTTATAATAATATAATATCTTTTAAATCTACGTTTACTTATTATACCCTAGCCCTGTATGTAATATAGTGATTATATGTATTAAGGTTGTAAGTAAAATATATTACTATAATAAGTATATTATTATACCTTGTAAGAAAGTTAGCTGTTTAAGAGTTAAAGATACGTGTATATAGCAATACGCTAGCTAACTTAGTGATGTTTATACCTGTTTTACCGGTAAAATTATAATTAATCTTACTAATAATGTTAATAGCTTAGGTATCGTTAAGGAGGGATTTGGGTTGGGAGGTGTTAAGCGCGCAGCCGTATATGGTGGTAAGAAGGGTTTTCTGAGGGCTGGTAAGGGTTATCTTTTCCGTTATAGTTGTTATAAGTTATCTTTATTACGGATTTTGTTAATTTGAAGATGGTGATGTGTTTGCTTTAAGTTTGCTGTGGTGATTTGTTAGTTACTTAAGCCCTGGGAAAATAATGATCCGATTTATTTTTCGCTCTTATGCTAGCCAATTAAGGATGCCTATTGGCGCCCCTGTAAGAGAATGTAGTAGCGTGTGAAGTTATTGACTTTTATTGGAGAACTCTGTTAGGAGATACTAAATGTAACGGTTTGGAAACGGTAGTGCAGTTGCTGAGAAAGGTAAATTAGCATCACGGTCTTGGAAATAGGTTGAAGTAGCGATGTTGTACTTATGTAAAGCGAGTGGGGGGGGGAAAAAAAAACACAGTTAGTTTGTCGATAGGGCAACAAGTGCAGGCGCCGTTGCGACCCCCCTTCTGGTTAACGGTTATCATCCTGTAAAGAAATTCTCAATGTGGGAACACGGTGGAATATTGACAGTCTCGCATGCCTTTAGACTACGTAATTTGTATTAAGCTGTTGACAGCACCGCAACCTCTCGCAACAATCCAGATCTGCCTTAGATGTAAAAAGCGTGACCACACTAGTAACCCGTTCCCCAGTCAGCCAGGGAGCGTGTCATTTTTGCGCCACCCAGTGTTGACCTCGGGATGAGGCTTGTTCCATTAACGGCAAGAACAGCGGCCATGTACGCTGCAGCCTGTTTGTGATGTTTGTTCATTAGCAAGCCGGTTCGATACAGGGGGGTTTATAATTGTTTCTAACAAGGAACTTACCCTTGCATTTGTCGTAAACATCTCCGGGTTCACGTTGTTGATATCGTCGCAGGCCTTGTGATAGCAGGGATCGTCTGTAACGTTTGTCCCCGTGAAAAGGAAACCAACAGGCTTCTTTAGGATTTCCTGGAAGAAGAAGTGGTCGCTGTCAAAGCCAATCTTTTGTTGTTGCGCTGCGATGCCGATCCCTTCAAAGTATTCCAGCCACAGCTTCTCGATGACGTCGGAGCCAGGGGGGCTCGGCCGTCCCCCGTTGGTGCTGCCGTCGCCATCGCCGACATGGTACGTTCCCCGGGACACCATGTCGAAGTTGAGATAGGCGAGGAGGCTGTCGGCCTCGGCGGGGAAGTCGGTCAGGTTGTAGCAATAAAACCTGGACCCGAGGCCGATGGATTCTTCGGCGGCCCACCAGGCGAAGCGCAGCTTGTTCTTAGTGCGATACTTCTTGGCCACGCTGCGAAAAAGCTCGAGTATCAGGCTGACGCCTGAACCGTTGTCGTTGATGCCCGGCCCGGCCTGGACGCTGTCCAGATGCGCGCCGAGCATGATGACACTGTCAGGGTCGCCTTCAGTCTCGGCAAAGACGTTTTGCGTCATGCGCTCTTCTCGAATCTGCTTCTGTCGGAAATACGCATGGACCGGGGCATCGCCAGAGACAGCCAGCTGGGCTATGAGCTTGTGTCCGTCGGCCTGGTTGATGGCGCCCGCGGGCACGTAGTCTGGGCGCGTCTCGGGAAGCTCGGGCGAGAAAACCTCGTTGGGCGTGTCTTGGTAGGTGATCAGGGCGGCGGCTCCGGCGCGCGCGGCGGCTCTGATCCTGCCGCCGTGGATCGGGTTGTTGTCAGAGTCGTTGCAGGCGCCGCGCTCGACGAGGACAATCTTACCCTTGACGTCAAGATTGGCGTACGACGTGTCGTTGCATGCGGCAGCGCCCTCGGGACCGGCGATGAGTTCGGCTTCGATGCCGCTGTCAGGGGTTTGGGGGCTCTTGACGATGGCGAACACTGGCACGCTCACTCCGGCCGTGTCGTTCGCGCCGATGATTCGCAGCTCGGCCTCAGAAAATGAAAAGTTGCCAGCGAAGTCTTGCTTCCACACTTTGGTGCCGGGTATGTTGCTGATTTGGCTCCAGATGTAGTCGACCGACGCTTGGGAGCCTGGCATACCGAACGCGCGGTTTCCGCCATTGGCATCCGCAATTCCCTGGAGGGCGTGCAAATGGGACATCAAGTTTTCCGTCGTCATGTCCGCTTGCAGGGCGTCTGGATTAACGTCTGGATTGACGCTGCCCTGCTGCCCACGCGCGGACAAAGCGAGGAGGAGCGTCGGATATACTAGGCGGGGAATCATTGCGAATTCTCAATCGAAGTGATGCTGAAACTGAGTGCAGAGAATCCATATCCACCGTGTTTGACTTCAGACGGTCGCTTAAGTAGTACCTAAACTACTGTTTGTAAGTATCCAACAACGAAGGTGTCTCTGCCTTGGTAGTTAGCCTTGCCTAGCTCATGCCGCGTTAATTACGAAGTCTTGTGGCAATTTCGCAAGCTGCTGACGTACGACGTGAATTCCACCACGAGTAGAGAAAACCAACTTCGACCACTTCGCCATGTTTCTGTCGGCGATAACTGGTCTGTGCCTCTTTGATAATGGCAGGGCTGTGCAATCCTGTCGGCTGGTGGTGTCGCATTCTGGAAAGTCGGTGTGCAAATCACCCGCTGTCCATTGCGGCAGAGACGAAAGGCACAACGGAAGGCTCAACAATTGGCGACAGGGGTTTGCACAACCTATCAGCGATAAGACTTTGCTCAAGGCAGCCTGACCCTGCAACGGAAAGGAGGTTGGGTAAGTCTAAAACCAAACACGAACATCAGTTGTCATGAGGTCATTTCCGACGTGTGTGATAAGTTGATTCGTGATGAAGACCAAGATCGCTCGCTGAGGGCAGAATGCCCCAGGCAACATTTGTGCGACGACCCAAACGCCCCGCAATTGAGAGCCACTGAGATCGCCCATTATGTTTCACATGTGCAGGTTCAAAAATGACCAAGTGACGACACAGGAGACTCAAACTGCAAGCCAGCTTTATGCGATAAAACCACCCTGACAAGCAACTCAACTCCGGTTAACCGTTCTCTCTCCATTCTCACCTCATGAACTCAGCTTCACTTCTTACATCTGGAACAATAGTCGACGATAGTGCCGCCTTTATTCACTCGAAGAGAGCCCTCCACGCCCTCGTTGCCCACATCCGAGACACCAGCACCGCAAATTCCCCTCTCGGAAGTGTACCGGCAAGTTCTCGGCGTTGTCTCGAGGCCTCATGACGTAAAAGATGCTCATCACAGCTAACTGAAGCGTAGAAAGTGCGCGGGGTATCAAATGCATGTCTCGAACGTCAGGTCTGCGGCGCGACGTGGTTGCGGGGTGTTGGAGTGCGAGGGCGTTACCCTGCGTCTGGTTGGTCCAACTGTCCGTTGATCGCCCCGATGATCGCGCTGAATTGATTTGATGCATGGCAAGCTGCATCTGCATGGCTGCGGGAGCTTCCGTTGACGAGATACTCTGTCGGGTATAAAAGCAAAGGAGGTTAACGGCACAATTTCGAAGAAGAGCAGAAATCTCATCAATACCCAGATAGGCTCAAAAATGCCTTTGACATTCACAGCGCTGCTTGCTGCCCTATCGTCGACTAATGGCGCCGTCATCCTTCGCCAAACATCCACCACCACCGACTACGATGCCATCATCGTAGGCGGTGGCCCTGCCGGCCTGAGCGCCCTCAGCGGCCTCGCCCGCGTCCGCCGCAACGTCCTCCTCATCGACTCAGGGGTTTACCGCAACGCCCCAACCCGACACATGCACGATGTCCTCGGCTTTGACGGTACCTACCTGAACTCTTACCCCCACGTTTTCCTCCTCCTCCTCCTCCTCCTCCTCCTCCTCACTAACACACCCTCCCCCTCCCACACAGGCGTAACCCCCGCCTACTTCCGCCACGCCGCCCGGCAACAAGTCTCCCACTACTCAACCATCTCCATGATCAACGGCACCGTCACCAAAATCACCTCCGGCGGCGACAACCAAAACACGTTCTTCACCCTCACCACGACCCTCTCCCCCAGCAATTCCCTATCCAACCTCACCGCCCGCAAAGTCATCCTCGCCACTGGCCTCCGCGACATCCTCCCCTCCACCCCCGGCGTGCGCGAAAACTAGGGGCAAGGCATCTTCTGGTGTCCCTGGTGCGACGGCCACGAGCACGCCGACCAACCCCTGGGTCTCCTCGGGCCCCTAACCGACGCGCCCGGTGCCGTCCGGGAGATGGTCACGCTCAACTCCAACGTCGTCGCGTTTGTCAACGGCACGGATACGCCCGCCGCGAAGGCAGAGCTCGAGAAAAAGTTTCCCGGGTGGGAGAAGTACCTCCGCATTCCTAACGTCAAGGTGGATAACAGGACTATCAAGGCCGTTGTTAGACTCCGTGAGGGGACGGATGGGACTGAGGACGCGAGTCTGCCGACCGTGGCGGACCATGATTGGTTCAGGGTAGAGTTTACCGAGGGGCCACCGGCGGAGCGGGCGGCGTTTCTGGCGAGTTTCCCTTCGGAGCAGACCAGTTTTGTCGGGCGTGATGCGGGCGTGCAGCTGCTGGGTGGCAGGCTGCAGGCGGATCCGGCGCAGGGGCTGGTGACGAATGTTGCGGGGGTGTATGCGATTGGGGATGCCAATTCAGATAATGTGACGAATGTGTCACATGCTTTGTTCAGTGGAAAGAGGACGGCGGTTTATTTACATGGTGAGCCTTTTTTCTTTCTTTTTTTTCTGAATTGTTGTTTGGGGGGGATGGGGCTAGAGTTTGTTGGGACCTGTGCTGACAAAAGATGCAGTGAGACTAGCGAGAGAGGATGGAGATAGGGAGCTGAATGGCACGGTTGCGAGGAGGGACATGGACCTGGAGGCTCGCTCGCTGTGGGATAAGGTTAACGGGCAACCGGGGGATATTCTATATGCTGGTGCCTTTGATGCTTATTAAGTGTGCTGGAGACATAGCTGAAGACATTAATACTTGTCCTTTACGTACGAAGACGATAGGTCGACTGCAATGACGAGTCTAGAAGACCTGGAGATTCCATATCTACTTACCTACTCTTCCACACGATGGCTGAGGCCCAGTACCTCGAATTCCAAGCCTGCGCCTCATACAGCACTTATGCTGTTAACATAGCCTTGATTCCGGGTTGCAAGGTTTCCAGTAAAGCCACAAGTTCATCCCACACCCGGCCTTGGGTCTTTATGCCATCCTTACTCACAACAAAGTCACTGGGTGTTGCAACCTTGTTACAGGCCAAGTACTGCCCATGCGTCTCTCTTGGCGCCGATGCGGCATATACGAGAGTTTTACTTCCTTCCTCGGCCGTCCTGCCGATGGCGGTGTTGACAAGGTTGAAGATAACTTTCTGTAACCGCCTAACCTCACGTGCTAAGCCTGTTTTGCACAGGCCAGGGTCCACCGCATTGATAATAACAGGCACATCGCCGCTCGGACCCGGAGGTAGCAACTGTGCTAGACTGCGAACGACAAGAACTTGCAACAGCTTCGAGACGTTGTACCGGTCTGCCTTGTTTCGTTTGTCGTCTTTTGCCAATGCTTCGAATATAGCGGGCTCGTGCCGTTCGTTAAACTTTGCCTTTTTGGCCCGTTAACTCATTGGAGAGAAAGACAGGGGCGCAATTTCATTTCTTACCCATTTGTGTACCCCCGAGCTGACAATGACCAGATGGCCAGGGATTCCAGTTTGTGCCGTTGATTTCCTCAGCAGTGGAAGGGACCCGATAGCGAGCAGGAACGTCCCTACAACATTGACTGCGATAGTCGTCTCGATACCAGCCGTCGTCATGCTGTGGCGAACTTTTGCCACCCCAGCATTAGCAACGACGGCGTCTAGTCGCTCCAGAGCCGACGCCCTCTGGACAAACCGGTGGATGGAAGTAAAGTCGGCCATGTCGAGCTCCCAAACCTCACAGATATCGTCGCGACCTGTCGAGGAACTGATATCCACCATAGCGGCCGCGCCACTTGCGGCGTTTCTGCATCCGAGGATGACTTTGGAAGCACCAAGTCGAACGAAATGGCGCGCGGCCTCCAGCCCCAGACCGGTGTTGGCGCCGGTTATGACGATGGTTTGGTTTGCAAATGAACAATCTGGGAGAGATAGCCTAGTAAATTGATCAAGGATGGACATCGCAGCGACACGCTCCACGATCAACAACAGTTTACGTAGGGCTCAATTGAGAGATGGTGATGCCTTTGAGTCGTGCTGGAGAAGGAAACGGCGGGGTCATATCAGTGCTCCAATCGCTAGACTAAGCGCTCTGATTGGCGGTCCGACCAGTTTCGCTTTGATCGATCGCTGCAACTTGCCAGGGATGTTTTCGATCGGGCCAGACTTCAACGCAACGGTCGAATTTGAGGGTCTTTGTTCCGCGTCTTGTGTCAACTCATTGCTAAACACCGAAAGCAGTTCAGCTTTCGCGCGGGATGCTTAGTCATAACTTCTGTCTTCCTATGAACATCAATACGGATAACCCTACCCTGATGTCGTTCAGTCACACCGAGGTAACCTTTTGGGTCACCACCCTTGCCGCAGAAGTGCGCGTCCGTGAACCAGAGAGGCACACGACGTGTAGCCAAGCTGGTCCCGTGCCGCCTTCAATAATGACATGTCACTGCGCCAGGTTGCCGGGACTCGGATTGATGCAGCCGCAACTGGGTTTTAATCCCACAAAGGCGCTTAGTTGGGCTCAGGGCAAGGTCACCGTTGTTCGACGCGCAATACTGGGGCGACGAGAAGCGCGTGGAGGTGTCGGTGCCACTATACAATCGATGGCAAGGTGAGGAAGACGTCTTTTCAAGGTAAACACCTACACACAAAACCATAGCTTCTCTGCTTGGTGCAACTTTCTTTCCGGGAGGCAACCACTCATGTCTAGCCAGAAAGACATCGCATTTGGCCAAGGTCGTATTCGTCACCAACCCCGTCCTCGAGGTGTGGCAGTCTCATCAGCCTCGCCATGAACGCTACTAGGTAGCACAAAGGCCCGAGAGATTCGCTTGGGGTCTTCATTGTGGTTTCAGTTATCTCACATCAAGGATGTTGTTTGCAATCACCAACCGCACACGTGAATCCCAGTCAAGAACTCGGAAAAGATGCGTGGCGCAAGCCACAATCCTGAAGTGGGAAGCGGCTAGGCTTGCAGCCACCGTAGCGGCCCTAATACGGGCCATCACGCTCCTAAAGTTTTATGGGGCGTACCCTATTGTATAGCTAAATATCAAAACAGACCTTCTCAGCAGCATCGAGATATTTCTAGGCATCATCACTACCAACCTCCCGTGCCTCAAAAGTCCGACACATCAGTTCCTAATTTAGATGGGTCTGATAAGCTCTTTAGCGCCGTTTAAGGCGTCGTCTTTTAGTTTTCTTTATCGGCTATCGCACGGGAAACACTTCCGACATCAGTTGGTCCGGCTTTAGGACTCAGAGGGCGAACGTAAGGAGCCTTCGCTATCCACCAGGGGGACGCCCGTAAACCTCAGGAGGCTTGAATACCTATCAGGTACCTTGGGAGAGTTCGGGAGGTGTAAGGGTGGCTACGGGCAGGACCCATAAGTTGGAGGAAAGCTAGAGACTTGGATTGAGCTGGTGGGAGATAGATGCCTGGTACCTTGCTAGAAGCGCGACTCTACATTTGGACCCATTGGAAGCGCATCATGGAGAAATTGAAATTAGTCAACGGTTCTGTTTTCCTTGTCCTCGGCTGTTTTTCAGGGCTCACTCGCTCCATATCGCCGAACTCTGTTCGGCTTATACCACCAGTACAATTGGTTCTCTGACTACAAGTTCAGAGGTGCAGGAATAGAATCACCCTCCATTTGCGAGCATACAAGACGAGGTTGTGGTACAGCTGGTTGGTGCAGTATGCTGTCTTATTGTAACTGCTAATGAAATTTTAACACAACCCGATAAACCCTCTCTTACTAACCCAAGCCTACAAAAATGTTACGACCCAGGCGGTAGTTGCCGCCTAGTAACTGAGGTCAGCGAGAGGTTTCGCAGTCACTACCACTAGCACTCACATGGAAGATTCTCAACCTACCCTACTTGCATCCTCACTTCTTTTGTGATCCCACCAACACTAACAAAGGGCGAGGACAGGTGTTTCATCGTCCGGATTGCTGTGGGGCTCTCCAGTCCCCAATTCGGAATCGCCCACCGTGGTTGGTCCCAAGGAGAAATACCTTCATTTGGGGTACAGCGTCGGGCCAAAATGCAACCCCAGGGCAAGCTCGCCGCAGGAAGATTCCTCCGTCTTACGGACAGGGGTGTATCGCGACACCTCCCACCACAAATATGCTTAGATAATCCCTTGCAGCAAGCCCGAACGCCACACCTTGTTTATTTCTCGATCTGGTGTGGGTGCGAAACTTATGTTGACCATCAAAGCGCCAATTTGAAGACTCAATTCAGGGACGAACATGGTTCCACCGGCAGACGAGAACCTCCCAGAGGTCGTCCAGCCCAGACCCTTCGAGGCCGAGCGCGACGCGTCCCCGCAAGTGGCTTCGGCAGACAACCCATGGCCCCCCTCAGAACGCGACAA
>Ga0247758_1000746_pt1 | contig 27993 bp, 15 predicted proteins | sample UWRJL156409C4_FD_180950 | JGI IMG/M metagenome (GOLD analysis project Ga0247758, IMG submission 180950) | Plant litter microbial communities from Arlington Agricultural Research Station in Wisconsin, United States - UWRJ-L156-409C-4 | ecosystem: Environmental > Terrestrial > Plant litter >... | reverse complement strand
ATGTACCAAGCTAATGCAAGCCGCGGCTAACTGCAAGAAGCCAGAAAACTGGGCCGTGATGGCCGAATACTGCCGTTTTTTGGAGTTTTGGCGAATACTTAAATCTCGCTTTTCAGGGGCCTCTTTTCGCGAAAAGTGGCCAAAATTGGCGACAGGGCCCTAATCCGCACAGTAAGAAGTAACGAGAATACAAGTGAACACATAAGGATGTTGTGAAGCTAGCTAGTGATGTGTTTTCCATAGAGATTTACTCTTAAATAAAATAACCTTCTAACTGATAAACCTCCTATAGTAACTTTGTTTATTCTAGCAGCTAGATTAGCCACCTACACGTTCCTAGGGATTACTATTTATAATATTAAGGAAGTGTATTAACTTAGAACTTAATTAGCGGTTTATAAAGTTATACATCTAGATAGGCCTTAAGGCGCGCGCTAGTTTACCTTATACCTTTATAACGGTTTAAAGAAGTAATTTAAAGACCTATTCCAAATAAGTAAGACAACCTTTAAAGCCCTCCTTTATTAGCTAAGGATTAATAAGGGCTTTTACGGAACGTAATATTAGACTGTTAAGTAAAAGCTTATAATAATACTGTATATCCTTAACTGTAGGTGTAATTAGTATATTACTGCTTATAAGTTTAGTATAACGTAAAGCTTAATCTTTAAGATAATAAAGACAGTCCTCCTAATACTTATATCTCTTTATAAGGCGTTTATACGGTTTCCTAAGGATAATTAGCTTAATCTAGCTGTTAAGCTTAACCTGAAAACGTTAATGTTTAACGGTTATATAAGTGCGATTAACGGCACTTATATTAAAGTATATATTAAAGCTTTAAAGTAACTGTATTAGTTTAACTGTAAAGGTGTAATATCTTAAAACGTATTTACAGTAATGTAATAAGACCTCTCCTTTAGTTATGTACTTACTAGTGCTAAGGGTTTAATAAATGATGCGACTTTATTAATATAGGTGTGTAGTTACTTTTTTTAAATACTGTTAAATTAATATTACGTTAGTGATGCTAGTTTTAATATACGTGCTGGTATTATGCTTCCTTTTCTAAACGTCCGGTATTATCTGTAAGACTGGAGGAATAGTTAAAACCTACCTATTATACAGAAAGAGTTATATAATCTTAAGCATTTACGTATTTATACTGTTATAAAGAGAGTATTTAACTTAATAAAGAGGAGGTTTATTATAATTAAAGATGTGTTATTAAAGTATAATTTAGAGAAATAAGTGTAGATTATGTACGTTATTACAGGTCTTTATAACTTTATTCTCGTGTAATTAGAAGAGGGAGCTTTAGCGTTAGAGGAATAAGAATCTATTACTTACGTTATTAAGAAAGCTGGTTAATAAGTAGTAAGATTATTGTAAAAAGTTTATTAGTGTTACGTGACTTTATTATAATAATAGTATAGTAATTATAGGTTAAGAAGAAGATAATGGTAATAGTAATAATGGTAGGAGTTTAAAGATAGTAGGGAAAATAGAGGGGTAGAATTTTTTTTCACTAATTAAACCTTAACCCTCTTTAAGTCCTTTTTTCCACACCTTTATATAATAAGCTTTAAGTACTAGTCCTGCTCTTAAATAAACTGCCACCTTTATAAAGTTCTTATAAAGGTATTTTAAATAATTAAATAAGTTGTTAATCTTTAGAATTAAACTGTATTACCTCTTAATATCCTCTATTACTACAGTAATATCATCAGTGTTAACGGCCTTAGGAGCTGTAATTATCCTTACCGCCTTAATAAGACCTTCTGTTAATTATAATACCTTAATTTACTTCCCTCTTCCTCTTTACACTTAGTGTGGGATAAGTATTACTGGCTTTAGCTGAATAATAGTAAGTGTGTAGTGGTAATAAGTATTAGGATTAGTATTGTAATTATAACGTTAAGTGTTACTTAATAGCCTGGCTTAGGGCGTGTTTAGTAGTGACGGTAGTAAGTTTAACTAATCTTCTTCCTTAATATTATTATTACTTTAACTATCTTCCTCTCCTTCTACATCTTTATTATTACCTTTATTATCACTATTCTTAAATGTATTATTAAATGTATTTAAGTTTTAGTTTATCTTCTCTTAGGCTTCCTAATTATATACGTTAAGAATGTCTACAGGTTCCATAATTAAGCCGCTTACAGACCTCTCTGTTATAAAAACCTTTATATATACCTAATAATTACCGATTAGCTTAATAGTAATAGATCTTTTTACCTTAGGATAGGAGGCCTAGAATTGCTTTTATATTATATCAGATATATTAGGGAGACCGTCTTCTGTAAAAGAGGTCTTAGAACTTATTAGTTTTATTAACTCCTGTTACTTCTTCCTTTCAGTGTAGTATTTAGCTGTGATACATTTAATATTAGTAAGACCTTTCTTTAACTATATCGTTTACGCCTGCTTTAACGTATACTATTAGGCTTTTTTAAATCTTACCCTTTTTATTAAGAAGAAGCCCTTATGAGTATAATGGTGGAACTAGAGTATTAATTAGGTGACCTCCTAAGCACCCTAGGTTACTGGTGGTCTTTATTACAATCTAGCCTGTGAGGGTGGAGGAAGTATGTTACGATTCCTCTTCTTTATTTTAAGATTTTAAGCCGTGCTTTTTTTAAGGGTGTGCTTCCATGGAAGTAATAAGGTTACTGGCTTAATGTCCCCTACCTGTAATAATCAAGTATTAGGAATTATACAGGTGACTGTCTGCTCCCTAGGTGTGAACCCTTTATTTAATATAGGTGTTCCTAGTGATAGTGTTATCTGTAAGGGCGGTAGAGGCTTGTCGTCATTATTGTTGGAATTATCGTCAGAACGCTTGGAATCGTTGGAATCGCTTTCGAAGTTAGAGCGTAATAGGCCCGGTAAGTCTTTAAAGAATCGGTTATGGTATGGCTAGCCGGATTTCGGAATGGTTGAACTGTCCATTAGGGATGCCATTCTCGTCGTTTTAGCTGGTGAAACGTAATAATTGGCATTCTACGAAGACTGGAGAGAATGGCGCCGACCACGAACACACGATTAAGCGATGAATAACGAAGGCGGTGAGTCTACTTGGGCTTGGCCCTTCGGCTTGGCAATCTACTCTCTTTACGGCTAGTCAGACTAACCAGGGCTCCATGCAGTACATCTTGGCGTAAGCGCTAGTAACAGGGGTTGCAAAGTAGCTCCTTTTCGCGAAAACTGGCGAATACTGGGCCAGTTTTCGCGAGAAGATCAGACCCTAATGCCGCTGGCAGCTCTATAACCCCAACGACATTCGCCATTCCCATCCGGACATCTTCCCACCACCCGCCCCCAAATCCACCTAGCGCTCGCCATTACATACCTACCAAAGTCAATACAAATATCACACCCCCTGATTCACATGGACGACATGCACACTGCCCTTCTCCGACAAGTCCGCCTTCTTCTCCCCGCCTGCCTGCACACGCATATCCAGCTCCGCCATGCGTCTCTCAAACTCAGCCTCTTCATGCCAAGTAAACGGACTCTCGCTCGCGAACAAGAAGTCAATAGCCTCGAGCGTGCGTCCTGCCGTCTCGGGGAAGAAGCAGTAAATCACCGGGATGTACGCAAACATGGCCGCGCCGAACACATAAAACGTCTTCTCCCCAATGCCGTCAAACATGATGGGCACGAGAAGCGAGCCGCCGCCGAAGCCAATGGCCCAGCCGGCGACGCCAAAGGCGTTGCCCTTGGCGCGCAGCCAGGTCGGGAAGATCTCGGTCGGGTAGATGAAGGGGATCATGAGCCAGGAGGCGCTGAAGACGAGCACGTAGACAAAGACCATGGCGGCGGCGGCGGTGCCGTACTGCTCGCGGCGGTGCGGGTGGTCGATGGCGGCGCGGTTGAGCGCGCCGATGCTGAAGAGGATGAGGCTGAGCGCCACGGCGCCCCAGTAGAGCGTGCGTCGCCGGCCGACGGCGTCGAGCGTGAAGGCGGCGATGGCCGTGCCGAGGATGCCGACCATCATCAGCAGCGCAGACAGCCAGTTGGACTTGCGGTCGTCGAAGCCCGCGGTGCGGAAGATGGTGCCCGAGTAGATGACCACGGCGGCAATGCCCGTGCCGTACTGCATGAGCACCTGCAGCCAGAAGGCGAGCTGCACGCGGCGGCCGATGTGGATGTCGCCGGACCCCACGCCGAGGAACATCTTGAGGTAGCTCGAGCTCTCCGACTCCCGCTCCATGTCCATCACGGCGACGATCTCCTGGTACTCGCGCTGCACGTCCGGGTGGTCGGCGTCGTCGTTGCCGCGGATCTTGGCGATGATCTCGAAGGCCTCCTCGTTGCGGCCGCACTTGACCAGCCACCGCGGCGACTCGGGCATCAGCAGGGACCCGACGAACAGGAACACGAGCGGGATGACCTGCGAGGCGAAGCAGAAGCGCCAGCGGAAGGCGCCGCCGCCGGCCTGCGTGAAGGAGGTGCCGAAGCCGATCCACGCCGACACGGCGATGCCCGAGAAGTTTGCCAGGAAGGTCAGCGCAATCATCTTGCCGCGGTGCGCGGCGGGCGACAGCTCGGCGGTCCAGGCCGGGGCGATGACGATGATGAAGGCCACGCCGCAGCCGGCGCACAGGCGGGCGACAAGCATGTGCGCGAGGTTCACGGCGCTGGCCTGCAGCATGACGCCGAGCAGGCACCAGACGAGGGCCACCCAGATGCCCTTGATGCGTCCGTACTTGTCCGAGAAGTGGCCGGCCCAGAAGGCGCCGAGCAGCGCGCCGGCGTAGTACGTCGACACGATGCCGCCCTGCAGTGAGGGCTTGATGACGTGGCCGTGCTCGTCGGCGAAGCCCATGCGTTGGCCGTACTCGGGCGCCACGTTCACGGCGCCCATGACGCCCTGGCTCATGCCTTCGTACGCGATGGCCATGGCAGACACGCCGATGATGAGCTTGAGCAGCTTGGGCCCGGAGAGCGTTTTCCAGTACTTCTGTCGTGGTTGGAGCATCGTGGCAGATTCGAAGGCGGAGGAGGTGTTGTCGGTGTCGGGGTGATGGTTGGGTCGAGAGAAAGAAGAGAGGCTAGAAGGCAGCCCCATCCATCGCTATATATGCATCTTTGGATGGGATGCATTCTTGGATCGATAGGTAAGGTTCCTCCAGAGTCCCGGCCGTCAAGGATCGTGTGGGGAGCCCATGTCAAACCTGGGGCGCAGCTTCCCCATGGAGAACACCACAGCAGTGGGACTGACCCAGGTTCGGTCTGGTCCACGCACCGAGTTAGTACACATACCAGACAGTACTGCATTGCCGGGAAATCAGCGAGCGCTCAATGGCACAAGAAAATATTGACCCCACCGGTTTAGTACGAAAAGTTTTGCTTGGGCAAGCATGTCCCTTGTAAGCTGCGAGGGGAAGCTGCAGCAGTATGTCTCTCAAGAGAGCAACGGGCTTTACCGACTTCCCATCACCCAACCTTCCCCATGCCATCCTCGTCCTTGTCGCGCGGGGTCGCGTGTGATGCGCTTGATTCGTCCCCCATTTTCACCTTTCGTCAACGGTCAAGTTCCAGGTTGCCACTTGTTGAAGCGCTATCCCCATTCAGGGACAGCCGCTCGCGCCAAAAGGCATTTCCTCGGCTCGAGCATCGAGACGAGTTCGGGTATAAGGAGGTGGCCAATCCCCACAACCAATCCGCCGACTTCGACTCGAGACTCGAGACTCGAGACGAGTTTTTCTCTTCCTCCAACGACCCCGCGCTCAAGAAAAATGGGGAAACTGCGTTCGAGACACGGCTGGTGAGACCCCCCCCGTTTAACCCCGTTTTATTCCCGAATGGCTAACAACCCATCAACCATTCTAGCCTCACCTGGCGGTCACGGCATGTCAAATGTGGGTTATCCAGCAGCCCGTGATGTTTTACGTCCGCGCTGACCTGCCCTCAACCGATAGGCGACGAGCAACGTCCAGTTTGCGGAAACTGCCGAAAAGGCAGGCGAGAATGCCATCGAGAGGCGCGTCAGGCTGAGGCACAAATTCGCTTCTATGACACAAACCAACACTCCCCGCAACCGCAATCCGGGACGGCGGAGCAGATGCAATCCGAGGTTGAGAGCTCCACCGGCAGCCTGAGCCCCCAGTCCTCGGCGCGCCAAGACTCGGTCTGCACCACTGGCACTGGCAGCGGGTCCATGTCCGTCTCGCAGCTGCCCCAACCTGCGTCCGTTTCCCCGGCCGCCTTTTCAGCTCAGTTTGTCGGCGACACCCCGGAACTGGAGCACCGTCACATTTCCATTCCCAAGGCGCTGGCTCGCCACGAGGCTCGGCTCGTGCACTACTACGCGCTGCACCTCGGCCGGTGGCTAGACTGCACCGACGCGTCTCGGCAGTTCACGCTCAAGATCCCCGCCCTCGCGACGACGTCGCCCGTCCTGCTCGAGGCCATCATGTCCTTTGCGGCGCGCCACGCCGGAGATACCGAGGCGGCCAGCCTGGCGCACTCGCGGTGCATCGCGCTGCTGATCGTGCAGCTCGACTCCGGGCGGGCGGCGGCCGACGATGACGCGCTGCTCTGTGCCATTGTCATCCTGCGCGTCTTCGAGCAGCTGACGGCCGTCGGGAACGGCAGCGACCAGGAGAGACACCTGGCGGGGTGCAGCGCGCTACTGCGCGCCTGCCAGGGCCGGCCGTGCGTGGACCCGTCCGCGCCTAGCCTACGCGACGCCGCGTTCTGGGTCTACATGCGCCAGTGTCTGTACAACGCGTGCATCAACCACCAGGCCCCCAATGTAGACTTCTCCCTGGCCCTGCTTCCCGTCCCCGGCCCCGCTGCTGGTGCTGCGCACGCCCTCCTCTCCGAGACGGCGTGGGCCAATTCCATGACGTGGATCTGCGCCACCGTCGTGCAGTTCTGCTTCGGTTCCGACGCCCACGAGCCCAGCAGCCGAATGGCAGAGTGGCAAGACCTCAGCAGCGCGGTAGAGGGCTGGGCGACTTCCAGGCCCCGAAGCTTCGACCCAATCTGGCAGGGCGAGGGATCGAGTGGTGGTGGCACCCGCTGCTTCCCAGAGTACTACTTCGCTGCGGACTGGCACATCGTCGCCTTCGGCTACTACCACCTCGCCTGCATGCTGCTGCTGCTTTACAAGCCGGCCCCGCAGGCCCCGCGCTTCGCCATCCGGAGCGCGCACTCTGGACACCAGGGGCAGATCTTGCAACACGCTCGCGCCATGTGCGGGTCGTGCCAGAGCGAGCCGTCCAATGTGCCCGCGAGAATAGCCTTGTGCCACAGTGTTTTCCTCTGGGGGGCGCTGCTGGACGATGCGAGCGAAAGGGGTAGTCTGGTGCAGCTGCTTGAGGAGCTAGAGCACGATCACGCATGGCCGACGGCGTGGGTGGTGTCGGCGCTGAAGGAGGAGTGGGGGATATGACCTTCCCTTCCAGTCGCTGTAGACTTCTAACTCGTGTTATGTGCGACGAATCTGGGCACACACAATTCCTTTTTCGAACCTCGCACACGTGACATTGCTCACCCTGGCTCAGGCTCGGCTCAGTCTCTGCTCAGGGTTAATCCGGTGCTGATCAGGGTCGTCCACGGCCTGCCGTCCCGAGACCCGATGCTACACCGGCTGTTGAAGTCGGTGGTACAAATGCGCGGCACGGGCTAACTTTCACACCGATTGCTACATGTTATCATGCGCTTCTCACGCCACCTCAAACCATTAACCGTAGTCATACGAGGTCCTCCAAATCCTATGAATAATACGAGCATCATGATAAGATCAAGAATCCAAGTTACTGACTGGATCTTCAGAGAGTATAAAACTGGCTGCCAAACTATACACATTAGGAGCTTTGAATGCGACAGCCATCTCGGCACCTCCTGCGGTGATTGAAGCCATTCACGAAAAAAACAGCATGATGGGTCAAAATTTTTACTGGTTACTCTCAATTACACTGTGGTCGTGGTTGATCGCATCTGAATCATCGTCTACTTCAATCAAGCCCACGGTGACCATTGAGTCAGGCATAGTCATCGGCGTGCCAACGACTCTACCTCGAGCGGCATCTCGTGTCAACAAATTCCTCGGAATACCTTACTCCGCTCCAGTGAAGAGATGGGACCTGCCTAAAAAGGTTTCTGCTTGGCGCAAACCCCTGAATGCAAGTACTATGGGTCCGATTTGCACACAGGCATGGAACTTCAACGGTAAAACCCCTGCGGCTACTCTTGTTGCCGAGTCTTTAACGCTAAGCTTCACCAAGCCCTGGGCCCCGATCTTGGCTTCATGAAGGAGCTGTTTGACAACCCCCCTCCTTCGGAGAGTGAGAATTGTCTAACAATGAACATCTTTGCGCCCTCGACACCAGGCCCTCCTGGCGGAAGAGCAGTGCTGGTGTTTATTCCCGGAGGCGGTTTTCAGTCTGGAGGCACCCATCGGTACGACCTCGCTTCTTTTGCGGCTAATGAGGACATTGTTGCAGTTACTTTCAACTACCGAACCAACATCTTTGGGTTTCCTGCTTCTCCAGCCATCCCCCTTGTGGAAAGAAACCTCGGGCTCCTCGACCAGCGATTTGGACTGGATTGGATCCGCGACAACATCTATGCTTTCCAAGGCGACCCTAGTATGGTCACCCTGTGGGGTATCTCAGCCGGCGCAGAGTCCAATGACGCTCATATCTTGATGTACGGGGGCTCGCAGCAGCCCCCGTTCCGGGCCGTAATCCTAGAAAGCGGACTCATCAGCTTCGGGCTTGTGGGATCCCGCCCCGAAGATAACAACCTTGGTAACTGGAACAGGATGCTCCAGGCCACGAACTGCTCACCCACATCGGACACAGCCGCATTGAACTGTCTGAGAGATGTCCCTGCCTCCAGATTGAAATCCATCATGGAAGAAAGCCGCATCGACTTCGCACCCATCATCGACAACGTCACCATCCCCGCCAACCCTGCACAGAAGCGGGCCTCGGGCAACTTCGCCAAGGTTCCCATCCTCACGGGCACCGTCGCAGAAGAAGGCCGCTCTCTCATAAATAACATGATCTCCATGCAGGACTTCTCCCGTGCATTCCTCAACCCGGCGCTCTTCCCAGGTGACACCGCATCCCAGATCATCTCCTCCTACCCCCGAATAAAAGATATGACAGACTTCGATGTCGGCGCCGCAGTCTTCACCGACTTCTTGTACCAATGCGTACGACCCCCCTCCCCCCCTTCACCCTTACCTCTCTCCCTGCCTTCTCCCCTCCTCCCCTTGCTAACATTACTAAACAAACAAACTCAGCCTACGTCCCTCCTATCCCAACAAACATCCAGCCTCTCCACCCCCGTTTGGCGATACTATCTCAACATCTCTCTCCCCTTGTTCCTCCCTGCAAACGCGACCTGGCTCGGGAAATACCACGGTGTGGAGTATCCCATATTCTTCATTGACATTGATGATACGAGACATACACCCCAGTCCTATGCCCTGACGAATTTCGTGCGCTCTGCGTGGGGTAGGTTTGTGAGGAATCCCGAGGGGGGGCCGGGATGGTCTGCGGTGGGGGGGAGGTTTGGAGGGAGTGTAGCGGTTTTGGGGGATGCAGGGACGGTGAGAGGGTCGGGGGCTACGATTGTTGATGAGAGGGAGCTGGATGGGCGGTGTTCGATGTTTGAGGGAGTTTTGAGGGGGTTGGCGGGGCTGGGGTAGGGTGGTGTGAGTGCCTGGAGATGGGTTGGTGTTGATAAGGTAACGTAGGTACCTGCAGCTACCTTAGGCTACTGCGACCTAACATCGCAACTAGGTCATATAAGCCTTATCTTTACCTAACTACATTTCCTCTCTCGAGGAACAAAGTCTCTCGATATCATTTCATCACCTGCTTTACCATGTCGGCCTTATCCCGGGAGGACGAAAAGCCGTATCCACTGCTCCTCCTGCCCGGCGAAATCTAGAACTAGATATACAGCCATCCGTTCTAGTGGCAAGCAGAACTCAATCACGCACACGGCCTCGCCCCGCTCTACATCCACGTGTCACGACCTAGTTGCGCCATTAGGCCGTGGTGGCCTGAGGACGTTACTGGCAGCTAATTACTAGGATTAGGGTAGGGATACTGGTCGCCACCAATTACAAGGGAACCCCGAGGGTATCCCGGAGCCTTGGTATCCCGGGCTCGGGATACCAACGTATCGGGATATAACTTCTACAATAAGTATATAAAGGGCCGTTGGTAGCTCGAGTAAAGGACCTGTTCTTGGTTCCTCGCGTATGCAAACAGTATATTCACTATCTGTAATCTTATACCAAGTTCTTCACAGAGCAACCCCTTGTGACAGGAATCTTACTATTCGGACCTTACGTAACCTTCTACACTGTCAACGCCTCCGGCGTACTACCCTGCAGTCTGTTACCTATTAGGTGCAGGTTCCAACATCGTGGGCATGGCTTCTGGTTCAGGAGACGAGGTTTGGCCCGGGATCAAGGGTCGGAATTCTGCATCCTCCGCTCCCTCATCTAGCGTGGCTTGTGCCGCTGCTGGCTTCTGGAGCTCCACGTCCAGCTCGCCATCCGGGCCCACCTTCGCTGCGGGTGGTGTCAAATGCGGGCCTCTTCGAAGCCTGGGCATGACGTGCGTCTTCACCGCATCCCTATCATGCGATCAAAGAATTGGGTTAGAAAAATGTCCGACTTGGGAGGGGAGGGTTCGCTCACAAGCCCATATGCGGAAGAGTTCCATAACCATCGGCAGCGAGGCAACCACGGCGAGAATGTGACCGAAACCCCATTCGGTCTCGGTGTTGCTGGCCTTGGCAAAGTCGCTGGCCTCGGAACGCCACTGAACCCAAAGGCCCAGCGAAACCCACAGCACCAGAAAGGCGGCGAGGCTCACAATTTACCTCGCTACCGATAGAAATCTGGTCAGTTTCCAGCCAAAGTACCATCTTGCGCACCAGAGAATGATGGCAGAGCATATAGCTATCCACTTAAATAATATCGGGAGGAGGATAAGCGACGTGACTTTGGAGCGTGCTAGAAGTTTGTAGAAGCAGTCTAACTTGAACGTAGTTCCCTAATTGAAGTCTATGGAGTAGTAAGCTTGAGAGACCACTATGACGAGAAGATATAGAAGAAAGAGGCATGCAGTAGTATTTTTTTGGTTTACCCTCTCTTCAATCCTTGGAGCACGAGCCCACAAAAGTGGGTGGGGGGCATGTGGGTATTTTGGGATTCAGTCGAGCTGGATGCGGATCGTCGACGTCAACTAGCTGAGGAGGTATTGGGCTGGGTCGATGCGAAAAGAGTGGTTCTAAAGTGTTTAGTAGGCGCTTCCTTTCGTGTATACTCGAATGGATGGGGAATGGGGCTGGATTTAGAGTATGGGGCGAATCTCGACCGCAAGGGATGAGAAGTATTTAAAATCGCCCACTCAAATAAGCAACCGCTTATGGTAAGCAATATGATGATACTGCCGAATAAACGCCTACCTGAATGTTTCTCTTGGTGCCCTGATTTCCTACCAGATGACTGCAATATTCTCGCTGAGCACTTTCTCGAGGAGAATGGGGCATTCTCCGTCCTCGATATGTCTCTGAGAAGTTGGTATATATCTTTTTGTTTTTGGCCAGAGTGTGACAGGGCTAACATTTAGGCAGGCAGCCTAGGCCAACACATAGATAGCTAGAGATGAGTTTTCTGTAATATTATCATCAGGATACTTGCAACAAATGGCTTAAGCACCCCATTCTGCTCCTCGCCCTCCTGTTCCGCCAGCTTTTCATCCTGTCTCATTCCCTGTCTTATTCTTGGCACTTCTTTCTTTGCTATGCACATGGCCATCACCCGTCTCCGAGGCCCGGATCAAGCCGTTCGTCTCCATAAACTCCGCCTCGCTCACGCTCCCAAATACCCTCCGCACAGCCTTCCTCCATATGACTGGCAGCCGCCGCATCCCCTTCTCCCTCGCCAATTGCGGCACAACCTTGGGTCCAGTAGGCCGACCTATACCAGCACGCTCGCTTGATTCCAGAACACGTGCTCGTGGTGCAGCTTCCCACCCTGGAACGCCACGATGCCTACCAGCCCCAGTATGAACTAGTGTCTACAGCGGCACTTGTCACATCGGAGGGTATACGTAGGATCGTAATGACAGCCACGTTGCTCGATGTGGCAGTTGAACTGTGCGTCGCACCTCGGGTTCCTGCAGTACTCCCTCTGCTGCAGCGTCTCAATGCACCGGCCTATATTTTGAGAAATGCGGTCCGCCCGAGAAGCCGCACGATCCGCGTCAACTCGCGCCGACTCCTGGGCCACCACGGATTGCGTAAGCAGCAAAATCTTGTCGTGCAATTCTCGTTCGATCCCTTCAACTTGCTTAACGTACTCCTTCAGCACCTTCAGGCCAAAGTCGCCGATCAAATCGTCCATTTGATTCATGTGGACAAGTTTTCCGAGATTCTGCGCTACGAGGGCGGCCATCGTTGCGTGGAGAGTACCATCGTTGGTCGCATTCACAGCCTCCTTGGTGGCATCCAATAGCGCCTGTGCACCGTGCTCATCGCTTGGCATACTCAGTATCTTAGAATTTGCGAGTTTGGTGAGGCCCCTTATGTCGTAGTAGTCCGCAATGACGCCGACACGCACATGATTAAGCACACCTTCTTCGTCGGCTTGTTGCTGATGAAACTCGGGCGAAGCCACGGGAGGGGAGGCTGATGCCATGTCGGAAAGTTCGGTTGGCTTCGGGGGAGAGGGGGCGGTTGAAGTGTCTCTTTGCACAGTTTCGGGGGTTGAATGTGCTATCTCAATCACTCCGGACGCTGCCTCCAGCATCCTAGGTTTAGCAACTCTGTTAATAGCTATGACTCGAGCTGTTTGGATCTCACCCGGAACCGCCCACGGACAGCAGCTGTGAGCACGGGAGACTGGGTGCACACAACGACCTTGTGCACCTTGAATTGGCGCCCCTGGCACATCAGTGTTAGATCAGAGTACTCTTCCGAATGGGAAAGGTTGTGGAACCCCGCCATTCCGGGGGCAGACCGGGCCATGGCTGTATTGAGGTAAGGTAATAGCAGTGGTTGCGAGGAGACGCACAGTCCTTGGGACAAGTCGTCGGTTGGGCATTATATTTACCCCGCATCAAGAGAAGCAGACGAAGTTGTGTAACTAACCGAACAAATCAGGCCTAAAGGCAAGTTGGTCAGATTTGTCAGCAGATTTATCAACCTTGATGTTGTCAATGGTAATTACATAGGTAGTCTCAGACTAAAACAAAGTGGATCCTGTCCGAGCATGGTTAGCCTAAAATTGGGCTCGCTTCACCCTCGGCTCAGCTTCGGCTCACCGTTACTCACCCAATGCTCACCCTGTTATGAAAATTGGCAAGTTTACGCGACGTTGGACCGATTTTGGGCCTGCATCCGAAAAAAGGTTGCCTAGATAGGGGGGTCCCAGAAATCAGACCCCTATCCCCCTACTCCAACAAACCAAACCCGCCCTCAAGATAAAGACTAAGAACTGGGCTTAGTGGCTAGGGTTTTCTGTGACGACCCTGCAGGCCGTCACTTGGGCCGGGGCGGCCTGACGAATCCCCCGCGTAAGGAACAGTGCGGGGGACGGTGCACACTGTCCAGGCGCACTAGGCCAGGGGTGCAAAGACCCGAAGCCCCTACAACCAATAAGGTGCTGCTCGCGGTATGCCGAGTGCTCGCACTACGAGTAAGAGAAACCTCACAAGCAAAACGCTCACGTAATGTAAAGTGCTTACATAACAAGCACTTATAACATTATAAATAAGGTATAAAATACCTCCCAGTTAGTTAGTATAAGTAGTTATAGTTATACCTATAACTACCGTAAGGGACTTTAGTTCCTCACGTTAGTATTCAATTATTCATTTGTGTCCTACTGTTCAGACTCACCTCTATACATTATAATGACAGTAACTTATAATGATATTAAACCTCCTATTTAAAAGTGTTAGCTTAATAAGCCGTCTTTAAAACATCCCTTACCTGTTAGTGTCCTGTTATACGTTTTATCTTAACCTACGTTAATCCTCTTAAGGCTTATATTAGGTGTAAGTTGTAATACGATACTAACGTAATAGTTTTAAACATTATTTATTAAACTCTTAAATACTACTTCTCTCTTATTACTAATATGTTAACCTCTGGAAAAGGAAAGGAGATTAAGGAGGTGTAAGCTTAACCTTAACTCCCTATTATTAATAAATTAGCTGTACGCCTTAAAGACTTAAATCTTAACTAATAAGGATTAGTTAAGGAACTTAATGAAACTTTCTCTAAAGACACTAAAAGCCGTATTAATCTTATTAAAAAACTCTAAACTTAACTTAACGCTGTTAAATTAGAGAATAATAACCTTAAGGGCTTTTAGAAGAAATAAGTAAAGCTCCTCTTACTATTACACTTTAAAGGAGATTTTACACAGCTAAAGTCCTAAATAGCCTAGTTTTAAAGTTACGTTACTTATTACGATAAGTAGTTTTTTAAAGAAGAAGGAAAGGTTAGGTTTGCTAAAGCTTTACTAGATAAAGTAACTGTTTATTAGTATAAACCTTATATGAAAATAATTAATAACCTCTTTGTAAATAAGGTACGTAAAAAGGCCCTTAAGACTTAAGCTATTTTTAATAACTTTAACGTTTTCATTAACTAATTCTAGATTAAGTTTAAAAAACTAGACGCTCTTAGGTAGGTTAAGTAACGCTTTATAACCCTGAGACAGATATCTTTAATCCTTAAGTTCTCTATATACTTTAAATTGGAAACAGTAAAGACTAAACTTAGCTAAAAAGCCCTAATAATACTGTTTTAAAGTAATCTGAAAGAGCACGTTACTGGAAATCTTTACTAAGAAGACCGCTTAAATTACCTTTAGGAGTTAGTTAAGATAACTATTAAGGCTAATAACTAGTATTATAATTACTATTATTAGAAGAACTATTAAAAGGAACAGACCCCTTACCAGTTAAGTAAACTAAAGAAGGAGAACTAGTCGACCGTAATAAGTTATTACCTTAAGTTAATGGACATTAATATAATAAACCGTTAGAACTGACTTAACTGCGATAAGCTTTAGTAATAACAGTAGTAAAAGTAGCTTAAGGACTTATTATAAGTCTAGTACTTTAACTGTAATAAGAAAGGACATATAGTATAATAATACCTGTTATTAAAGTAAATTAATTAAAAACCTATTTTAAAAAGTAGAAAGTATATTAAGTTTAACTTAAAGGATATCTATATTAAGATAGTAAGTAACGAAGAAGATTACACTTAAATAAATAAGTGTAACTTAAAAGATAAGGAAGAGGAGGAAAAACCCTAAGACGTAATGTATCTAATCCTTAAGGGTATCTTAAAAGAGTTAGCTATAAAAGTGTAAGTTATAAAAGACCGACTTTAAAGTGGAAACTTAAAACTACTAGAGGTGCAGGTTATAAAAGACCGACTTTAGGAAAAGATATTCCAGTTAGCTATTATAAACCTTAAAAACCTTACCTTATAAGCTTAAGAACTAAGGAAGTCTAAGAAGGACCCTAACTTAAAAATTACCAGAATAGTAAAAGGAGTTAAAGAACTAGCCCTCCAGGCCACTTAAATAGTGAAATAAGCCTTAAAAGGTGAAAGAGAATAAGTAAAGAGAATCGAACTGGAGAAACAGAAGTTCTTTTTAACTGTACCCCTTAAAACTTTTAAACACTTTAAGCATGCTAAGTGGATCAGTACCCTTACCTTCCTAAAAGAAGGACAGTTTAGATAACTGCCTTATATTAAGGCTGGTATACCTTAAACCGGTACCTTAAAGGTCCCCTAAGAAGGTATAAAGTAAGCATATTAATAGAGGGTCTAAGAACTAAAGGAGAAATATTAAAAGTTAATAGATAAAATAAAGGACCTGTAAGTTAAAAGCCTTACTGTAACGTTTAAAGATAAAGTAATAGAAATTAAGTTATAACTCTGTAATAAAATTCACTTTACTAATTAACTTAAACACTAACTTATTAAAGAAGGCTATTTTATAAAAGAATAAACTGGGTTATTATTACTTAAGTTTTAAGAAAAGGTTTAGGAAAAATAACAGACTTAAAGGCAGGTAGAAGAGGAAAAGAAATAAGGCGCTACCCCCCCTGTTTTATACTTTATAACCACAGTACCTACAGTTAACATTAACCACCTTAATTACAGGGATATACTGTGGATTAACTGTGTATATAATAACTACACTTGTAACCAGCATAGTGGGCCTAAAGCTCTTTATAACCACTTCCTAAGCACATAAAGATAAGATTACGCTGTTATAAAAGTAAAGTTAAAACTAACCCATTACTAAGTTACCTACTCCCCGATAAAAGAGTTAAATAATAAGTGGAAAGTTACTATAGTTAACTAAGCCCCCGCTACGTATTGGTAAAGAGGGGTACTTAATAACTACCTAGTTGTAACGTGTTCGTTACATTTTAACAGAAAAGTTAAAGAATAGTAAAAGCGAGAAGATTACTAACAGATCTAAGAGTAAAAAGACATTACTGCGATCTAGTCTTATAAAGTGTATTATTAACTTATTAAGGACTTTAGAAACATTAAACCGTTTGAAGTTAACTGGACGCTAAAGTAAGAAAACTTAGGAAAGGTTAATTATTAGGTCTATTAAAGCTACCTGTTTTTCTAAAAAGAATTAAGAAAAGGTTACAGGCCCTTTAAAAAGGCCGAAAACTAATAGTTTACTAATTAGTAAAAACCTTAAGAAGAAGAAGAGGTATTTAAAGGTTAAGTTAGATAAGACTTTAAGGACAGATAATTACTATAACTTAAATATTAAAAAAATATAAGTATTATTCCGTTAGTGTCGATATAATAAACGGAAAAGGGAAGCCGTTTAAAGTAAAAGTAATAATTAATAACAGGAGTGTTTTTAACCTAGTACACCCCTTATTAATTAACTAAAGGAAACTCCTTAATAAAAAGTATAAAAAGGCTATTCCCATTTAGAATAGAGAAGGAGGCTTATATTAGTATAATAACAGTAAAGTTACTTACTATTTACTACTTTTAATTAAAGTAGATAAGGATAAATAATAAGTAGATTTTAATATTATATTAATTATAGGTTATAATATAATCTTAAGTCTACCTTAGCTAGAGAAATATAACCTTATAATCGACTAAAGGAGTAACTACCTCACTTTCAGCAAATCCCCTAATTATAATTACTGTTTAGAGAAAGTTAAGAAGGTATTAAACCGCTCCAGAGTTACATAAAGCACTTAAAAGTACGTTAAACCTTTAAAACTAAGTATAGTTTAGGTTAGGTTTATTAAGATAGTTAAAGGATTAGAAGGTCTACCGTATTACCTAAATAATAATTTAGAAGGTAGAAAAAAGTAAGAAGCTAATCTACAGATAAGTGAAGAAGTCGACTTATTTAAGGTACCTGCTAAATACAGGAAGTTTACCCTGTTTTGAAAAAAGATACTGTAATTACTAGATTACAGATTATAAGATTATAAAATTAAGTTAAAACTAAGAGTAAAGCTCCGTAGCTTCCAGCCCTACTACCTAAACCCCTAGTAGGCTAAGGCCTTAAAGAAGTACGTCGATAAGAACTTAAAGAACGGATTTATTGTAAAGTTTTAGTCCCTAATAAGGTACTTAATACTGTTTGTCTTAAGAAAGGGAGATAGTAAACTACGTATAGTTGTTAACTACTAAACGTTAAATAAAGATATAATTAAAAATCGTTACTTATTATTACTTATTACGGAAATGCGAAAACAGATTATTAAGGTAAACTAATTCTCCAGCTTTAATTTCCCTATAGGGTTTAACTATGTTAAAGTAAAGGAAAAGGATAAGTATAAGACAACCTTTCGGACTTGTAATAGGTATTACCAGTATTATATTATGCTGATAAGATTAATAAACGCCCCTTTGACCTTTTAAGGCCTTATTAACAGTATTCTTTACCCCTTCCTTAACAAGTTTATCTTTATATATTTAAATAACATTTTAATTTATTCTGAAACTTTAAAAAAACACTAAAAGTATATACGATAGGTTTTAACAGCTTTTAAAAAGGTAAAGCTGATAATAAACCTGGAGAAGAGCCACTTTTACGTTTAGGAATTAAACTACTTAAGGTTTAGAGTAACTCTTAGAAAGCTTAAAATATAACTGGAGAAGACAGAAGCAGTTAAGGATTAGCTTATTTTAAAGAATTAAAAAGAGTTATAAGCTTTTATTAACTTTATAAACTTTTATTAATGCTTTATTAAGTATTTTATAAAGATTGTAAAATTACTGTATAAACTTATAAGAGAGGGTAAACCGTTTAAGTGGATTAATAGATAGTAAAAGGCGTTTAAGGACTTTAAACACACCTTTATTACAGTATTAGTCCTAACCCTTTTTAATTTCTTGAATCCTTTTTAAGTTAAAACAGACTCTTTAAAGTTCGCTATCGGTAGAGAACTTAGTTAAGTTTAAGACGATAAGAAATGCTATTTAGTTACCTTCTTATTAAAAGGAATCTATAACTTAACCTTGTGATATTTAATTTATAATAAGGAACTGATAGCGATTATTCAGTACTTTACTAAGTAGGCACTGTATTTAAGCGGTATAGAAGAATTAGTTTAAGTCTTTTTAAACTATAATAACCTTTAATACTTCCTAACGAAGGAACTTAGCTTACAGTAAGTATAATAAGTAGAGTTAATAGCCCTATTCCACTTCCAGATCCACTATATTAAAGGAAAAGATAATAAGTAAGCTGATACTCTTAACTAAAGACAGGATTATAAAGATATTAATCTAGTCCTAATCCTTATTACTATATTTAATAAAGCCGAAAACAGCACGTTAGAATACACGTTATAAGTGTTAGATAACTAGACATTAGAATAAACTATTAATGTCTGTATAAACTTATAAATAAAGTATAATATCTATTAGTAATAATAGGACTTTTAAGTAAGAAGGTTAGTAAAAGGAACTTATAAGTACGAGTACCCCTTAAGAGACTTTTTAAAGTATATATAAAACTGTAATAAAAAGTGCTTAAAGTATCTAAATTATAACGAAACTAATTATTAATGGGAACAGCTACTAGAAGGTGTAAATAGTGTGCCTAATTTAGAAGTAAGGCTCTGGTATTAAAAGAAACTGTATATTTATAACTTAGATAAACGAAAGGAGTACGTTTAGCAGATTTATAAGTCCTGGCTTAGAGGATATATAGGCTAGGTTAAGACTCTTATATAAGCCTAGTAAACATATACCTTCTTAAGAATAAAGAAGTTAGTTAAGGAAGTGGTTAATAACTGTAACATCTGTTACTAAAAGCAGAATCAGCATTATAAGCTTTATAAGCTACTCGAACCACTTCTTATACTATAGGCGTTATAGAGTTCTATCTTACTTAATTTTATTATTAGGATTCTAGAGTTTAGGGACCTTACTACAGGAGTTACTTATAACTAGATCCTTATAGTAGTTAACAGATTAACGAAATAAGCTTACTTTTTACTAACTTTAAAAGATATAATAGCAGAGTAATTCGCTTATATCTTTAAGAAAAAGGTAATCTTACGACACCTTTAGCTAAACGATATCGTTATAGATTAAGATAAGCTAATTATATTGAAGTTTTAATAAAGACTGATATAGAGAATAAGTGTGAAAAGTAAGCTTTTAATAGCATTTTACTTATAAATAGATAGTTAAACGGAATAAGTTAACTAAATACTTATAACGTATCTTTAAGTGTACGTTAACTTTAAATAAGATGATTAGTTTAAGCTGTTATTAATAGCATAGATAGCTTATAATATAACGTTAGTTAAGTCGACAGGTATGTTACTATTCTTCGCCAATTACGGTAAAGAGCTTAAGCTCCGTTAAGGCTTACCTACCGGCACCCTTTAAGCTATAATTTACGTAAACTGGATATAAGAACTATATAACTATTTATAAGCTAAACTTAAGTTTATACGTAAATGAATAAAAAAGTTTATTAATAAACACTAAACTAAGTAACTAATGCTTAAGAAAGGACTTTATTACAGTAGTAAATAAGTTAAGGGACTGACTTTTTAAGAGGGGGATTATGTTTACCTTTTTTTACGAAACCTACGTTTAAAACGACTTAGTAAGAAGCTTAACTTTAAAAGGTACGGACTGTTTTAAATTAAGAAAAAAGTTACCACCTTTAATTACAAGTTAAACTTACCTGTTAGTATAAAGGTGTAAATTAAAGTTTTTCACGTTTCACTTTTAGAACCCGCCTTGTTGAAATGCAAAAGGGGTTAAGGCATTGGAAAGCAGTGTGTGTTGAAGGTGATTAATTCTTTCTATCTTCGAGAGTGGAAGCCGTGTTATTATAGCCGTGAGGGTGGCCAGTGCACGGAGTGCATTGGCCACACTCGCTTCTGTGAAGCGAGGTTGGCTGACTGAATACGAGGTTGGCAGTGGAGTCTGGCGTTCTTAGCTGTGCAGATCCACGGATGCAGCCGCGAAGCGGCTGCGTGGATCCAGCCACACTGTTCTAACCACACTGGCCGGGTTAGGGTTGTAAAAACCCAACAATTACAATATTAATCCTGGCCCTCCCTGACTTTTTAAAGCCTTTTTAAGTTAAAATAAACTCTTTAAAATTCATAATTAATAGAGAACTTAGCTAAATCTAGGATAATGAGAAACGTTACCTAGTTACCTTTTTGTTAAAAGGGATTTATAACCCAGCCTTATAATACCTTATTTATAATAAGGAATTAATGATGATTATTTAATACTTTATTAAGTAAGCATTGTATTTAAATGGTATAGAAGAACCGGTTTAGGTCTTTTTAAACTATAATAACCTTTAATACTTCTTAACAAAAGAACTTAACTTACAGTAGGTATAATGAGCAGCGCTGATAGCCCCGTTCCACTTTTAAATACATTATATTAAAGGAAAAGATAATAAATAAGCTAATACTCTTAACTGAAGATAAGATTATAAAAAAGCTACCTAAACCCTAATCCCTGTTACTATACCATTAGTCTCAGTGACGCGGTCTCACCCTCCTAATTTGGCGGCATCTGCCGCTGGATTAGGTAGCTTTAACCGCTTATATTCCCCACCCTTTTCTCTCACTTTACGGTGCTGGTGTGAACGTAATATATGTAATTCTCCACTGATCGTCGCACCTTCGCCCATTTAAGTCACTTTAATACTGTAATTTGTAATGAAAACCTTGGAATAGAGGCACCGTTCTGCTCCTTGCAGTGCCCACCCCCATCAACCTACGGTACAGCATGTCATTAAATAAAACATGTCATCAAATGAAGCATGTTATTAAAGTAAAGCATGTTATTAAAGTAAAGCGTGTTATTAAAGTCAAGTATGCTATTAAAGTAGAGTATATTAAGTTATATTGTAATTACAGTGGAAGGCGAATTAAGTGTCGCTTATTTTTCAGTTAACTTTATTAGTAGGGTCCATTTCTAAATATATTGCTGCTGACTTATACGGCTATGCTTCATAGTCATTTGTACCCTTAAAGTATTATCGCTATCGTAATGATAGCGGCAAAAATGCTAAGATCTTTATATGGCTACGTAAGCAATGCTACTGCTACCTTCCGTACCGGCAGCTATATTTTAGGCAGCGCTGTAAGCCTTCCTATTCTGCCTACTGCAACTTAAGTAGAAACCATATGATAATTTATGCACCATTCCGGTAATCTATATCTGTAATTAATAACACTTATTAGTTATTATTATGAAATAAGCTATATTAACATATTTCTATAAATTAGATATTAATATCGTCTCTTTCTACCATATCTCTTAGGTTTTTAATAAGACGATAAACTATAGGTAATAGCCTATCGATACTTAAAATCTTACTAATAAAGTAATAATATTGCTTTTATTAACAAAATACGAAAATATTCGTAGCTTTGTAAAGTAGCTAAGCTTTATTACCTTCTTACGCGGTTCCTGCAGTCGGTATAATATTGCTGACAGTAGAGATAAATAATAGGTGATAACTTTCGAGTTTAAAATGTAGCGTTTAATAAAAAGTACCTTTAACTCTTAAGATACCATTCTCACATCCTATGTCATTTTCGTATAAACACGACACTTATTTTTCAAAGGTTGCTAATTATTTAAGAAGTTTAAAATAGTTATCTTAAAAAGCATAGCTGTTTTGCTAATCCAGAACCTATAAAGGAAGATTATTAAATATTCCTTTCGACTTAGTTAAATATGCTAATCTTAGCGTCTCTAAGTTATTAGTATGTGAGAGAACATTGTAAGCTAATTAAAGGAAAACGTCTTGTAAACAACTTCCTAGTAAATACTGAGGATTAATACTGTAATTATGAATACTGAGTCCGAGGACAGCATATACTAAGTCTCTCGAGTCCGAAGCCTCGCAGAGATAAGCGTCGTAGAGGTTAGCTAACAAATCCCGAAGGCGGCCGGGGTTAGATTCCAATGATCTCTTTGCTCTAAGCATGCGGTGGATGCGTTTTCCATTTGTCCAAAATTTGCTGGAATCCTTGCCTAAGACATAAGCTATGTAAGAGTTGGAAATTCCAAAGCTATGATTTGAACGTTAATGAAAATCTGCTCGTAATTAATCGAAGTCGTACGTAACGGTGTAGTAAATATCCATCACTGGCTAAAAGTCTACTTAATTAATCGATTCGTTTGCTGTTAGAAGAATTACTTTCAGAGAACGAATGAACTCTTAACGAACCTATGCCCGTAACCACCAGCGGCTAGTCAGGATTGTCCAAATGAAAACGTCCCAACCAAGGTGAAAGTCTTCTTCGTACTAGTAAGCGTGGAAGAATTCCTCCTGTTTAGACATAGAGTAGTCGTCGTCGTTAGAATCTTTCTCTTTCGGAAGACAATAGTCTTTTAGGATTTAGCGGGAAAGGCAGTTAAGCTAAGCAACACTACCACTTATGCCCCCTTTAGTAAATAAGCAAACCAGCACTTGTTACGCACCAGAATATATATCTCCCATAAAGCTGACCTGAGATAACCGCTCGGAGACATTTAATTAATTAATGCAGACCTAGTCTACCCAGAGCAGCAGCTCTTAATGGGAAAATTTAGCCATCCAGAAACGATAAGCTTATCGGAATGTATAGCCTAAATTAGCAAATGCATTAAAGGTTTTTCCGTTAATGTTAATTTCTTCAGTCGCGTTTGGGTCTCTAGCGAAGTACGATATAATTGTATATCTACCTGTCATTATCGCGAGAGATAAGTTATTAAGAAGATCGTAATTAACTAGCGTAATATCGTTTATCTCCAATCCCAGACATCTTATTCTAAGTAGGCGAATTCTACAGTCCGCTATACCCAGCTCTACGTAAAGGAACTGAGAATAGAAATCATCGTTCTTTAATGTATAAAAATTGTCGTATCTAACACCTTTAGGAGAGTGCGGCATTGTTATGATGACTAGCTAATCTATACCTTATTTAGCTAAAGTATTTTAAAAGTCTACATACATTCTCAAGGTACCGATTTAAAGCCCAGGACTAAAGCTACTTACATAAACCGACTATAATTAAGGGCCGAGGAAGGAATATGCCCTTGCGGGGGTATAGAGAGAATCGTTATACTAGATGGGAAGCTCTAAGAGGAATCGCTAAGCTCGCAGCACTGCCGAAAATGTAGCCTCCGGCTGACGGAAAGTGGTAGTTGCTCGCATAGTCACGTAGTTGTCTTACTGTATTAGCATTTCGGCATCTTAAGCCACACAAACCACACGCTTACCTAACAGCCCTTAAAATGCTAACTGGAAAATCGCGACGCTTAATTCGCTCTTATTCCCGCTCTGATATTAAAGATAGTAACTGTATAGCAAAAGGCATATTAAGTGTCGCGGGTTTCGTCAGATAAAAATTATAACAGGGACTATTTTTGTTAAAGTGCAGCTATCTGTAGCTTGTTACAGTGGCTAGAAGCTACTATTATGTAGTTAGTCTGGCAGTTGCCGCATATGCCTGGCATGTCCGTAAGATAGCTAGGCAAGCGGTTGACAGAAAAAAACGGACTCTAGAAATCCAGCACGAGACCCTGTATTAACAGTAGCTTAGCATCTCTTCCACTTTCCATCACCCCACTAAGTAAGCCAGCCTTATAATTATACCTTAAAACTAACGTTTGAAGATCAGAAAAAAAGTGTAGATATCCTGCGAATAGGTTATTAAGAGGTTTTGAAAGAAAGGAAATTAATTAAGAAGCGGAAGAAAAAAGAAAAGGCAAAAGATATCGAAGCGCCGAGAACAAACTATGAGCAGAGGTCGGGGGATCTGTTAGTGCAAAGCTGTTAAATAATCGCATTAGTGTTACAGCCTGCTCCAGAGTACCTAAGTACTTAAGGTGAAGACAGATCGCTAGAGCGGTTAGAGACCAATTGCTATTACGACCTGCACCCGACACAGGCCTCAAGAGGACTGGCGCGGGTTAAGACAGAACGTATAGCAGGACGCTAACAGGTAAGGGGCGTTCCGAAGACGGCTTATTAAGCTAGCACTCTTAGACGGGGGTTTAATGTTACTGTAAGTCGTTATCACTATAATGCGCAGAGGTAGGTCTGAACAGTAAGACATAAATAAACAATTGAATATTAGCGTGAGGAATTAGGGTCCCTTACAGCAGTTATAGGTATAATTATAACTATCTATACTAACTAATTAAGAGGTACTTCGTACCTTTAATTACTATGTTTACTTAATATTAAGAGTAATTAAAGTGATTAAAACTCCTTTAATTACTGTAATCACTACACTTTTAGCAAGATTAAAGTAATTACTTAACAATTAGTTGTTAGGGTTTCAGGTCTTTACACCCCTAGCCTAATACGTAATACCGTACGTACTATTTTCCTGCACTGTTCTTTCTACAGGGGATTTGTCAGGCCACCCCAGCCTAAATAATAGCTTACAGGGTCATTACACAATTCCCCCTCTTTAACGTTCTTTTTCCATAAAGAATTACTTATACATTCTCCTCTTTCCTCCTCTTACTGTTATATTATTTAATTAGGTAATTAAGAATAGGAGAAACGTAACGCCTTCCTTAACTGAATATCGTATTATTAATATTAAATTCATTCTTACTTTTAGATTCGTTATACTTGTGAAGTGTAGTTACTGTTACCATTTAGACTTACTAGACTGTAAGATAATAATTAAAAGCAACTCTTATAGTCACTACGTAACGGTTAGGGAGACTATATACTCTTCTTATAACGTTTACAGTAACGACCTGTCCGTGCTACGCAGGGTTTTAGATAAAAAGAAACGCCTTAACACTAAGGAGCGCAAAACTACCCTTCTCCTTCGTAACACTACCTTTAAGCTCCTACACTTTAAAGACTAACAGAAGGGGCTAACACGTCGTGCAGACAAGCTTTTTAGTTATAAGTTTAATATTATAGTAGAAGAGGAGCGTATAACGTAGAAGGTAATTACGTTAGTTCCTAAATTTAACTAAGGGGACTTTTTAGCGGAATTAGCACGTAGTCCTTTTCCTAAGGAGCCGTTGTAACTAGTAACCTCTTCTTAACTTAGTTTATTACTTCTTTCCTTTAACAACAAAACAACTCTTTAGCGCAGTAATAGTGCGCTTATTTCTTAAAGTGAGAGGTTGTGGGTTCAACTCCTATAAGAGTCTTTTGTCGCTCTAGACCCTCACCCTTTGGGGCTAAAAGGTCTAACGTAACTTTTTTATTTTTTTTATTTTTTTTTACTAACTTCCTTTCTTAATAGCACTTGTTTTCTTAAATACACTTTTCTACCGCGTACTGTTACACAACTAGTTCAGGAGACCTTAGGGCACATTAGATTACGTCTTATAAGCTACTGGTCTACAACGTCTTAATTCTCTGTACTACCGCGTATACGATTTCATATAGAGCTCGCTAAGAACTTTAGAAACCTAGCCTCCTTATTAAGTTTAAAGTCCTTACAATTTACAGTTAAAGGTTCTAATAAATATCCTCCTATACTTACTAAAGAGTTTCCTACTACTCTTAAGCTTTAAGTCCCACAGTAATCTTACTCTTTAATATAGTAATTTAGATATTAAATCTTATTTTATTTCTAATTCTTATCGTAAGTTTCGGTCAGTTTGGATTCTTTCAGTAAAACTCTATAATTAAGTTTAAACACTTAAGATTTTTAACTAGTTCTTATAAGTTACTTCTAAAGCTGTAGTCTAACTACTTAATAAGATATTCGAACGTGTTCTTTCCCTTTCATAAATTTATAACTTCCTCGATATTATACTTATCCTCGTTAGTATCAATCTCAATCTTCTTTTTTAGTAGAATTTCCTTTAAGGTAAGTTCTAGAAGTAAAACGTGAAAAACCTTAATCTGTACCTTTATATTAGCAGGTAGGTTTAATTCGTAATTAGAGGTAGTGACCTTTTTCTTAATCCAGAACAGCTTATATCTTTTAAAGTTAAGTTTCTTACTAAGTCGTTTTAAATGCAGGTTTTGTAAAAAAAGGTAAACGTAATTCCCCTTTTAAAGAGTTAATCCCTTAACTTATTCACTATCGTAATAAAGTCCTTTTTTAAGTATTAGTTACTTAATTTAGTATTTATTAATAAACTTCTTTATTTATTTACGTGTAAACTCGAGTTTAGCTTATAAGTAGTTATGCAGCTTTTATATCTAATCTGCGCAGACTGTAACTCAGGGGGTACTGGTAGGTAGGCCTCGACAAAGCTTAAGCTCCTTACCATAGTTCGCGAAAAACAGTAACATACTTATTATTTTAACTACCGTTATATTATAAACTATCTATACTGTTAATAATAACTTAAGCTAATTATTTTATTTAAAGTTAACGTAAGCCTGGAAATACGTTATAAGTATTTAGTTAACTCGCTCCATTTAACTATCCATCTGTAAGTAAAAAGCTATTAAAAGCTTACTCTTTACACTTATTCTTTACATTAATCTTTATTAAAACTTCGATATAATTAGCTTATCTCGATCCGTAACGATATTATCTAGCTAAAGGTATTATAAAACTACTTCTTTTTCGAAAATATAAGTAAGTTACTTTACAGTTATCCTGTCCGGAGGACAATTTGTTGTAAGGGTGGTCTAAAAAAAAATTACCATGGGAAATTCAGTCAAAAATGATAAGGAAATTCAACTTGACCTAGGACTGATCGGTTCATTATCAAAAGTGGGTCTGCTCGGGCCCTTCCGCTCGGGCCCCTACTCGGGCCCCAAATCACATGATATGATATGTTTTCAGATACATCACGTGACCAGGAGTCCAAATCTGAAGTCAGATTCAGGGTTAGGGTTACGGTTCAGGAGTTATTCGCGTTTCAAAAAATTAAACAAATGGGTATTCGGAAATAAAAACAAGGCTATATCTAATCAAAAAAGGTAGTGTTATACGTAGATTTTTATCTAAAATTCAGAACTGGAATTCGTTTTACTATAAAGCTTATAATAGGAAAGATATTACTGTTTAAAGTTTAATAATAATATTTATTTAAATAATAACCAGTTAATAAGTAATATAATAAGTTATATTACTTACGTTTATTATATGACTTATTACGTAGAATCCAGAACCGGAATCTGTTTTACTATACTGCTTAAAATGAGAATGATATTAGTGTTTAAAGTTGGATAATAATAGTTATTATAATAATAACCTGTTAACAAGTAGCATAATAAGAAGTAATAATTACAATTCCTTTACAGTTTATTATGTTGAACACAGAACTGGAACTCCTTTTACTATACGGCTTATAATAACAAAGATATTACTGTTTAAACCTAAATAATAATAATAATATTAACATAAACTCAAATATCTCTCTGGTTTTAATAGCTATTCCAAATCAGGCTTTAGATTAAAAATTACAGTTAAAATCTACATATGATACTACCTTATTCTATATTATAAACTAAAATAATACTTGTGAAAGTCATGGTTTTTTCACTTT
>Ga0247758_1000745_pt1 | contig 28031 bp, 15 predicted proteins | sample UWRJL156409C4_FD_180950 | JGI IMG/M metagenome (GOLD analysis project Ga0247758, IMG submission 180950) | Plant litter microbial communities from Arlington Agricultural Research Station in Wisconsin, United States - UWRJ-L156-409C-4 | ecosystem: Environmental > Terrestrial > Plant litter >... | reverse complement strand
GTAAAGCTTGTCTTCAGCATGCTCTGCACGATTCCATCGTAGTCATCCTCGCCCCCACCAAAAGCCAAAGTCTTCGTCTTGGCCTGAGGGGAAGACTCCGCCGCGAGTTTCGCGGCTGCGCGGATCTCAGGGGGGATGGTATATGACCGGGCTAGGGATGGAGATAGTTCGCTGGTACTTTGGGAAGAAGAGCTGTGGTTGGTGGTGAGGAAGCGCTTCCATGTCCAGATGGGAACGGTCCGCTTTGTTGGGCCGTTACCGATGGCGGCAGTGGTTTGGTTAGCCGTGTTCGCTTCGTTGTTGCCGCCGAGGATGCTGTCAACATCTAGAAAAGGGGCTGGCGTAGCTGCTTGCCCCGCTTTGGCACTGGGTTTGTAAATGTAGTTGTTTTTGCGGGGGTAGGCGAGGATGGCGGCGTTGACGCGCCCTGTGGCTTCTTGGAAGCGGGTGAGGATGTCATTGCCAGTGGTGTCGGTGTTGTTCAGGCTTGCTGGTGTGGATGAGTTGAAATTGAGGCTGCTCTCGGCGGCAAGGGCGGTTTGGAAGAGGGAGAGGGTGGTGAGGAGGAGGAGGATCCGGTTCAGAGAGAGGGTAGGGAACTTTGGGACGTCCATTTTGGCTTGGGCCTTTGGTTTGGGCTGAGGAAGTTCCAATCGTCTTCAAGTTGATGCTCTGGTGCCCGACTGTAAACTTGAAGCTGGAAATAATCGAGGGCATGGACGGCCAACTCCAATGCAAACTATCTGGACCGCTGCGCTTCTAGCTGAGATGCAATGAACTTCGATGAGACGTGACAGCCCGAGGACTGGAGTGCGATGTAGTTCGAACCGATCAGTATCTTACGGTGGGTGCAGGTATGAAGGCTTACCGTAGCATTTAGCCTCTAACACCCATATGATGGCATACGGCCTGGGATGCAACTGCTGCCCTACACTGCAAAAGATCCTCGCATCGGTATGTCGTATTCTACTTTCATAGAGGGTTGCGGCGTTGTAACGTAGGGAAATAACCAGATTGCTAGGCAGCAGCTGTAATCACAGCAGTCAGCCCTATCGCTCTACCCCTGAATTTATGACTCTGCCTCGATCTTTGTAATTGTGTTACACGAGCTCGCATCTTGAGCAAGTAATATCCATCTCATTCAACCGGTGGATTACATATCTGCAAGGCAATTAACAAAGGAGGCAAAGGGTGCCAGCGCAGTGTGGCACAGCAAGCAAAAAGACTTCCGCTTGTGCCGCTTTTTGGCAGGTACCTCTGTAGGCATGGTAGAGGTCAATTCGTGTAAGTGACGGATGACGGGCTTGCCCGCCATCAACTACATGGCTCTGGACGCAGATTTAGGGGATAATTGTCTTCCCCAACATCGCTCCTGCTCAAAGATCCCATTTTCCCCCTGTCTTCACCGGCTTTCGATCCTCACGATGGCCTTAATTTCGGGGAAGAGGGTGTTGTTCGCCCTCGCGCTTCTTACCTTTCTCATTGCCGCTGCAGTGCAAGCCGAAGACTGCAGCAAAACAAAGCTGTGCGCGGCGGGCTGCTGTAGTAAATTTGGCTTCTGCGGCACCACCAAAGATCACTGTGGTGCTGGGTGTCAGAGCACTTGCGATTTCAAGCTCGGCTGCGACGCAGACAATCCATGCAAGGGGAACGAGTGCTGCTCCAAGTTTGGATTCTGCGGCCTTGGCCCGGACTGTACGTTCCCACTGTGAGGTTCGAATTCGCGAGACGAGAGGGGACACGGCTGATTGCTTTGGTCTAGACTGCGCTAAAGACGTCTGCGTCAACAATTGCGGTGCGAAATCGTACTGTGACCCTGGGTACGGGAAGGAGTGGTCGCAGATTGGCAACTGCCCTCTTCGCGTCTGCTGTTCAAAATGGGGGTAGGTACACTCCTTGCGATTTGAAGAAGGCGCGGTTGAACTGACAACTCGCCACAGATTTTGCGGTCTAACAAAAGAGTATTGCGGTGACAAAAAGGTCAAACGGCCGTCTTGCAGCGCCGACACAGGCTCGATCAGGCGCGTGGTTGGCTACTACGAAGGCTGGGCGGCCCGCCGCAGCTGTCTCCCCTTTCGCCCTCGAGACATCAAGCCCGGAGTCTACAGCCATTTGAACTTTGCCTTTGCAAGCATCGACCCACAGACAGCGGAGATTGTCCCAGCGGAAGCGGGTGATATTGCGCTGTACAGGGAACTGACGGATCTGAAGAAGTCGGACCCGGCCCTCAAAGTGTACATTGCGATTGGCGGATGGGCGTTCACGGAGCCATGGATGCCGACCAAGACTGCCTTTTCTGATCTCGTGGCGTCCCCTGCGCGGCAGCGGGCTTTCTTCAAATCGCTGATATCGTTCATGGCGACTTACAACTTCGATGGCGTCGACCTGGACTGGGAGTACCCCGGGGCCGATGACCGAAGCGGGCGCGAAGCAGACTTCAAGAACTTCCCCATATTCGTCGCCAACCTCAAGGAAGCGCTGGTGAGCGGCGCGGGGAGCCGCACCGGGCTCACAGTTACCCTTCCCGTGGCGTACTGGTACCTGCGGCACTTCGACATCGCCAAGCTGCAGGATTCGGTCGAGTTCTTCAACATGATGTCGTACGACCTGCATGGCACCTGGGACAAGGGCACCAACTACACGCAGCCGTGGCTCAACTCGCACACCAATCTCACCGAGATCACCGATTACTTCGATCTCCTGTGGCGGAATGACATTGATCCTGCCAAGGTGGTTCTCGGGCTGGCTTTTTACTCGCGAACCTTTTCCTTGGCGGACCCGAAATGTACCGCTGTCGGAGGGAAGTGTCTCTTCGCCTCGGGAGGAAAGCCTGGGCGCTGCTCCAACAACGTCGGCACGCTGATGGGCTCCGAAGTGAATGAGATCCTCGAGGCCAACAATATCCAGCCGACGCTAGACAAAGACGCCGCGGTGAAGATGTTTGTGCACAACAACGACTGGATCACCTTCGATGACGAAGCAACATGGCGGCTCAAGATAAAGTTCGCAAAGTCGCAGTGTCTGGGCGGCGTCATGGTTTGGGCCGTCAGCCAAGATGTCAATGCTGTGGTTCCCGTGAACAAGAGGGACCAAGTCCTCGGAGCGCGAGCAGGGATAGCAGGCACGTACTCGGAGCAGCTGCAGCGTGCCACAGGCTACAATTCCCCGGGCTTCAGGGATGGAAAACCCGATACACGGGTGGGGCGCCCGCACTGTCGATGGACCGGATGCGGCGAACCCTGCGGCCCCAACTTCTACCCCGTCTACCGACAGGACTCGGATAGGCATTCCTCCAGCGAATACATGATGGACAACACGAACTGTAAGGACGGCATCCACCTGCTGTGCTGCCCGGCCTATGTGAACGATGTTAAATGTGGCTGGTACGACTTCCACAACGGCGGCTGCGGCGGCAGCTGTCCTGAGGGCATGACCGAGGTGGGCAGCACCAGTATTGCCTGCCACACGAACAAGCCGCAGGTGGCGTGCTGCACGACCAGGAACGATGTCGACAAGGAGATCACGGCCGTGGCGCTCTACAACAACTGCCACTGGGAGGGAGCCAAAGGGTACCCCTGCGACCGCCGGGAGTCGGATAACTGCGAGGATGGCACCAAGCTCGTGGCCTCGCGCATGGGCAGCGGCGGGTTTTGGTGTGCCGTCAACAACAGAAGGCTGGATTGCTGCGGACCGCAGACCGACGACAAGAAGTGGGACAAGTGTTACTGGCAGGAGAAACGGCCAGACAGCTCGGGCTACTGCCACCCCACCTGCCCGTATCCCGAAGTCCGGGTTGCCATGGAGGACACCCCGCCTGGCTGTAGCAAGGGAGGCTGGGCGTACTGCTGTACACCCATCTACAAGACCGAGGCCGTATCGGAGAACGACAAGATCAACCTGTACAAGGCGGCCTTTGAGTCATACATGAAGGACCCTGTCTGTCGGTACGACAATGGGGCGACTAAGCTGAAGGTGCGCGATCGCGCCGAGTCCAACAGCTCGACAATGACATCGGCAGTGGCCAAGCGACAGCCCGGCCCGTTGGTTCCACATCGGGATGCGCAGATCATCGTGCCGCGTCTCATCGCCCAGGTAGCGATGGGGGCGATTGCGGACGTGATGCTTAGATTGCAGATCGAGGGCCTCATGGACGCCGCGTTCCGCCAGGCCGTGGCGACGCGCAGCAAGAACTACGGGCACATGAACACCCAGGCGCTCACGAATTTCAACAAGGAGCTGGGAGTGAACGACCGCGAGAAGGCGCTCAAGGACGTGGCATGCGACATGGACAAGCTGGCTGAGGCGGCCACCGAGACCGAGGAGTTCACTCGCAACCTTGCCTGCACGTGGATCTGGAACACCGAGAGCGAGTTCAACGAGGACGGTGACGACGGCGGTGACGAGGAACAAGACGGCCGACCCAACAAGCGTCGCCGCCGCCGTCGTGTGCATGTGCCCGACATGGAGGAGTTTGACGATCTCATCCCTGAGCCAGACGAGGACGGTAACTGGCCTGAGCCGGCCGAAGATGGGACTGTGTACCCGCATGAGGAAATTCTCCACGCGCTTTACGGACGATCCACGGGTGCGCCGCGGGGGTACTCGGTCGACGCGAAGCGCAACGACCCCGCTGCACCAGGGCCGAAGTTCTCTGTTCGCTCGAGCGAGTACTGGAACGGCAAGGACGGCGACGAGCTGATCGACCACAACAAAGACAGCGCCCGCTACCTGATCGAGTCAAACGGATGCGGCGCCAGCGACTACAAGCTGCTAAGCAACGCCAAGAAGAGCGATGCCCCGGGCAAGTGGGTTTCCGAACACATCCTCGAGCTCCAGGGCTTCCCGCGCTTTCTTGAGGCCGCCATTTCGGGCAAGTTTAAGAAGCCGTCCATGCGCAACCCAGGGAATCCCACCAGCCCGATCACGTCGACCCCCATCGCCGCTATATATCCAGACATCATCAACACCGGATGGGCGGGTTGGAACTTTCCCGACCCGGCAGCCAGGATCGCGATGGGCGTCATTGGCTCGACAAAGGAGTCCACCACGAGTAGGTCCTCCTTGAGTCCCTTGAGACAGAGTTGAAGTCGGTTACTAACGTGTGAATGTAGTGGTTGTCTGCGAATCGGCTCTCAACGCCATCAAGTCCCGCATATTCCGGTTCTTCCGCCCGGTGAGCGCTGTCGCGTGGGCCAACTGCTGCTCGAGCACAAACCAGAAGGCGGCCGAAAACGCCTTCTCCAATCTCCAAAGAGTATACGGCGTATTCGACTACTACGACGATCCGAACGTCAAGGCCAAGCACAAGAAAGCATACAACCTCGTCAAGCAAGCGCTTTCCGAGTTCGAAGCGGCCAAGCCCAACGCCTTCCCGTTCCCCACGCTGCAGAACGCCTGGAAGGAGTACATGACGAACCAGGCCAACTCCATGAGCGACTTTGCGCGCTGGTGGGTCGATAACGCCTTGTTTCAACTTCGTATGAACTGGGACGCGGAATACTTCCGGGCCATCGCGGCGAAGGATCCTGTGGCCGAATACTACGCCGCCTTGACTGTCGATGACGTCAAGGGTTTCCAGACCAAAGCAGCGGCCCACTTCCACATCGACACGTCGATTTTTACCTGATGTAGATATTTCTTGGATAATACAGATGAAAGTGTGCTCTGGTCTAGGAGACTGGCTACATGTAGCTGCCATGAATATCACGTCATGTGGGAGACTATGCATTGAATACCGTAAAGACTCGATAAATCCGGTTTTCCTCTTGGTTCGTGCACACGGCAAAAACCCCAACCCCCTAAGCCCTCTATTACGCTCAACCCTGCTTTATAGAGGGTTAACTATGAGCGCACAGACCAAGAGGAAAACCGGATTTATCAAGTCTTTACGGTACCTACACAAAGCCCTAACCCTTGTTTGCCGCACTCCTGTTGCCTACACAAACCATCAATCGACATCAGGCTGTTCTCCAGGCACCTATAAATTCCATGATAATTCCGCCTGCGCTCCTCTGCCACAAACACAAACAAACCGCGGTCGCATCTCATCAAAAATAAAATCAAAATGGCCCCCCCTAGCCAACAGGACCTCGCACGCGCCGTCGCCTACCGCGAATCCATCCTCGCCAAGGTCGAAGCCAACAAGCCCCTCACCTGCGCCGAGAAGCGCTTCTTCCTCCGCACCGGAAAACTCGCCTACAAAGCCCTCGCCTTCCCGGAATCGCTCACCCCCGCCCAGCGCAACCGCCTCCGCTACTCCCCGCCGCCCGAAGAAGTCACCGCCAACATTCTCAAAGCCTCCAACGGCAAGCTTTCCACCCCTTCAGAGCTCTACGCCAAAGTCCTGCGCGACCCTGGCTCCCTAAATTCCGACGAATTGACACTCATCACCCGAAACCTATACCTACCCGCCTCACTGCAAGAGGCGCTGGCCCGAAGAAAATGGCAGAATAAAACTTCGGGGTCGAAGGCGTGGAACCTTGCGTTTAACAGGGTCACTACGGAGGAGGAAGCGCAGGCGCATCGCGCGGCGGTGGCGGAGCAGAGGAGGCCTGAGAGGGAAGCGGAGAAGGAGAGGGAGTATAAGGAGCGCGTGGGGCCGTTGGAGACCGGTGAGCAGAGGGAGGGGTATCATGCGAATGAGAGGAGGTTGGCGGAGGAGGCGGGGGAGAGGTTGAGGGCGTGGGAGGAGTGGGATAGGGTGTTTGAGGGGGAGGTGAAGGTGGAGATGGGGAGGATGGCGGATGGGATGGGAGAGGGGGAGTGTGAGTGCTGTGGAGAGGGGGAGGGGGAGGGGGAGGAGGAGTGATCGTGATGGCGAAGGGGAGACGTAGGGGAGGGAAAAATAACTTTTGCTAATAATCCGTCTTTACGCGGTGGATCAATGGTCTGCGAGCTACCTAGCTTTGATCGCAGTTGGGGTCAGCATGTTGCCAGCGTTAGCTCAGGAGAGCTGAGGCGGCTATGTCGCATTTCCTGTCGCCGCACACACACATTACAGATAGCGAGCGGGATGTAATACCCAGCTTGCCGTGACATCCGATAACACATTTGGAAATATGGGGAACGACATATTGAATCTTGGCAGCCAGAAAATGGAAATTACCTGGAGGCAACTTGGCCTGGTTCGCTTTACTACCTTACCTATACGAACTGCGGCCAGGTGTGTGTCGTCTTCTTCAGTCCCTTTGCCGCCGGGTTATACCCGTAAGGATTGCTTTCCAGGTTGCAGTGCAGTAATACGATACCCAGCACCTGCAGCGGCTAAAATACTAGTATGCGCCTCGTGCGCCTCATAAACACCCAATGCCCGGCATAACTACAGACCGCACCTAACGATGGGCGCACTCGGAAACAAGCGACTACTCCACATATTAAGTTCATCTCGCCTGCAAGCCAGCCGTACCTTGGTACTCAGTATTAGCACTGGTCTGCCTTGCCATAGGGCTGGCAATGGTGCCTTGCATGCTTGTGTATACTTAGCTACGCTTTATACGCTCGAGAGTGCCGAGGGTGCTGTGCCACAATGCCCAAGAAACTGGAATGTAAGGCAGAAGGCGAAGAAATCATCGCAGAAGGCGGGATGATGTTAAGAAGGAAGTCATATAAGTACTACTTATATGACTTGCAGAAGGAACAGCCTGAATCAAGCCAAGGATTCAGTTGCGTTTAACGCCAGCTGACGATTACCACCATGTTAGCGATTCTTCTCGTCCTCGCCATTGGGGCACAGGCGGCCCTCGTTCCGCGCGCATGCACCTATTCGGCCACGGCGCAAGTCGGGTCAACTTGCGACAGCATCGCCAGCGACTGGGGAATCACCGTGAATCAGTTCAAGACCTGGAATCCCACCGTCAAAGACTGCTCGAAGCTTACCAGTGGCGCCTCCTACTGCGTCGAGTGGTCAGGCGCGCTCCCCGGTCAGACAAGCGCCCCCACTACCACCAAGACTTCGACCACGACCACGAAAACCCCAACTCCAGTGAAAACCACTACGACCAAAGCCAAAACCACCACCAGCGCCCCGTCGGGACCTTCGCCCACGCAAGAGGGGATCATCAAGACCTGCAACAAGTGGCACCTGGTCGTCAAAGACGAGTTCTGCCAGACGGTGGTGGATAAGGAGAAAATCTCCCTAGAGAACTTCTACAAGTGGAACTCAGCCGTCGGCACGGACTGCAAAGGCCTCTGGCTCGGCTACTACGTCTGCGTCGGTGTGTCCGGCGGCACAACCACGACCAAAAAGCCAACCACCACGACCAAAAAACCGACCACCACGACCAAAAAGCCAACCACCACAACCAAAAAGGAAACTTCCACGACGACGAAGTCGGCTCCCCCTGCCGTCAAGACGCAGCCGGGTGTGGTGTCCAAGTGTAAAAAATTTCACAAGGTGGCGTCGGGTGAGGGATGCTGGGCGGTGGAGAACAAGTATAAGATTACGCATGCGAATTTCGCAAAGTGGAATCCCATGCTGGATGACACGTGCAGTAACATGTGGTTGGGGTATTCTGTTTGTATTGGTGTTTAGTTATGGGGGTTGGATGTGTGAGTTGTGAGCAAAAGTCGGGTGTGACGGTGAAGAATGAAGCTTTTGCAACTTGTAGGTACATACACAAACAGCTGAAGCAGCCGTTGACTTCTGAATGGACCTTGGCTCTGTTTATGTTCGAATTTTCACCGCAGCTGGCAATACCTGGAATGCGGGCCGTGACTGCATTGGAAAACCGTCCAAGATTATTCGAGTTCGTCATCCGTTGCGCGGCTCTATTCACCGACATTTGCCAGTGTTGAGCTGGATTCGCACGTTTGGAAGGAGCCACCACCTTAGCCCCAGTCCGGAGGAGGCATTCAGTTTGCTGCCAGTTCTCCTCAATAGCACTGAGAAACATTTCAGCGACTACTGTCTGCTAACTATTCAACTAACACCATCACCCCCGGTAAAATGCCGTCGTTATGTCTCCTCCCATGCTCGTCCACGTCAAATTCCTCCAGCTGACCTGTCCTTCCCCAACAGTTGCCACCGTCTGGTAGATCCGGCCATCGAACCCCACCACGTAAATTCCAACCCTCTCGGGCAGATTCTTTCCAAGCTTCACAGAAATCGGCGCACTCCATCCAACAACAAGGTCCTCCCACTCGGACAGAGCGCGATGGTGCAGATTGCCGTTCGTCCCCAGCGCCACAACATCCAGTCTCGTGTTGTTCGAGGTAGCCACTGCCGAGGCGACGCTCTGAAACGATCCACCCAGGTTCACGAGCTCGGTGTACTTCTGCGTGTCGCTGTTGAAGCCAAAGTGGTGCATCGCGCCGTCCTGGCCGATGCCAAAGAAATGGATCCGGTTCGTTCCAACGCTAATGACAACTGGCTCGCCTTGGAAGCTGCCCCCCAGATTGGCCACAGGCGTCTAATTCGGCTGCTCGAGCCTATACATTATGTGTCGAACTACGCCGTCATCGCCAAACACAACAGATCGTGGAACCACGTGGCATCGTTGCGACAGATCATGGCCGGCCGCGACGGCAACCGAAATGCAAAGGCAGTCTCGAGCAGGTTCTATTTCGACTGGCTATCCCTGGGATGCGACCCACCAGCATCATCGTTCCAAACATTCTGAGCTACCCCCTTGTCCTCTGCCACATACCAGTCCGCCCGGATATTTTCTCGAAGTGCAGACGTCGCGAGAGGCCCTTTGACGGGACCACCAAGGTCTTCGAAGTCTCCCATGCGATATACCGCGCTCCCGCTCCCGTTGCGTGCGAACGAGGTTAGTCCTACACGACCGCTTGACTCTAAAACAGCTGCGACCGACACGTTGGCCCCCTCCTTCCAGGAAACAGCAGTCGGTTGCGTGCGGAACGGGCCGCCTCTGAGACGATTCCATTGCTGGTTGGATGGCCAGCCTGCCTGGGAAGCGAAGCTGTCTACCGGCGCCGAGTTGTACCATAATGTGGCGTTGTCTTTGCCCCGAGCAAAAAGAAACACCTCCTCCGAGGAGCCAGAGGCGCCGTTCCCGCCGAGGATGGCGGCGCTGAGTATCTGCGGACAAAGCGTGTCACTGCAAGCTGCTCCGCGCGGCGCCGGCTTGGGCATGTTTGAGTTAGGGTTGTTGGAGTTGTTGTCCTGGGTCGCTGGCGGCGTAAGAGTCTGGATTCCGGTGCTAAGCATCTTCGTCCCGAGCACTACGCTAGCTACAACCATGATTAACATGGCTGCTGCCGCGAGCGCCAGCCAATACCGCTTAAGTTTCCACCATTGCAACGTGACCGGGGGCGATGCTGAGGCGGGTTGAGGGAACGATGCATCTGAAGAACCGATGGGCGCCCAACTGTCTTTGTGTGGGTCGCAAGCCGAGAGAGTATTTTCGTTGAACACCTGCGGGTGATTTTCGTCTTTGTGTGAATCAAAGGCCTCGAGTTTGTTTCGTTGATGACTAGGAAAAGTTGTGGAAAATCACCTCTGGAAAGTTTTGTTCAAGAACCTGCGGTAGACTGTTACCTACGGACCTGTGGGAGGCTCGTAGACAGTGTTGAACTGGTGCGGTGACGCAACAGGGAAGAAACCACAAAGAGAACCACACCCACAGAACGTTGTGGTCGGCCTGGAAGGCCGACTCCCAGACTACTAGTCCTCCGATCGGAGGGACACAAATTCAACTGACGTAGAAAAAAAACAAACACGTACCTAGTATGGAACAAAACCTAGTATGTGACGGAGCCTAGCATGAAACGGAGCCTAGCATGGAACAACAAAGGAAACGCGACCATGGATTAGGTCATCTTCCTTCGATCGAAGGGCCAGAATGTCACTGGGCTTTCAATGGGAGGTCTTCGTGGTGAAAATCGTCGGATTGATGATTGTTGAAAGAAGCACGGTTCAAAGAACCGCGCGGCGCGGCCCCTTTTTTGACGGTGGCACGCGCCAGAGAACGCATCGCTATGTACAAAAGTGGTTACAGTAATATTACATACAGAGCCCAAAAAGAACGACAGGGTCGGCCTGAACAAACGCCCCGAGTCAATAATTAAGCTACGAAGCCTTTATCTCAGTGTATATATATACTTGTCAGAAGCACTGCACTCTGAATTCTGTGGAATTGAAGGGGTTGCAACTGGGTGATTGTATTGATTTTTGGTTCTCTGGCTCAGCCAGAGAACCTTCCTTATAGCTGCGAATAGTGGCAAGCCGTGTGGCAAAGCCACGCGGCTACAATCGCGCGTCTGTGGCAATGGTTACAAATTTATTGTTCTGGTGATTTCTAGACTCTTCTTTCTGGGCCAGCCAGAACCCCTTTCTTTCTGACAATACTGCCGGGCAGTTAGCAAACACAGCCCTATTGATAAATATAGTGGAGTTCTTAGCGTTCTTAAATAGAAGAAGGTTATAAGTAGTAGCTAATGTGTTAAAGCTGCTCCCTAAACCAGTATGTCTTTAAAGCTGTCTTCCTCGCGAGCCTTATCGTGCCCTTAAGAGTGGTTGTAGTTCAAGATAAGCACCATTGTCTCGGCATAGCCTACTGATAAAGTTATGGTAATATAAGTACTGATTAGGCTATGGCTGGGCGTTAATGCTGGTGCGAATAAGCTTGTATCGTGCCTGAAAAGTTCTTTAGTGGCTTCCTCGATCGAATCTGCCGAATAGATGCTGTCCCTGATGCTGAAGAGCGTCTTCCCTAGCTTGGAGGAGAACTTCGCTGCTCTAGATTAATCAAAGGTGTTCTGGTAGTGCTGCTGCCCGCTTGCAACATCGATGCTCTTCCGCCGCCAGTTTAAACTCTAGTATTCGATCCTGTATTTCTCCCGAACCTCATCGACCCACTTTCTCCTGTATTGTACCACTTCAGTCTCCTCTTGAAGACCCCAGGGACGATTGCGCCCGATCCTGAAACTTGTCCACCCGATGCTGGGTGTTTTATTAGCCCAATGAATTTCAATGGTCGATTTGCTTGATAGAAAGTTTGGAGATATATATATCTACCAGGAAGATATGATATCATGCCTCTCGGAATCATCATCTCCAGCCGAGGTATCTCACCGCTACGAAGGCTGCGGCTAAAGAAAGGGTCACCTCAGCCAGTGCGAACTTAACGTTCCGCACGCCTCATCGTGGAAATGGTGGGAGAGACACCGCTCCAATGGCCCCAACTTCCAGCCACTTGAGGATGGATTTCCAGTGCCTTCGAGATGCATTTCCAGGGCCTCCAAAATGTGTTTCAAGTGCCTATAGAACGTAATTTCGAGGCCTTTGCTTTTCTTGAGAGGCTGATAATAACCTTGCGAGCGGCATAAGTAATTCCAAAAGCCCCTACTTCGCACTACTCTGGGTAACACTTTCTTTTGACCTTGGCCTTCGTACACTCCCGTCATCCCGGCTCACATCACTTCATAGCCAATCTCAATCGTTGCTTCCTCGATTCTGTTCACCCACAGCGGTTGCTAGACAAAAGCTAGTCAATACAACACCTGGAATAACAGAGCTCCAGGTAGATCACTCACCTCAGCCCTCGCCCAAAGCGCCACGGCGTCACCGCCCCGAAGTGACTCCAAGAAACCCGCCCCATCCCCCATGGACGGGAGGTCTTCATCAATTTTCATCACCGCTCCCAGATCCCAATCAACCCGATAATCCCTGAACTCCTTCGATGCAGTCAAATTGTGATGAACCAGCCACCCGGCCTCCTCACCATTCATCACAAAATCCCAACCCAGTGCGTTAAGTGTCTCCCTGTAGTCGGCGATCTTTACCTTGCCATTAAACTCAGTAACCCCATCCGCGTCGACCCTGACGCCAGAACTTGACAGCACTCTATCGGATATCGTCCTAGGCCGTAATACAGACACCTCAAACCAAGTATGGCTATTCCGATACGTCCCCTCCCCGCCCCAAGTCGCCCACCCCTGATCTGCGCTCCGCATCTGGAACGCAGCAGACTTGATGCGGACCTTGAACCCGCTTCCCTCCGGGGGTTTAGGAAGCGACGGAGAGACGAGGTACAACCCGGCGATACCGTGGCTAGATTCATCGGTCCATATGGTCTGAGTTCCGTGGTATTTGGACTTGTATTCCATTGGCACTGTACGACGACACATGATGCGCGGGTTGTAGTCGGCTAGGTTGGCGATATAGAGGGCTAATTCGAAGGGGATGTTGATGTTGATACGGCGTGGTCTGAGGCCGTGGAGAATGTAGCGCGTGACGATGGCGTCGGCGGGGGTGGGGTTGAAGTCGAGGCGAGTGAAGGGGAGGGCGGGGTGTCCCACCTCCTCTAGAGTTGTGGGATGCTCGCTCATCGTACGGTGTCAAGGTAAAAAGAAATCATACAGTGAATGAATGTCGCTCGAAGGGATTCGTACAACGATTAGGTCTGGAAGGTGAGAGTGGCTACATGTATGAGGCTGGCAATAAAAAATTGAATCCGTCAACGATGTATGCACGTCTTCGGGAGAGTACGTCATTTAATTATCTTCCCCACGTCTGGTCCTACAGCAACCCCACTCACATGCAGCCAATGCCGGGTGCAGCCATGGTACCTCACCCAGAGTCGGGCGAGTCTCAACAGTTCTATACTTTACGCGAAAGTTGCCCCCAGAGATTTCCATGTGTGAAATTTGTCCCTGCTCCAGGGTGACCCATAGGTGAGCCTAGCCTGTACTGCCGCGTGACCCAGTTTTGGTGCCTTAACGAAATTTTGTCATCTGGAAATGCCCTGCTGGAACAGCCCAAATTCGGGCACCATTTCTAATACGTCCCCTGATCGTTAAATGTACGTTTGCAATAATACAACAAATATCAAATCTTCAAAGTCAGTAGCGCTGAGTATTTACAGGGGGGAAATATAATGTCCAAATCTTATTAACTACACTACTATTACAATGACTCCACACGAAGTCCAGGTTTCCAGTACAAAGCATTAGAAACAGTAGAATGTAGTGGAGGAAAGGGGTGTATATCACAATTGGAATTTTGGATTAGGATTCATCCTTACAGATTACGCGTCATCTACTTCCTATCAACAGGACATTTTAGCCGGGGGAGGAGCTGAAAATAGGCCTCTAAGGCTGTACAGCGGCTGCGTATGGGATCACCTTAGCTTAGGGAAGAATCAGGGAAGACTCGGGACAAACTAGCCACAGCTCATCCCAGCTCACTTTTGTTCACCTTAGGTAATTACCATTTTCGGTAAGCGGCGCTACAGTATGCTGAATTGCTTCAACTCTAGCTGAACGGGCTTAGAACAGGTCCCATATTTTTAAAATGGGAGACTTGTGGATTTGAATGAAGCCACGTGGGTTCGGCACCCCTTGAAGCGCCTGGCCGCAACCATTATCATACTCCTTGCGACCCTGCGTCCTGGTGTTGAAGTTGAAGATCTCCAGGGTCGTTAATTATCGCCGCAGTCGGAGGAACGTTCGTGTGATTACACCCCACCTTTCAACTTAGCACTACTTACTGCCTAATCTTAGCCATGCCCCCGCAATTGGGAAACCGTTCAAAACGCCTCTTTCACCTGCACCTCGTGCCTCTCTCGTTCTAGCTGCAGCGCACGCGTCGCCTCGCTCAAATAATGCGCCTCGTTGTCTCGGCCCTGTGGGGCGTATCTGGGGCCGCGTGGGCCGACGGAGACCCACTCCGCGTAATGGAGCAACACGACGCCCTTCGGCGGGACCCACATGCGCCGTGGGTCACGCCGGCTCCTGAGCTGCGCGATGTGCATCTCGCGGCAGAGAAGAGACAAGTCGGTGCGAATTTGGTTGGTTATTATCCCGTTTCTGGATTTTGTAAGGATCACATCTTGACCACAAAAACAACATGCCAATATGCTGACTACTCCAGGGATGACAGTGACTTGCTCCCCAGGTCAAGTATACGCCACGGAGCCCACCTGGGGGGCGTGCTGCACGCCCAATGTCGGCTGCATTTACGCCACGGGATGTGCTGGGAGGGAGATTCTGGGCATTCAAGGCGGGAGGGCGGACTGGTTCGTGTCTCGGCACCGCGGCAGTTAGAGGACAGACATGCTAACCAGGACAGCGGCCCCTCTCACACCTGCGACACGGTTACAATTCTTACCTCGAGAGGCGTAGCGGCTACGGGTGTCAAGAGTCTCATTCAGTGTTATGACTTGGCGGATGTTCTGGATGCGCCGAAGACTTGGTATAGGGAGCAGTTTGCGCGTAAGTTTTGACATGCGGCTCTCACGTAAGTTGAAAAGAAAAGGGCTGACCTTTGGGATGACAAAGTGACGACATCGAGCAGAGTGACGACCTCGAGCAGAGTGACGACCTTGAGTGAGACAACAGTGTCGACCACAACCGAGACTACTACGAGGACGACCAGGGCGCCGACTGTGACTGAGAGAATTACTGTCAGGCCAAGCCGCGACGCCGCCTCTACGCTTTTCAGCAGGGGTGGAAACTTGGGGGAGCTGTGGTGCTTGATGCCTCTTTTTGCTGCACTCTTACTTGGAACCCTGTTATGAGGGAGTGGTATTATGATGAACGGAGGAGATACGCATGTGATTATGGAGGGCATATCGTCATCACAGAGTATCGCATTGACGGGCAACCGGACCCCTAAGAGATATCCTCATTTATTCCTTGGGGATAGAGATACGTGGTGAAAGTTGTCTGTGGGTTGACCGGGGGGATCTCTCTTCCGATCCGGATCCGAATTCGGTGGCATATTGCCCTTACTCGCTCTTGAATGGTATTTCAAGTGCCATTGGGCTATTTTCAAGGAATGTAGCGGATGAATTCACAATGTGCCAAACCAGAGCTTCCCAGTCGTGCAACACACTGGACTGGTGTACTTCCAGGCTCAGCTCCTTACATTTCAGATTTGCTAGATTACCGTCACATATGAGCTTAATTACCCCGCTGGTAACCATCATATAGGCTAAAAGACAACACACTGTCCAGGCACCATTCCAGCTGTAGCTGTGTACATCTGCTCAACAATTGTTACAGGGCACCGGTGCTACTTTATTCACACGGCTGCATAACCTTGGGTAGGTAGGTTCACCATCATAAGTGTCCTGTCACACGCATGGATGAAGTGGCACAGTAAGAGGAAGCCCCGGAGGTCTTGTGAGCACGGTTGGGCAGCAAAAGAAACCATCACAGCCGCCAAGAGGCCACGCAGCCGCCAGACCATGGTCATTGTGGCCAAGCCTGGAAGCTCGAATCACAGGGTAGTCTTGGTTGGATAGAAGGAGAGGCCCCAGCTGGAGTTTCCTGTTTTGGAGCATTCGCATCGTTCAAATCGATGAGCGGCTGACGGATCAATAGATAGTACCTACTTATGGCAACCGGTCGTTAGATGCGTCACGATAGAGCGGCGGTTGCATACACATACATTGTCTTTCTCTCCTTGCGCGAACCGCTTCGTATCACCTCAACCATCTTGCTGCCCGACATATAGAACCGCTTTCAGGCCCTCCACACCACTACCATCCCAGGGGTAATACGGCCAGGAGCTTCTCAAACCAAGCGTCGACCCAATATACAGAGTATCCCCACTCGCCTGGTAAAGATTTGTTGCTAAGGGTCTTGTAAAAAGCTCGTAGTGTTTAACAGGATGAACCACTAATAGGCAGGTAGAGTGAGAAACAAGCCGGTGGAATAAGGTGGCTTGATAATGAATTCGAGTGTAGTTGGATTTATCCTCCATATTCCAGCTAGTGTTATGAAGGCACTAAACCGAATTAGGAAGATTGGATAGTTGTATGGTGTAGGTGAGTCACGTGGCTAGGTGGTGTTCGGTGATGGACAGAATCGGAGTAGAATTGGTATGATGATGGATGATAAGAAGAAGGCTCTTTAGGAGGGGGGTGTTCTTCTTTATATATCTAGTTCTCCAGATCCGCTTTTCCAACCCACTTCGAATAAGATTCATTATTTAGGTTTATTTTTGCCACTATCTCCGTTATCTCCAAGAGACACGTGCCGCTAACCTTAATAGCGAAAACCTTATTATAAATCAAAAGATAAGAAAAGCTTATATTATATAAAGTTGTGTATGCCTTTAGCAACATCTCTCTTAAAACCCAACTTGATGTCTCGCTCTCCGTCTTTCCACCCAACCAGGCAATGGTCATTCTTCCAATGTTTCTACTGCATATACACGTCATACTTACAGGGCACATTGAGTCGTGGACTTCTTTGGGGATAGGTAGCTTGGTTTCACGTTCCCGCGCCGACATAAATTTTCGAACCTTGTTCCGTATTTTTTTAACGGTATGTCTGTCCAGTGTTTTATCTAGCCTCGCCGTAGTCGAGCGTTCGACACTCTCCGCTCCGCAACCAATCTCCAAGGAATGGTTGATATTTGGGGCGAAGGATGTGAAGGATTCTCAGGGGTTGCTCTTGGGCACATTGTGCCGCCCAGTGAGCCGCGGCATCTCTTCGCGGCTCTTGGGGACCAAAACTTGGGGAAGGGACGAGATCCGGATCAGGGTCTCGAGGATGCTGCTCTCATACACATGCCCAAAACCGGGCGCGACTCATTGTTACTGCGGGGGATTCACACATTCCCAGTTAGATGGTTCGCACCACGGATTTAGGAGTACACCGATGCTGCGTGTCGTCAGACTTGTTACCGTGACTTGAAGCTGCGCCTCGGCGATGAGTTGGCTGTCCCCGGCTGACACATACCAAGGATCGCTACCTAGACAAACGGAACTCAGCGCTATTTTCAGTTGAGACTCACGTGGCTATGGGGATCAGCAGGCTGAGGCTAACTACGACATACGCGATCAACGTATGCCTTAGACCCAACGGGCTCGCCCTGGCGAGGCTGACCGGTATACTGCCTTTGCACATCCACCCCGCGGTAACGCCGCTTGAAGCAGAGTGTAGAAGTCGGACTGGGCTGGCCTATGTTGGGGAGCCTTCTGACCAAGGGGCGGGGTAGGGGATTATCGGTGTCGAAGATTTGGCGGACGGAGGGCAAGGAGAGGGTGCAAGTGATTGGCGAAGCTCTCCACAGGCAAGCTTATCGGTGGTCTTGCCGAGCAGGTTGTAGTGGTGGTTGCGCGATAGACTGTTGGCATGGCCTGCGACGTGCACTGCTCCGACGCTGAAAAGGAGGCTGCGTCAACATCGGCCAACAGTGCCCCGCCCGGCCGGCAGGAGCTGTGCGGTCTGCTGCCACCCAAACACCCCAGCATAGATGACTGAGTCTTTGCTCCGTATATACCTACCTACCTGCGGATGCCCACATCGCATCGAGATTATTACATCCCCGGCTTCCGCCTGTCCCCAACAACCCACAAACACACCTGTGTGCACGTCTTCAAAATGATCAAGTCAAATAACACTCTGATCCAGTGGCCGTCAACTCAAGCACCACAAAGCCGTGGAACAGGTGATGGGTCGGGGTTTCGCCTATCGGGTATCGATGGTGTTGTTTTATAAGCCTTCAATGGCGGAAGGTGTGGACGCAGCTACGAATAGCAACCGACGGTATATCCGTCACAAAGTTGCGCTGGTGAAGGAGGAGACAAGGGTGATGGGCGTTCTTATCGATTAGGTAGGGTGTGCGGAATGGGTAGCAAAAACCAACACACCCTCGGCGCTGGTTGGTAGAGTTGGGAGATGGCAGCACCGAATGTCAGGCTCCATGCCCGGGTTTCTGCGCCCACGTACTCGAGCTGCAACGAACACATTTGCAAAAATCCAAATCTGGAGCTCCCAATGAGTTCTAACTCACCACCGGAAGAACCGCCTACTCTGAGATGATGCTAATATATTCCTCACCTCTGCGAGAAGCACCTCAGGCTAGCCCAGTGTCTGGGTTTATAGTAAGCTGTTACTAATCCTCGTATCTAGGTTATATCTAGGATTAAGGACTTAGAACTACACAGCCTATATGTAGTAAGTGTTCGATTTCCCTGTGAAATGTGTGTATAATGTCGTTATTATTAAATGATTCACTTATATAGGGGCTAATTAACTTAGTGTTATTGCTATGTATAAGCTTTAACGGTAAGTTATATCCGGATGGAATGCGTTAGCAGAATAAGCCCGCTCTAAGCTTTACCCTTACTGGTATTTACGTTTAAATCTAAGGCCAGGAGATACTGCAGTCTTTAATAAGGGTGCTGTTTGTAAGCCAGATATGTTTAGATTATTACTAGCTTAGCTGTGTAAGTCCCCTAACGGTTAATTTACAGCGCTATTTCTCGCAAAGTCACATCTATTTGATACCTCACTTCCCACTCTATTCCTAATTAATAAAACTTTCCTAATTCGCTTTACCTTTGGTGACACAGCGCTTGTATTAGATAGTTCGATAGAGCGTATATAGTTTGAAGTTTTAATTAGTTTGTAATAGTAACGGTGATTTCTTGGATGGGAAGGAGAAAACGTTACGTGGTGAGGGAAAGCCACCTTTACGTGCAGGCGGGCCAGGTATTTCAATTTTGGATGGAGATCCTGAAATTACTGACAGAAGACTGTTGCATTTCCCGGTTTCGTTGAAGTTCGATGTTGGCCACATGCAACAATGGCGGGACGATGGGCAAGACCTAAGTGCATCCAAACGAGGAGCCTTCGCTCGTGTCACGGTTTCACAACGGGTCCAACTGTGGACCAATGGTCTTACTCTTTTTGGCTGCGAGTGATCTCAGACATGTTTTCCGCCGGTGCGGTGGTCCCGATGAAGCCAGCTCTCAGGAGCAGCGCTCGCTTGTTGTTCAGCCCCTATTTGCCCGGTGGGGCGATACGGTGAGTTCCCCCTGGATACTGGGGGCAAGCGGCTGATACTTGCAGGAGAAGGACGCTCAATGCGAGAAACGTGTCTTGACTTGAGACATATCGACACTATTGACGGGGAGTTCCAGTAGCCGACATATCTCGGCTTTTGTCCAAGCCAAATCAAGAAAAGTCGATAACGCCAAGGTCTCAGGCCTATCTGTGGAAACCGAAAATGGCTCCATGCACCTGGATCAAGCGCCCTCCCAATCTGACTGGATTCACCAGCTGTTACTCCAATAGTACAGCCCATTGAACCGTAAAGACTCAATCTTCCACGGGTCCTGTTCCTCCTCGTCCTCCTCCTCCTCCCGCTTCCTCCGTTCGATCTCTTGGGCCTGCCAATTCTCCGGGTCAAACTTGGTCTCAAAATCTTTCGCCAAGAAAGAATTAAAGTCAAAGTCCGTCAGTAGACGTGGGCTCTCGAGCTTCGGCAATTCGTCCTCATGTCCGCTGAGCCACAAAAGCTGTCTGTCCGCCTCATACGCGATGCCAGACCCAAACATGCCCGTCACACACATGTACCTCTTCTCTTCCCACAGTACATACGGCCCGAGGCCTAAGTCCGTGCAAAAGGGCTGCCTCAGGGCTTTTAGATCCCTCCGTATGGCCTGGATTCGTTTCCGACGTGATGAGCTGATGCCCCAGGGGAGTGAAGAGCTGTGGAAGCTAAATTGATCAACTCCTGGCGGCGGTGGCGGGAGTGCAGGCTTCTCGCCAAACTCCATGTCGGCATATGCGGGGGCGGAAACGCCTTCGCGGAGTGCTGTCGACCACGAGACATCGCTTTTATGTTCGCATCGGATGAAGGCCACAGCTCGCACAGCGCATGCCGGACGCGGACGATAGGTGACTCCGCCGCTTCACCGTCCGTGCCCGAAGGCCAATCAACAACCCCATAACCGCGGTCCCTCAGCTGCGTTGTGAGAAACTCGCCCATGTCAACCAACTCCTCCACACCCTCCGCGAACTCAAACCGATGCGCCGTACAATTCGGCCTCCCCGCCAGCGGCGGCAGGACCAGGACCGTAAGCTCCTCCAACTTCGAGCGGCGTCTCACCAGCGACCCGACAAAACTGTGAGAGAACGGCATCAGCCGTGTGTGCCAGGCGTTGTCAGTCCGCCACGCCCTATCATAATGATCCACATCAGACTGGTAGAACCCTATATCATCTAGAAGAACCGCAAGCCGGCCTGGAGCACAATCCCAGTTAAACCCCGCTTCGGGTTGTGTATACATCGTGAAGTCAATCCGCTGATGCGGGAAAAGTAAATGTAGCATCAGCTGGTCATAGTCGGGGTTGGTGTAGATTTGGGCGTGGAACGAGAGGTTGTAATGCTTCAAGGCAACGCGGCGGGATTCGGAGCAGGTGTGGAGGATTGCTGGGATGGCGAGGGAGGGGTGGACTCGTGGGAAGAGGTGCCCTTGGCCGGGGAGGAGGGGGATGATGCGCGAGGTGCGGCAGGCTTGTTCCCAGATTAGGAGGCGGATTTCGATGGGGAAGGAGGGTAGAAGAGGGAAGAGGGATAGTTGGTTGAGTGGGGTGTCATCAGGGGTTTCCATGGTTGCGGGTTGCGGGTTGCGTTGTGGGCGAGGGGAGGAGGAGAGTGCAATAAAGACTTAGAGAGGAGGGTGGAGAGTGTGACAAAAGTGCAACAGAAACCGTAATTAAGATAGGATAAAACGTGGGAGGGCGGTATTCTACTCATTATATGTTTGAGTTGCGTGCGGGGTATTCTTTCAGGACTTGACTCATCTCTAGCTGCCTGGTATGTGAGGTGCCGAATCTAGAAGTGAGTTGCAGCTGTGGCTGCTTTTCTGGCCATTGAGATTGAGTTCTGCGGGACAGACTTCTGCTGAAACCCCCGAATCGGTGCTTGGAGTACGTGGGTGGCCTCCGACAACCGGCCTTCAGTGGCCACGGCGACTTGATTGGCAGTATCCACTGCAGCCGAATCAATGGCGACATTGTCCACAGTTTCTGTGACCGTTTTGGTGGACAAGGTAGACTAGTCCTGCCTTGACATTTTACCCTCGTCTGCAAAGAAGTTCTAGACCAATACCTACCTGATCCTCAGGTTAGCCCTTCAGTTTAGCCTTCTGCTGAAATCTTAGGTAGTCAAAATGGATAATGAAGAAATCGAACTCGCCGTCCTCCGCTAGGTACCCCTGTGTGTACTGTACCAATACATACCTGCAGACTTGTAGCGAGCGAACATTTTACTGCGAAGTAGGTAATCAATATCACAACCCATCCAGCCCCGGCATCGGAATTTTAGGTGCAGTAGAGCTTAATACTACCAAACATTCCAGGTCACGTTGTCAGGGGCAGTGTCGGGATTATCTAACTTTAAATTAAAGCTACCTCCCTTGCCTGGAGTAGTGATGAGGTATCTTTACCTTAAGTCCGGGGGCCCACTTTTTAACCACCCCTGTTTTCAACCAATGTGTAATAAACAGGGGTATGAAAAACTACTCTATTCAACTACTTATATCTCCACAACAATATAACTTAATGCCTCTAAACTTTCTAATTCAGAATCTTCAGTTTCTAACGAATTTAAAGATTCTGACGAAATTCGGCCCACCTCTTTCTAAGCCTTATAAATCTTCTCAATATCTATAAATACAGAATTCAGATCCGGAACCACCTTCTTCCTTTTATTAAGCATTAACCTCTTAACAGTAACTTCCAGCTGTTTAATTTTTCATCTTTATATAGCTAATTAGAAGTCCTTTTCATTAAAGGCCTTTTCAATCTTCCGAAACAAAAACCTCTCCGTTAAAGTAGGTTAGCCTAAAGGCCTTAAAAGGGCCTTCAGCTCTTTAGCTTTCTTAGGGGTTAAAATCCGGGGGCACGTGTAGCTATAATCTTCCAATTTAGCCCTATAGGGAGTTAAGGGCTTTATAATAGCATTAAAGTTATTTTATAGCTTAAAGGCCTTATTATTTTTTACTAAATACCGGCTTATTAATAACTTACTTATATTAACTAACTATAACCTTCTAACCTTTTAACCACTTTAAATATTCCGATTTAAAAGCTTAACCCTTTATACTTAAGAATAACACTTTAAAAAGATTCTTTTACCAGCTACAGATAATTCCTCTAATCTTTCGCATTATTAAGCGTTAACTAAGTTTTAATACGTATTCTTTAATAAACTAAATATACTTAAATCTAATAATTACAGCACGTAAAAATAATACACTAATAAATAAAGGAGTTAGATCTTATTACTAAAACATTACTATATAAACTTATACGTTATATAGTTATAATAACTGTTAAGAATAAGAAAGTAATATTAATTAAAATCTAAAAAGGTTATTAAGGAGATAAATTTTTTAATTAATTATTTAAAGTTAATTTCATTAATAATCTACCCCTTTTACATAATTAAAAAATACTAACCTTTATAAAGACCTTTAACCTTTAAAAACCACTATTATTATATAAAAGCCCCTTTATAAATAACGATTAGATTAAGTAATGCCCTTAAGGTAGAGATACACTTAATAAAACAGATTTAAGTATACAAATTTAGCTATTTTAATATAATTAAACGCCTTTTAACACTTTTAATAATATAACCATTAGTTCCTAAGCCCTTTATTAAGCTAACTTTATCTATATTCCACTTATATTTAAGTAAAATCCTTTAAATAGCTGGAACTTAAAGGTAGTTAAACTATTTATAAATAACCTCCCTTATAACTACTTTCACACACATAATATCTATCCTTTATAACCTTTAAGTTTTAATAATTAAATACCTGTTAATAAAATATTAAACTTAACGTTTTCTAATATAGTAAAAGTCTCCTCACTTAACAGAAATTCTAATAACTAGCTTTCGAATCGTTACGTGTAAAGGGGAGTTACTAAAGTCGTTTTGAAAAAGAATCCACTTGGCTAAAAGGTCCTCCTAAGGTATAGAAAACCTCTAGTAGTCTTAGTGTGCCACTGCGTGTGGAAGGTGGCTACCTAATCGGCCTTGGAGGGTAATGTACGGAATAGCATACCGTCGTGCAGCCTTTCGAATTGGTAGACCTGCTTTAACGGCTGCGCAGGCCGTGCGCATGTTAAATTCAGTCCACTACATCTCCAATGGCTGCTTTTACTACGTGGAAAGAATAGAAAAGGTTACATTCGAAATGGGAGAGAAATTAAGGTTCGTCAGAGGGGGTCGAAATAGCGGTGAGATTGGACACGGTGGTCGAAAACAGGGGTGGTCAAAAAGTGGGCCCCCGGACTTATAAGTACCTACGTATAGGTCTCTCAACCTCCAACCACCACTGAAAGCTTCATAACCACTATTGTAACTAACACCGTAAACATAAATTGAGTTCACGATGGCTGAACTTCCTGTAATCCCCATCGCTATTACCGAGGAGGGGTAGTTCCGAGCGGAAACAACATGCGTTTGACCGCAGGGAGCCAACTGGTGGAATGGTTCTGTATTGTCGAAAATAAGAAGCTTGCAGGTGGAAGGAGTGGTGCCTGCAAGCGAGAACTATTTGAGGTAGCTACGGAACAAAGCCACGAGTAGCCCCTGCGCTGTGGTCCTTGCGCCGACACCTGATGCCAGGTGCCTCAGGATGCCACCAGCCGTGACAATGCGACGTTGTTCCTTTGAGCGGGCCACCTGAGTACGTGATCCACAACGCGTTCTGTCGATATGTTCATCTATCGTAGCGTGAGATCCGGAAATAGCGTGATCCGTGCGAGGATTGCGAATGGACGGAGCCTTGTCCGCAATTCGGGTCGTCACCAGACTATTCAGGTCTTGCCATGCCGCACTATTGAGCCCCCCAAAGTCCGAGTGATGGACCGAGACGTACTTCACCAACCGGGGTTACGGCATATACCAGTGACTGGAAAGCGGCTTTGCCGACTTCGTCAATGGCGAAGAGCTCAAATAGATACTCCCTTCGCGTATGTATGGGACAAACGCATCCTATTTAACCTGACCTCTTAATATTTTCCGGACAAACTGTTGTTCCCCGACGTATTCACTTCGGTCTGGCTTCTTAATATTTACCGGACGAGGTGTTATTCCCCAAGTGGAGAGGAACTCCGAAATATCCTCTTCCAGCCTGGCCTCTTAATGTTTGCTTGATGAGCGTTTGTTACCTGTCTAGAGAGGGGCTCCGGCATATTCCCCTTGGCTTGATTCTTCAATCTTTACCAGTTTTTTCAACTGATGTGGCCCTCTAGGTAATCTTTGCTCGCCTCAATGCTACGAGGCTGACTCCCGGTATTTTAGATCCGGCGAAACGCTCTCATTCCGCTGCCAAGGAGGAGTGTCTGTGCCATTTAGTTGATTCTTACACAAATATATAGGTCAAATAGGGGAATAATCTTGATAAAATCTGATGTATGGTGTATGGAGTGATATTACATTCGAGAGCTACAAGTTGAGACATTTCAAAGCAGTATCAGGGAGTATGACTTTTGCAGCGCGGGATGAAGAACGTAGAAATCGATGAACCCAGGTTTGACTTGAAAAGAAGAGAAAGTCTCTTTGCACCACGGCGTCCGTCTCACTTACACTATGACCTCACACACTACACAACTCTTCCCAGTGGGGTCTAAGATGCTAGTCAACAGGCCATGCCCGCGTCATGAGAGACCTTAGGTAAATTCCGCTAAAGGAGAGGATGGCTAACTTATCTTCCTTATAAGTATATGGTAACAGGGCCGTTACGGCTTCACCATAAAAGCTCCGTCGGTGGAACATATTATCCGTAGGCTCCATCCACCTCGTCGCCACAAATGGGCCATTCTGGCCTAGTTGAGGCCTTGACTCTCACTGTCAGGGGTCCGGTTCGGAACCTCTCCGAGGTTCAACCCCTAACCCTGGAACATCCATTCTCTGCCACGGTTACCTACTCTCTTTGCTTCTTTCACCACAATTACTCTGCGTTGGCAGATCGATTGTTGATCAAAGGTCACAGTGCATTGCCAAAAGCCCGAATGCTGACACTTGCCTTACAAAAACAGGACTGGTTATTTCTCCCTATGCTGTTCAAGCCCTCTATTGTACAGCTTCTCACAGTATGGTTCTGAAAAGGGGCGAAACAAGTCGCATTCCCAGTGCCGGGTATGGCCGAAAGCATCCTCGATGGGATGAAACCCGCACGAAGGCGCTCTGGTCGTCACTGGCAGTCGTCAACAATCGACATAAAGCTTGCAGTTGTCGACAGTCGTCAGGGGCTGCATATAAATCCGACAGTCGTCAGCGGTCGTCAACAGTCGATAGGGCTCAACCACGATCCACGATGCTTCAAATTCTAATCTCTCGCCGTCGATAATATTTTCCACACCTTCTCATTGCAGGAAATAAAATCGGTTCCCTTCACCCTCAACCTTCATCCTCGCAACCTTTCCCCTTCCTAACCTTCAGCTTTTCCCGTCCCTCACTATCATCGCCGGCGAAAAAAAACAATTCCGCGATGGCTGACCTTCGAGTCACACCCCCCTCGCTCGCCACCATGAGCATTAAAGAGCTCGAGCACAAGCTCGCCGAGGCGACCATCGAGGAGAAGACGACGCCCGCGCTCGCCACCAGCCCCGCCCGAGCCAGCGCGGCGCATCTCCGTCGTTTCGCGATCCTTTCTCGGATCACTTCGGAGGAGTCTCTCTTCCCCGACCATGGCATCGACGCCCAGAAGACGATGGTGCGGTGCTCACTGGCGCTAAGGTTTACGTGCTCAAGAGCCTGCTTTCGCTTGAGAATCCGCTCAAGTTCATCACTACGGCCTTTTTTGAGTACCTCGTGGACATGGCGCTCTGGAAGCTTGTCAGTACGTTCTCCCAAGATCCTAGTGTCCCACCCCCTGAAACAAATCTCGATGCTAACTTTTCGGTGTGTAGGGAAGGACGACTAGAAGCCGGAATTCCGGTTCAAGTCCACCAAGAGCAAGGAAGGCTGCGGCGACCCCTCGTGCATCATCCATCCCGACTGGCGCTTCAACGGCTCAGCCCATTCGGCCACGTACACAGCGTCGTACAAAACGGCGTACGCGATGTTGAGCCATGGAGAGGCCATCACCGAGGCCAAAAATGTGTCTTCGATCCCCGCCACCGCCTCTAGTGCTTCGACTTCGGCCGTGACTGTCCCCATGCCTGGCGGTACTGTTTCAACCAGTAATGCCTCCCCCGATTCTCCGACCGCCTCCGCCGACACCCCGAATGCATCTACAGACAGAATCGCCGTCGTCATGAGTGCCGACGGCCGCAACCTGCGCACCGGCTACGACCAAGAGGAGGCTATTCCGGTCCCCGTCCCCGCCCCCGCACCCATCACTCCGACTCCGGCCCCGGTTGTCACGGCCTCTACCCCCGGAAACTCTGCGGTCGCCTCTGCCTCTGCTATTGATTCTGCCGGCCAGCAAGCCGCGAACTTGGCCCAGTGCTTTGGCGACGACTGGCACCAGGGCGAGCTGGGCAACTGGTCGGACCATCCCACCGACTGCAGTTTTTTTGCGGTGGACGAGAAGGGGAGAGGACGTTGGGTTCTCAATATCCAGAACCGCCTCCCTGTCTTTAAGGAGGAAAGGAGGACGCCAAGGAGGAGGGCGCTGAGGGGGTAGCGAATGCTAAGTAGGAGGGCCGTGGGGGATGTCTTGTGGCATGGACGGGTGGCGAGGTTTGGCGAGGTTTCTGACTGGGCATGGCATGGCTGCTGCTGATTTGGGCGGCTGATGAGTACCTTGCTGCTTGTCATCATGGCTTAAGCTGCTCGGGATATTGCCAGTCAGGGAGCGCTTTGAAGTGTGTTTTGCACGTGGTTCACACGTGAAGAGAAAATAGCCGGTCACGATCCATCGGGGATTGGGAATTAATCAAGTTCCGTGACGGCATTCATGATGATCCTTTGTTCTGCGTGCTGCGTGCTGTGATGTGTGACGTGTTTGATGTCCTGTGTCTTCGTGTTCTCAACAAGAAAACCTCGGGGCATCTGCCATAAGCGCCCAATTAGAGAAGCTGCAACTTGTTGATGTCCCGGAAGCCCCATGAAGCCCTATATTGATCGCATTCTTGGGGGCCGCGGTCGCTCGTAAACAGGCGTTTGAGAGTAATTGTGGGTTGGGTAATTGTGGAACGTTTTGGCTGAGGAACGAGGGGCTTAGGAGCAGCGGAAGTGCAGTTGTAAAGTGACTTGATTTTGGTAGAAAAGGGGAGTGCGAAGCACTCCCCATTTATATACAAATGGAAGCTCCCTGTGTGTGGGGAGAGCACATGATCCAAGGCCCCTGCGCTCCAGGCAAG
>Ga0247758_1000743_pt1 | contig 28113 bp, 22 predicted proteins | sample UWRJL156409C4_FD_180950 | JGI IMG/M metagenome (GOLD analysis project Ga0247758, IMG submission 180950) | Plant litter microbial communities from Arlington Agricultural Research Station in Wisconsin, United States - UWRJ-L156-409C-4 | ecosystem: Environmental > Terrestrial > Plant litter >... | reverse complement strand
GACCCTGAGCCAGAGCCAGAGCCAGAGCTGGAACCGGCCCCAGTGCCCGAGCCAGTGCCCGAGCCGGAACCGGAACCAGAGCCTGAGCCAGAGCTAGAGCTGGATCCCGAGCCCGATCCAGACGTTGTTGACCCTGGATCTGGACTCAGCACAGAACCAGAACCAGAACCAGGAGAAGAGCTCGAGCCACTGGATGGCGCGTCGGAGCCAGAGCCTGCAGCCGCGGCACCATTGGGGTCTGTTCCGGCTACTTCTGGGGATGCGGGATCTTGGGAAGAGGGATCCGGAGATGCGTTTGCGGGGTCGACGCCGTTGGGCGTGTTGTTGGAAGACGGGGTGTTGTTCGTGGGTGTATTGTTGGCAGCGGGGTCGTTGTTGGACTGTGGTGTATTATTGGTCGGCGTGTCGTTGGACGGCGGGGTATTGTTTGACGTCGGTGTATCATTTGACGATGGTGAATTGTTAGAGGGGGGATCATTTGACGGCGTGTCTGGGGCGGGGTCGGGCACAGGGGTGCCAGCTGCCGGTGCTGTCGGACTTGCTGGGGTTGATGGCGCCGATGGTCCGGCTGGGGCATCTACGGACTTGGGTGTTGGTGTGGTTGGCGCTGTTGAGGAAACCACTGTTGGTGGAACCGATGGGGTGAGAATTCTTGTCGAGTTGGCATACGGAAAGCTTGAGGGCGTCGCGACGGCTGACACAGACGAAACCGTTATGAGCGTCGAAGATGAAGAGGGTAGAAGAGATGAAGACGAGGAGATGCCAGCTGCGGAAGAAGTCTGAAACGCAGCACGGTCAGCTGTATTGGAATAATTGTGTCGACAAATGGAACAGGCTTACCGATGATGTCTCGTCGAGCCCATTAATAGAAAACAAAGGTGACTCGGCTGTTTCACCTTCCCCACTCGACAAAAGCAAGGCATACGATCGAAACCTAGGAATCGGTATGTCTGGCGTCCATGTATAAGAATACGTGGCACCCTCGCGCTCTCCTACGTGCCTGTCATCAGTACCTATGGAAACGATCATGAAGATTATTACCATGGGAACTCACCTATATCTTGTACAAAGGCTGGTTCTAATACACTGCCATTGGCCGAAACATTGGTCCCGAAAAGGCTGATTGAGACACTACTAGGTGATCCCGACCATGATATAATAAATGGCTCCCCAATGGAGACGTTGTATTCCCTGTTTAAAAGGGCAAATGGCTCGGGATCGGGAGCGGCAGTCGGAGGCCCATTTACCTTGAACAACGGGGAAAGGATCTCGCTTTGCCCATCATATAACCTAATATGAAACCAGTAGGGAGAGTCGACAAAGTTGATGGGCGTCCACGAGAATGAGGTGACGTTCTGAACACCACCGCTTCTGTCTAGTAAGCAGAATCAGGATAAGTCAGCTTACTTGTTTTATTCAGATAAGACAAAAAAAAAAGAGACCAACACTCACCCAATAAGGTGGAATAGCCGGATACCAACTGGTCGCTCCCGAGAATCTCCGGCGATGTGCTGTTGCCGTTGCGCTGGACTGCCTGTATACAAATGGACACCTCTGGACCTCCCTGGCCTGTCCAGAGAATGTCAAACGGGACGTAATCGGTGACATTCCAGTTCTCGTTGAGGAACCTAAACCGATCCCCACCCCAGATAGAGAACTCCGGTGAAGTAATCGTGTCCACTGTGTCGGAGAGCTGAAGCATGAAGCGTTCGAAGGGAACGGGCACGCCTTCGAGGGATGGTTCCCATATGTATGATTCCCAAATGCTTGAACGTTCCGGTTCGGTCCAGTTGACTAGAAAGAGGTCGGTGAGTGAGAATGCTTATGGAAAGGAAGAAACAAAGTGTGCGACTTACCAATGATATCTTGCACGAAGTGAGCACTGTCCAGAGGAATATCTTGGTCAGATGGTCCACGGCCGAACAGCGAGATGGTCACGGGCCCGTAGTTCCCCGACCAATAAAGCGGGAAAGAGACATCCTTCCTGACCCCCGTGTCCCAGTTTGTGTACGTTGGAGCAAAATGGAACCCCTGAACTTGAAAGGCTGGTGACTCGTAATGCGACACCTCGTCCCAGACTATGAGGAAGTAGAAGGGAAAAGGATAGCGGGCGGGTGTCCAAGTGTAGCTGTATTGCTCCGGTTCGACTGCAAGACGAGTTGTTAGAAGGCTGGGTGATCTCAGACGTCCTGGAGCCTTACCTTGGAAGGTTTCAAGTAGTGTATTGTTTGAAAAGTCAGAGACCGCCCCGTATAGAGTGATGTTGACATCACCGGTTTGGCCAACCCAGGAGATGTCAAACGGCTCCCCGAAGGTGACGTTCCAAACCTCATTAGTCAGGAAAAGACCGCTCGGTGAAGGGGCAGACGGTGAATTCGTGCCAGTAGACGGTGAACTTGTAGTCGGTGGGCCGGTTAAAGTGGCGTAGACGGTTACGGTTGCTGCTGAGGCTATTTCGGCTTCTGGAGGGGCTGCCAAACAAAGCTGCAAAAGGAGTGGAACAGCCAGAAAAAGGCTCCACGAAAATCCGAGCTTCATGATCGTTGATGGTCCGGGCGGGTTGGTAAACGAGTGAGATTCCCGAGCATTGAGGCGACAAAAGAGTCACTGGTCGGCATTTTGCACCCCTTGGGCGGATTTGAGTTGACTTCTCCTTTATCACGAACAAGCTCCCCCGATGCTCATGCGGCTCAGCCCGTGGACCTGACGCGCGTTGGCCAGACTTTCTGAAAAATAAAAGCCCAACGACGCCGTGAAGATAGCCAGCGTCAATAATTCTACGCCAAACGCCTGAAAAACAATGTGACTGCCGTCAGCGTCAATAACTCTGTGCCACTCTGCAGTGCGCTTGGTGTTAAGGCTGAAAAACAGCGGTGCCATTGGCAGGTAGGTGTCCGAACCACAGTTGCGGCTGAGGTGCTCGGATTGGCAGGTAGGTGTCCGAACCACAGTTGCGGCTGAGGTGCTCGGACGCTAGTGCGTGGCGGCATTTCCCCTGACTCCCGCGCCACCAATCTCACATCTCACCTGCTGGCAGCTGCTCGAGATGGCGTGTCTCTGTTAGTGTTTCGAAAGACAGAAATGAAAATTTCAATTTTCAGGCTTCAGAACCCTTTCATTTCAGGGGGGCCGGAAAACCCTGAAAAGGTGAATTTCAGGGATGGTGGGGGGGCCCCATAATTTGCCTGACTGGGCACTGGACTGGGCATGGGTTTGGTGTCTGAGAATCTGGATTTCGGCTGCTAAAAACTGCCAATCTAGGACAAGGTTTCCCCATCTTTGTCGTCCTCCACCTCTGGAAAATCGAGCAAATCGACCACTTCCTCTAGCCAGGGGCCTTCAAACAGTGCCTGATGCTCATCCTCCATTACCACCAATTCGGCTTCTTCAACTAACTACTACATATCCTTTCTTTTACATTAATTTTCATGGTCTGGATCCTTCAAACTAGCCAAGGTTTGGTATTTAGAAATAAAAAGGCCGCGAAATTAGTGGTTTACAGTGTAAGGCGATTCCAAACCTTATTGTGAATAAACTTTATTACGGAGAAGGAGCGTTCAGAAGGCATATTATTAGCTAGAGTAAAGTATATTCTTTTTATAAAGTGTATAAAAATAAGGTCTGTGGTACTATACAGGAGCCAGAAATCGTAAGGTTTAGCATTATCGTCACCTGTAAAAGCCACTTTAAAATAAAGGCCATCCCTATTATAAAACTGGTAGAACTAGAGTAGCATTATTAAATAGAACTCTATAATATAATATCTGTAAAGGAAGGCCTCTATACGTATAAGGTCTGCAAATATAAGGTTTTAAGTACAGGTTAATAAATCTAAAACTCAAGTAATAATATAAAGGTCTAACGTTTATTTCTATTACCTTACAAAAAGTACTGTAAATAAAGAGGGCTAAAAAATATCATTAAACTCTCTAGATATTTACAGGTATTACTACCTGGCTTAAATCTTTTACTAGTTTTTAATAATGTAGTTAACGTAAAATTGCTAGGAGCGAAAGTGAGGAATGGAGCGCCCCGTAGCGTAGCGAAGGGCCGTCGCGTAATGACGAACGAAGCGACGCTAGCAATTTTGGCGTGGGGTATTAAGCTTATTTTAAAACGTATAGCGAACAAAGCGACAGAAGCCTGTCTAGAGGCTAATATATCTGTTTAAAAACGTGACATAAATATTAAAAAGAATAATAATTAAGGTTAAGAAAAGTGATCTTTATAAATGAATCTTTGTTTTTATTAATCTTATTTTATAAAGTTTAAAAGAAATAAAAAAAAATAATAATTAAAATAAATCTTACTTTTTAAAGACTTTATTTCATAAGGCTTATAAGCTCTATTTTACAAGGTTTACAGGCTTTATTCTACAGGGTTTACAGTTTTTATTCTACAATTTACAATTTACAGTTTTTTTTTCACTTTCACAAATGCAATTCGAACTGGGAACCTCTATAATTTATATTACGCTATTTACCACTATACTGTTTCTATTTCTATCTGTGAAAAACTCGAGGTTTTTTTAACTTAACAGAGTGAATTAGAGTAATAATTTAATAATTATTAATCATAAGCTTACATAATCAAATGATACGTTTTAATATGCATCACATGATGTAGAATCCGATTTTTACATTGTTTTTAGAGTTAGGTTTAAGTAACGGGAGATATTCAGGTTTAAAGTGAAAAAATCATGACTTTCACAGTTATTATTTTAGTTTATAATATAGAATAAGGTAGTATTATACGTAGATTTTAACTGTAATTCTCAATCTAAAGTCTGATTTAGAATAGCTATTAAAACTAGAGAGATATATAAGTTTATGTAAATGTTATTATTATTATTTATGTTTAAACAGTGATATCTTTGTTAGTATAAGCCGTATAGTAAAAGAAGTTCCAGTTCTGTATTCTACGTAATAAACTGTATAGGAAACGTAATTATTATTCCTTATGATGCTACATATTAACAAGTTATTATTATAATAACTATTATTATTTAACTTTAAATACTAATATCTTTCTCATTTTAAGCGGTATGGTAAAACAGATTCCAGTTCTGGATTCTATATAATAAGTCATATAATAAACGTAAGTAATATCACTTATTACATTACTTATTAACAGGTTAGTATTTAATTAATTATTATTATATTACAACCTGCACCCGACACAGGCCTCGAGAGGACTGGCGTGGGTTAAGACAGAACGTATGGCAGGACGCTAACAGGTAAGGGGCGTTCCGAAGACGGCTTATTAAGCTAGCACTCCTAGACGGGGGTTCAATGTCACTGTAGGTCGCTGTCACTATAATGCACAGAGGTGAGTCTGAACAGTAGGACATAAATAAATAATTGAATACTAGCGTGAGGAACCAGAGTCCCTTACGGTGGTTGTGGGCATAACTATGGCTATTTATACTAACTAACTGGGAGGTACTTTATACCTTGCTTATAGTGTCGCGAGTGCTTGTTATGCGAGCACTCTGTACCGTGTGAGCGTTCTGTTTGTAAGGTTTCTCCTGCTCACGATACGAGCATTTAGCATACTGTGAGCAGCACCTTACTAGTTATAGGGGCTTTAAGTCTTTACACCCCTGGCTTAGTGCGCCTGGGTGGTGTATACTATCCTTTTATACTGTTCCTTCTACAGGGGATTTATCAGGCTGCCCCGGCCTAAGTGATGGCCTGTAAGGTTATTACACGATTCCCCCTCTTTAACGTTCTTTTCCTATAAAGAACTTAAAAGGTAAGCTTCTCCTTTTACTATTTTACTATGTAATAAGTGTCTAGCTCTTAGGTCTTAAAATGGGAACAGGGTAAAAGTATTAACTACTGTCTAAACCTTACAGCTTATATATACACGTTTAATGGTGAAATGTCCCCTTATTCTTTTTATAAGTCTGTTAACCCTCTACTCGTTTATTAGGTTTTAAACCAGTCTGACAGTTATAATTACTATTTAAAGAGGTACCGGCTTTCCTAATGTAACGCTTTTAATGTTAGTAAGGTGAAGTTAAAGGCTCTTTTTATTAAAAAGTAAAGTCTTAACTTATAAGTCAAGTCTGTTACTTAACAGCTTTATAAGGCTACTACTAAGCTTTAAAAGGTGTCAGCGCGTTTAATGCGCCTTTATAAGCAGCGGTCCCGCCTTAAGGACCGGGCTGTAAAAATGTTTAATTATAAAGCGGAGTTATTAAAGTTTTAGGAAAGTAAGGAGGTTAAATTAAACACCCCTCCTAATAACGTAAAGTCTTTTAATTAGGGAAACTTTCTAACAGGGTCTTTACAGTAAGCAGTCGCTTTATAACTTAGTTTATAACTGTCTTTTTTAGTAAGAGGTTATAGGCTTAACTTCCTATAAGAGTTTTAGTAACTTTTTCTTTTACTGACTTCTTTCCTTATTAATACTTATTTTTATATAAAGCTTATTAGGGGCTTTAAAGGCCTGGCCTCTTTATTAGGTCTGAGGTCCTTATAACCCTAGTTAAGGTTTTAATAAATGTCCTTCTATACCTATTAAGGAGTTTCCTGCCACTTTTTAGGCTTTAAATCTTATAATAATCTTACTCTTTAATATAGTAATTTAAATGTCAGATCTTATCTTATTTCTAATTCTTATTATTAGCTTTAATTAGTCTGGATTCTTTTAGTGGAACTTTATAATTAGGTTTAAGTATTTAAAGTTTTTAACTAGTTCCTATAAATTGCTTTTAAGGCCGTAACCTAGCTATTTAATAAGATATTTAAACGTATTCTTTCCCTTTTATAAATCCATAACTTCCTTAATATTGTACTTATCCTTATTAGTGTCGATCTTAACCTTCTTTTCTAAGGGAACTCCCTTTAGGGTGGGTTTTAGAAGTAAGATGTAAAAAACCTTAATCCACACCTTTATGCTAATGGGTAAGTTTAATTTATAATTAGAGGTGGTGACTTTTTTTTTAATTCGGAACGGTCTGTACCTTTTAAAGTTAAACTTCTTATTAAGTTATTTTAAATGTAGGTTTTGTGAAAAAAGGTAGATATAATCCCCCTCTTAAAGAGTTAGTCCTTTAACTCGTTCGCTATTATAGTAAAGTCCTTTCTTAAGCATTAGTTACTTAGTTTAATATTTATTAGTAAACTTTTTTATTTGTTTACGTATAAACTTAAGTTCTGCTTATAGGTAGTTATACAGTTCTTACATTTAATCTGCGTAGATTGCGGCTTGGGGGGTACTGGTAGGTGGGCCTTAATGGAGTTTAAGCTCCTTACTGTAATTAGTGAAGAATGGTAATATACTTATCGACTTAACTGGTATTATGTTATAGGTTATCTATACTGTTAGTAACAGCTTAAGCTAATTATCTTATTTAAAGTTAATGTAGGCTTAAAGATACATTGTAAGTATTTAGTTAACTCGCTCCGTTTAGCTGTCCGTCTGTAGGTAGAATGCTGTTAAAAGCTTACTTTTCATACCTATTCTTTACATTAATCCTTATTAGAATTTCGACACGATTAGCTTATCTTGATCTGTAACGATGTTATCTGGTTAAAGGTATTATAAAATTACCTCTTTTTTAAAGATATAAGTGAGTTGCTCCACTGTTATATCCTTTAAGGTTAGTAAAAAGTAGGCCTATTTTGTTAATCTGTTAATTATTATAAGGATCTGGTTATAAGTAACCCCTATAGCAGGATCCCTAAACTTTAGAATCCTAGTGACGAAGTTAAGTAAGATCGAACTTTATAATGCCTGTAGTACAGGGAGTGGTTTAAGCAGTCTATATAGCTTATAATGTCAGTTCTGCTTTTAATAGTAAATGTTATAATTATTAACTACTTCTTTAACTAACTTCTTTATTCCTGGGAAGGTGTATGCTTACTAAGCTTGTGTTAAAGTCTTAACTTAACCTATATATCCTTTAAGTTAAGACTTATAAACCTATTAGATATACTCTTTTCTCTTAACCAGGTTGTAAATATACAGTTTCTCTTAGTATTAAAGCCTTACTCCTAGTTTAGGCACGTTATTTACACCTTTTAATAACTGTTTTAGCTAATAACCGGTTTTATTATAGTTTAGGTGCTTTAAATACTCCTTTCCACAGTCTTACACGTGCCCTAAGAAGTCTCTTAAGGGGCACTTATACTTATAGGTGCCTTCCACTAACCTTCTTACTTAAAAGTCCTATTATTATTAATAGATATTATACTTTATTTATAAGTTTATATAAACGTTAATAGTTTATTCTAGTATTTAGTTATCTGACACTTATAGCGTATACTTTAGTGTGCCGTTCCTGGTTTTATTAAATATAGTAATAGGGATTAGGACTAGATTAGTATCCTTATAGTCCTGTCTCTAATTAAGAGTATTAGTTTACCTATTATCTTTTCTTTTAACATGGTGAATCTGGAAGTGGAACAGGGCTATTAACTTTACCTATTATGCTTATTATAGGCTGAGTTCCTTTATTAGGAAGTATTAGAGGTTATTATAATCTGAAAAAACCTAGACTGGTTTTTCCGTACCGTTTAAATACAGTGCTTATTTAGTAAAGCACTAGATAATCGTTATCAGTTCCTTATTATAAATTAGATATTATAAGGTTAAGCTGTAGATTCTTTTTAATAAAAAGGTAACTGGGTGGCGTTTCCCATCGTCCTGGACTTGGCTAAGTTCTCCACTAATTATAAATTTTAAGGAGTCTGTCTTAACTTAAAAAGGTTTTAAGAAATTAGGGAGGGCTAGGACTGGCGTTATAATAAAGGTGTGTTTAAGGTCTTTAAACACCTTTTATTATCTATTAGTCCACTTAAATAGCTTTCCCTTACCTGTGAGTTTGTGGAGTAATTTTACGATTTTTATAAAATACTTAATGAAACAGTAATAGAAGTTTGTAAAGTTAATAAAGGCTTACAGCTTTTTCTAGTTCTTTAAAGTAGGCTAATCCTTAACTGCCTTTATCTTCTCTAGTTATATTTTAAACCTTTTAGGGGTTACTTTAAACCTTAAATAGTTTAGTTCTTAAATGTAAAAGTGGCTCTTCTTTAGGTTTACTATTAGTTTTGCTTTTTTAAAAGCTGTTAAAACCTGTTATATATACTTTTAATGTTCTTTTAAAGTTTTAGAATAAATTAAAACGTCGTCTAAATATATAAAGATAAACTTATTAAGGAAGGGGTGGAGAATATTATTAATAAGGCTTTGGAAAGTTATAGGGGTATTTGTTAATCCCATTGGTATGATACAGTATTAGTAATGCCCGTTATAAGTTTAAAACGCCGTTTTATACTTATCCTCTTCCTTTACTTTAATATAGTTAAATCCTATAGGGAAGTTAAGGCTAGAGAATTAGTTTACCTTAGTAATCCATTCTTATATCTTTATAATAAGTAGTAATAGGTAGCGATTCTTAATTATATCCTTATTTAACGTTTAGTAATTTATAACTATATGTAACTTACTGTCTTCCTTTCTTAAAATAAACAGCATTAGGTACCCTATTAGGGACTGGGACTTTATAATAAACCTATTCTTTAGGTTCTCGTTAATATACTCCTGTAAGGCCTTAACCTGCTAGGGGTTTAAGTGGTATGGTTAGAAGCTGTGGAGCTTTACTTCTAGTTTTAGCTTAATTTTGTGGTCTTATAGTCTGTGGTCTGGTAATTATAATATCTTTTTTTAAAACAGGGTGAACTTCTTATATTTAGCGGGTACTTTAAATAAGTTAACTTTTTCACTTATCTGTAGATTAGCTTCTAGCTTCTTTCTACCTTTTAAATTGTTATTTAAGTAATATAGTAGACTTCCTGGTCTTTTAACTATTTTAGTAAACTTAACTTAAACTATACTTAATTCTAAGGGTTTAACGTGCTTTTAAGTGCTTTATGCATCTTTAAAGCGATTTAATGCCTTTTTAACTTTCTTTAAACAGTAATTATAGCTGGGGGACTTACCGAAAGTAAGGTGGCTACTCCTCCAGTTAATTACAGGGTTGTACTTTTCTAGTTAAGGTAGACTTAAGATTATATCATACCTAGCAACTGGTGTAACGTTAAAGTCTACTTATTATTTATCCCTATTTACTTTAATTAGGAGTGGTGAGTGGTGGGTGACTTTACTGTTATTATACTGGTATAGGCCTCCTTTACTATTTCGTATGGGGATGGCCTTTTTATACTCTTAGTTAGGGAGTTTCCTTTAGTTAATTAATAAGGGGTGTATTAGGTTAGAAGTACTCCTATTATTAATTACTACTTTTACCTTAAATAGCCTTCCTCTTCTATCTGTTAAGTTAACACTAATGGAATAATATTTATACTCTTTTAACATTTAAGTTATAGTAATTATCTATCCTTAAGGTCTTATTTAGCTTAACCTCTAAATGCCTCTCCTTCTTCTTAAGGTTTTTACTAACTAGTAAACTATTAATTTCTGGCCCTTTTAAAGGGCCTGTAGCCTTTTCTTAATTCCTTTTAGAAAAACAGGCAGCTTTAGTAAACCTAGTGGTTAACTTTTCTTAAGTTTTTACACCTTAGCGTCCAGTTGACTTTAAATAGTATAATATTCCTGAAGTCCTTAATAAGTTAATAGTACGCTCTATAGGCTTAAATTACAGTAATGTCCTTTTACTCTTAAATCCGTTAGTAATCTTCCCGCTTCTGTTACTCTCTGGCTTTTCTATTAAGGTGTAATAAGCACATTATAACTGGGCAGTTATTAAATACCCCTCTTTACTAGTATATGGTAAGGGCCTGGTTAATTACAGTAACCTTCCGTTTATTACCAGATTCTCTTATTAGGGAGTAGGAAACTTAGTAATAGGCCGGTTCTAACTCCACTCTTATAACGGTGTAATCCTGTCTTTATACGCTAGGGAAGTGGTTATAAAGGGCCTTAGGTTTATAATACTAGTTAAAAGTGCAGTTATTATACATATAGTTAATCCACAGTATATCCCTATAATTAGAGTAGTTAATATTAATTATAGGTGCTGTAGTAGTGGAGTATAAAATAAGGGAAGTGGCGCCTTATTCTTTTTCTTCTTCCACTTACCTCTATATATGTTATTTTTCCTAAACCTTTTCCTAAAACTTAAGTAATAATAACCTAGCTTATTCTTTTATAAAGTGGCCTTCTTTAATAAGTCGGTACTTAAGCTAATTAGCGAAGTGAACTTTATTATAAAGTTATAACCTGATTTCCACTACTTTATCTTTTAACGTTACAGTAAGGCCTTTAACCTACAGGTCCTCTACTTTATTTATTAACTTTTAATGTTTCTCCTCTAGCTCCTAGACCCTTTATTAGTGTACTTACTTCGTGCCTTCTTAAGGGACCTTTAAAGTACTAGTCTAAGGCACACCGGCCTTAATATAAGGCAGTTATTTAAGCTGTCTTTCTTCCAGGAAGGTGAGAGTGCTAATCCACTTAGTGTGTTTAAAGTGTTTAAAAGTCTTAAGGGGTACTGTTAAGAAGAACTTCCATTTCTTTAATTCAATTCTCTTAATTTATTCCCTTTTACCTTCTAAGGCTTACTTTACTGTTTAAATGGCCTAAAGGGCTAGTTCTTCGACTCCTTCTACTACCCTGGTAATTTCTAAGTTAGGGTCCTTCTTAGACTTCCTTAATTCCTAGGCTTACAGGGTGAGGTTTTCAAAGCCTGTAACAGCTAACTAGAATATCTCTTCTTAAAGTTAGTCTTTTATAACCTGCACCTTTAATGGTTTTAAGTTTCTACTTTAAAGTCGGTTTTCCATAACCTATACCTTTATAGCTAACTTTTCTAAAACACCCTTAAGGATTAGATATATTATGTCTTAGGGTTCTTCTTCTTCCTTATCTCCTAAGTTACACTTATCTATCTAAGTGTAGTCTTCTTTATTACCTGTTATCTTAATATAGATATCTCCTAAGTTAAACTTAATGTGCTTTCCTCTTTCCAGAATGGGTTTCTAACTAACTTACTTTAACGACAGATATTACTATGCTATATGTCCTTTCTTATCACAGTTAAAGTATTAGACCTGTAATAGGTCTTTTAACTGCTTCTATTACTATTATCGTTAAGGCTTATTACAGTTAGGTTGGTTTTAGCGGTTCACTATACTAATATCTATCGGCCTGGGGTGGTGACCTGTTACAGTTAATTAACTCCCCTTTTTAGGTTTACTTAGCTGGTGAGGGGTCTGTTCTTTCCAGAAGTTTTTTTAATAGTGGTAATTATAATACTAATTATCAGCCTTAATAGCCATTTCGACTAATTCTTACAGTTAATCTGGTTAGTCTTCTTAATAAAGGTCTCTAGTGATATACTCCTTTAAACCACTCTAAAACAGCATTACTAGGGTCTTTTAGCTAAGCTTAGTCTTTACTGCTTCTAATTTGAAGCGTGTGGAGAAGTTAAGGACTGAGGACGTCTGCCTTAAGGCTATAAACTGCTATTTAGCCTGCCTGGGGGCATCTAATTCTCTAAACTTAATTTAGAGTTAGTTAATAAAGACGTTAAAGTCATTAAAAAGGGCCTAAGTCTTAGGGGCCTTTTTATATACTCTGTTTATAAAGAGATTGTTAATTATCTTTATATAAGGTTTATACTAATAAGTGGCTACTCTATTTAATAAAGCTCTAGTAAACCTAACTTTTCCTTCTTCCTTAAAGAACTGCTTGTCGTAATAAGTGATATAGCTCTAAAGCTGGGTTATTTAGGACTCTAGCTACGTAGGGTCTCTTTTAAAGCGTAACGGTAGGGGAAGCTTTACTTATTTCTTCTATAAACCCTTAAGGTCGTTATTTTCTAACTTGATAACGTTAAGTTAGGCTTAGAGTTTTTCAATAAGATTAATATAGCTTTTAATATCTTTAGGGAAGGTTTTATTAAGTTCCTTAACCAGTCCTTACTAGTTAAAGTTTAAGTCTTTAAGGCGTACAGTTAACTTGTTAATAGTGGGGAGTTAAGGCTGGGCTTACACCTCTTTAATCTCCTTACCTTTTCCAGAAGCTGATATATTAGTGGGAGAGAGGTAGTATCTGGGAATTTAATAAACAGTGTTTAGAACTTAATGTTAATATTGTATTACAACTTATACCTAATACAGGCTTTAAAAGGACTGGTGTAGGTTAAGATAGAACGTATAGCAGGACGTTAACAGGTAAGGGGTGTTTTAAAGACGGTTTATTAAACTAGTATTCCTAAACGGGGGTTTAATATTATTATAGGTTGCTGTTACTATAATATATAAAGGTGAGTCTGAACAGTAGGATATAAATAAATAATTAAATACTAGCGTAAGGAATTAAAGTCCCTTATAGTGGTTATAGGTATAACTATAGCTATCTATACTAACTAACTGGGAGGTACTTTATACCTTACTTATAGTGTCGCGAGTGCTTGTTATGCGAGCACTCTGCACCGTGCGAGCGTTCTGCTTGTGAGGTTTCTCCTACTCGTAATACGAGCACTTGGCATGCTGTGAGCAGCACCTCACTGGTCGTAGGGGCTTCGGGTCTTTGCACCCCTGGCCCAGTGCGCCTGGGTAGTGTGCACCGTCCTTTCGCACTGTTCCTTCTGCGGGGGATTCGTCGGGCCGCCCCGGCCTAAGTGACGGCCTACAGGGTCGTCACATATTATTAGACCTTAAACAGTGATATCTTTCTTATTATAAGCTTTAAGATAAAAACAATTTCAGTTCTGAATTCTTCGTAAAAAACTACATATAAAACTACCTCATTCGGTTAGATCTGTCCTTGTTCTTTATTTTGAATACCCATTTTTTTAATTTTTTTAAACGCTAATAACTCCTGAACCGTAACCCTAACCCTGAATCTGACTTTGGATTTGGACTCATGGTCACGTGACGTCTCCGAAACCATATTATATCACGTGATTTGGGGCCCGAGCAGACCCACTTTTGATAATAAACCGACCAGTCCTAGGTCGAGTTGAATTTCCTTATTAGTTATGACTGAATTTCCTATTTTAAAAATACAGTTAAATAATAGATGCCTTAAGCTAAAATATATAGGGATATGGAATAATTGCCATAATAAGCGACGTGTGCCTGCTAAAAAACGGCGGCATTTCTACACGGAAATACATACTAATAGTTAGTAATACTTAGAAGGGATATGTCAGAAGCGCTACCACTAGATTCTGGCTCATCGAGCTACGAAAGGATGTCGGACATGCTAGAGCCAGAGGGCGTTAGCATGATGATAAAGAGTGAGACTGAAGAGTCATGAGGTTGAAGTTCAAGTGATCGAAACTCGGTCGCAGAGAATGCGCACAAATTGATGAGAAAAAAAACGGCAGAGATTGCTTTCGGACCAGTGCGTCCCTGCCAAGCCGAGCCCCTGAGATCGCAGTCAGGCCCTCTCTTGAATCGAGACCGTAGAAGGTAGAAGGCCCAGACCGCAGACCCTATCGTGTTCTTACCTTTCCGCGACACCACTCCGCAGCCACGCCTTCCTGGCATCTTTTTTTCTCCCTCAGGCCTCCAAAACTCAATTGGAGTGGGTTACAAAAATTGGACGGGTTGCATAAAGGGAATGAGTTACAAAATTTGACGGGTTATATAAAATCGAAATGCATCTCTTTCAGCAAAATCTCTCTCCTTCTGTCTCTGTCCTCGTTGCGGCGATGCGAAACGGGTGGCCGGTTGCATGCTTTGTTTCCGCTGTTTCTTCTTTTATGCCCCTCGACCCGTCCGCATCCGGACAGAGTAAGATCAATCGTTTTGCATACATAAAGGCGAATCGAAATCCCATCATCAGCCTCCATCGGCAATTGACAGCTTCTATGCAACCTCGGCACTCTTGCCAATTTCAATTGTTGCAACCTGCCCGGCCACGTCTCTGATGCGGCCGCCCGCTTGAAAATTCTGACATTTTGACTCTTCAGTCTCGCTCTTTATCATCATGCCAACACCCTCTGGCTCCAGCATGTCCGACATCCTTTCGTGGCTCGATGAGGTCCCTCTCCGTGATCGCCTAAGGTCTACTCACCAAAGGCCTGCTAAACGCAGAAGGACGAGCGCTACGCCTTCGAAGCGGCCAGCCTCTGGAGGTCTGGCCTCCGAGTCTCCAGCCACCGGAGACCTACTTAAACGGCCGAGGCGGGGCTCTTCTTTACACCCGCTCTCTCTCCCTCCCTCTCTGCCTCCTTCTGGCTCCTCGCAACGTTCCAAAAGCCCGACAAAAAGTGTCGCTGACCTGGGGCGGTTCGCTCTCCCTGTGGAGGACCAGCCTCCGCTTCCAACCGTTAGGCTTCCCGATCCCATCCGCAGTTTGGATACCACCCTCACCAAGATATCCAGGGGTGTGGGCATCTACCCTTTGTCTCTTAAGGTATGTCCTTACCCTGCAGAAGGATGTAGTTAACGCTTGGCAGTATGAGATTGTTGCTACTCAAGCTGACCCTGACGATATCTTGGAACGAGACTTTGCAGACCATGGGAGCGCAGAACCAGCGCGAGACACATTTACCAGCCTTCAAAAAATCGTGGCAGCCACAGGGTGGAGCATCCGTTGGGGGCGATCCGAGGCAGCGTGGAACAACTATGTGCACACGCCTATGCTGGAAACAGCCTTAGCGGATGTCGAGTTTGTGCAAGCCGAGTTAATGTATCTCTCCTTTCCACCTCTCCTCTTAATCTCTGCTAATGCATACTTAGAACGACCGCGTCGATCCTCCCCGCTTTTCTGCCAAAAGTGCACCTGGGACCTGCATCGTTAGTCGAAGCCGTCTCCAAGGCCAAGATAGTCGATTACGCGCTTGTCCTGCAGCCTATAACAGGCTGGTAATCTGAGACGAATCTGGGCGCAAGAAATTTCCTTTTTCATTCGTGGTCCTGAGTTGGGGTGAGCTGGGGTGAGCTGCAGCTGATTTGTCCAGAGCTTTTCCTGATTCTTCCCTGTGTAGGTGATCCCATATGCCGCCGCTGCACAGCCTCAGAGGCCCGTTTTCAGTCCCCCCGGCTAAAGTTCCCTTTCGATGTCCTCCGCAGTATCCGCATTTCTGGCATATACTGGTACACGTTGTAGGATAGTACGTGGCAACCTGGTCTAATTCCTGGGATAGTACATAGTATCCTGGTACCAAAACTGGGATGGTATTAAGTATACCAGTATATTTAGCATTGCACATAATATACCAGTATATAGTGTACTAACCTAGAGTATACTGGTACGTAACATATCAGCTTAGACTATACCAGTGCATACTATCCCGATTTAGAACATGCTAGTACATAGTTATTGGAATATGGCCCTGCAGCAGCCACCCTGTGGCTGCTCTCAATCCCCCGCACCACCAGGGCGTGTGCCCCACTGAAGATTCCAGAGACTTCAGGAAACACTGCACTAACACACACCTTTCCTTCTGTAGTTTCGTTACCCTCAGAACTCTTCACCCGTGGAAGGCTCTGGAAGAGCCTTTCACAACTACAAGAATCTCTCCTCTCTCCTGTAGCTAGTTCTTCCCTTCAAGTAAGCATCAAGAAATACACCTTGTCTCTTTACTTCCTTTGGCATCTTACCAAGCCCTGCCATAGTACCTTGCAGTGGCAAGCCACTGCAACCTCTGTGCAGGCACTCTTCGATAGACCTGTCAGAGCACAAACCTCGACAGGTTATGAGCCCGGGTCTTCACACTCTGAAGTACTCGATCTCGCTCCCTGGGTCATTACTACTGCCCTGAAGCCCATGGAACTTCCAGAGGCCCTCGGAGCACCTCGACCTACCTAGTTCCTCTCTCTGGAGCCGGCACTGCCTCCCCTGAAGCCCTGCAAATCCAGGCAAACCACGACCTCCATCTTTGCCTTTCGGAGCCTACCCGGCTCCCTCAAGCCCGCAACCACTGAATCCTTAGTGATCCGCAGCACTCCCACGAGTCTCGCAGGTCCGCCAGTAACCATGTCAAACTCCGGAGACTTCGAGATGACCCCCGTGGACCAACAGCAGGCCTTCAACACACAGGTCTATCCACAAGCCCAACAAGGGCACCCGCAGGCCTTTCCTCCAGCCCACACAGCTCCGAAAGCTGTGATCCAAAGCCTCTAGCAGAAAGTCAACCAGCTCGCAAGCCAACTTCAACGTCTACTGGAAGAGAGGGCCTCAACCACTCCTTCAGGGGCTTCCACTAGAACCCTAGGGGGCTCAACACGACCTTCCGATGACTTCAGCTCCCTCACGGTCAGAGAATTCGCCAAACAGTCTCTAACTCTCACTCAAAAACAGCGACTCTTAGGGCCTGAGAATTATCAGCAGTGGATTCAGGCCCTCTCTATTCAGTTCGGAGCTCTTCAAATCTCCGAACTTCTTAAGGACCTTGATCAAGCTGTGGCACGCACAATCGAAAGCTTCATCGCCGAGAAAGAGTGTGTTCTTCTGTTTCAACGTTGGTAGCCCTAGGACTTCCCCCGGTGACCTCTAAATACTGCGTACAATGGAGTAATTTCATTCCTCCGTTGTTGTGGCCTGGAATGGGCCACGCAGTAGTTCCAATAGAATTCCAGCGATCAGACCGATCGTTGAAATGACCCCACAGCCGTCGAAAGCGCTATTTCTGATCAGATGTCGCTGCCTCTGAGGCTTTCTTTGTGAGCTTGATTGTACGGCCGCTGCGAGTCTTTCTCACAGGCATCCCGGGGACCAAATCCGTTTCCGCCACACGTTTTTTGGTGACAGCACCTGCCATAGCCCGCTTTCTTGACTGCGTAACTGTTGCAGCAACCTCTGGCTCCGGGACTGCGGCCCCGGCGCGCTTCCGCGGAGCTCTGGTCCTGGCCGGGATGCGTGGAGCCGTTGAGATCAATCGGAGGCCTAATAAGCAGATCGTTGATATCGGGAAACTCGCCGCTATTAGCTGGGCTCGATAGAGCCGTAATGGGGTCGCTGTACGACCGGCTAGGGCGTGGGGATTGGCCTACACGGCCAGCCATGGCTGCGACCGCCAAGGAAGGCATCGGTTGGACGGCGCAAGGGCAGGGGATGCTTCTGAAGGTTCCACAGCACTCTAAAATGGTCAAATTAGCTTCAGAAACGTGTCAGAGCCACACAACTAACCGTGGTTGATGACGAGGCGCCTTTGGGATGTCGGGGAATGGAAGATTATGGCAGGTTTGCGACCGCGGTCAATGATATTCATCGGTGGGGCACTGAACCACCAAAATAACCCTAACCCTGCCCTATCTAGTCGCCCCACCCACTCCCTTTCGTCTCGCACACTGCATGCTGACGGCCCAGACGTCCCTCTCACTGGTCGAGCACTCCCCCAGCGTCCACCGAATTCCACATTCATGTTGATGAGCGGCGTCCCCATTTGTCTCTGCGTCCCGTTCAACTATCTTCGCTGCACCATGAACGCTTTGGTGATCTACCAGAACGTCACACAGCGGGATACATTCACCCCTTCCATTTGGGTCACTTCAATACTCGACATCACAGCACACGCATATGCCTCTCTGATGGTCGTATTCTTCGTGCTTGCTATAGTTCTCATCCCCCCCTGTTATCCTAGGCCTAAGTTGGAATGTGGTTCCTTTCCTGATAGGGGTGGTGTATGTTGTGTTGAAGGCCGGGCTAGGGGAGATGGGGAACATGGACAAGGCGGTGGTTGGGTTGCTTATTGCCGGACATGTGCCGCAGATGGCGATGGTGGCAGCTGTGAGGTGGTATGTCAACCCGAGGGTGTATCGAGCGTGGCTAGAGACTTATGCCCCTGATTGGGAGCCTGGGAAGACGGATTGGATGTTGAAGGTGGTGGTGAAGGTGACGGAATGGGCGGGCAGGATTGGGGAATAGTTATGAGGCGTCTGCGTGAGTGACCTGAGGGTGTCTGTTCCTCAACTGTTATCTCAATACCAGAACCCTTCGGCATACACATCCTCAATGAACTTGGATCTAGAACCTGATCCCACAGATATTGCAAGTTACCGTGAGTGTATGTTCGAAGTTGATGCCAGTCTCCTGACACTTTCCAAGTCAACCCTTCATGTCCCGGGCAGGGACCCACCAGCTAGGGGGGTGCTTCCGCAATGGATGGGTAGGCGAACGAATACCTCCTTGGCGATGCATGCTCCTTCCACCAAGTCCAAGTTTTCATCAGCGCAAATGCGACTGCCCAGCATCAATGGGTGTTCACGGCAGCTGCGATTACTGGAGCTGCTGGCCCATTGACTTCGTCTCGCTGGCCGCTCGTCCCAACCTCTTCTTCTATTCTTCCTCATGCTCCAGTCAACAACACTGCGACAGCTTGAAAAGCAAAAAAACCAACAACATGGAGTTCAAGGACTGCGGTCCTATCTTTGCGATTTTCGACTTGGCCTTTGACTTTGTCCGTGCCATCTTCCCTTCATGGTTCCCTCACGTCCACCCCGCCGAAGCTGTTCTTGAACGGATTCGTGTGGAGCTGACTGGACTTCGCACCGGCACGCGTAATGTCGAGCGGAAGATCGAGACGATGAGGAATGTGATTCAGGCCCCTGAGCCAGTTCCACAGGAGTCGCTCTCTGAGCTCTTGGTGGGTGTGAAGACAGAACTGCAAGCCAACCAGCAAGCTCTTCTCGAACAGACCACTGAGCTCCTGGCCTTGAGGAACGAACTACGTGCAGCTCGGGAAAGCCAGGATCGGAACGCAAAGCAGATGATCGAAGTGCTCGGCGAGATGCGGGACGCCCTCAGCAAGCTCCCAGAACCTGTTTCTGCCTTTCCTAAAGCCCCGGGACAAGGGATGCATGGGCCTTCCAGCGACTCGCAGGGGAGTCGCTGATGTAGCCGCTGGCTAGGGCGCCAGCCTTCCACCGCTTCCCGAGGAGTGGTGGGGGTCTCTCGCAAGAGGGCCCCCCCAGCGATCGGCTCACACCTTATCGTGGTGCTGGGGTTTAGTACCCTTTTCCAGGGGAAGCCAAGATGAGCTGCCGTCTGTAAGTCACACATCCTGCATTTCGTCCCATGCTTTTTGGCTCCGCCAGACTGGAGATACCTTGTCCTCCACACTTGATATGCCTCACAGGAGACCCCAGCGCCAATCACCTCCCGCGAACCCGCCCCAAACCTCCTCTGGGCTCCGTTGCTCAGGCTCCACACGACCTTTCGACCTCCCTCCTGCGCTCTCTGCCCACAAACTCCTCGGGTTCATCCTCAACTCTCCTCTCCCCCGTCACCGTTGAGCCCCACGACCACAACATTGTCTCCTCTCTCCGAACGAAGACGCCAGCCTCGAGGTCGATTCCCATGCAGACGATCACAACTGGAAGTGGTGACCGCTTGGCGCCCCGAGATACATGCAGGGTGGGGGAAGGCAGAACAGTTGAGTGGATGCTCGGGAAGCCTGGGGACAAAAGTTGAGAGGCCGGGGGCCAAATGCGCTAATGTATTCACACAATTTAGGTAGTGTAGTACTAGGTATTCTTTTAAGGGGAAATGTCATATTTCGGGTCCACCAGTTTCTCTTGCGTGTGAGTTGAACTGTCAAGCCCTGCGAAGCCATCGTTGCCATCGATCCCATCGTAGCTCTCCAAAAACAAATGTCCCCTCAATCATATTCGTAGAGGTTATGTCCCCCGCTGTCCATTCTCTGCAGACCACCCCTGCCGCACAGATGTCCCGTCGCCACGCTACTACTCCGTCGCCATACTCACTTACAAGGTTGTACCATTCTAGGTCTTGCGGAGATCGGCACCGCCCAAGTTTATGCCACCGAGCGATCTCGACAACCCAGTTCTCCATGGGCTTTTGCACAGCGTACCTCGAACGATCCGGGGTGATCCGTACCTGGTAGTCGGTAAAGCAAAGGGGGCAAGAAGTAGGTTGTCCAGAGGTTGTCGTGAAACGTATTGCCGAGTCTCGATCATTGGCTGGCTCAGAGATGCTGGGTGCTGCTGGTGGACGGTCTTCAGTGATGCGAAGATGAGGGCATACCAGAAGGTGCCCATAGTTTTCGAGACATTCCATCAACAACGCCTTTTCTCCTTTTTTTCTGGACCTTCGAAATGTCATGTTCCCGTGTAGGTAGAGGCTATCGTTGATGATCTTGGCGCTCCAAGAACGTATAATGTCAACCCCATATAGAGGATCGCCGAAATGCCTAGTTGCCGCAATATCATGTACAGATGGACCGTGGGAGGGCCCATAGAGGTGGCGGTTGGTGACAAGCTGGGCTAGGGAATACGTAAGGTTGAACCCATAGTCCGGGACGTAATCGCTCATCAGGTATTTGATGCCCGGAGCTATTTTCCAACAAGGTCCGTCGAGCACTGTGATCCCAGAACTTGAAGACCGTATTAGGCGCCGCCACCGATGGAGGCGGGCGCAATCGTGGCAAAAATAGAGGCCTGGGATGTCTTGCTCGAGCCACTGGAGTAATGTTGCTCTGGCGGAGTCAGATAGCTGGGGTTGCATGGGGAAGAATTGAGCAAAGAGTATGCGGCAGGTCAGGGCGAATGCGATGATGGATTCTGGTGAAAGGAATTCCAAGACGATCCAGACAAGCTCGGCGGGGAGATTTAGCGTGCATCTCTTCTGTTTTGACGACCTCCTCCGCCATGGAAGTAGTCGTCGAAGGCACGCAGGTATGTTGTCCATTGACTGATACGGAGCCTTATCGGGGCAGCGTTTGTTGATAGGATGGGAATTCCTGGCGTGAGCTGAACTGAAGGGAATATGCCGTGGTGAGCCTTGCAGTTCGATGCGTCGCTTCTTGCAGTGGGAGGTGTCAGGGCTGCGTGTCGCTAATTTGGGGCTTGTGGGCCTGTTCCACAGTGGGCCCAGGGCTGTAGGGCTGGCACCATGCTTGGGTTAGGGTTCTTTGTCAGGCAGTTGTGGCGGGCGTAATAGGCGCCCGAGAGGACGATGGAGCCGTTTCCGGAGGTGATGCTCCAGGCTGCGGCGTCGTGGAAGCCGAAACGGATGGCGCCACGTGCGAGGTTGGTGCCACAAGCAAGTTCGTAGTCTTGAACGCTATGGCGCGATTTTTCTTCTACGACAGCCTCTGGCTCGATTGCTTGTATGATCTCAGAAATACGCCGCTGAGAATCTTTCATTAACGCGGCCTTGGCTCTAGCGGTTTGTCGGTCTCGCGTTGAGAGATCTGACAGAAATTGGGCTGTAAGGTTTTCGCTGCGAGTGGAATCCCTGTCCGAATCCAGAGTGTTGTTGATCTGGGGTGAGCAGTGGGGTTGATGATCATTGAATCCCTGCAACTCCGGATCAACTAACCACACCGGCGCCCTGGGCGATGATTCGTTATAATTCTCCGAGAGGAAGGCTGCGGAGGAGTCAGAGCTCTGAGATTCCGGTCCGCCAGAGATATCAGTAGTGATGGGGGACGACGTAGTTGGAAAGTAGCGGCCTTTATCGTCAAGATGCTTCGGCGCTGTATCATCCAACTGAGATGAGAGCTCAGTAGGGACATCCGAAGAGTCATCTCGCTGATCCCAAAGACTGTCCTCATCACTGGGTGATGTCGAATCGCTTAGTGGTGAGCGTGTCCAGTGAAGTTCTATCGGGCTTGGTTCAAAATCTGATGCTGAGAGGTCGATTTGGTTGGCATCATCTAAATCCGTTGAATCGTGGACGGGGCACAGGTACCTCTAGATTGTAATGTCATTCCCATGCATTGTAAAATCGGCGTATTACAACTCGCAAGCTAGAGGGAGTTGGTAGTTCATTCTCTTCGTCAACCTTGCCTTTCATACCGAGGCACAGAGTTTCAGCGAAATGCTTCATCACCTGCATATCCCGAGGATGAGAAGGTCCATATTTGTTTACATATCTAAAGAACGTTAAATCTCGGTATTATAACGTGCACGGTCTTAACTTAGGAATACCACACTACAAGTACTCGTGAATATTCACTTTTACTCTTAGGCCTCAAATTCCTTCGAATAGCTTGAGGGTTGATCTTAGAGCGGTCCACTGTAAGGCCTCTCCTTTCAGCCCGTTTAATAACAGTATTTGCTAAATCTGACGTCCTTAGCTCCAGTTCCATGCTGAATCATAGCATTTTGTCGAGATGTGTTAATGGATTCAGGACTGAACAACCGTGTTACGACCTAGCCCTCAGGGCACCGGAGGTGTTCTGAAGGAGACAGGGCGTAGGGACGGACTCCCAAAGGTTTGAGGGGCAAGATGACTGCATGAAGGCTAGCACAACTCTTCGGGGGCAACTGCACTGTCACACAGGTCGTTGATCAAGAGGTTCCAAACAGTAGATCAATATTGAGATGCAGTGAATTGCTAGCGTGAGGAACCAAGAAGTTCCTCACTCCATCGTGGGCACGATGATGGTATCTATACTACTGGGGATCGAGTAACTTGTACCGGCCCCTGTGGCTGTTGGAGTGAGTTCCGACAGAGGTAGTGGAGCGCAGAGGCCACAGTGCGGGTTACGTCGCACTGTCTTCCGTACTGTTGCTCCTGCGGGGTGAGTCGGGCCGCGCCGACCCATCCGGTGGCCAGGTCGTCACAAACAGGAGGAGTGTTTGTAGGAGGTGTAAGCGCGAGACTTGGAGGATAGAAATCTCCAACGCTTAGGTAAGTAATACGAACACAAGACTGTTGGTTTCAAAAGTGGGACACATTTTGGCCATCTTTATATATGGGACCAGTTCTGGGCCCTCTCGGCTAGAGTTGAAGTGATTCTGCGCAGCCTGCCAAAAATGGTAATTAGGGTGAGCAAAGGTGAGCCAGCCTGAGCAAATCCTGAGCAGGGACTGAGCCGAGCCTGAGCCAGGGTGAGCAACGTCGCGTGTTCAAGATACGAAAAAGGAAATTTGGTGTGCCCAGATTCGTCGCACATTACAGGCCCTACCGACAGCCCGCCGATAACGTACCAGACACTTCTGCGCAGCTTGCCTATCGATCAGTACGCTTTAAGCCAGACTGATTACGGCCCCTTGTGCTACTTCCCCGCGCCCATCGCCATCGAGACTAAGACAAACAGTGGCGACTTAGAGGAGGCGAAGATCCAGCTTGGCGTGTGGGTGGCGGCGTGGTTTCAGCGCATGCGGTTGCTCTTCCCACAAGACTACCAGACTATGCCGGTGCCACTGCTTGTCGCGCGGGCAGAGAGCTGGATGGCCTATTATGCTTGCGAGCGCGAGAAATTGTACGTTGACTTCTCTCTTTTTTACTTTGAACTTTGCGTTGCTCTGGCTGACCAAGCCCGTGCAGAGTATCTACGGCCCCGTTATGATCGGTAATACCTTAACCCTAGCCAGCATCTACAAGCTGCTAGCCAGCCTTAAGGCCATCGGGCGATGGGTGGCAACAGAATTCAAGGAGTGGTTCGAAGGGAGCAGCGAGAGAAACATGTAGACTTTGAGAGCATACAACCAGCTGAACAATACCGAAAAGTCGAGCCAAATACCAAAGATGGGAGCTATCTACAGAGGATTCACGCGGGTGCTTGCCTATCTAGGCGAAGAAGTGGTCGGCAAACCATCGGGCAGGTTTCCAGTCTGTCGAGCATTCGAAACCCTTGGTGAGGACGAGTCCATCCAAGATTTGCTCAAGTACCGGTACTTTACCCGTGTCTGGATAATCCAAGAGCTGGTTCTCCCGCGGCAAATCGTGTTTACCTTCCGAGGGAGCAAATATTGGGTGGACAGAGCAACAACAGCAAAGATCAGCTGGCCTGTTTGTTTGAAGGCCTCCTTAAAATCAAGGACGAGTCTGGAGTTGTTGCCTTATCCAGTGGCATTTGATGATGTTTTGAAAGTCGAGTCGGCGGAGGAGGAGCCATCTAATCCCGTGCAATGGCTTCAGGATCATTTGGCTGGGCAATCTCTCACCGCCGTCGGACTTTTGGATGCAATGAAGAAGACCTGGCCATCAAGTGCAACCGATATTCGAGACAAAGTCTTTGGTATCCTAGGCCTGTTGGACCGCGTCCGATCATGCATTCTTGCGTCCCAACTACGCCGCCAGCGCCATGCATATATTCACCGGCCTTACTACGCACTGCATACTCAATCTACAACATGCGAACACATTTCTGGTCAACTCCATTGGCATCAAGGGCTGGAACAAGCAGCCCTCCTGGGCTCCCAACTGGACGGTAACCGATAGATGGCCGCTTCGTAGGACATGGAACTTTCCAACTTGGACCTTGGAGACGGATGAGCTGAGCCACGTGGAAACCAACCGGCATACGCGACGGATATCCGCCCGATACTGCCTTGTTTTCTCGCCACGCTACACTGGGTCAGTGGATCAACATGGAGGACTGCATTTATATCTCCTCCATATCTGCTCTCTTGAGCGTTTGGCCCCTCGTACCACAGCAACACCCACCGTGTTTCGAACACAATTGGGAAAATATGCCATGTTTCTAGAATCGGACGCTCCACTCGACAAAGTCGTTGATGCCGAGTCTGATCACCTGTTTTATATCGATGCTCACCTCTTTTTCATCGTGCGAAAAACCGATGAAGAAAACTATCGCATTGTTACGCACGTCAGAAGAGTATTCCTGATGGCAAGCCCCCTTGAGGACGGAAACCAACGAACAGGACCGAGCTGCTGTCAGAATCTAGCACTCATGGCCAATTGTGGTGATTGTTGTGTATTGTTGTTGTTCTGTGGAAGAGAATCTCTGGCCTGCAGGGTCCCCTATTGCCAAGCCGGCTACTTCCGCGAATGGCTCCAATTGCTTATATAAGCTGACAGCTGCTCCGGCGTGTTCGACCCATGGACTTGCCTCTATATTGACCGCTTGCTCCTTGAGAACGCGTTCCGCACCATTCAGAGGATACCATCGTCTATCGTTGAAGATAGGCTCTCGAACCCTTACCTGGAGCGGACCTATCCTGATCTCCGACAGCGCTGGGACACGCGAGGGGCCGCCAGGCTCCGAAGGCAAATTTTTCCAGCTTTACAAATCGTGGACATTATTCCGGTACTTTGCGAAGCGCTCGGTGTTTCCGAGTCATACCTTGCGCATACGCCAAAAGCGGATTTACCTGAACATGGTAGAAACTATACCCGTGGCGTGACCGAATTTTTTGAAGCCTTTATCTCTGCGAACAGCAAGCACGCCTTGCCCTCCGATTCTGGCCCCAAGCGAGATGGAAGATTTGGATTATCTTCCAATGATACGCCCTCTTTCATCGTATTCCGTTTCCCTCGAGAGGACTTCGACTGGGTTCAAAGTGTGTATTTTGACCTTCTGTTCGCGGGTACAAGCCGAGATGGACGGATCATTGACCAAGAAAAGACCTTGGGGCCAAAGCCTCTGGCCTGGGAGTGGAGTTTCAACAGCGAAGGAAAAGACTTCATCGCGATAACTCAGTCCGACCCTGATACCGTGCCGAAGTATAGGGCTACCGTCATGGGTCGAGCTTGCGTCTATTTGCGGACGCCGATATTAGAAATCTTGCGACGACTGCATGATCGTTGGTGGGAAGTCGAGGTGCTGAAATGGCAAGCTTGCGCTGGAAGGGTGGAAAGGGTTCGAAGGTACGAGGAAGATGAGGCGAGAGGTCGCTTGCAAGATAAATCACTTGAATTTCCCCGTGTCCCCGATGAATTGGACGACAAACAACTGCATACCGAAGTTCTGAGTTGGGTACGATCAAATCAAGGCTTCATGCGTCCTCGAATGGCAGAGCGAGTTATTACAGAGGAGGAGATAGCAGGAAACAGACGCTGTGAGAGACAGGCAAGATACCTCTACTGGCCTCTCATTAGGCGTGTTGGCAAGCCTCCTTTTAACTGGGAGCCTCGGAAGGTCAGGATTGTATAGATAGGCCGTAATAACTTCAGTCGTTGAAGGAACGGATGGTCTCGGTTCAAGTTATGAGCCATCGGCTCGTACCCCATTTGGTTAAGCACCCAGTGATGGTAAACGCCTAAAAGACGGTGAGATGCTTGATTGAGGGAAAGCCGTGTGGCCTGGAAAGGATGTTGCAGGTCTGCACCCGTGACAACCAAGGCACGCTGTCATTAATGTCCGCTACCCCGCGCTGAAGGCCTCAATGCGTTGGTGGCGCACACACTGGTGTGCAATTTTCTTGCCGATTTTGACTGATGCATTTCCATTCAGAGCTAGGAGAGACGAGCGAGGGCACGAGGGTCGCTCTTGCCCGGTGCATTTAAACTTGACGGGCGATGCCCTGCACAATTCGCCATGCCGTCCTCTGCAGCCACTTCTTGCTCAGTCTATACCTATAGCCGAGTATGAGGAGAAGCGGAGGAGGAAGGCAGACCCGGTTTCAGCTCTTGAAGAACGCAGAGAGGAGGTTATTCATGTACTTCACAGGCTTCATGAGGCAAGCGGGTTGACCCTCCATGGGATGCAGACACCAATGCCGTCATGGCCCGCTGCGGCGTGTTCTTCGACGATTTCTGTGGCGTCGACGATTCTCCTACTACCGGTAGAAGTCCTCGGTTGGCGGCCGGGGATAGCCCGAGGTTCAGCCGAACGACCGATGCGGTCTCGAGGCGGTGTGGTGGAAAACCTTGTCGCCGCACGGAGCGGCTAAGAGCGGGACGAGTGCTAGCTTCTCGAATTTCTACAGTCAACATCCTAGTAAACGCAACTATTCGAGACCGGCAAACCGCTTGCATTTTCTGGGTAGGTTGCGTAAAGGGGGGCGCCAAACGACCCACTTTTCATGGCTTGGCAAGAATTGGTTCCCAACTTTGGGTACTGATCACTGGAATTCCAGAGGGTTTCAGTGGGGTTAAGGCCTATAAATATGCCTCGTTCAAGTCCATACCACCTAAAAGGACCCCCCCCTTTTGCGCAACTTTCCAGGCCTACCATTGCGGTTTGCGGACTTGCGTTCTGCCATACTAAATAATTCAGACCACGAAAGGGGTTGCATTTTGAGGGTTGTTTGCGGAAAGGGGGCCTTGCATTTACTAGGGTGTTGACTGTACTTGGTCTTGTTCCGCAGCATCGCTCAGAAGCCGCACCACACCGACTTCGTTTCGTCCGCGGGCCCTACTTTGGCAGTTGGACAGTCTAGAGGCATACTCCAACTTTCATGCCGACGGAACGGCTTTGCGAACCTTCTTCAGTCAGATCGCGATGGGAACGCGAGGCCTCGAGATAGTACGCTCCCGCAAGCGCTACTACATTCGCTACCACCAGTACGACAGCTACTTTGAGGGTCT
>Ga0247758_1000742_pt1 | contig 28116 bp, 28 predicted proteins | sample UWRJL156409C4_FD_180950 | JGI IMG/M metagenome (GOLD analysis project Ga0247758, IMG submission 180950) | Plant litter microbial communities from Arlington Agricultural Research Station in Wisconsin, United States - UWRJ-L156-409C-4 | ecosystem: Environmental > Terrestrial > Plant litter >... | reverse complement strand
GCACATCCATCCCCATCGGCCGCGGCAACGGCCTCGGATCAAGCCACCCCGCCAACCACAACAGACTCGCCGCGATCTTCGCCCCCTGCGAAAACCCCAGCACGCCAACCCACTCCCCCGTCGCACCGGCATCGTCATCCGCGTCCATCGCGTCCCGACACACCTGCAACACTGCGCGGGACGCTTCCTGCGCCGTCACGGCCTCGTGGTGGTCCTCGTAGCGCAGCCAGCGGTAGCACGGGCCGTGCGAGGCGCCGTACACGGAGGTGATGGCCGCGTGGGGCGGGCACGGGTAGGGCGCGTTGGCGAAGACGAGGCGGAAGGTGGGCGAGAGGAGAGTGAGGAGCGTGCGGCATTGCAGGCGGAAGATGGTGGCGTTGACGCCGCCGCCGTGGAGGCAGAGGATGCGCGGGTGCGGGAGAGTTGGGTCTGTTGCTGTCATTTTTTGTGTAATGATTTTCTTTTGGTTGAGGGATGAACAGAAGAGGTGTGAATGGAGGACGTCGGGACGAGGAAGGATGCTGTGCTGTGCTGTGGATGTTGAGGGGCCGTTGGTGCTTCGGTGTGCGTGTGTTGAGTCGTTGGACCTGCGAAGAGATGGGAAATGGGCTTGGTGCATGTCGATCATCCCGCGCCGTTGTCGCATTGGCGGGGTTCTAATACCGCCCGAAGACACCCGTAAGCGCCGGTGCGGATTGGCGCCAAGTCCGGGCTCACATCACGGACGACCGGTGGGTAACTCCGGGGAATCCTCTATTTTATTGTTTACTTCTCCTAGCGCAGAACATACCCCTTAGTACAGACTAGGTAGCCATATTTTCAATTGATACTGATATATTAAAAGTGAGTGGTGTTTCAATCTTTTAGAGCTCAGGCAGGAGAATATCCCGAACTCCCTTCAGCAACCAAGACGCAGTCCGCCTCATTTGCTGACACCCTTCGCCCAAAACTCGCCTACGAAATCCTCAATGTCCTGCCACAGCACCTCGGGCTGCTCAAGGGCAGCAAAGTGGCCTCCCTTTTCGCAGTTTAGTCAGCAATGAATACCCAAGAAACCTTAACCAGATGATTGACGTACCTTTCCATGCTTCCGATACCAGCTCACCTTCCCCGTGTGGTCAATCCAAGCCTTCGGCGGGTTCGCAATCTCCTTAAAGAACCACGAGTACCCCATCGGCACCGTGACATCCCGCCATCCATCAGTCAGCACGCCCAACCCCTGCACAGCCAGACGGTGGTGGTACATGGAGGTCGGGTAGCAGCGCGAGAACCAATACAGCGACACGTTAGTAAGTACCAGGTCGCGACATGTCTCGCTGGTGGTGGGGTTGAAGACACTGGAATCCGTCCAGGCCACCATCTTCTCGCCGATCCACGCGAGCAGGCTCACCGGGTTGCTGCCGATCACGAAGCCCGCTGTCGACGGACGCGTGCCATCGAGCTGAATGAAAGCCGTGCCGCGTGCGAGGAACTCGCCCGTGCTTGCCAGCGAGGCTATCTCGTCGGGCTCGTACCGCCCGCCGCGCCTGGAAATCAGACAGTTAGAGAGGGCTTTGTTTCTGCGCAATCAAGGAGCAACTCACACATCCGCCTCGACGTCGACACCCTCGGGCGGCGGGATATTGAGCATGTTGACGTGCACGAGACGACATGCCGGGTCCAACGATGCAACAACAGGGGCGGTTGCACCGCCGAGGTCGCCCCCCTGAACAACGTACCCGGATGACGACGAGGCAAACCCGAGGGCGTGCATCAGTTTGGACACTAGCCGTGCATTGTCGACATGACTGAAGTCGCGATCCCGCGGCGGCGGCGACGAGAAGCCATACCCGACGAAGTGCGGTACTATGACGTGATATGGCAACTCGGCTGGGGCAGCGGTATGTTGCGCGCGCACATGTTGGAGGAGCGGGAGGAACTCGAGCACCGAGCCCGGCCACCCGTGCAAAAGAAGGATTGGGATGGCGGAGGGGTTAGGAGAGAACAAGGCGAGGAAGTGGATCGTGTATATGCTGCCGTCGTCATCGGCGATGGTGATTGTATATTGCGGAAACGAATTGAGGGTTGATTCCCACTTTCGCCAGTCGTAGCCGTTCTGCCAGTGCTTGACGACGTCGACAAGCACATCCCGTGGTATTCCAAAGAAGCCATCATCGTGCGAGTTCTCCCAGTTTGGGGCTGCGATGTGGGATAGCCGGAGAAGTGTCTTGAGATCCTCGAGCTCTTCATCTGGGACCGAGATGGAAAAGGGGGTGAGGTTTGCCGACGGATCGGCAGGGTGTGGTAGGGTGCTGAAGGGAATTGATGCCATTGTTTGTCTGTCTCTGTAAAATGAGGTCCTGCCTATTCTGGGTGATGTCTTCTGGCATTATTCACAGCAATCTTGTCGAGGGACGAAGCCTTTTCTATCTTTTATTGCAAGTTGCGAAATGGCAGTGTACCGCATGCTCGGCGGTGCGATGCGTAACTCCGCCGAGCCCGACGGAGTTTTGTCCGTCGTACCATCGTCCATCCTCCCGTCCCTCCGGCACGGGGAACGAAGCCTTGGCAGAACCGAACCCGGCATGTCCCTTTATTCGGGCACAATTTTCGGCTTCTGACAGCTGTCAAACGGTTTGCCCTTATCTAACCAATCGTTATACCAGAGGCAGCCCGAGCCAAGCGATTAGGTTGTGAGTGGCTGAGGTGCTATCCCGCATTTCATTGATGCCAAGAACGCCCGCCCAGGTTGGTTCATTCAGCTGAACGCGCTATCTGCCGGGGAGGGGTTGGCCCGAATGACGCGCCAGGAATATTTTCACCGCCCTTCTCTTTTCACTGCGTATTGCCCGCTTCATCCTGCTTCATTTGCGCCTGGTCGGGGATCTTGCATATCATCTTGACGCCATCGACCCGTTGGTCTCGATTGAGGGCAGAATCTAGCGGGTGTTGGACGGAGATCACGTCAGCTTACCGGCCGCACTGCTTGGCTCACAGTGGACCTCGTTAGGCCTGGCGACCACAAAAACCAGCTCCTGGAGTCTCTTCAACCCCCAACCTTCACATCCTCACCCACCAATTCGTCCGACAGTGAAGACGGCGGCGGCATCGAGCCTGCCTTCGAAGCCCCATCTCGTCCATCGTCTCGCGGGTCGCGATCGTCTCGTGTGTCGTCGGTATCGAGCAGCGCCAGCGGCTCACACGCTTCCCGGCGGTCCAGCAGGTCAGGCAGCCGCCATTTGGCGACCGGAATTCCAGCGCACACGGGAGAACCCCACCCGCACCAGTACGGCGACAACAGCCATAACTCCCATCATAACTCCCATGTCTCAGACAGCCATCACCACACCAAACACGAATCCGGTCATAATCACCATGAAATTCAACCCTTCAACGTCGGATCAGCGCATGGGAAAGACGACGAGCCGGGGCCATGGCCCCCCGAGCACTCCCTCCTCTCGCGTCTGGCGCTGCCACTGGCGCTGATCGTCGGGGCTGGAATCATGGGCGGCGCGACCTACGCCGTCGTCGCTCGGGTGCAAAATCTCATCGCCAATGCAGCTGTGGACGGCGACCTTGCCTCATGGAAGCGAAAGGCGCGCGTCGATGTGTACGATGCGTGCTACCTGGGCTGCACATCGTGCAACGACCCTGAATTCGCCTTCAAGGCGTGCAAGACGACAGCGCAGGCGATCGTCAAGGGCATCAACTGCGACGGCAACCAGATGTGGAACTGGGCCGCCGAGGACCGCTACCCAGACAAGTGCCTCACCGCCGTGGCCGGGATCCTTATGGGCGACGCCCTCGAGCGTCTCAAGCAGTCGTACCGCAGCCAACTCGGCCTCATCGCCCTGACGCTCATTGGCGGTCTTATCGCCGGCGTCTTGGCCTACAAGCTGATCCGGATGGCAACCATGAGCAAAGCCGAGCGTCACGCCGCCCGCTCCCACAGGACTTGGTCTCTATTCAAGCCGAAAACGTGGGGGAAATCTTCCTCCTCCTCACCTACCTGGAACAGCCCCTCCAAGCCCAAACGCGGCGGCAACAAGAAGCTCCTCGCCGCCTTCCTCGGTCTCTTTGGCGCGCGCTCCGCCCACGCCTACGCCTGTACCGGGCGCGAAGCCGGATGGAACCAACACTTCGCCTCCCCAAACGGCACCATCTCGGGCGTCGTCCACAGCTGGTTCACCGAGTGCCGCGACCGGCAGGACTGCCACAAGACGTGCAAGAACACCTGCACCACTAGCTCGAGCGGCGTCCGCACATGCTCGGACAAGTGCACCAACGACTGCAAGACCGTCACCATCAGCGAGCGCGTGCCCAAGGACTTTGTCGACCATGTGCTGCCCAAGGTGAGGGCTTGTGGGTTCCAGGTGCGCGATGCGCCGGATGGAAAGACGGTTGCAACGCGGGTGGGAAATGCAGGGATTGAGAAGAATTACTGGGTGCGGATATTGGTGAGTGGGCTGAATGTGACGAAGCCGACCGAGACGGACGAGATGGTCATGTGTCTTCACAGGATTGGCAATCAGTGATAGTTTTGGGGGGTTCAGGTTGTGTTTCTTGGCTGGAGTTTGTTGCTAGGAAAGCGAGTTGGAGATTGTTTGTGGAGTGAAATTGACACTTGATATTTTGGGCAAACGACGCGAAAAGAGATTACGAAGCTTGTGTTGATCATGTCGGTCGTTTGGGACGGTTTGCCCGCGGATTACGTCGTGCGCGGGGGATGTTTGCTTTCGGCCACCGGACTCATATTTCGGGCCGCTCGGTCAGTGAGAGCTCCTCAGATAGCGTGTTTCTCAACTACAGTGCTTGCGCCGAAACTGATGGTTTGTCTGCTGTGTCATGGAGTTGTGAGGTCAAATGTGGATCCCAGAGTACCGAGGGCCCGATGGATCCGGAATGGAGCCTCCTTCTGAGAGACCGATCAAGTGGCAAAAATGTCAGCCCCACTCGAGTGGAACTCAATCTTGCAGGCAGCAAAAATGAATCTCCTCGACCGGAATCGAGCCGGTGACCTTTCGGTATATGATCTTTCAATTACAGCCGAACGTGATATCCAACTACACCACAAGGAGTTTTTTTGTTGAGAGGAAGTGCAGAAACGGGGCCTGTGACCGTCGCACAGCGGAAATGACCTAGCGAAAGAAAAAAACGGCAGATGGTTTTCATGGATTCGGAGTTGAGATCGATTGACTTCATGCATTTCGCTCACTGTTGCTGCATCTTCCCGCGTGTTGGAATTCTGGTGGGATGGGTATCTGCTGAAGTCGGGACATCGGTGCAACCAGATGAGGTGCCTTTTAGTGAGCGTGCCGAATTGGCAGGCCTCTGCAAACAAAACGAGAGATGGTGTCCGGGCTCTGCGTCCCGTGGCTTGCATCCAGTGACGGCGTAACGGCGGTGGAGATTGGAGATTTTGGTGGTGCTAAGCACCGAAGCCGAGGCTGGTGAAGAGCTGCCTCGCGGCGACAAACACCGAAAGTTGGGCCTATGTCGTATAGTTGCGCGTTCACCGCGTTTTTGTGGACCTCAACTAAGGGGAATGATGATGCAACAGAGGTAAGAAAAGCAGCGCAATGGTAGAATTGTTTACTCAGGAGTCCGCGGCTTCGTTCCTTGTGTTGGTGGATTACCGAGACAGGTGGTTTCTGAACACTGCCAATGTGCAAACAAACAGGTCAGAACTGGCGGTCTAGTTCAATCTGGAATATGGCCAAAGATTGGCTGAGGATAGTTCCTGCATTTTTAGTGTTTTCGTGGTAAGGCATCCTCCAGTCCCCGCGTCCTCCCCAGTGTTTGTCGTCACCTGGAAATGGAAACCACCTCACACAACACGAATTTCTCACGCATAGTTGGCCTGACAGCACAACTTTATTACAACCTCCATCAGGTTCCGTCCTTGGGTGCGACGCCTGCGGTGTTTTCGGACGCCCAGGACCTTCCCGATTGACACTTGTTTGCGGGGCCGGACCCAGTGCAGGCGCGCCCGGCCAAGGCGGGGATCGGAAGGTGGCCTGGCTGATCCGAGTCGGCAGCAGCGCACTGTCTCACCGCTCGAGCCCAATGACAGCAGCAGACTGGTACAAACACTCGCATGGCAGGCTTGGGGCAGTGCGGGGACTCCTGGGTCTTGGGTCTCGGGTCTCGGAGGGTTGACTGCATGGTTATGTCACACATGCGCAGGGGAACCGCAGGAACCACAGGGGATATGAGCTTCCCGTTCCGAATAGACGCGTTGCAGTTACACGCTGTCGGGCAGAACTCGTGGCAGCTTGTGGTTGTGTAAGTGTTTCCCCTCCGGCAGTTATAAGCCCATCCCCTCAGCTCCCTCACGGAGGAGGAAGTGTCATGTCCCAGGGCAATTTGAGGACTCCAGTCGTTCGTTCATCATGAACTCATTCCTTTGTTGGCCACTCCTCCTGGCTGGCCTCGTCTCGGCCGGATTTCGGTTCCAGGGCATGAACATCGGACCCGTCCATCCGGACACCGAGCATCTGAGCAAACGGTACGACCGGGACACTAGGTGGGGCACCTTCGACCAACAGCTCGACCACACCAACCCCAAGCTGGGCACCTTCAAACAGCGATACTGGTACAGCACAGAGTTCTGGAAAGGCCCTGGGTCGCCCATCATCGTCACCACTCCCGGCGAGCAGAGTGCCTCGGGCTTCAACAGTACATATTTCGGCCTGAAACGCCTGCCCGGTCTCTTCGCCCAGCAACTGGGCGCTGCCGTCATCCTATTGGAGCACCGGTACTGGGGGCAGTCGTCCCCGTTTGAGAGCCTCACCGTCAAGAATCTGCAGTACTTGACGCTGGAGAACGCCATCAAGGACCTGTCGTTCTTTGCAACCAATTTCGCCCTACCATTCGACACCAGCGGGGGGAGCGCACCAAGCGAGGCACCATGGATCTTTACCGGCGGCTCCTACGCCGGTGCCCTGGCCGGTTGGTCCGCGGTTCTGGACCCCGGCACATTCTGGGCGTACCATGGATCCAGCAGCGTCGTGCAGACGATTAGTGACTTCTGGACATATCTTTCGCCCGTCATAGAGGCGACGCCGCAGAACTGCAGCGCTGATATCCAGGCTGTGATTTCCCACGTTGACAAGACTTTGCTTCATGGAAGCCCACAGCAGAAGCGAGAGCTGAAGGCCAAGTTTCAGTTGGATGATCTGACTGACGCTGACTTTGGGGCGTGAGTTTCACCTTTCACGACAAGTGATGTGACGATGTGCTGATCAGCTTCAGGACACTCGAGTATGGCCCTTGGTCGTGGCAAAGCAACCAGTTCCACTCCATCAACACACTGGGCTTCTCGCCTTATCACAGGTTCTGCGACTATGTTGAGGGCGTCTATCTCGATACGAACTTCACGGGCTACAGCCAGGCAGAACAACCAGATGCCAAGGGTGTTGGCGTGGAGAAGGCTCTGGAGGGATATGCCCAGTGGGTTGTCGACGAACTTCTCCCGGGACGTAAGCGACCCCTGTCCAATATCGCCATGGGAGGTCGTGAATACTGACCCCTATTTAGTCTGCAATAGTTACAACTACCCCGAATTCCAAGGCACGATGAATACCGCCTGTCTTCAGAACCAAAACGCCTCAAACCCCCTCTTCCACGACCTCGCCGTGAACAACACAGGAAATCGCCAATGGAACTGGATGCTCTGCAACGAGCCCTTCGAATGGTGGCAAGCCGCGGCCCCCCACGGTCACCCCACCTTCGTCTCCCGTCTCGTTAACGCCGCCTACTGGCGCGACCAATGCGCCTCGTGGTTCCCGCCCGAGCACGACGGACATTCCATCTATACATACTCTCTCGCCCTTGGAAAGCGCGCAAGCGATATCGACAAGTGGACTGGGGGGTGGTTTGGTACGAATACCACGAGGGCAATGTTTGCAAACGGGGAGTTTGATCCCTGGCGGGGCGCAACACTTTCGGCGAGTGGTCGGCCGGGTGGACCCGTCAATAGCACTGAGAAATTACCTGTGAGGGTGCTGAAGGGGGGGACGCATTGCAGTGATATGTATGCCCCGAATTGGGAGGCCAATGAGGGGGCGAAGAGAGCGGCCGATGAGCAGGTCGAAGAGATGAAGGGGTGGGTTGCTGAGTTTTATCGGGAGAAGGGGAAGATACCTCCAAGTTACTAGATCTTCCCCTTTTCAGGGAGTGGAGGGATTGAAAGGGGTAGTGATGTTCTTGTTGAATATTTTGATACGATTTGTTTTGGAATTTCATTTTGATGACTCGAATTTGCTCACCAGTATGACATATCAAATCACAAAGGGCGAAGGAAAAGGGAGATGACGGATTCCATGCCCTGCATCTCAGTACATTGCACGTCAATGGGCTGCATCTGAGCCTCTAACATAGCGGGCCGAGAACGGACCGGGATGATTTGCATGCAGGTCGCCATCTGAAGTTGTGTGCGACCCCAGATGCCCGCGCCGCTGAATCTGCAACACATCAACTGTCGCAGCCTCCACACGACGAAAATACTCCGGCTCGCCCGGTTTGCACGTTCCGTCTTGGCTAGCACGGCATTGTCTGCAAGTGTGGTAAGCGGGAGTCGGGAAAAGGCGGAAGGAGAGGAAGTCGGAATCGAAATATCCCACAACCTGGAGATACCATGTTTGTTTACCTGCATCGATTTGAGCCTCCCACTTCAACTGCAACGCATTCTCACGTTCAAGATTCCAGGTTATTTATCTCTTACATATTTCAATATTTTCGGGGCCTGATGCAGTCGATTAGTAACTAACATTGAGCTATCATGAACAAATGAGAATGATCGTGCTCCAGGTCTTCAGCCCCCACAACGGATTCCAAAGGTTGGGGGTCAACACCACCACCGCAGAAGGCAGCTGCAACAATTGCGGCACAGCCAGCGTTAATGTGCATCAGTCTGCCTTTCCAAGTGTTTGGACGGAAACTGTACAACCCGACACAGTGATAGATGAGGGTTCAGACTCCAAGGGAGCTCCAACGTACACCGTGACCTACTAATGCCGAGTTCACCCCCGATGCATCGGCAAATATCACCACCCTCCTCCACTCTCTTCAACCCTTTCTTTACTCCCTTCATCTCCAGAGGCCTGGGAACAACTCACTGGCACATCTTCCATCTCAAACGGGGTTGATATGCCCCGAATCGACCAGCTGAATGCCAACCAAAAGCGCGAATATGTCGTTGCGGCGGTGGTGGTGGGCCTCGTTCTCTCGACCCTCTCTCTTGTCTTTCGGGTATGGGCCAGGATTGCGGTTATTCGAAAGCTTCGACCAGAAGATTGGACTATGATCGCGGGTCTGGTCTTCAGTTACGGCGCGATAGCTACGTTACTTTATGGCCTGAACGCAGGCTTTGCCGAGCCGTTTAGCTCTCTCGCTTTCGACCGTCGGAGAGAGTTCCTCCTTGTAAGATACCTTGTCCTCGTGTTGAGCCGTACTGGTATTGAGTCAGTCTAACTTTGGAATAGAGCATTTGGATTCTGCAGGTACTGCACTATTTTTTTCAAACTTCCCTTCCCCTGAAAGATCCTCTCACTCACACACAAAAACAGAAAATCCAACCCCTAGCACTCCTAATAATCAAAACTTCCATCATCATCTTCAACGCCCACATCTTCCAAACTCGCCGCTTCGTCCAGATGTCCTGGGCGGTGTGGATATTCACGGTTGCATGGACACTCGTCGCCGTTTTGGGGACAACTTTCCAGTGCAACCCGCCGTCTGCCTTTTGGAACAAGAAGCAAAAAGGGAAGTGTGTTGACAGCGCATTGCGTATCGTCGGACTATCAAGCAGCATTGCGTCCTGCGTAAGCGATATTGTTATCCTGCTGATGCCGGTTCCACTTCTATTAAGACTCAAGGTTGAAAGGAGGCAGCGGATAGGCCTTATTGTGGTATTTATGCTCGGACTTTTGTATGTGTCTTCCTTTTCATTCTTTCCCACTGGCCGAGAAGGGAGACATAACTGAGACTTTCCTAGTGCCGTTGGCGCAAGCTTCGTTCGGTGGACTATCCTTCAGGTTGCTTTGGGTAAGGGCCAGGTGTTTAACTGTAGGTACTCCTGCCATGCCCGAGAGCTCAGGCTTCCGAGTTCCGGAATGTATTGCTGACCCATGATCAGCTCCGCACATTGACGTTGTCGTATGGACCTATCTCGAGATCTCAGTTGGCATCACCTGCGGCAATTTACCGTTCCTTGCTACACTCATGAGTTGCATCGGATCGCAACGGAAAAGCGTCCAGAACCGCGATAGCGAGAGCCCTCCTATTCTGCGCCAAATGCCAGAACGCCCGGCCAGTGAAGGGACGATGCCTCGACCTGAGTCATCGGGAGATATAACCTTTGTGCTGCACTACGACGAGGCAGAGCGTGGTACAATTTCGCTGCGGGCAGTTGAGGAGTCTGTAAATAATGGAACTAGAGCCTTTTGAGATACGAAGGCTCGGGCCAAAAGAAAGCGTCCCCTTAGCTAGTGTGAAAAGTATTTTGTTACTGTAAGGACAGCCGTTGTTATATGAGACGAATCTTGGCTCCCAAAACTTTCTTTTACGTACCTCGCCCACGTGACATTGCTTACCCTAGCTCAGTCTCGGCTCAGTCACTGCTCAGGGTTTGCTCAGTCTTGCTCACCTTTGCTCACCTTAATTACCATTTTCAGCAGGCTGCGCCACAGCATGCCGAATTACTTCAACTCTAGCCGAATGGGCCCAGAATTGGTCCCATATATAAACATGGCCAAAATCGGTCCCCATTCTTAAAAAGGAACAATTTCGCCTTTACCTTTTCGTGTTGCTTACCTATCAGATAAAAGGGGCTCTGGCCGTTTAGGATTTAGGTTTTCCTTCAGTTTCTATGAACTCCCGTCGGCCGAGCCCATTCCCAGCTCATCCGGCCAGTCGGGCCCGAGCTCTGAGACAACCACAGCTCTCTGCCCGCAAAGGTCTCGCCTGGCTGGCTCAGACGATTGGACTTCATCAGTCGTTCCCAGAATGCCCATTCATAAAAGTCAGGGATGGGAGGCTTGTGCTTGTCGAAGGCCTCGGGGATGTCAGCCAGGATGTCCTCGCGGGGGGATTCCCAGTCACTGACTTCCTCGAGCAACGATGACGCAACCTTCTCCTGGTCGGCATGGATTCGGTCCAGGTGACGTTCTGGTCCGTCATTGTGAGCACCAAGTTGTACAGCATGTCGCTGTATAGCGATGAGAGCTGCACAGGTAGTCAGGATTCGACGATGCTCAGAGGAACGGGGGACATGAACGCACTCTCGATCCGTTCGGTCCCGATGACACATTGCCGAGCGTGATCATGTCATCGGCCAGGCGGAACTCAGCGTCAACAACCGACTGCGGCTTCACCTGCTAGGCGTTGATGGTGTCGCTGCCCTCGTAATCGTAGGTGCCCTTGTCCAAGATCCGGGCCGGCCATTCCATTTGGAACACCTCGCTCGAACCCGTGGCAAAGTAGCCCTTAAGACGTTCAAAGATCTGCTGCAATGGCGCATTCGCATCATCTCTGAAGGGAACTTTCCACGTGGTAGAATCACCTATGTTGGGTAAGGATTGGTGGGTGCTGAGCTTGAAGATGTCGGGTTCGCTATTTCTCGGTGTGTGTGGTCAGTCTCAAGTCCCTTCAGTTATCGAGTTTTTGAAGGCATTGTGTGTTTGTGACCAGCCACCTGTGCTGCCTCTCGATGTTGACTCCAGGGGCTTGTATGTTGTCCGAAGACGTGCATCGACTAATCCGATATGATGTGCAGTGGTTACCCTTGCCAGCGGTAGGTATAGTTGCACCGGAAGCCATTCCTAAATGTTATGGATTAGGTCTTTTGGTTTAATGTGTAGAGGGGGTACCTAGAAATGAATTACACTTAGTATTGCGAGGAGAAGTTGCTAGGGAAACCGTGAGTACCAAACTTATTTTACCCCATCTTTTACTGGTGGGGCCTCGGAGTTGCTAATTGTTGTAGCGGACAAGGTCTTGTTCAATGGGACTTGGGCGGGGTATTTTGATATGGACTGCAGGTGGAACATTACAGGGCGGGCAGTCGGATGCTATTTCGGTTTGGAACTGGTGGTGAGACCGCAGGTTAAGTGGACGATGTTGTCGCGCATGAATAGCTTGCCGCTGTACTTGTGAGAAAGTGGGTAAACATTGCTCTGGAAGATCAACATCTGAGCTAGAAAAATATCCTCAGTATTCCAATAGCTACACTTGATCCGCAAATACTCTACTATTTATATGAACTCAGCTACAAATTATACAGCACAACCCAAATTGAAGAAATAGATAGATTGGTAGAAAACATCTAGCGGGCAATAGAAGCACCAAAGCGTTGCAGCCTGGTTTATAATAGTTGTAAAGATCTGAAATAAGGCTATCCATAACCACAGCCTGGTGGAGGCAAAATGCTCCGGTCAACCAACAAATCTCAAGCACAGGGATGCGCGAACTTACAAAGAGGACCTCTCAACATCGTTATCCGCGAGCTGACAACCAAGCTGGAAGTTCCCCGCGGTCAATTTGATGAGGCGGCGCTGCGAGTACCGGAGCTGGCATTCGGGGTGATTCGCAGGGACAGTAACCGGGAAAATTTTCAGAAATATATCGAGGGGTTTCGGAGAGACGCTACCGGCACCGTGGAATTCTGGTACTTAATCCTTCTCTCTTCGCTTGCTATTTAGCTTTGGTCTAATGTAGGCTCGCCTAGAAAACTCGCCCGAGCGGTACGGCAATGAGAAGCATATCAAACAGGATGGGTCAATGGATATCGTCCAATGATGTGGCAGGTTTAAATCCATCCTAAATTTCAGACTACATGATTTTATGAGACAACCTGGGTACCTGTGCCACAGCATGGCATGGCCCATATGGCATTTCTCATCCTGGCTCAGCCATGCTTAATCTTTGCTCTGACTTGATGTAGCAATTGCAGTATTGGGCAGCTTCACCCTTAATCCGAATTATGATATTTGAATTTATTGCTCAATCCGACAGTCACGACCAGATCGGCTTGCCGAGTCATGTCCTTGATACGTCACACTCGATAAGAGACCATATTGATGTGCTCGCTCTAATTGCATTGGGAATTGCTGAAGCAACCTTGAGACCGCTTTGTCCGTGATGGATCAGACCTCACATCGCCTGACACTATTTCCTGTCTCCAGAATACCGGAACTCAGTTTGGCAACTAGCGCCTTGATATCATATCAACAGGCCCGAAGACGTTGGTTTTGACGACTCAGATTTCATGGAAACTATTGCGTCCCCCTGATTACCCCAAAAAACCCTTCCATAGTAGAATACGGCCCACATTCTCCTGGATCTGAACGGTGGCTAAAGATTAAACAAGGTAGAGAGCGAGTTTTGTAGAGCTGAAACAATGCACAACGCAAGAAACGCTCTGGTTTTCCATCAATTGGTGGTATAACAATCTAGGCCACAAATAAGCAGAGTCATGCCCCCAAAGCCTTCCACCTAGTGTAAACCTTCGCTTCCCATGGCATGAGAGGCTCTCGTCCCACCCAAGCCAGCGGAACAGACCTGTCCTGGGTGATCTCCCTCCAGCCATCCCCCTCCTCTTTAGGCCAGTTCGGGACCACATACTTACTCCCAGGCGTTCGTTCATCCGAGAAGTTGGCAATGACGACAACATGATCAGCTCCGAGCTCTCCCCTCCTCCATGCCATAATTTTTCCGTTCCTACTTTGGTCCACGTGAAAGATGTCGGTGTGGTCCGTTGCGAGGCCTGGGCAGTGTATCCGAAACTTGACGAGTTTTGCCACGTACGCGAACAGATCCCTCCTCCAGCCCGTATCCTTCAGTCTCTCATAATTCACCGGATCCGTCTGCTTAAGTTTATCATCCACACTTCGGTCCTGCTTATCGGCGAACTCTTCACCTGCAAAGATCATGGGAATCCCCACGGACGTGAGGAGCAAGACAAAAGCCAGCTTCGCGCGTTTCCCAATGTCCCAGATTCCCTTGTCCACACAAAAATTGAAGAACCTTTTCTTCTCGCTCCCATCACCCTGGATGTCGTGTGATGTGATGTAATTGACCGCCTGGGTCCCGTATCCGAACCCTCCTTCAAAACGGTCGGCCCGGCAGTCGATCACCTTGCGCAGCGTCCACTCAAAGTTATCACCCTGCGTGCCCTCACCGACGACCACAGCCCGCAGGCGCTGCTGCCACCGCTCATTCCACAGGGCATCAAGAAAGCCCTGACGAACCATGTCGATAGGCATGCTGAGCTCTTCACCAACGACAAGAAATTTGGTCTTGTCAGCTGCGACGCCGCCGGAGTAGCGGGCCTCGTAAAGCTCCCTAGCGTGCTTGCACTAGTGGACCCCTTTTAATCTCAGAGCTGAAAAGTCTACGCAGTGGAAAGCACCCCTCACCAAAGCAGCATATCTCCAACCAAAAGTTGGCACCACGCATCTCGACGACCATGGATTCCCAGCTAACCAGACAAGATCACAGCCGATGCGAATTCCTCCCCCTGCCCAGGCCTCAACCCTCTCTGGTGTCCAGCAGCGACGTGAAGCTATCGCAGCTCTGTGCAAAATGCCGACTCATTCGGGATTGGGTGCAGCAACATTATGTGGAGATGTTCTCCGAGAAAGAAAAATCATCTGTAAAGTGGGAACCCATTCAGTACAAAACATTTAACCACTACACGTCTAGTACGCTCCTTCAGCAGTCGTATCTTAACGGGTGCCACCTTTGCACGTTCATCCGAACCGACTTCGGCATAAGGCGCTTATTGCATTTGACTCGAGCGCTGGTAAAATTCAGGCAGACTAAATCCGGAGAGGATAGGCTACTGCCTTACACGCGACAGAAGATGTGGGCGGATTCTCTAGGATATCATCTTGATTCTCTGGGAAGTCATATCAATGAATTTGACAAACAAGAAAATGCTAGCAGGCCCAAGCTTGGACAATGCGACCTCGTTGAAAATCATGGTACACCCTTTCGATGCGGGCAGTCTTGACTTTGCGTTCGTCTATGGCAGGGCCAAGGAAAGTTTGACGTCTGATCGAGGCGTCTTCGCCACAATGACCGTTACGGCACTGACAAGCGACCGCTCGCCGAGAGAGTCGCATCCGCTAAGGGGCGTTTTAAGGTGTAAGAGCCGGCACCACTGTAATACAGGCTAATACCACTCACTATAAGACCGCTGTAAAAGTGATCTGAGCATTTTAATCAGCAGCTTTTCTGATCAGGATCCAATTGAGCAAAAAAAGCCTCCTGATGGCGCTCCGAGCCATCCGAAAGTCTACTGATTTTGGGAAACGCTAATCGAAAAAATGGCTCAGACGGCCATCTGAACCCCGAAATATGAGCGAAAGAACGTACCCTAAGCCCCAGGGGTCTGAGTGCTGCAGGTCACCCTGTTTATGAAACCGGGCTGTAACAGGGGGCGGCCCCCTTTGGAAGTTCTGCTGTGGCGGTGCTGAGGCATAACCAATGAGGCTCCTCCCGTCGGCTAGATAAAGTGAAAAGAGGAGGGGAACATCTAGGGAGTGTAAAATGAAGCTCATCCCTCCCGTACTTCTGTTTTCCTAGGCGCTTGCTTCCGCGCTACGCCTGCGTCCGTATCGCAACGCTACAATGAGTGTCGACCCAGCCCATGTCTACGTCGGCCTCTGGTTCGACTGGACCAAGGGCCGCATCCTGGGCGCCGTAATCACTGCTCCCTCGTCAGCCGGTGCCGTGGTAGTCGCCCTAATTGCGGTCTTCATCCACGCGGCTGGCATGCATCTTTGGCATCTCGTCCGCTTCGCGCTGCACCAACTCCTCGCGACAGACAAAGGCACCCACCCAATCGGGCAGCAGGCTCAGGCACTCCTTCGCAACAACGACTCCGCCGGCAGCACTGGCGTCCGCCTTCTCGGACTTTTGTGGCACTGGAAGGGACGCTCAGCACCCTTGGTACGGTCCTCCGCTCTCGGCGTTACAGGCCTTGTCTTTGCCACCTGTATCGCCCTAGCTGGCACCTTTTCGTCTGCCATCCTGGACACGACCCAAATCTCGGTCCTCCTAAATTCGCCACACTGTGGTATGATTGACCAGCGTTCTGTGGAAATGGGCGACTTCGTCCTTGGCATGGATAAAATCGATGCCTTTGCGACGTACGACTACGAAGCGCGCAGTCGTGCGGCTAACTACGTGCGCCAGTGCTATAACGGCACGTCGCCGACCGGGTCGTGCAGCGGATTTGCCGTACCAGCTATCACTTGGGCGACTGATTTCCACGTACCGTGCCCGTTTGCCGAGAGGATGTGTGATGGCCCAGCGATGGCGCAGGATACGGGTCGATTGAACTCAAATGCCATCTTTGGCCTCAACCTGGCGCCGAATGAGCAAATCGACTTTCGGCGCGTTATAACCTGTACGCCGATTATGCAGGACGGCTTCACCCAGACAGTTCCGTACCAGTTAACAGGGATCTCTAACGCTTCTACCAGTACACCCGTGCCGCTGGCGAGTGGATCGAGAGAACTAACTACCTATTGGTATGGGAGGAGGGATTCAAGCCGCAATTACACCTTTAAGTCTGACTCTATTATTAATGGGGTACTCTACGCGTATACTATGACGTGAGCTTTGCGCCTGCGCTTAGAGCGAATTCATGCCCGGTCTTAGGGCCTAAGCTGACTTTATTGCTAATTTAGCTCTGTCGGAGATTTCGGCAATCCTGGCGGCTGGGAGCCTATACCGGCCTTGAAGCGCTTCGACGGCAGCGTGGGTCTTGTCTTCGTTGAGGCAGTGAACATTCGATACTATAATCCGGTAGATGATCCCGTCTTCTCAGCCCATAAGCCTGAGGTTGTCCCTATCGCGAATGGTCAGAACTTCACGAGATATCTCGCAGATCGCTCTGCAGGTGTCCTGGGTTGCGTCGATCGGGTAAATTCACATTCACTTCTCACACCACACTGCAGTCCTGAAGACTGACTTGTCTCTGATAGCATCAAATCTGCAAGGCTTACGGGGGCGACTGCTCAAAGCTCGGACTTTGGTCGACCGTTGTAACCGAAGTCCTTGACACGCTTAATCTGACAGATATTCAAAAGGCAACTTTAGCTATCTTCAATAACACTATCGCTTGGCTCACAGGCCCAGATGAGGACACGACTGATAACCTAGCAGTACAAAGGCGTCTTTTTATGGGCGCAAATCAGATTGCTCTACCATCGAACCAGTGGCAGATCGAGATCGAGAGTTGGCACGCGCGAGTGATGTCAACAATGCAGACACGCATGGTCATGCAGGCTTCGGGGCCGAGTACCGATTCGATACGCCGGTACGTCGTGCCGCCGGCGACAGAGGCCCAGAGGCAGCTCTGCCGGGCACAGAGGGTGCGAGTTGGTCAGGGCTTCACTAATATCTCTCTTCTTGGTCTTTTGCTGGTGGTAATCCCGGGTGTATTGGTTATCTTGGCGAGTTTAGCCCTGGATCCTCTTGTTGGTCGGCTCGGCCAACCATCTAAGGGCAGGGCAGCGCGCTTCTTAAGGAGGTGGAATCATGACTATGTGCTTCAGATTCAGCGAGTTGCGTATGAGGGGCAATCAAGGCAGAAGTGGGAAAAGATCGATGGTGAGGTACCGGTTACGTCGGGCAGTGAACCGTTGGTACCACTAAGGTATGGTAGTCCGGTCATGTCACGAGTACGAGTACCTGTTGGTGCGTCGTTGGAGACTAAAGGGTCGAATGCAGAGAGCAGACGACTTATCAGCTGAGGAAATATTTAGTATAGCATGTATTATAACGATTAGAGAAATGCCCTAAGGTTACTCTATCCTAAAATCTTAAGGCGATAAAGGAGGGGCGAGACAAAGAGTGGTTACCTTAGTGGCTTGGCTTCCTGCTAAGCGCATTACAATGCACCTGCTGAAACCGGATTTTCTTAAACGGTGTGGGTAGCTTATAAATGAGTCACTGAGTTAGCATACCTAGCAAAGCCCTAAGCTGTGTCAGATACACTTGTATTAATTACTAGATACACTTTTGTGGAGATACGAGTAAGAATAAAGGAGGGGGTGTGAAATTAGCTGGATATTATGACGTAAAGAGTAATATGGAGCCTGCAGGGGTCGATTACTGTTGGAAGCGCGGCACTCTGGATTCTGTGGAATTGTAGGGGTTGCAACTGCGTGATTGTATTGCTTGTGTTCACTCTGTTCCTCTGGCTCTGGCTGGAAGCCAGAGGCTTCTTTATAGACTATGCTGCAGGATTCAGGCTTCGTCACTCTGGTGGCTGAGGCTCACTGGCGTACTGGCAGTGCCAGGTATCCAGTCAGCTCCGCTGACTAGATGCCCAGGGCCTCTGAACCCCCTTCTTTCTGACAGATTGTGTGGCGTTCGCTGGAATCACGCAACTGGGGTGTAAAATGATTCCCCTGATTTCTTGCATGCCAGAGAGAAATCTCTGGGCTTCAGCCTATCTACTCCTCTGCCAGGATCACAAAGGTTAGCTCGGCCAGGGACCCACTGTTACCCCTTAGCAGAGAGAGAGCACCAGACCAGTAACAGTAGGTTCCTGACTGAGCTAACCTTTGTGACCCTGGCAGAGGAGTAAATGGGTGGCCTGGGCCTGAAGTGGGGCCCACTTCCGTGTGGGTGGACCCATCCCACAGAGATGATTATTTTTAGTGCCTTGGCAAAACTAACGTAGGGTTTGAGCTTCACAGCAGGACCTTGGAAGGAATCCTCGCTAATGGTGATAGCGATGTCCTAATCGTTTCTAATCTCATATGAAGTCGCTTTAGATTAACAGTTAAACTATAGAAACGGAAGATATGCAGTCGAAATATTGTCAGGGGGCGTCACATCAGGGGAGCTGGTAAATTTCTGCCGGTAGAAAAGGTGTGTAACCCGTGGTAACGGGGACGAAATATAGGTTCATGGCCCAGAACTGGATCGCTATCACTGGGCGGTACATTTCTGCTAGTAGAAAAGGTACGTAGCATACGGTAGCGAGGACAAAATCTGGGCCCGTGGCCGAGAACTGGGTCACATATTCTGCCGGCAGAAACAGTGCAGAATACGGAGGAACGAGAGTTAGGCGCTGCATAATTTTCTGCCGGCAGAATACAAGGGAATACGTACCTAGTAGAACAATGCATACCCAACTATCGATGAGGTAGAAATTTCGACGAGGCAGGAACTCTATCCTTGACAGATTAAAATTTATCACAAACTAACTGGTAGCATTATCACTCAACGCCCCAACGTCTCCTTAGCACAAATTGAAAAACTGCTCGGACAGACTATATTTTGCTAATGGTAGAAAATTACTTGATAACAGATAATAACACAGACGGGCGACGTTGCCGCTTGTCGTTAGAGACTCCTTCTCTATTGCGTCCTTCTGTAGTATAGCATATTGAAGGATCCTTTTGGTTTGTTTTGGATGTTTTGGGAAGGCATGGGTTGCTCTGCTTTGACAATAGGGCTTTCTGGTACACATGACACGAGTCACACGCACACCCAGTACGCGTGTACAGCGTAATTGGAATTGTTGCCTGGGAGCTACCCTTACAGATTACGCGTCATCTACTTTCCATCGACAGGAAACTTACCGGGGGGGACTGAAAACGGGCCTCTGAGGCTGTGCGGCGGCCGCGTATGGGATCACCCTAGCTCAGGGAAGAACCAGGGGAAGCTCAGGACAAATCAGCCACAGCTCACCCCAGCTCAGGAATACGAACGAAAAAGGGAATTTCATGTGCCCAGATTCGTCTCATATAACCAGGGTGTTATTACAGGCCATCTCCCATTCGGAAAACACCTACATTAATACAGAAAGGCCTTCCTGTATTCTTAAAAGACCTTTCTGTATGTTAAAAAGGTCTGTGATGTGACAAGCCAAGGCCTTACCGTCCTAGAACAAGACTGAGGATTCCAAGAACGAATTTCGCACAGAGATAAGACACCCTTTCTTTTGGCCCTAGCCTTCGTAGAGGCGGTCTAATTGAGGCGCTATAGCTCGTCGTGGGATACATCACTTGGCCGAAGCCCGTCCCAAAGCGCAACGGCCCCCTTAATAAGACCGATAATAAACCCCTCCAGCTCCGTTGCCGATATGTCATCCAGGTACGGAAACAGTTCTCCGGTTCGAAGATTCTCGACTGAAATCCCACCGCCAGCATGCAAACCCGCCAGAGAAGGCATCAGTGGATGCTGGTTGATGTCGATGATTGTGAACAGCAAGTCGTCCGAATATCTCTTGGCGAGGGCGTGCATCTCCTTACGATAGATATCCTTTTCACCCTCGGAAGCCGCAAAGTAGTGGACGACCATGTATTTCCCCGCTCGCGTTGCCATCTGACCAAGCTCGGCGATCTCCTTCTTGGTGGGCTCCAGTATCAGCGGTGCAGTGCACTGCGATACCAACTCCTCGAGTGCGCCGACCAGCCAGAGTTCCTTCAGGGTGAAGTCGTCATCGTTGAGGTTGTTCCGGCAGCGGACCACGGACTGGTGTTTGGATGGGGGAAGTATAGCGAATGAGAAACGGTCGTGATACTGCCTGGCTAGTTCGCGATATTGCCACTCGTAGAGAGCCAATTCACTTGGGAGGAACTCGGCTGTGAATGTGATGTCATCCGAAGTGATAAACTCGGAGAGAGAAGCGGCGGAAGTAATCTCGGAGACAAGAGGCTGAGATGCTCGGCGAAGAAAGGACAAAATTCTACAAAAGGGTTAGCTATTTTGGTTATGTAGGGTGGTATTATCAAGGAAGCTGACGATATAGACCTACGAGGCCCTCTATATCTAACCATTCGGCCGTCACTATGGTGTAACCTAATGGTTGGATATGTCATCACATCCATTTCAGCACAGATGGAAACATCGACGACGCAGTCGATGCTCATCACACGAGCATCCCGGGCAGTATCTTGGACAATAGCCCATTCTGTCTCGAGAGCTTGACTTAGTTTCCTGTCTCAAGTTAGCCGCTACCTCTCTGGCTCTGAGAAAGTGGTAAAGTGGTAGGATAGTTACTGTGCCGGCTGTGAAGGTGCAAAAGCGTCGAGATGTGGTTAGCGATGGGACTCGGGCAAGTTTAGGTGCTGAATTCTCACAAAAATGACTGAATGAGATGGTCAGCCAAAAACTCTATCTAGCTTCAAGAACGAATGTTGGGGTAGAGTCGTACATGCTATGAGCGTTTGCGAACGCTCACCAATGGCCTGACGTAGGTTTGCAGGCCTCGCATGTTGCCAAGCAAACACCTGTGGCAATGTCAGCCACATGGCAAGCAGGCGCCATCGACGTCCCTGCTGCATTGTTACTGTATTGAGTTCTGATTTAAAAAGACTTGGACGCGAAGTTGGCTTCGATGTTGCTTCGCCAACTTGCTCCAAGAACGCATGAGCCGGCTAAAGAGCAACGCGTGACATTGCATGTGAAACTGGATGATAATGTGCAATGCTGGACCGGGCGCGGTTCTGCCGTGCCTAAAATGGCCACTGGGGGACCATGGGGAAGGTACCGCCTGGGCAGTCTCTGGATGTGTGTCCGGCAATCGTGCCCGAAATGCATTGCGTCAACTGGCCCCCTTCTCGTCTAGCGCACATCTTAGCTGTCACCTAGGGCTCGTGGTCGGGTGCATTTCGAAGACGAGTCTGAAGAAAACATAAAGGTACAAAGATGGGTTTGTTCCGACTACTTGTTGGAGCAGTTCTCGTTGCAGGCGTGGAAGGCACGACCACCGATGATGCGACCGACGATTTCCAGTGCATCCACCCACCGACCCAGGTCCACAAGGTATCATCCTCTCCGCTCGTTATCTACCTCCAAAACTTCATCACGCCCCAAGAGCGCGCCCATCTCAAGCAAGTGTCGGAGCCCAGTTTCCGGCGCTCCGTTGTCGCCAGTCATGACGGCGCTCAACGATCCGACATCAGGACCTCACAGTCAACCGATGTGCACCGCGACGCCGTGGTACGGTGCATCGAGCAGCGGTCACTGCGCTTCCAGGGCTTTGACGCACGAGAAGACCAGCTGGAACCTCTGCAGCTGGTCAAATACGGCCCGGGCGAGCACTACGACTTTCACACCGACTGGCTCGAACCACAGTACTCGACGTCATTCAACGGTGGCAACCGCATGACCAGCTTCTTCGCCTACGTCCATGTTTCCAACGACACCACCGGCGGCGGAACAAACTTTCCGCTGGTCATATCGCCCCGTGATGAGCGGTGGTGTGGAATTCTCGAATGCGACGAGCCGTATGCCAGCGGACTGACTTTCCGGCCTGTCGAGGGAAATGCCATCTTCTGGGAGAATCTCACCCCCGCAGGCGTGGGCGATCCCAGGACCGAGCACGCCGGACTGCCTGTCACGACGGGGGTCAAGATTGGCATGAACATTTGGACCCGGCAGGCGCCGGTAAGCGAGGAGGTGCGGAGACAAGACCTTCCTTTGGACTTTTAGGATAAATGGGTGTCCAGCCATTCGGCCGGCCTGGCATAGATTACCGGGTGACGTACACTGCTAAGCATCAGCCAAGGACATTGGCACTTTTCACTGCCGAGCCAAGCAATAACGGAAGAAGCTTAGCATGTTTGGGCAGCTTGTATGGATAGAAGTCTGCCAAGCACTTCGATGATAGGGAGCTATCGCTCGCCACTCGTGGTTTAACTACCGGTTTGGGTGATTTGATACTATTACTGTACCTTGGCTCCGCGAGACACATTTGGCCCAATTGAGGGGAAGGGGTGAGGTGCCGTCACCATGAAAGAAAACCGTCATCCCCGCCGCCCTCTCCGACGACTTGGTCCTACACCATCGCATACTTTGGCCTGGAGAAGGTCGAGCAGGTACAGCATGGCTCCGCTTCACGTCTTGACAGCCCGGCTGTTCGCAGCATGGGGCGTCTTGGTACTGTTCTCAGCGCAGCTCTCGCTTGTCTCAGCCCAATGCCCGGGCGTGACGAAGCAAAGCAACCAGAAAATGGCATCGGGGTATACGTCCAGCGTTTTGGCCACCGGTCTCAAGACTCCTCGCGGAATCGCCATGGATACTGAGGGTGCCCTCTTGGTTGCCGAGCAGAATGGAGGCGCCGTCCGGCGACTGACCCTGAAGGAGGTGGGCACCAACGTCTGCGTCGATACCAATACGGTTCTGATTCCAGCCGGTAATGTACGTTCTCCGATGCCGCCCACTACGTGACCTGCAGCTGACCATGCATCAGACCAACCACGGCGTTGCAGTCGCCTCTGATGGCAAGACCATCTTCGTGTCTAACCTGCAAAAGGTGACGGCATTCCCTTACGACCCCGTGGCCGGCACAGTTGGAACCGGCAAGACCGTCATCAGCAACATGCAAAACAGCGGCCCGCACCCCACCCGCGCGCTCCTGACCTCCAAGTTCAGCCCAGACAGCCTCCTTGTAACCATCGGCTCAGCCGCCAACGTCGACACGGCCACCACCGCGCAGACCGCGGGCCGCTGCATGATCAAGGAGTTCAGCATCAAGGAGATCACCGCTAGTCCCACCACTTACACCGGCGGAGGCAAGGTCCTCGGCTGGGGCCTGCGCAACCTCGTCGGCATGGGCGAGCACCCCATCGATGGCGGCATATGGTCCGTCGAGAACTCCATGGACGATATCAAACTCAACAGCAAGGACGTGCATAACGAAAACCCCGCCGAGAAGGCAAATTTCCACGGCAGGCTAAACGACACGGCCAACAAGCTCAAGGGCGCAAACTACGGCTATCCGAGCTGCGTGCCCGCGTGGGACACCGGTCTTCTGGGCGTCAGTACCCTGTCGGTGGGGAGTCTGTTCAACCCTGACGGAGCGCCCAAGGCCAGCGACTGCGCGACGCGCCAACCGGGACGCATTCACTTTCCTTCGCACACGGCACCGCTTGATATCAAGTGGACGCCTGATGGGCTGACTGCATACGTCGCCTTCCATGGCTCTTGGGATCGTCGGCCGCCAGATGGATACCGTGTGATGAAGGTCGCGTTCGGTGCTGATGGTCAGCCTGTTGCGCCGTTGACTAGCAAGAGCGCCGCCGTGACCATCATGGAAAACCCAAACACTAGCTCATGCCCGAGTGGGTGTTTCCGCCCGGTCGGTTTGGCTTTTGACAAAAAGAAGCGGTTGTTTGTGTCGAGTGATAGTACGGGTGAGATTCATGTCATTTATGGGGCTTGAGTTGGGATGTGAGAGCGATGGAATATTTGGAATATTAGGTCTTGCTTTTAGTACCGACAGAAGATACAATTATATGTCTTTGGCTACCTCGTTCCCACTGAACCCCTATTGTGTGCCCGTCAAATGTGCAAAGGCTCAAGCCAAAAGAAAGGATCTCGTATCTCCGTAGCGAAAATACGTTTGCCGGAATCCCCAAACAGTCTTGCTCGGGAACGTTAAGGCCGTTTTAACATATAGAAAGACCTTTTTAGAATACAAGAAGGCATTTTCAGAATGCAGGAAGGCCTTTTCAGTATTTATCTAGGTGGTATCAGAATGGGAGATGGCCTGGAATGACGAAAGCTACAGGTGGTTTGTACGGTAGGAAGGCATCTTCGACACTGGCTGAGGGGACCCTTTCTTTGGCCGAAGGCTTCCTACAGAGGATCTGAGAGACTACAGTACTGGTACCGAACGGTGCGCCGTGTCACTTACTCCCAGTCAGACCAAACCAGCTTCTTCGTGCAGCAATGTCCAGCTACTCGGAGTCAGATGAAACACGAGAGCATCATAAATTCTTACGGCGCTTTCCATCAGACCCAGAGTTGTGGGTGTTCGGCATTCACTATCTTTCCCACAGCCCTCCCAAGTATCGTACCAAAAACCATATCGCAGCAACAGGCTAGATGAGGTACACGTCAGCAAAACCTAGCAACAAAAACATGACAGGAAGCTCCACATACCAGCGCAATATCGATGAGCCTCAAGCACATTATCCAAGGATCGGTGCTCAAATTGACCCCGGCCCTATTCAACAGCCCGAAAAAGGCCCATCTGCCTCTCAGGTTCAAGAGCGGCAGCAGAAGGTCGTCCGCAAACCCATTGAAGTCAGCGGTCCTCGTCACTTCCTCCAACGTCTTTGTTGAATCCGACTCTACCAGTTCCGTCCAGTTGACGGTACTTGCCGTATCTGCCAGCTTCTTTGCAGCATCGGACTCTAACACCCCAATCCAGTCGACGCCCCGCAGCTGCTTGAGCAAAGGCATGAGACGGAAGAGTGGAGACGGCGTTGACAAACTCTGACAAGCTGACCCAAGCAGGGTGTGAACATCCCCCAGCACCGCAGATATCTGCTGAATCAATTCCGGTGTCAGATTCGGCACGATGACCTCAGCGATGATGTCAACAGCGAGGCTTCGTGTATGAGGTGTTAGTTGGTCTTTGGCCGAGTGTAGATTGTAGATCAGTCTCTCGACAAAACATGGATCCAGGTCGGGAGTAAGCTGCCGCGCCGCGGACGCAAAGCAGGTGAATAATTCATGGTGATCTTGTTGGGAAAGCTGGGCGTGGAGAAGGTCCTTAATTTCCGAGTTGGTGGAAGCGGCGAGCTCATGTTGCTTGAGGAAGGTAACAAACGCGTCCTGCGCGCAAAGCGCTAGTGGGGCGAAAAGCCCGGCAGGTGCGAGAACGGCGAGGAGAAAATGAAAGGGTCGCATTTTTGTGTGCTTGTCTTCCGCTTCGTTGGTTACTTTGCCTTTCTTGTCGAATTGTCGAAGGAATTGGGGTGCATTCTGCGGGCTGCTCGTGGGCTGGAGAATTCAGTAGTGTCTTGGTGACTTCTTCGCATCAATGGTGGAAGGCGCGAACGGGTGAGAAGCGCAACCTTAGGGAAGAACCACCCCGGGTCGTCCGATTTTGTTCCTTCCTATCTGAGAACTACTAGTGCGAGTCGGGCCAAAGAAAATTAGGACTCCATGTCTTGCGCTCCGGCATCTCATCTGATCGACCGCCCTTTGTTGCGATTCTCGCCGGCAATACTGCCCTCTTCACGCTTCATCGGCAGCACAAACTGAAACACTCGGGTGGAAGCCGCACCATCTATCGTCTATTTTGCAGCTTGATAATCCACCACGCCATTATCGATGACGCCAGTCCGGTGGTAATATGTCCTCGCCCTGACATACGGATCTAATTTCCAAAAGCTTTCACCCAGCCGCTGCGCCAATTCTCGCCTTTCTGCGGCCTTCTGCCTGCCTTCCGGGGACTGAGGGTCGAAGCTCGCCCACTTCGCCGTGAGCAGCTCAAATTGCTGTATGAGCTCGTTTCGCTCTGTGTGCACCTCGTCTTTCTTTTCTGACTGCATGCGCACATTCTCCCCTTCTACCGGGTCAGTGTACCTGTACTCCCATGGATCGCTACCCCCGTAGCATTTCTGTAAGTTCTCTGGCGTGATGAAGCGTGCCAGGTCGGCGTTGGTGGACGTGAAGTGGATTTTAGACACAATCACGGGATCAAGCCACGGCTTGATCATCCTCCAGATGCCTGTATCCCGATTAGTCAAACCTCTTCAGCTACTAACACCTATCAGGGAGATGACTTACTGTTGAAAACGAAGGGTGCGTTATGAACCAATAAGACCCCGAGGTGCTCAGGATATCTCGCCTCAAACACCTGCACCATAAACTTGACGACATGAGTGTCCATATTCCGCAGCGCAAATCCCGTCAGATCAAAGATCAGACACGACGTTTCTTGTGGGTGACGTATCGTAGTACGTATTGTCTCGATTTTATGCAAAATGAACATCTCCATCGACTCCGGCGACTGTGCCTTGGGGTCATGCAGACGGACCTTGATGATCAGCACCGGGCGGTGTTCTCTGTCGGCGCCACGAACGTAAGCTTTCCCAGAGCGGTACTGCGCGATAAAACCGTGCTCATCAACTGTAGGGAGGGGCGCCAGCCCTACGGAGTCGCCCTGCCGTATAAGCTCGTCATCCAGCCGCTGCTCACCGCGCCAGTTGATGACGGAGAGCATCATGGCCGTCGCATTCTCCACATCCCATTTGCGCGCGCGCAGGAAGCGCAAGACCATTACGTCCGGGTGGTCGCCGAGGAAGAGGTTCCAGAGCAGCCGCCAGAATACAGCCGGTGATGGGTCGTCAAGTTGCGCTCGCAGTTCGGGGGTTCGGTTTGGTGTCCTGTGGCTCTGGCTCTCGCTCTCGGGCAGGCCGCTGAGCCGGAGGAGGTGGACCCACATCTCCTGAAGCTTCTGCTCCTCGTCGGCGGTCAGGTTGCCCAGATGACCGGGGCGACTGGCGTCGGTGGGTCCGGACATGTTGACGCTCGGATGCTACGGTCGCAGCACAGTCGCCTTTGATGGTGGTGGGGATGATGAAATCGAGCGGCGATGAATGCGACGGCGAATCCCGTTGGCTTTCCAAACTGAAGGTTTTATCCTAAAACTGACACTGCTCGTTCCGGGTAGTGCTGTTGTCAGGAGTGGTCGCAAGTGCAACTATTCGCGATTTTGCGTCGTTTTCTGTCGTCGCTGGATGTTGTCAGGAGGGAAGACGGCTCGGAAAATTCGGATGTCAGGCCGCAGACGTCACAGTGCCAGCTACCCGGATCTCAGCGAGCTAATTAAAGGCCTTGTGCTGCACCCCTCCTGCGCAAGGATTACAAGCCCGCGTTCCTGTTGGGGTAGCCCTTGTGCAAGGAGCGCAGGGATGGGGTGTGTGATGACCAAGCCACCACCGCTTTGAAGCGCTTGATCCTGTGACGACCTCAACCCGATGTGGCATGTGGTGCATGTCTTGGACACATCACCCAAACCCAGCTCAACCCGTCCGATTGAAGAAACAGTGCAACTCTTTTTTTTTTCTTTTTCAAACTCTCTGTGAACTCGCGCGGACCAATTTGAGATGGTGTTGAATGCTTGAAATTCGACGATGAGGTCAACATCTGAGACCACCACCCAGAGCTCCCATCTCCCAAGTCCATCAGCCATACTTCTCACCGACTTGCAGCTTCGTGCATCCCATCAGACTCCCCTCATCCCCATCTCTCAACAGAAGCATCACGTCCCCCCCCGGCCGATCCGCCCTCAAAACCACCTTCTCTTTCCAAGTCCTAACCCTCCTAATTCCCACCCCAGCATTATCCAACTTAACCCCCCGACGG
>Ga0247758_1000740_pt1 | contig 28183 bp, 22 predicted proteins | sample UWRJL156409C4_FD_180950 | JGI IMG/M metagenome (GOLD analysis project Ga0247758, IMG submission 180950) | Plant litter microbial communities from Arlington Agricultural Research Station in Wisconsin, United States - UWRJ-L156-409C-4 | ecosystem: Environmental > Terrestrial > Plant litter >... | reverse complement strand
CGAGCAGCTCGTCACCTACTCCGGCGACACGATCGCGATGGAGGACGTGTTGGCGGTGCTCGGCGTCGCCAACGACGACGTGCTCTTCGGGATCGTCGACGCCATCGGGACGTCCGACGCTCGGGCGGTCCTGCTCGCCGTGCACGATCTCGCGCAGTCGGGGCGGGACATCGGCCTGTTCGCCCGGCATCTGGAGTCCCACGCGCGTGAGCTGATGATCACGCAGACCCTGGGCGGCGTGCCCGGGGAGATCGCGGTGACGCCGGACCGCGACGCGCGGCTCGCCGACCAGGCGGAGCGCACCGCGCCGGGCGACGTGATCCGCCTGCTCGACCTGATCGCGGTGATGCTGCGCACGACCAAGGACGGCGCCGACGCGCGAACCCAGCTCGAGCTGGCGCTGGTGAAGGCCGCCACGCCGCAGGTCGACGCCACCACCCGCGCCCTGCTGGCCCGGATCGAGCGGTTGGAGAACGGCGCGCCGCGCGCCGCTGCCCCGCTGCCTCCCGCCCCGGCGGCGGCTGCGCCGGCCCTGCCCGCCGCACCCACGCCGCCCGTCGCCGCGGCTCCCACGTCGCCGCCCGCCGCGTCCACGCCCGAACCGGCGTCCTCCTTCGTGCCCGCCCCGGCGCCGCCCGCATCGACGGCTTCCGTGCCGCCGCCCGCCACGTCCGAGCCGGCGCCGCCGGTGCCGCCGACGCCCACCCCGGATCCGGCTGCGCCCGCCGCTGCCCCGACCTACGACAGCCCGGTCGCCGTGGCCGCGCCCACCGCACCGCCGGCCCCGCCCGTCGTGGCGGCCGCGCCCGCACCGCCGCCCGCGTACGTGCCGCCCGCGCCCGCACCGGAAGCCGCCCCGGAGGCCCCGGCCTCCGAAGCCCCCGCCGAGCCCGAGGCTCCCGCCGCGGTCCAGCCCCCCGACTTCATCGACCTCGAAGCGCTCCGTGCCCTGTGGCCCGCGGTGGTCGACACCGTGCGAGCCGAGAAGGAGCTGCTCGGCGCGATCCTGCGCGAGGCCCGCTGCTCCGAGCTCAACGACGGCGAGCTCGTCGTCAGCTTCGCGGCCTCCAAGCCCTTCAACAAGCGCCGCGCGGACGACTCCGAGAACCGCGAGGCGGTCATCGAGGCGTTGCGCACGCTGAGCGGTCGCCCCCTGCGCCTGCGCTACGACACCTACGACGACGCGGATCCCGCGGCCGTCCCGCCCGGCGAAGCTCCCCTCAACGAGGAGGAGGTGATCGCGCGCTTCAAGCACGCGTTCGACGCCAAGGAAATCATCCCCGACGACGTTCCCGACGAGGAGCCCCAGCCCTGATGCCCCAGCCCAAGATGCAGCAGATGATGAAGCAGGTCCAGCAGATGCAGGCGGACATGCTGAAGGCCCAGGAGGAGCTGAAGAACGAGACGGTCTCGGCCTCCGCCGGCGGCGGCATGGTCACCGTGACGTTCACCGGTGACCTCGAGCTGAAGGCCCTGACGATCGACCCCGAGGCGGTCGACCCCGAGGACGTCGAACTGCTCCAGGACATGGTCTCCGCGGCGATCAACGAGGGGCTGCGCTCGGCGCAGGACCTCGCCGCCAAGCGCATGAACGGCCTCACGGGCGGCATGGACCTCGGCTCCCTCGGGCTCCCGGGCTTCTGAGCGAGCGCCGTGCAGGCCCCTCCCGTCCAGCGGCTGGTCTCCGAGCTCGGCAAGCTGCCGGGCATCGGTCAGCGCACCGCGCAGCGGCTCGCGTTCCACCTGCTGCGGGTGGAGCCGGAGGAGGCGCTGGCCCTCGCGGACGCGATCCGCGAGGTGAAGGAGAAGATCCGGCTGTGCGAGGTGTGCTTCAACCTCGCCGACGAGCCGCGCTGCCGGATCTGCCAGGACGAGCGCCGCGACACGACGATCATCTGCGTGGTCGAGGAGCCCGGCGACGTGATCCCCATCGAGCGCACGCACGAGTTCCGCGGGCGCTACCACGTGCTCGGCGGCGCGCTGTCGCCGATCGACGGGATCGACCCCGAGCACCTGAAGATCGCGCAGCTCTACGGGCGCGTCGCCGAGGGCGGGGTGGAGGAGGTCGTCCTGGCCACCAACCCGACGACGACCGGCGAGGCGACCGCGCTGCACATCGCCGCCGGCCTGCGCGAGCGCGCGCCGGGCATGACGATCACCCGCCTGGCCTCCGGCCTGCCGGTCGGCGCCGACCTGGAGTACGCCGACGAGGTCACCCTCGGCAAGGCGCTCTCCGGGCGCCGCTCCCTCTAGGCCATGGTCACCTCCCCCGTCGACGAGCAGCTCGCCGCCGCCGGCGCGGCCGCCCGGGCCGCCGACCCGGCGCCCGGGCCGCCGCCGCACGAGGGCATGGAGTGGATTCCCGGCGGCACGTTCGCGATGGGGGCGACCGGCTTCTACCCCGACGAGGGGCCGGTGCAGCGCGTGGAGGTCGACGGCTTCTGGATGGACCGCGCGCCCGTCACCGTCCGGCAGTTCCGCCGCTTCGTCAAGGCCACGGGCTACCTGACCGTCGCCCAGCAGCCGCTCGATCCCGCGATGTTCCCCGGTGCGGCGCCGTCGACGCTCGTCCCCGGCGCGCTCGTCTTCCAGGGCACCAGCGGGCCGGTGCGGCTGGACGACTACAGCGCCTGGTGGGCCTACGTCCCCGGCGCGCGCTGGGACCGGCCCGAGGGGCAGGGCAGCGACACGCTGACCCGCGCGGACCATCCCGTCACCCAGATCGCCTACGAGGACGCCGTCGCCTACGCGGAGTGGGCGGGCAAGACGCTGGCCACCGAGGCCGAGTGGGAACGCGCCGCGCGCGGCGGCCTGGAGGGCGCCGCGTTCGCGTGGGGCGACGACGAGGTCCCCGGCGGGGTGCGGATGACCAACTCCTGGCAGGGCGAGTTCCCGTGGCAGAACACCCGCGAGGACGGCTACGAGCGCACGTCCCCGGTCGGCAGCTACGCGCCCAACGGGTTCGGCCTCCTCGACGTCACCGGCAACGTGTGGGAGTGGACGGCCGACTACTTCGCCCCGCGCGGTGACGGCCCCGAGACGCGGGCCTGCTGCGCGCCTCCGCCCCGTAACCCCGTCGTCCTCTCGCCCGACGAGAGCTACCGGGCCGCGGACGTGCTGCCCGGCGTGCCGCCGACGCCGCGCCGCGTGATCAAGGGCGGCTCGCACCTGTGCGCGCCCAACTACTGCCTGCGCTACCGGCCGGCCGCCCGCCAGGGGGAGGCCGTCGACACCGCCACCTCGCACATCGGGATGCGGTGCGTCGTGCGGGTCGAGCGGGGCTGAGACGGCAGGGTCGGCGGGCTGATCGACCCCGCACGCCCGACGTTCGTATCCTGTCCTGTCCATGCCCGAGTCCGCCCCCACCATCGTCATGAAGTTCGGCGGCACGTCCGTCGCCGACGCCGAGCGCCTCAAGAGCGCCGCCGCCAAGATCGTGGCCAAGCGCGAGGCCGGTCACCGCGTCGTCGCGGTGCTGTCCGCGCGGGGCAAGGAGACGGACCGGCTGATCGCCGACGCCTACGAGGTGTCGCCGGCACCGGACCCCCGGGAGATGGACATGCTGCTGTCGACGGGGGAGCGCGTCTCGTGCGCCCTCTGCTCGATGGCCATCAACGACCTCGGCCACCGGGCGATCTCGCTCACCGGCTCCCAGGCCGGCATCGTCACCGACACGTCGCACACGAAGGCCCGCATCCTCGACGTGCGCGCCGACCGCATCCGCCAGGCGCTGGACGACGACAACATCGTGCTCGTCGCCGGCTTCCAGGGGGTGTCGACCTCCAAGGACGTCACCACGCTGGGGCGCGGCGGGTCGGACACCACCGCGGTCGCGCTCGCCGCCGCCGTCGGCGCCGACGTGTGCGAGATCTACACCGACGTGGCCGGCGTCTTCTCCGCCGACCCGCGCATCGTCCCGGACGCGCGGAAGCTGCCGATGGTCTCCTTCGAGGAGATGCTCGAGATGTCGTCGTCGGGCGCGGGGGTGCTGCAGTTGCGCAGCGTCGAGTACGCGCGCAACCACGGAGTGCGGATCCACTGCCGATCCAGCTTCGAGGACGGGCCAGGTACAGTCGTAGTCTCCGAAGAGGACACCGTGGAACAGCCCCTTATCACCGCCGTCACCCATTCCACCGGAGAGGCGCGGGTCACGCTCAAGGGCGTGCCCGACACCCCGGGGATCGCCGGGCGCGTCACCACCGCGCTCGCCGAGTCGAACGTCAACATCGACATGATCATCCAGAACGAGCCGGTGACGGAGGGGCAGCGCGCGGACATGTCCTTCACGGTCCCGCGCGAGGACGTGCCGGCCGCGCAGGCCGCGCTCGCGCCGCTCGCCGCCGAGTTGGGGATCGAGCTGGCCACCGACGAGTCGATGGGCAAGGTGTCGATCGTCGGCGCCGGCATGAAGTCGCACCCGGGCGTCGCGGCCAAGGTCTTCACCACGCTGGGTGAGCACGGCATCAACATCCACATGATCGCCACGTCGCCGATCCGCATCTCGTGCGGCGTGCCCGGCGAGCAGGTCCCGGACGCGGTGCGCGCACTGCACAGCGCGTTCGCCCTGTCGGGCCCGGACACGATCCGCCCCGAGCAGCCCTTTGGAGAATTCGCATGAGTGGTCTTCGCGTCGCCGTCGTCGGGGCCACGGGCGCCGTCGGCTCCCTGATCCTCAGGACGTTGGAGCGGCGCGGGTTCGCGGCCGCCGAGGTCGTCCCGTTCGCCAGCGCGCGCTCGGCCGGCAAGGAGCTGCCGGGCTACGGCGTCATCCAGCCGCTGACCGAGGAGACCGTGAAGGGCTTCGACCTCGCACTGTTCTCCGCGGGGGGCGGCACGTCGCGCGAGTGGGCCCCGGCCTTCGCCGCGGGCGGCGCGATCGTCGTCGACAACTCGTCGGCGTTCCGCATGGACGACGAGGTGCCGCTGGTCGTCACCGAGGTCAACCCGGAGGCGATCGACCACGCGCCGAAGGGCATCGTCGCCAACCCCAACTGCACCACGATGGTCGCGATGCTGCCGGTCAAGGCGCTCCACGACGCGTTCGGGCTGACGGCGATGGTCGCCACCAGCTTCCAGGCCGCGGGCGGTGCCGGGCAGAAGGGCATCGACGAGCTGGCCGAGCAGATCCCCGTCCTCGCCGAGTCCGTGGACATCCTCGTCAACGACGGGCGCTCCGCGGCGCGGCTGGTCCACGCCGAGGTGCACGCCAACACGCTCGCCTTCAACGTCGTGCCGATGCTCGGCACGCTGGGCGACAACGGCTACACCGACGAGGAGATGAAGCTCCAGAACGAGTCGCGCAAGATCCTCGGGCTGCCGGACCTGGCGATGAGCCCGACGTGCGTGCGGGTGCCCGTGATGGTCGGTCACTCGATCGCCATCCGTGCGTCGTTCGCGCAGGAGGTCGACCTCGACCGCGCGCTCGAGGTGCTCGCCGCCTTCCCGAACCTCCTGGTCGAGGAGGCGCCGACGCCGCTGGAGTGGGCGGGCCGTGACGAGACGGTCGTCGGCCGCGTGCGCAAGGACCTGGGCGACCCCCGCGTCCTCAACTTCTTCGTGGTGGGCGACAACCTCCTCAAGGGCGCCGCGCTCAACACCGTGCAGCTGGCCGAGCTGGCCGTCACCCGGGGCCTCGTCGGCTCCGGCGCCACGCCGGCCTAGCCGTCCTCCCGCTTCACCGCTCGATCCTCCGTCGCCACCGGGCGCGGAGCGTCGTCGCGCGCCCGGGCCCGCGCGTTCCGGCGCCGTGGCGCGCCGCGCCGAGCCGTACATCACGCCCGCCCAGCGGGCGTGATGTACGCCTCGGCCAGGGGCACCGACCGCGTCCGACGCGCGGACGATGACTCGTCGGCGGCACGTCCCCGCGGCCGGGAACACCCGCCCCGCGCACCGAATCTCCCCGCGCCCGTAGCATTAAGACCGCTTATTGGACAGGGTGCCAACAAGTGTGCTCCAATGGACGGACCGTCCAGGAGAGAGAGTCCGATGAAGCCCCTACCCTTCGTCTACAGAGCCCCGAAGAAGACGCTGCTGTCGCTCAGCGCCTTCGCGGCTGCCGCATCGCTGGCGCTGGTCGCGCAGGCGCCCGCCGACGCCGCCGCGGCCACCCGCGCCGACACCCGCCCCAACGTCGTGGTCGTCATGACCGACGATCAGGACTTCCGCTCGATGAGCGCGCTGCCCAACGTCCGCAAGATGATCGGCGACCGCGGCACGCAGTTCACGACCAGCGTCGTCAACACCCCGATCTGCGGGCCGTCGCGCTCGTCGTTCCTCACCGGGGAGTACACGCACAACCATGGCGTCCTGTGGAACAACGCGCCGCTCGGCGGCTACGAGAAGCTCGACAGCGCCAACACGTTGCCCGTCTGGCTGCACCGCGCGGGCTACCGCACCATCCACGTGGGCAAGTACGTCAACGACTACGGCGAGGCCAAGCCCACGGAGATCCCGGCGGGCTGGGACGACTGGCACGGCACCGTCGACCCGAGCACCTACAAGTACTACAACACCACCTTCAACAACAACGGGAAGCTGAAGACGTACGGCACCAAGCCGTCCGACTACTCGGTCGACGTCGCCTCCCGCATCGCCGACCGCGCGATCCGGACCGCGACGAAGAAGGGCAAGCCGTTCTTCCTCAACCTCGCACCGGTCGCCCCGCACACCTATGAGAACGGCGACGCGAGGGCCGAGGGCACGCCCGCCATTCCGGCTCCGCGGGACATGGACGAGTACGCGACGGCCGAGCTGCCGCGGCTGCCCAACTTCGACGAGGCCGACATCTCGGACAAGCCGACCTCGCTCGCGTCGTTCTATCCCAACCTGCTCACCGACCAGCAGATCGCGGACCTGACGGCGCACTACCGCGGCCGCATGGGCTCGCTGCTCAGCGTCAACGACATGGTCGCCAACCTGATGAGGACGCTGAAGGCGACCAAGCAGGACAAGGACACCGTCGTCGTCTTCACCTCCGACAACGGCTGGATCCTCGGCGAGCACCGGCTCAACGACCCGGTCACCACCACGGGGATGAGCGCGGGCGCGAAGTACGTCCCGTACGAGGGCTCCTCCCGGGTGCCGCTGTACATGGCCGGACCGGGCGTGCCGAAGGGGAAGAAGGTCCCCGGCGTCGTGGTCAACACCGACCTCCCCGCCACGATCGTCGACCTGGCGAACGCCAAGCCGACGCACGCGCTGGACGGCCGGTCGCTGGTCCCCGCGCTGAAGCGGTCCTCGGCGCTGGACCGGCGCGGCGTGCTGATCGAGACCGCGGAGAATCCACGCAACCTGCCGACCTACGTAGCGGTGCGCACCGAGCGCTACCGCTACGAGATCCAGTTCGACGGCCAGGAGGGCCTGTTCGACCTGAAGAAGGATCCGTACGAGCTCACCTCCTTCCACGGGGACACCCGATACGCGAAGATCAAGACGATCCTGCGGACGTATCTCCTGAAGCTGAAGGGGTGCAAGGGGAAGACGTGCCAGACGCCCGTGCCGAAGCTGCCCGAACCCGGAGCCTGATGCCATGACGCCCTCGCCGAAGATCCCCCGCCGCCCCGGCATGGACGACTACACCCGGGAGGCGGCGGACGATCGGCGGAGGTTCGCGGAGCAGCAGACGGGGGCGACCCTGGATCACGTCAGCGCGTACTCGATCGACCCGGCCACGCTGGCCGGGAACGTCGAGCACTTCGTCGGCGTGGCCCAGGTGCCGATCGGGCTCGCCGGCCCGTTGCTGGTGGACGGCGAGCACGCCCAGGGTGAGTTCTACGTGCCGCTCGCCACGGCGGAGGGGACGCTGGTCGCCAGCTACAACCGGGGGATGAAGCTGCTGCACGAGGCCGGCGGCGTGAAGACCACCATCCTCGAGGACCACATGCAGCGCGCCCCGTCGTTCGTGTTCGAGAGCGCGCGCGAGTCGCGGGCGTTCGGGGAGTGGCTCACCGCGCACTTCGACGAGATCAAGGCGGCGGCGGAGACGACGACCGGCACCGGCAAGCTGCTGGAGATCGAGCAGTACAGCGCCAGCCGCATCCTCTACACGCGTTTCAACTACTCCACGGGCGACGCGGCCGGCCAGAACATGACCGGCAAGGCGACCGCGGCGGGCTGCTCCTACATCACCTCCAACTACGAGGGGATCGTCAACTTCTACCTCGAGTCGAACTTCGCGACGGACAAGAAGAGCTCGCAGGTGAACATGCTCCACACCCGCGGCAAGCGGGTCGTCGCCGAGGCCACGCTACCGGCGGCGCTGATGGAGGAGCACATGCACGCCAGCCCCGAGCGGATGTTCCGCGCTCGCCAGGTCTCCAACCTCGGCGGCTTCATGTCGGGCGTCAACAACAACGGCGCCCACTCGGCCAACGGCATCACCGCGATGTTCATCGCCACCGGGCAGGACGCCGCCAACGTGGCGGAGTCCTCGGCCGCGTTCGTGTTCGCCGAGGTGCTGGCCAACGGCGACTACTACTACTCGATCACCATCCCGTCGCTGATCGTCGCGACGTACGGCGGCGGAACCGGCCTGGGCTCCCAACGTGAGTGCCTGGAGCTGCTCGGGTGCTACGGGCAGGGCGGGGTGCGCAAGCTGACGGAGATCGTCGCGGCGACCGTGCTGTGCGGCGAGCTGTCGCTGGGCTCGGCGATCGTCGCCGAGGAGTGGGTCCGCGCCCACGACCTGTTCGGGCGGAACCGGCCCTAGCGTCGGGGTGGGCTGCGGCCCGCCGTCGCTGGCTCGCTGCCCGCCCCGGGCCGCCGAGTGTCACTTTGTGCGCCCATATGACGCAAAAGGTGACACTCGGCGCCCCCGGGACGCCCCACGCCAACCGCCACCCACCCCCACCGTCGGATTTAGGGTAGCCTAAGGCGTTAGGGTCGCCTAACAGCACAGGACCCTTCCGTGCCCACGACCTCGTCGATGGGCCAGGGCGCCGGACAGGGGTCGCGGCGCCACTTCACATCAGGACATCGACGGTCGGCGCGGCTACGCGCGACAGGGGTCTACTTCCATGGGAACCAACTTCGGGGGCCGCCATCGGCGTGCCCTGATCACGACAGCGCTCACCGCGCTGGCGCTGCTGGCCTCGGCCGCGACGGCCGCGACGGCCAGTGCGGCGCCGACCGGCACGATCGCGCCGGACACCACCTTCGACTTCGGCAACCGCCAGGCCGGCGGCGGCGCGCTCACCCAGGCCTTCGTGGTCACCAACTCCGGCGCCGTCGGCGCCGACCCGCTGGTGATCGGGGCGACCACCATCACCGGCGCCGCCCAGTACACCGTCTCCGCCAACACCTGCGCGGCGAAGAAGGTCTACCCCGTCGGCACGCCGACCCCGCTGCCCACCGGCGGCGTGACGACGTGCACGGTCACGGTGTCGTTCAACCCGGCGACGGGCATCGACGGCGTGCTGAACAGCACGCTCAACGTCGCCACCGACGGGCCGACGTTCACCGTCGCCCTCACCGGCGCGGCGCGCAAGCTGACCCCGTCGGCCACCGCGATCGACCTGGGCGTCCGCCGGGTCGGCACCACGTCGACGTCCAAGACGTTCACGATCAAGAACGAGGGCACCTCGTCCTACACGCTCGGCGCGGTCAGCCTCTCCAACGCGCAGTTCACCAAGACCGCCGACACGTGCACGAGCAAAGTGATGACGGTCAACGCGACCTGCTCGCTGACCGTGACGTTCACCCCGTCGTCCCCGGGCGTGAAGACCGCCACGGTGGCGATCGAGAAGTTCGGTCCGTCCACCGCGCTCGGCCTCACGCTGAGCGGCGAGGGCGAGCCGCAGTCCTCCGTCTCGGTGTCCCCGTCGACCCACGCCTTCGGCGTCCAGCGCCTCGAGGCCGGGGCGACCGCCACGCAGAAGATCACCGTCACCAACAGCGGCGGCGCGCCGCTCGACGTGCGCGACGTGCGCCTCGTCGGCGACGACGCGGCGGAGTTCGCGCTGCCCAGCGCCGCCGACGAGTGCACCGCCGAGACGCTCGCGCCCAACCAGAGCTGCGACGTCGCCGTGCGCTTCGACCCGAGCAGCGTGGGCTGGAAGTCCGCCCTGGTTCGCATCTCCACCGACGCGTTCGTCAGCCGCCACCACGTCCGCGTGACGGGCCGCGGCAAGGGCGCCGCCGACGACCCGACGTTCACCGACCCGCTCGACCTGTCCGCCACCCCGATCGCCCGCCTCGTCGGCGACGGCGGCGACACGCTCGGCTCGCAGTTCTCCTCGGGCGACTGCGACGTCAACGGTGACGGCAACAGCGACGTCCTCACCGGCGTCAGCCTGTGGTCGCGCACCCCGGCCTCCAACTCGTGGGAGGGCGGCGCGTACATCTACCCGGGCCGGGCCGACGTCGGCAGCGCCGACCTGGCCCGCCACGACGCCGAGGGCTCGCTGCTCATCGAGGGCGAGAAGGCCAAGTCCCAGACCGGGGCCGTCGGCTGCGCCGACGTCAACGGTGACGGCATCGACGACATCCTGATGGGCGCCTGGGCGTACGAGTACGACGGCCGCCCGACCGGCACCGGCGCCTCGCGCGGCGTGGCCTACGTCGTCTTCGGGACGACGACGATCTTCGAGGACGGCACGATCGACCTCGGGCACCTGGGCGACGGCGGCTTCCGCATCGAGTCGCCCAACCAGTCCGCGACCTACGGCAACGCCGACCAGTACGACCACCTCGGCTACGCGATCACCAACGCCGGGGACGTCACCGGGGACGGCAAGGACGACATCGCGGTGATGGCGAACACCGGCGACTCGCTGGACACCACGCCGGTGCGCTCCAACAACGGCATCGTCTGGCTCGTCGCCGGGCAGTCCGGGACACAGACGGTCAACGTCGGCGATCCCGCCCAGGTCCTGGCGACCATCCACGGCGCCTCGCCCGGCTCGACCGTCGCTCCCTTCGGGCAGATGAACGCGTTCGCGTCGGCCGGTGACGTCAACGGCGACCACGTGCCGGACCTCGCCATCGGCGAGTACACCGCGGTGGCCTTCGGCCGCTCCACGGCCTCCGGCGCGGCCTACGTCGTCAGCGGCACGACCCGAGGCCGCGTCGACCTGGCCGATCCGGCCTCGTCGATCTACGCGGCGGGCGGTGCCTACGCCGGCCACCGGTTCGGCATCGGCATCAGCGCCGCCGGCGACGTGAACGGCGACGGCCTCGCCGACGTCATCGTCGGCGCCGACCCGACCTCCGCGGCCAACACCGCCGCGGCATACGTGATCTACGGCGCCAAGGCGGCCGACCGGCCCGCCGGGACGCTGCTGGACACCGCCACGCTCGGCACCGCCGGGTACCGCATCGCCGGGCCGACCGGCTCGCACTCCGGCTTCTCGGTCGACGGCATCGGGGACGCGAACGGCGACGGGCACGACGATCTGGTGATCGGCGGCTACAACAACGCCGGTCCCGCGGGCGCCGGTGCCGGCTCCGCCTGGATCGTCTACGGCGTCGCGGACCCGACGACGCTGCCCGCCGGGCAGCCCAACCTGGTGCCCGCCAACGCGGCCGACACCACCCGCTACCAGCTGCTCGCCGACCTCGGCGACAGCGCGGGCACGCGGATCGACGGCCAGACGGCCGGCGAGCGCCTCGGCCGGCAGGTCGCGGCCGTGGGAGACATCGACGGCAACGGCGCGGGGGACGTGGCCTTCGGGTCCGACTTCGCCGCGCGCCTGGGCCGCAGCAACTCCGGGGAGATGAGCATCGCGCTGCTGCCCGGCAAGCCGGTCGCCGACCGGGCCCCGGATCCGCCGATCATCGTCGATCCGCCGCAGCCGGACCCGCCGGCCGCGGACGTCGCGCCGGCGAACCTCACGGCTCCGTCGGTCTCCGGCGCGGCCAAGGTCGGGTCGACGCTGACCTGCTCCCCCGGCACGTGGAAGGGCGCACCCGCGCCCGAGACGACGATCGCCTGGCTCCGTGAGGGGGCGCCCGTCGCGGCCGGCCCCACCTACGTGACGCGGACGGCGGACATCGGGTCGCTCGTCACCTGTCGCGTGGCGGCCGCCAACCGGGCCGGCACGGCCGGCGCGGTGAACGCCGGCAACGGCGTGCGCGTCGTCCAGCCCGACACGTCGACGTCGACGGGCCGGGTCGGTCAGGCCGGCTCGGCCGTGGTCACCGTCAGCAAGACGGCGAGCATCTCCAGGAAGACGGGCAAGGTCTCCCTGGGCACGGTCCGCTGCGTGCGGGACGGGGCGGGCTCCTGCTCGGTCACCGCGCGGCTGTACCTGCGCATCGGGGGCAAGAGCTACTCCGCCGTCGCCCGTCAGGGCGTGGCGCAGGGCAAGTCGGCCCGCCTCACCGTGACGCTCAGCGCCAGCGGCCGCAAGGCGCTGAAGAAGGCCACGCCGAAGCAGGGCGCCGTCACCGTCTCGGTGACCGACGCCCAGGGCCGCGGCGGCAGCCGCACCAGCCCGATCGCGCTGAAGCGAGCGAGCCGGTGAGCCCCGCCGGTCCGGCCCTCACGATCACCACCCGTCCCGCGGCGCGCCTGGCGCGTCGGGGGACGGGGGCGGCCGTGCTCGCCGCGCTCGTCCTCGTCGCCCTCCCGGGTGGCGCGGACGCGGCGAGCAAGGTCGCCGCCTGCCGCACCCAGACCGCCACGGTCACCGCGGGGCAGACGGTGAAGCTGGCCCTCGACTGCCGCGTGGCGTCCAAGGGCGCCGTCAAGCGGATCGCGGTGGGCCGGACCGGCAAGGCCGTGCGCAGCGTCACAACGCTGCCTCGCAACGGCCGGCTCAGCGGCGTGAACGCCCGCACGGGCGCGGCGACCTACCGTCCCAACGCCTCCTTCTCCGGCACGGACACGGTGCGCTACCGCCTGCGGCTGCCCAGCGGCAAGCGGTACACCGGGCTCGTGCGCATGACGGTGCGCCCCCGGGCCACGGTGCCGGCGCCGCCGGCGCCCCCGGTCGTCGTCCCGCCGGCCGATCCGGCTGCGGACCCGCCGGTCACGACGACGACCCCGACCACGCCGACGACCCCGGTCGACCCGCCGCCCGTGACGAGCGAGATCCCGGCCGAGCTCCCGCTCGCGCCGCTCTCCGTCGCGGCGGGCACGCGAGCGTGGTCGCCGACCGTGCGCGACACCTGCCCGAAGAGCCTGCACGACCGCTTCGCGGTGATCGGGCCCGACGGCAAGCGCTACCCGACGTGGCATCCCGCCACGGTGGTCGACCCGGCGACCGGCCAGCGGTGCACCTTCGGCCACGAGCACGGCCGCGATCCCCACCAGTCGAACCTGTTCCGGTGGGTGGCCGACCACCTGTCGACCACCGGCCGTGAGGAGTTCGCCGGCGTGCCCTTCGGCCTGGCCACGGAGGCGCTGGACCAGTGGCGGGTGGAGAACCCGACCCCCGCCCGGGCGGAGGACAACCCGGGCTACAAGGTCGACTTCCGCAACGACGTGCGGCTCGTCGCCCAGGACGGTCAGGACCTGGGGGTGACGTGCGACTACCTCGTGCGCGTGCACCAGGGCTCGCACTCCGCCGACGCGGCGTCCAACAACGTGCACGACCTGCTCTACGCGGTGCGGTGCAGCGACGGGACGCAGCTGATCAGCGACACCGTCGCCCGCTTCGGCGATCCGGGGAAGTACCAGCGGGCGTGCGACCCGCTCACGCAGGTGACGACCACCGACAACGGCTACCCGGGCGGGCCCGGCAGCCGCCTGATCCCCGACCGCACGTGCGTGGAGACCACGTTCCTCGTGCCCACGGGCCGGACGACCTCGGCGTACGCGCTATGGGAGAAGTGGACGGCCGACAACTCCCTGCACCACGGGGACGCGGGCACCGCGATCGCCGACTTCGACACCGGCTTCGCGGTGTACGACCCGGCCCGCTACGCGGCCACCGGGGGCCTCGGCCGCTCGCTGACCGCGTGCTGGGAGACGCTGCCCAACGGCAACCACGCCAACGGGGTGGCGTGCGACGAGGCGACCGCCGGGGGCACGATCTCGGTGGCCTACGCCTACGACGACCCGCGCTCGCCGTTCAACGGCACGGACCGCGAGACGTACCTGGGCGGCACCACGCTGCGCAACGGCGGCGGCCCCACCCGCTGGTACACCGACCCGTACGGCGGCCACGCCTCGACCACCCCGTTCCCCGGGGCGGTCTGCCAGCTGGTGGGCGCGGTCGACACGTCGTCCCGGCCGGTGCTGCGCGAGCAGAAGTACCGGCACGACAGCCAGGCGACCGGGGTCCACGCGCCCAACTAACCCTCGCCCCGCACGCCGAGTGTCGCTTTATGCGTCTATGCGACGCATAAGGTGACCCTCGGCGGCCGGATGGCGGCCGGGCGGGCTCGGCGTCAGACGACGTCGACGCCCTTCCAGAACGCGACGCGGTCCTTGATCTCGGCCGCGGCGTCCTTGGGCGTCGGGTAGAACCAGGCCGCGTCCTCGTTGCGCTCGCCGTCGACGACGACGGTGAGGTAACTGGCGGTGCCCTTCCACGGGCACACCGACGTCAGCGCGCTCTCCTCGAACGCGCCCTCGGCCAGCGAGGCGCGCGGGAAGTAGTGGTTGCCTTCGACGACGACGGTGTCGTCGGACTGGGCGATGACGGTGCCGTTCCAGGTGGCGGTGGCCATGGTGAACGTCCTTTCGGAGGGGTCTCCAGAGAGTACGGATGCCGCCCATCCGGGAACACAGGGACGCCGAGTGGCGGCTTGTCGCGCCATACGACGCAAAAGGTGACACTCGGCCCCGGGTGGAGGATGGTCGAGCGGGCCCGGAACGCAAAACGGGCCGCGCTCCGGAGAGCGCGGCCCGTTGGGCACGGCGGAGATGCGGTGGGCTGGCTACCAGCCGGCGTTCGATCCGCCGGACGCGCCGGAGGCCGCGGCGACCTTGCCGCCGGCGACGCCGCCGACCGAGCCGACCACCGAGGTCGTCCAGTCGATGACCGCGGTGGGCTTGACGACGTGGCGCTGCAGGCCGAGCTCCTTCGGCGACAGGCCGAGGGCCAGGCCGACGAGCTGCGGGAGGTGCAGGACCGGCATGTCCAGCGTGCGGCCGACCTGCCGCTCCGCGAGGGGCTGCTGCAGGTCCAGGTTGAGGTGGCACAGCGGGCACGGCGTGACGACGCAGTCCGCCTCGGCGTCCACGGCGTCGCCGAGGTGCCGCCCGGCCTGGGTCAGCGAGGCCGTCTTGTTCATCGTGATGATCGGGAAGCCACAGCACTTGTGGGACCCGGCGTAGTCCACGACGGTGCCGCCGAGGGCCTCGATGACCAGCCCGAGGTACGTGTCGCGCGGCTGCTCGTGGCTGATGTCCAGGCGATCCGTGGGCCGCACGATGTAGCAGCCGTAGAACGGGCCGACGCGCAGGTCGGTCAGCGGACGCTGGACCAGCGACGTCAGCTTGTCCAGGCCGATCTCCTCCACCAGCACCCAGAGGAAGTTCTTGTTGGCGATCCCGGCCTCGTAGGCCAGGCCCTCGGGGGCCAGCGTCTCGTTCACGTGCGCGCGGTAGTCGGCGCTCGCGTCGAGGCGCTGCTGGCACTCGCTCTGCGCGCCCTGGCAGGTCGAGCAGATGTTCATCATGAGATCGGCGCCGTTGGCGATCTCCTTCTGGGCGAGCGCGAACGTGCGGGCGTTGAGCGTGTCCGCGAGCTCCTGCGAGTGCTCGGCGATCACGCCGGCACCGGAGCAGCAGGCACGATCCAGCGGCACGAGGTCGATGTCCAGGAGCGGGGCGACCTTCGCCATCGAACCGTGGAGCTCAGGGGTGAAGCCTCGGCTGACGCAGCCGGGCCAGTAGGCGACCTTCATCAGAGCGAACTCCCTTCGGAACCCGCGGCGGCCGTCTCGGCTGCCGGCTCGGGCGGAATCTCGGCGTTGTCCTCGTCCGTGCCGAAGTAGAGGTTGAGCTCGTAGGGCTCTTCCTCACCGTGCACGTGATCGTAGATGCGCTGGACCTGCTTGAGGTCCGGCTTCGCGAGCTTGTGGGGCTTCAGGGCGACCATCGGCTTGACCTTGCCGCGCAGCACCGCCCGGGTGATGACCGGCAGCGAGTCCAGCAGCTCCAGGCCGGCGGGGGGCGCGAACTTGCCGAACCACGAGTCCCCGCCCAGCGAGCGGGGCAGCAGCTCGGCCTCGTGCAGCAGGCCGCCCTGCCGGACCAGCGTGACGAACGCCCGCTCGTGGCGGTTGCCGTTGTTGCGGTCGTTGATGCCGGCGTGCCCGGCCTTGCGGCGCAGGCGCATGATCTGGTTCATCGGGGCGACGCCCTTGGGGCAGGCCTCGATGCACTTGAAGCAGTGCGTGCAGTCGTACATGCCGTGGGGATCCTCAGCGAGGTCCTCCAGGCGCTCCTGGTGCTGGGCGTCGCGCGGGTCCCCGGCGAAGCGGTAGGCCTTGGCCAGCGCGGCCGGGCCGATGAACAGCGGGTCGACCTCCATCGAGAGGCAGTCCGAGACGCAGGCACCGCACTGGATGCAGGCCATCGTCTGCGTGACGTCGACCATCGACTCGCGGGGCACGATGTACTCGCGCTCCGGCACCGGCTCCTTGGCCAGCAGCCACGGCGTGACGCGCTGGATCTTCTTCCAGTGCACCGCGTCCATGTCGACGATGAGGTCCTTGATGACGGGCATGTTGCCCATCGGCTCGACCTCGATCACGCCGTCCTTGGACGAGCGCAGCGCCGCGTCCAGGTGCGTGTGGCAGGCCAGCCCGGCCTTGCCGTTGATCTTGACGCCGCACGAGCCGCAGATCGCGGCCCGGCAGGAGCAGCGGATGCCGATCGAGCCGTCGGTCTCGGCCTTGGCCTGGAGGATGCCCTCCAGCACCGAGCGGTGCGGCTCGAGGTCGACCTTGTGCTCGTCCCAGTAGGGCGCGTCGCCCGATTCGGGGTCGTAACGGCGAAGTCTCAGCGTGAACTCGGCCATGTCAGTACTTGCGCTCCTCGGGCTGCCACTGGGTGATGGTCACCGGCGAGTAGGAGAGCACGGGCCCACCGTCCTCGCCGCGCGTGACGTCGATGTGCTTCAGCCAGACCTCGTCGTTGCGGTCCGGGTAGTCGACGCGGAACTGCGCTCCGCGCGACTCCTTGCGCTCCAGCGCGGCCGCGACGATCGCGTCGGCGCACGTGAGCATGTAGTCGAGCTCGATCGCGCCGAGCACGTCCTGGTTGAAGACGGTGCCGCGGTCGTCGACGTACGCCGTCTTGGCGTCCTCCTTGAGGCGGCCGACGATCTCCTGGACCTTGAGCAGGCCCTCTTCCTCGCGGTACACGGCCGCGTAACGGTTCATCGCGACGCCGAGCTCGTTCTTGATCTCGGAGACGCGGCGACCGGTCTTGGGCCGGGCGATGATCGCGTCGATCTTGGCCTGGTCCTTCTTCTGCTGGTCGCCGGTGTAGCGCGGCATCGCCATGCCCTTGGCCCGCTCCGCGGCGTGCTCGCCGGAGCGGCGGCCGAAGATCAGGGTGTCGAGCAGCGAGTTGGCGCCCAGGCGGTTGCCGCCGTGGACGGACACGCAGGCCACCTCACCGGCGGCGTACAGCCCGGCGATCGGGGTCTGACCCCAGATGTCGGTCTTCACGCCGCCCATGATGTAGTGCATCCCCGGGCGGATCATGATCGGCTCGCGGGTGATGTCCACGCCGGCGAAGTCCTTGCCGATGTTGACGATCTCGCGCAGCGCCTCGAGCGTGCGCTTGCGGGGGACGACGGTGATGTCGAGCCAGATGCCCTGGCCGTCGGGGCCGACGCCGCGGCCCTCGTTGATCTCGGTCTGCTCGGCGCGGGAGACGACGTCACGGGACGCCAGCTCCATCTTGTTGGGCGCGTACTTCTCCATGAAGCGCTCGCCCTCGCTGTTGAGCAGGTGCGCACCTTCGCCGCGGGCGCCCTCGGTGATGAGGAAGCCGTTCTCCGCCAGCGTCGTCGGGTGGTACTGGATCATCTCCATGTCCATCAGCGGGGCGCCGATGTCGTAGGCCTGGGCGATGCCGTCGCCGGTGCAGATGAGCGCGTTGGTGGTCGGCTTGAAGCACTGGCCGGCGCCACCGGAGGCGAGGATCACGGACTTGGCGCGGAAGGTCTCCAGCTCGCCCGTGCGGATGTTGCGCGCCACGCAGCCACAACAGGAGCCCTCGTCGTCGAGCAGGAGGGAGGTGGTGAACCACTCCTCGTAGCGCGCGACCGTCTCGTGGTGCTTCATGAGCTGCTCGTAGAGCACGTGCAGCAGGGCCTGGCCGGTGATGTCCGCGACGTACGCGGTCCGCTTCATCGATGCGCCGCCGAAGGCGCGGAGGTCGATGGCGCCGCTCTCGTTGCGGTGGAACGTGACGCCGATGTGCTCGAGGTGCATGACCTCGGCGGGCGCCTCGCGGCACATGATCTCGATGGCGTCCTGGTCGCCGAGGAAGTCGGAGCCCTTGACGGTGTCGTAGGCGTGGGACCGCCAGTCGTCGGCGGGGGACACCGCCGCGTTGATTCCACCGGCTGCCGCCACGGAGTGGGAGCGCACTGGGTGGACCTTGCTCATGATGGCCACCGACGCGCCAGCGTCAGCGGCCGCCAGGGCCGCACGCTGACCGGCAAGGCCGGCGCCGATGATCAGAACGTCGTGGTCTGCAGGCATGGCTCGCTCAGAAAAGAGGGGTTGACGGAGCGGATGCTATAGGTCGGCGCACCCTTCCCGGCTCCCGGTGAACAGCGGAGAATCCGCCCGTTTTGGTCGGGATTGAGCGTCGTGTGCGGCGCCGCACACGGCCTCCGGCGGACCTCAGACGGTGGCGGTGCCGCCGCCGAGGGCGTCGCCCAGGGCCCGGCGCACGCGATCGGTCGTGACGACCCCGCGGATGACGCCGTCGTGGTCCAGCACGATCAGCGCGCCGAGCCGGCGCAGTGAGTCGGAGGCCAGCAGCTCCTCCAGGGTCTCCTCGGGGGAGACGCACGAGCGGTGGCCATCGGAGATGTCCAGCACCTCGCGCACGGGGAGCAGGGGGTGGCCGGCGCGCACGGCGGTGTCGACCCGTTCGCGTGTGAGCACGCCGATGTAGTGGCCGGCGTTGTCGACGACCGGGAACCAGGGAGCCTGGTAGCGGTGGAAGAACCAGTCGTCGGCGTCCCGGACGGCGGTGTCCTCGGGCACGGAGATCGGGTCGGCCTCCATCACGTCGGCGGCGGTCACGCCGTCGATCTGCGCGGAGACCAGGCTGGAGGCCACGGCGCCACCGGCGGCCTGGGCCAGGAACAGGCCGAGGACGCCGAGCCAGATCCCGTCGATCGGCTGGTCGCGCAGCACGAGGTAGATGCCCACGCCGATGAGGAGGTAGCCGAAGCCTTGGCCGAGCCGGCCGCTCAGGCGCGTGGCCTTGTTGCGGTCGCCGCTGACCTTCCAGGCGATGGCCCGGGCGATGCGACCCCCGTCCAGCGGGAAGGCGGGGATGATGTTGAAGACGAGGACGAACACGTTGATCGCGGCCAGCCAGCCGAGCAGGGCCAGGGCGGGCGTGGTGGAGTCGATGGTCAGCGTCGCGGCGTTCACGAACGCGTTGGACTCCGAGGCCAGCGTGCCGATCAGGCCGCAGAGCAGGACGATCCCCACCGTGACCAGCGGGCCGGCGGCGGCGACGCGGAACTCCTCGCCGGGCGTGCGCGAGTCGCGGTCCATCTTGGCCACGCCGCCGAAGAACCACAGGTCGATCCCGGTGATGCCGATGCCGTCGCGGCGCGCGGCCAGGGCGTGCCCCAGCTCGTGCAGCAGGATCGAGACGAAGAAGAGCGCGCCGGCGAGCACGGCGGTGATGTACGCCTGGGTGCTCGACCCGAGCAGGACGTCCTGGAAGTAGCCCGACAGCCCCCAGATGATCAGGAAGAGGGCGAAGAACCAGCTGTAGGTCGCCCCGATGCGGATCCCGAAGATCCGCGCGAGCGGTATGGAGTTGCCTGTGCCCATTTCGTTGATCGTCCCACAGCGGATGCGCCGACGGGCCGCGTTCGGTTCACAACTCGTGTTCGGTTCTCGTCCTCCGCTCCCGGCCGAGGCGTACATCACGACCGCTGGGCGGTCGTGATGTACGCCTCGGCGAGGAGGTGGAGCGGGTGGTGGCGCGGTGGCGCTAGGCGTCGGCTGGCGTGTGCCGCTCGACGATCGCGCCGAAGTCCGTTCCCGCCGGCAACGTGCCGTACTCCAGGCCCGCGTCGCCCCCCAGACGGGCGGCGCAGAAGGCGTCGGCGACGGCCGGCGGCGCGTCGCGGACGAGCAGCGAGGCCTGCAGGGCCAGCGCCATCCGCTCGACGATCCGCCGGGCCCGCGTCTCCAGCCCCTCGACGTCGGTGAACTCGTCGCGCAGCGCCGCCACGTGGGCGTCCAGGCGGGCGTCGGCCCCCGCGGCCAGGTCCACCTCGGCCAGGAACGCGCCCAGGGCGCGCGGCTCCTTGCCGATCGCCCGCAGGACGTCGAGGGCCATCACGTTGCCCGATCCCTCCCAGATCGAGCACAGCGGCGCCTCGCGGTACAGCCGGGGCATCCCGGAGTCCTCCACGTAGCCGTTGCCCCCGTGGCACTCCAGCGCCTCGTACGCGTGGTTCGGCTGACGCTTGCAGACCCAGTACTTGCCGACGGCGGTGGCCAGGCGCTTGAAGGCCTGGGCGTCCTCGTCCCGCTCGGCCTCGTCGTAGGCGCGGGCCAGGCGCAGGGCCAGGGCGGTGGCGGCCTCGGACTCGATCGCCAGGTCGGCCAGCACGTTGCGCATCAGCGGCTGGTCGATCAGCGTCTTGCCGAAGGCGTCGCGGTGGGCGGCGTGCCACGTCGCGCGGGCCACGGCGGAGCGCATCGCGGCGGCGGAGCCGAACACGCAGTCCAGCCGCGTGTGGCCGACCATCTCGATGATCGTGGGGACGCCGCGGCCGGGCGCGCCGAGCATGCGGCCGATCGCGCCGTGGAACTCCGGCTCGCTGGACGCGTTGGAGCGGTTGCCGAGCTTGCTCTTGAGCCGCTGCAGGTGGATGGCGTTCTTGCTGCCGTCCTCCAGGATGCGCGGCATCGCGAAGCAGGAGAGGCCGTCCTCGGTCTGGGCGAGCACGAGGAACAGGTCGGACATCGGCGCGGAGGTGAACCACTTGTGCCCGGTGATCGCGTACTCGGCACCCTCGCCGCCGCCGTTCAGCGGCACGGCCGTCGTCGTGTTGGCCCGCACGTCGCTGCCGCCCTGCTTCTCGGTCATCGCCATCCCGACGATGGCGCTTCCCTTCTCGCGCGCGAGGCGCAGCTCGGGGTCGTAGGTGGTGGACGTGACGAGGGGGACCCACTCGTCGGCGATCGCCTTCGTCGCGCGCAGGGCGGGTACGGCAGCGAACGTCATGGTGATCGGGCAGCAGAAGCCGGCCTCGGCCTGCATGCCGCTCATGTAGACGGCGGCGCGGGCGACGTGGGCGCCGTCGCGATCCGTGTTCCACGGCAACGCGTGCAGCTCGTCGGCGACCCCCTGGGCCATCAGCTGGTGCCACGCGGGGTGGAACTCCACCTCGTCCAGCCGGTTGCCGAAGCGGTCGTGCGTGTGGAGGACCGGCTCGTGCTCGTTGGCCAGCTCGCCCCAGCGCATCGCCTCGCCGCCCCAGCGCTTCCCGACCTCCGACGCGCGCTCCGCGGCCCAGCCGCCGCCCTCGCGCTCCAGGCCCTCGACGAGCGGGAGGTTGTCCTCGAACAGGTTGCGGTCCTGGAGCGGCGGGACCTGGTTGCGCACTTCGTGCGTGGTGAACGGGGCGGCGGGACGGTCAGCGACGGGCGGCATGGGGAAGCTCCTGGGAGACGGAACGGAGGGCGAAGGTGACGAGGCCGGCGACGAGCGCGTCGGCCTCGGGCGGGTCCGTGGGGGCATGGAGGGGAGAGAGGGGCCCGACGAGGGCCTCGCCGAGGGCGCCCACGAGCGCCGCGGCGTTGAGGGCCACGTCCTGCTCGGGCAGCTCGCCGGAGGCGATGCCGTCCCGCAGGACGTCGGCGAAGCGCTGGGCGTAGGCCCGGCGGAAGATCAGGCGCTCGGCCTCGACGGCCGGGTCGACGGGCTCGGCGAGCAGGGCCCAGGCCAGGCGCCGGCCGGCCAGGGCGCGCCGCACGAACGTCTCCACGGCGGCGGCCAGGCGCGCGTGCGCGTCGTCGGCCCCGGCGGCCTCCGCGGCGGCGGTGACGGCGTCGACCTCGCGCTGGGACGCGCGGCGGAAGACCTCGGCGAAGAGCTCGGCCTTGGAGGGGAAGTGGCGGTACACGGTGCCGGTGGCCACGCCAGCCTCCGCGGCGACCGCGGCGACGCTGGCCGCGCGGTAGCCGCCGCGGGCGATCAGGGCCTGTGCGGCAGCGACGACGCGGGCGTGGGTGGCCGCGCGCTTGGCCTCGGTGCGCTCCGTGGGGCGGTACGCCATGGAAAGAAGTGAACCACAGTTCACCTCTTCACGCCAGCGCTCCGACCCGCTCCGACGATGTCGCAGGTATGCACGTAGTACGCGCATACCTGCGACATCGTTCGGGATGGCACACGGCGGCACCGCTTGTATACCGCTGCGGCGATAGCCTCCGGCGCTTCAAGACTGAGAGACCCAAGGGACCTGACACATGGCGAAGATCAAGGTGGAGAACCCGATCGTCGAGCTGGACGGCGACGAGATGACCCGCATCATCTGGCAATTCATCAAGGACCAGCTGATCCTGCCGTACCTGGACGTGGACCTGAAGTACTACGACCTGGGCATCGAGTCGCGGGACGCGACCGACGACCAGATCACGGTCGACGCGGCCAACGCGATCAAGCAGTACGGCGTCGGCGTCAAGTGCGCCACGATCACGCCGGACGAGGCGCGCGTGGAGGAGTTCGGCCTCAAGGCGATGTACCGCTCGCCGAACGGGACGATCCGCAACATCCTCGGCGGCGTCATCTTCCGCGAGCCGATCGTCATCTCCAACGTCCCGCGCCTCGTGCCGGGCTGGACCAAGCCGATCGTCATCGGCCGTCACGCGTTCGGCGACCAGTACCGCGCCACGGACCTCGTCGTCCCCGGCCCGGGCACGCTGACGATGACGTACACGCCCCAGAACGGCGACGAGCCGATCGAGCTGGACGTCTACGACTTCCCGGGCGGCGGCGTCGCGATGGCGATGTACAACCTCGACGACTCGATCCGGGACTTCGCGCGCGCCTCGCTGCGCTACGGCCTCGATCGCGGGTTCCCGGTCTACCTGTCGACCAAGAACACGATCATGAAGAAGTACGACGGGCGCTTCAAGGACCTCTTCCAGGAGGTCTTCGAGGCGGAGTTCAAGGCCGACTTCGACGCTGCCGGCATCACCTACGAGCACCGCCTGATCGACGACATGGTCGCCGCGGCGATGAAGTGGGAGGGCGGCTACGTCTGGGCCTGCAAGAACTACGACGGCGACGTGCAGTCTGACACCGTCGCCCAGGGCTTCGGCTCGCTCGGCCTCATGACGAGCGTGCTGATGACGCCCGACGGCAAGACCGTCGAGGCCGAGGCGGCGCACGGCACCGTCACCCGCCACTACCGCCAGCACCAGCAGGGCAAGCCGACCTCCACCAACCCGATCGCGTCGATCTTCGCGTGGACGCGCGGCCTCTCGGCCCGCGGCCGCATGGACGGGACGCCCGAGGTCACGGAGTTCGCCGAGACGCTCGAGCGGGTCTGCGTCGAGACCGTCGAGAGCGGCAAGATGACGAAGGACCTCGCGCTGCTCATCGGGCCGGACCAGCCGTTCCAGACCACGCAGGAGTTCCTCGCCTCGATCGACGAGAACCTCCAGAAGGCGATGGCGTAGCGCACGCCGCGTCGTTTCCCCAACCAGTCACCCCTCAGGAGATGAACCACTGATGTCCAAGACCGTCACCGTCACGGGCGCCGCCGGCCAGATCGGCTACGCCCTGCTGTTCCGCATCGCTTCAGGCCAGCTGCTGGGCCCCGACGAGAAGGTACGTCTGCGCCTGCTGGAGATCGAGCCCGCGCTCAAGGCCGCGGAGGGCACCGCGATGGAGCTCGTCGACTGCGCCTTCCCGCTGCTCGAGGCGATCGACATCACCGCCGACCCGAACGAGGCGTTCGACGGTGCCAACGTGGCGCTGCTCGTCGGCGCCCGGCCGCGCACCAAGGGCATGGAGCGGGCCGACCTGCTCGAGGCCAACGGCGCGATCTTCAAGCCCCAGGGCGAGGCGATCAACGCGCACGCGGCGGACGACATCAAGGTGCTCGTCGTCGGCAACCCGGCCAACACCAACGCGCTGATCGCCCAGAGCCACGCGCCGGACGTGCCCAAGGAGCGCTTCACCGCGATGACGCGCCTCGATCAGAACCGCGCGTACGCGCAGCTGGCGAGCAAGCTCGGCGTCAGCCTCACCGAGATCGAGAACCTCGTGATCTGGGGCAACCACTCCCCGACGATGTTCCCCGACCTGTTCAACGCGACCGTGGGCGGCACGAAGGCCGTCGACGCCGTGGACGACATGGCGTGGTACGAGAACGAGTACCTGCCGCGCGTCGGCAAGCGCGGCGCGGAGATCATCGAGGCGCGCGGCGCCTCCTCCGCGGCGAGCGCGGCCAACGCGGCCATCGACCACGTGCACGACTGGGTGCTCGGCGCCGAGGGCCTCGTCTCCATGGCCGTCCCGTCCGGCGGCCAGTACGGCGTTCCGGAGGGCATCGTGTCCAGCTTCCCGGTGAAGGTGACCGGCGACGGCACCTACGAGATCGTCGAGGGCCTCGAGGTCGGCGAGTTCGCCCAGAGCAAGATCGACATCACGGTCGCCGAGCTCGTCGGTGAGCGCGACGCCGTCAAGGACCTCGGCCTCATCTAGATACTGGTCGCAGACGATCCGCTGGGGCACATCTCATGCCGCGCACCGCGGCGTGAGAGAGCCTCCGAACGCGGAGACGGATGAGTATGGAAAGGGGCGCCTCGATGAGGCGCCCCTTTTACGTACAGCACTTGTTCAGCAGGTTGTGGACCTACGACGCGTCTCCGCCACCTTCGTTGGCGACCCAGCCGCGACCCTCACGGCGCACGAGGCCGTCGCGCTGCAGGCCGGGCACCACGCGGTACAGGTAGTTCTGCTTGATCCCCATCGTGGTCGCGAGCTCGGCGATCGACACACCGGGCTGCGAGCGGATGAGCTCGAGTGTCTGCTGGGCCCGCGGCCCGCTCCCCTTGGGACGACCGGGGCGGGCCTGGCCGGGACGGGGGCCACGCTTGGCGCGCGGTGTGGACGCGCCGCCGCCGGTGCTGGCGGGCTGCGAGTTGACGCCCGCGAGGGCGGCGACCGCTGCTTCCAGCCGATGGTATTCCTCCACCAACGGACGCAGTTCCTTGAGACGCTGCTGCATCTCCTGCTTCTTCTCGTCGACGAAGTCAGCCATGTGTCGTTTCCCTTGGATCGAAGGTGAAGGCGGCACTGTAACACCGCAAGGTGTCAGCATTGGGAGCGGCCACCCATGCTGTGATGAGATACAGAAAGCGTTGGCAATTGACGTGCTGCGCAACAGCAGCGCGTTGTCAGCTTGTCAACAGGTCGCGCAGGCGCTCCAGTGACGCATTGGCCTCACGCAGGGGGATGTCACCGACGACGGCACGGCTGGCCACGGCCCCCAGCGGTCCGAACGGAGCCTTGAAGCTGTTTCGGTAGTCGAAATGCGTGCCCTCGCCCGTCTCCGTCAGTCGATACTCGGTCTGTGCCCTCGAACGGGCCGGGCCTTTTCCGTGCCACACCGCGTGCCGTCCGTCCTCCAGGTCAACCAGTGTCCAATGGACCTTGAACGGGGTTCCGCGCAGGGCCAGCGTCTGATCCATGTGCGATCCGACGCGCGGCGGCCAGGGATCGAACGCGTGCAGCTGCCGGTGGATGGTCACCCAGTCGCCCAGGCGCTCGGGGTCCATGACCACCCGCCACACCGCGTCGGGCGCGGCGGGGATCTCGATCGACGTGCGGACTTCGCTCACAGGGACGGCTCCGGGGGATCGGACGGACTGGGGATGGACGTGTTCATCGGGCGCGCAGCTCCTCGGTGCGCTCCCATTCGCGCATCGCCCGCTCGACGGCGGCGTCGAACGTGTGCAGGCGCACGGGCAGGAGCTGCGTCACGGTGCGGTCACGCGGGAGCAGGTCGGTGGTCAGCCCACCCATGAGAGGGCCGATCAGCGCGGGGTCCTCGCTGGCGACGGCGGCCGCCACCCGGCTGGCGATGGCGGTGGCGTTGATCGGCAGCCGCAGCGTCGAGCGGCCGACGAGCAGGTGATCGCGGATGCGCTCGACGATCTCCCCGTAGGTGAGGACGTCGGGGCCGGCGACGTCCAGGGAGGCCGCGCCGTCGAGCGCGGGCGAGGACGCGGCGGCGACGAGGTAGGCGAGCACGTCGCGCACGTCGATCGGCTGGGTGCGGAACGTGCGCCACGGTGGCAGCGGCAGCATCGGCAGGCGCTCGACCAGACGGACGAGGAAGCGGAAGGAGCGTGAGCCGGCGCCGACGACGATCGAGGCGCGGAAGGCGACGGCGGTCGGCGCGGCGTCCAGGAGGATCCGCTCGACCTCCAGGCGGCTGGCGAGGTGGCGCGACGCGGCCTCGTCCTGGGGCACGAGCCCGCCGAGGTAGACCACGCGGGGCGTGCCGGCCGCGCGAGCGGCGGCGGCGAACGCCTCGGCCGCCCGGCGGTCGCGGTCCTCGAACCCGGCGGACCCCGCCATCGCCCCGCCCGCCCTCGCGCCGGTCGCCGTGGGGGACTCCATCGAGTGCACGAGGTAGTACGCGACGTCCACGCCGTCCAGCGCGGCCGGGAGGCCGGCGCCGGTGACCATGTCGCCCTGGACGACCTGCACGCCCTCCGCGACGCGGCTCGGTGTCCGGGCGAAGGCCCGGACGTCGTGGCCGGCCCGCAGGAGCTGGGGCAGCAGGGCGGAACCGACGAATCCGGTGGCACCGGTGAGCAGGACGCGCATCGTTGTCGAAACCTACGGGGCCCGGGCGGAGAAGGACCGTTCCGGGGCGCGAGAACACGGATTCCCGGAAGGTGCGGGATGTTCGTGGAAGGAGGGGGGAGAGGGTGCAGGACTCCGGCCCTAGGAGGGGTAGCAACGAATTGTCCGCGTTTGCGGGTTCCCCCGATCCGTTTTCCTGCGCTGTGCGGGAACCGGGGTTGTTCGGCCCGTCCGTGTCGTGCTTGGATCGTCGTCAAGCAACGCACGACCGATGGGGAGCACCGCAGACACATGGCGAGACGGACCGCAGCGACACCGGCGACGTGCGAAGGATGCTTCTTCCGCAACCACGGGCTGTGTGCGCTCAACGAGACGCAGGCGTGCGCCACCTGGCGGCCCAACGACCCGGACGGGCTGCGGCCGCCCACCCAGATGCGGTTCCACTTCCGGCAGGAGCGCCGGACCCGCGCGGCCTGGGCGTTCCCCACCGCGCAGGAGCAGGCCACCCTCTACGCCGGCGGGTAGAGTCGGCCGCGTCGGAGCAGCGGTCACGAGAGAGGAGGCGTGGTGCGGATCACCGTCCTGGGGAAGTCCCCGTCCTGGCAGGACGCCGGAGGGGCGTGCAGCGGATACCTCGTCCAGCAGGACGACTACGTCCTGCTCGTGGACTGCGGCAGCGGCGTGTTCGGCAAGCTCCGCGCGGTCGTGGACTACGTCGACGTCGACGCGGTGGTGGTCAGCCACCTGCACGCCGACCACTTCCTCGACCTCCTGCCCTTCGCCTGCGCGCTGACGTACGCGCCGCGCCAGCAGCCCGTTCCCGTCGCGGGGTTCCCGGGCACCGACACCCCCGCGCGTCCGGGGCTCCACGCGCCCGCCGGCGCCGCCGCCACGTTCGACACGATCACCGCCCAGGGCGGCCTGCCCCGCGTGATCACCAACGCCTTCGGCCTGCGCGAGTACGACCCGGGCGACGTGCTGGAGCTCGGCCCGCTGCGCGTCCGCTTCCACCCGGTCCCCCACTACGTCGACACGCACGCGATCGAGATCTCCGACCCCGCCGGCCACCGCTTCGTCTACGGCGCCGACAGCGCGCCGAGCGACGATCTCGCCGGCTTCGCCCGCCACGCCGACCTCCTCATGCTCGAGGCGACGCTGCCCCGGCCCGAGCGCGACGGGGTCCGCGGGCACATGACCCCGGCCGAGGCGGCGACGACCGCGGCCCAGGCCGACGCCCGCCGG
>Ga0247758_1000739_pt1 | contig 28186 bp, 40 predicted proteins | sample UWRJL156409C4_FD_180950 | JGI IMG/M metagenome (GOLD analysis project Ga0247758, IMG submission 180950) | Plant litter microbial communities from Arlington Agricultural Research Station in Wisconsin, United States - UWRJ-L156-409C-4 | ecosystem: Environmental > Terrestrial > Plant litter >... | reverse complement strand
CACATCTCGGTGCTCGCCGGACAGGGCGAGATCATCAAGCTCCGGAATCACGTCCAGACCCTAGCGAAACGAGAGGCCACCTCCCCTGCAGAGGTGCTGATTGCGTGCAAGGACGATTTCCAACAAACGGCAGCCCATATCGCCGCAAAGTCCGGACAGTCGCGTAGGTCGTCCTGGCCTTCATAGCACGTGGTATCATTTGCTTTTCACTCGTGCTGATACGAACTAGGATCCATCGAAGCACTTGCGGAGCTTGTGGGGGATGAAGAACAGAAGGTTGTGTTCTTCAACATGGCCAATCGCTTTAGTGGGGATCGCCCGGTTCACACGGCCATGCGACACGGGTACCTGGATGTCTTCAAGGCGCTCGTAAACAACGGGGCGGACCCCACCGTGAAGAATCGGTTTGGTGATGTCGTGACCGACTATCCTGGAGATTATGAGCAGGAAGAGGTTCAAGCGATCATCGACAAATACAACATGAAGGAGGCGAAGTAATGTCTCTTTCTTGCGCTCATGCTGTCGCCAAGGAATTGAGCGCGTATGGAGAGGTCATATTCAGTCGGGATTTATGCTGCTGAAGCGGAAGGCTCCCGATCTTCCGGGTATTGACGATCGATGTGTGTGTTTTGAAGTGTCCCGATCGGCCCATGCCGAGGGGGGACTCAACCGCGGACTTGGTGACGTCAGGGAAGGGTCATCACAAGCCACTGGCGTCCATGGGGATAAGCATACAAAGAGGCGGTCCCAGACTCAAGAAAACAAGCTTATATACGACACATTCACTTTTCAATGTCTCCACGATCCCGAATGCATTGTGCACCCACTGCTCTTTTCCAAGCCATCACATGCAACGCAAAGCCGAGCTACTCTCAACGCCAACCCACCCGCAAGATGTCCGCCTCAGCAGGCAGTGATGCTCCGACCTTCGAGTCAATCGGCGTCAAAAACACCACTGTAAACTCCGCTGCGGGCGTCAATCTCACGTTTCACCAAAAGCTTCTCGTGGGCAGCGTCCTAGATCTCTTCGAGGGCAAGCCCACCCTGAAACACCTTTCTCTATGGGACCGCAACGCCACCTTCGCCGACCCCCTCACCGATGCCGTCGGCTACGACCGCTTCGCAGCGCAATGGTACGGTCTACCAGCCGTATTCGGCCGCATCCAGCTGCTCTCTCACAAAGTGGTGGACGCGGGTAACCCCATTGAGATGGAGCTGCAAAACAAGTACACGGCAAAGGTGGTGGGGAAGACGCAGGAAATCTCGTCAAAGGTTCGTATCCATGTAGATGCGGAGGGGAAGAAGATTGAGAAGGTGGAGGATCTCTGGAACGGGAAACAGCTGCCTGATGGGTTTGTTGGCGAGGTACGTACATGGTGGTGTCTTCGTTTAATGGAGAGACGAAGTTTTTGCTGACAATGTCCGATTTTCGGAACTGGTAGGCTTTCCGCAAGTTGAATGCTGTTACGGTACCGGTTATGGTGCGTGTGCCCAAGACGGATGACGAGGACAGGAAAATGCAGGAAGAGCGGGAGAAAGGCATGAGTGATACGAAATTAGCTTGAACATTGGGAGGTGTTCGCCGCATAAGGCGCCAGTGGATGAGGTCAAGGCCTCGGCGGTTTTTGCGAGGTGTTGACTCGCATGTGCGGGTGTCCGGCTCCTACAAACTTTGCTGCAGTTCATCCCATATGATCAAGGTTTCCTGCCACCATCCAGTTGCTTCGCACGTGGAGAGGATCGTACGTGAATACATAGTACCACATACACGACTGATGTCGAACAGCAGGGCCGATCATTAGCCAACTGAGATATTGGATCCCAATCCCATATTACTTCAGCGACACGACAGTGACCCCTCACGGCAACAACCATCACGCCCATGCGTCTGCAGCGTCGTACAACGCCTGGATGTCCTCCCTCCACTGTGTAGCGTTCACCCGCATCACACGACGGTCGTACGTCACCAAGCCATTCACCTCCCCCTCGACGTCAGTGGTCTGCGTCCACACAGCGCCACTGCAAGCAAAGCGGGCCACCTGATCCCTTAAAATGTCGAGTAGCACGTTTGATCGGTAGTTGTACGAGTCCAAGTCCGCGTTGATCTCATAAGTCTGTGTGATGGTATCCATCGTGGCCTGCACCGGCCAGAGATTCCTGAAATCCGGGACGTGTCCGACTCCGCCGAATTCACCCTGGAATCCGATACGCGCCGGGCCGTACGAGGAAGGAGGTTCTGAGTAAATAGGGGTACCGCACTGGGGCTCGGCGTAGTGGTGGTTATCGTGGAAGTCACCCACACCGAAGTCGTGCCAGCCGGTGACGGCATCGATGAGGCGTGTCGGGTCGAGCTCGCGGATGCGCTCTGTGATGCGGGCCTCGGGGTGGTGACTGAGGGGCGTGAGCTGGCCCCAGCCTTCGTTGTATATCACCCAAGTGACGATGGAGGGGTAGCTTTTGTGCTCGTTGACGAGGATTTCAATCTGTCGCTCGAATTCAGCCTAGGAATTGGGGTCTGGCAAACCGCTCATCGAGGGCATGTCTTGGATCACGAGGAGGCCGAGTTTGTCGCAGGCTTGGTAGAAGAGGTCGGGCTCTACTTTGATCTGGTTGAGGCTGTCAGGGGACCAGAGCTTTGGTGAGGAAACTGTAAAGGTGAATGGCTGGTCTGAGACGGAGTCGTGGGTGGTAATGGGGGTACCGCTTTCATCAAGAATGGAGATCTTAACGGGATGCGATTTGTTAGGAGAGCTGTGGATGGTACCAGTGACTGTTTTGTTGGGTAAACTAGTGTTGCGGTTGTGGACGTGGAGGTTTCAAGAGTGGCGGGTTTACTTCTTCCGTCCATGTCGGCTGCGATATCCATGCTGGTGATATACGTTGGGGGCGCGCTCTCGAGCCACACCGTCTGCCATATTCCAGTGCAGGGCGTGTACCAGGTGTGGGATGGGTTTCTGGTCTGCTTCCCGTTTGGAATGTGGTGAGGCTGCTCATCAGTCGGGTCAAAGACGAAGACCAATTTGGACATCAAGAGTCAGCAGGGGACACAAGTCGATGATGCATGTGTTCTCGGACAGCAGGACGTCTGCCTACAAGTCATTGGAGCCACCAAGACGAATATTGCCGCTCGTCGGTCTGCAAGCCCTTCACCTTCATGATGACCTACATTGCCATCGCCTACGCCATCGATATTCTCGAGCTTTTGTGCTGCGATTCAAGAATGGCAAACTCTGGCTTGTGCCGTATCCCCAACAGGGATTCTCCCTCTACTGTCTGCTGCTGCACCTCATCAACCATATTACCAGTCCCTTCATCATGGATGCCATCATTAGCGGCCCAGCATACGAGGCGTCGGCCATCAACGAGCTGGCCCTGTTCCTCATGGCCCCTCGCGCCTCCCCGGTCATCGCCCTGATTTGCGCCTTCATCCCCGGCTGGTCTGGTTTCGGCGCGCAGCATCTCGTCAGCGAGCCTATTTGCCTGGGACTCGCCTCGTTCCCGAGTCCACGTGCTTGGGTTGATGCTATCGCTGCCGTAGTCGTTCTCCGTCATGTGATCCCACTGCAACATGAAGTCTGCGGTGGAGGCCGAGTTGAAGACAACGAGGCGGCGCTAGCCAGGCATATCCTTGAGCTTGGGCTAGGCGATAGTTGGGCTTTGTTTGTGGACGAGGGAGTCGAGACCGGCGGCCTGGAAGCGGTCCTTGACCTTGGTGCGCATGGTGGGCGAGAGACGGTCTTCGATGACGATGATGATCACGACGTTGGAGAAGCGCTTTTTTTCAAGGCAGAGGCAGACAGTTACGCCTATGGATTTATTGGACTCACCCTGGATGGCAAGCTCCAGTGAAATACTCCATCTCGAGCCCGGCAGACACTTGGCCTGCACTCAAGTTGTCAAACTCGTACTCGTACATCTTGTCCGTGCTGTACTTGTTCCTGAGGATGGCACCGAGCATGTCTTGCTTGAAGTTGTTCTCCGGCCGGATGAAGGCTAGGGGGAGTCCGAGGAGATGATCGCGAAGCGGATCAGCCGGCAGTTTAAAATCATTCATGGTCTTGGCACGCCACAGCTTTAAATTTTGCACGTCGTCATACTTTCGATATCTTGTCGATTATAAAAACCTATTGCTGCATACCGCACGGCTTTTGAGCACTGATTCTCTTGTCTCGTTCACTTGACCCTTGCGACTAATAAGCGCGATGCGGGACTGGTATGGTGATGGGACGGGAGTCATATCAAGAGCTGGGTGGCGCTACACTTTCCACGCTTCCCCTTCAAAAGCCCGGAACGGCTCTCGCCTGTCTGTGATTGGGGTGGGCGGAGGAGATAGGCACTCACTTCCAGCGGCCAACCAAATTCTCCCACCCAGGCCAACAAACGCAACATCAGTACTCTATCAAGCCCTTTCGTTTACTTAACAAATCAAGCGCATCAAAAAGCACTCGAGGCGCTGTTACCTGAGACAAAAACCAGCCCTAGGTGAATAATTTGTTTCAGGCTCGTACGATTCTGAGAATGGCTAGTGGCCAAGGCTCTGCTAATTAGCTAGCCCAAGGAGGTTTTAAGGTGCGCTTTTTCAGGGTCCAGCGGAGGCCCCCAGAAAGAATGCCAATTCTCTCTCAGAGCAATAATGCAACCCATTCCACCTCTCTACTCAAGGTCTGATTACAACATATTATCGGCGCCCATAACACGGAAACTCCAAGGTCTTAGCGCATCCCGACCAAAGTTCATTAAAATCTTGCACTGAGAAGGTACCTTACCTACCTTAATAGCGCGATTGACCAGTCCATCGCTAAATTTCTCCAGTGCACAATAGTGGTGGAGCGGGTTGATCCCTGAAATTTAGCCGTGGGAGCTGCAATTCTTTCCCAAGAGGGTTCGGCAGGATCTCCAAAATGGACTTCTCGACAAGGCCAGCGTAAGGATGAACGAGTCTAGCTCCCTCGCTGATAACTTTATTATTACGTAAACCCCTCAAGCGCTCCATTAGCCGTACCTCAACCCTGCTGGGATACCGAAAGAAGACTTTTACACGGACCTATCCGGCGTTTTCAATACGGCTTTCCCAAGGGTCAGCTAAGGCGATGGTCCCCGTCTCCACCTACTCCTTAACAAGTTCGTTAAGGGCGTGGAGCAGATCGTCCTCTGCAGTGGTTGCATCGAAAGCCCTAAGCTCCTCCAGCGATCTCCCTATACAACAGCCTCTCCCCAGCCGTCAAGTCGCTCGTCAGGGTCGGCCTCACCGACCACCCGATCACCCACGAACTCAACAGCTTTATCACCCACATGGGCTACCTCCACATCCCACACCACGCCCACGTCAAAATCATCCTCTACTCTCGAGGCAAACCCGGGCTAATAATGAGATCCGCTACCCTTTTAACGTCGAGATCAACATCAACCACGAGTACTGGCACCTGCGCGAGAACGACCTAACGGAGCACGGCGCGGATGAAAACCCTGAGGGCGGTTATTTTCAGCTTATAGATATTCTTTGCGCCATGTCGGACTTTGTGAATGCGCACGACGTTTTCTTAATTGAGCGCCTAAGTCCACTCCACATCTGTGCATCCGGTCGTTAGCACGATACTTGGCTCGGGTCAGGTGGAAACACCGAGTTAAAATCGTATGCAGCGTCGTAAATATCTCCTTTCTCCGGCCATAGGAACTGCTCATCACCTCCATGTGAGCATGTACCTGGCGTGAAGCGCGTCTGCAGTCCAGCTGTGTTGAGTTGGCTAAGCGATAAGTGCGCCTCGCTTTGAGCTGTCGAGGGCATGACGATCGAGTTTAGACACGGGAAGTTTTCATCTAGTTCGTTGGTAGCGTGCTGCAGAAGTGGTGGTCCGGAGTCGCTGATGTTGGACATTGTGCCCGGCAAGGAAGAGCGATCGGTCAGCGACTCGATCGCGGACGACGTTGAGTCCCAGGTTCCGCCCTCCTGCCAGCATGAAGATAGCATGGTTGAAGCGTTTAATGAGCCCGGTGCATTTCTAGCGCCCGATGAGAGCGGGAGGGGCCATTGGTCCGGCGTTCTTGTGGAGCTAGGCGTTGGAGCTTTCCGAGATAGGTTCGTGTGGGTGCTGGTTTCACAAATCGGCGGGACGGGCTTCGGATGAGCTGTTTTTCTTCGTTTATGAGAGATGGCTTTTCTAGCGGCGACAGCGCGGTCGTTGCATTTTCCGAATACGTCCACCGTATGGACGTGGACGGTATCCAGCAATGCGTCAACATCGCTTTCCATTTGGAAGGGCACTTGACGGAGCAGCACGTCCCGCAGCCTCGGTAGGCTGTCTAGATACTGGGCCTGAAGCTCGAAATGTTCGACAACGGGGAGGTATCCTACGGTTAATTTGGTCAGTCGGATTGAGGGCATCCCAGCACCAGGTGGAGCGACAAGGAGCTGAAAGAAAGCAATGAATTACCTGGACTGGGAATCTCCGTAGATTCACCGAGCACGATCTTGCATATCTGTCGGTACTGACTTAGGGCGGTGTCCCCCTGTCTGCCTTGCTTGCTCCTCAGCGCCCGCTCCGCTTCAGGGGTCAGCCCGTCCAACGGATCGAAACTCGATGGAAGCTCTCTGTACAGGCAGTTCCCGCGCCGGGCGTGTTCGTCAAGGAGTGTCGCGTTCAGAAACTCCCCTTTACAAGTTGAGCAATAAGGCTGCACGAGGATTCCAGGCCCCGAGTGCTTCTGCTTGATGTGACGTCTTTGAAGTGTCAGCACAGCTCTGTTGACGAGGCATATGCTCTAAAACCAGGCGCTTAATACCACCCCAATACGAGACATGGCTTAGTACCGTAGAAACGGAGTCAAGATGAACATACCTGAGCTCGTTGAGTTCATTGCGTTTAGACGCCGGGCCATCGCAAACGTAGGACTTGGTTGCACAGTCATACCATTCTCTGACGTTGAACCGCATCGGATTCTTGAGCCGAAAGGGGCACATGAACTCAAAGCGCCCATTCTCCTTACGATCGTCGGTCGTGACCCCCCCCTTGCCGTCCGCCCCGCCCCTCTCATTACCACGACCCCCAGATGACTTCTCATCCTGGCCTTCATCGCGGCGGTTTGGCCCGGCGCCTGCCGTTCCATCTGCCTTTCTCTTCCGTGAAGAGCCCCCAGTGCTTGAACCAAAAGGTTGCTCTCCGCTGTGGTCGTTTGGTCCAGAGGGAACCGTCACAAGAACAGCATCTTCCGTACCCCTCTGGAGAGCTACGATATCATCGATAAACTTCCGAGTCGCTTCCATCAATAATGGCAGAGGCAAAACACCCTCGGAGTCTGGCCCGAAGAGTTGCTTTGTAGCATAGTTTCCGATACTGACAAGGTTTTCATCGCTGCAGCAGCCTGACGCAGAAGACCCACCTTCCCGGTTGCTTGAACGTTCGGAAGGAGACTTTGGCACTCCATGATCTCTGGAGAGATCATCTCCACGGTCCCCCACGGGGCTTTTTGACCGTGGGTGGGCTCTTCTGAAACAGGTGAGAAGATCGATTCGGCCAAGCCGCGTGGGTTCCCTTGGTGTTTTGGTGGCGGCCGGCTTCGCGCTCTTGGAAGCCCGTGAAGACAAAGGCTTGGCCGCTTCGTCCCGCTGTGGAGTGCTGATGAACTCGTCAGGGTGGAATGTGAAAGGTGGTGCGGAAGATTTGGTGGTTGACGGGGGCGGAGATAGCCTGAGGTGTAACCTGGACGAACTCGGCTCTTCCACAGAGTCAAGCCAAGGAAGCACGTTCGCTGGAGCGGCGCGATAAACATCCTCGCCGGCCCCTCTAAGTAAGCTTTCCAAGTCGTCAGGTTCTGGATCACGGCATTGTTGGAGTTTTGGTAGCAGATGAGAGGTAGCCGCATCTTTGATGAGCTGCAGCTCGGGAAAGAGATCGATCAAATGGTCAAAGCCCTTACAAAAAGCTTGTTCGTCGAGCTCCAGATGGTCCAAATGCTCAACAATGCTGTCGATGTCCGGGGCGTAATCCGCGCGTAGCAATTGAGAGTTGAGGATGAGCCGTTCTGAGGTGCTGACTGGCGCAGCCCTCAATTTCTCTGCCAAAGGAGGAGAGTCGAGAACTGAGTCGAGGTAGGAGTCGGGCAAGGTAGAGATGCTCATGGTGTCGAGCGATGGTGGCGGGGATAGATAGCCTCCGCTATCCAATGCCTTCCATCGTGATTTGCTGATGAACAGGGCATTAGGCTGCCGCTCCACCGCATGCTGCTTGACATGACCTGTCGGCAGTGTGGAGTCGCGCCGCGGCTGCCGTTCCGCTTTGCGAGACGGCGGGGGCGCTCCTGCCGCAGAAAGAGCAACTGCGCGGCCCCCTTTGGTGCCCATCCGTGACAGCGGTGGGACTCGGCTAGGATAGAGGCGGGTGGCTGGGAACTCATCCTCATATTCCAAATCATCAAAGGCAGACTCTGCATCGTCAAAGGCATTATTAAGTCCCGCGTTCCACGGCGTAGCCTTAACGGTGTGCATCACAGCAACGAATTGGAATAAAAATGGCTTCAGGACCCGAGCTCGGGGGCCTAACGATTCTGACAGAACTGGGACACAACGATGGGCTCAATCGTTCGCCATCCACGTTCGCCATCCAACGAGAAACATGTCGTTTAGGTGCCTGGGTCGGATGTCTTCAAGGGAAGTCTGGGGTGAGGCTCAGCTGCCGCGCTGCTCTCACCCGTTTGGTTTATGGAAATTTCCATAAAGGATTTCTCCACCTCCACCAACCCCCTCCCCCTGCATTCGCTTGCCCGACCCCGCACGGGAATGATTTTCTCAACGTGATGGGAGCCTCGCAAAGCGCGCTCATGGAAATCTCCACCAACAATGTTCTCATCACAGCACGCACAATGGATACAGAAGGGACCCGATTCAACCTCCACGGCAGCTATATGTGCCTATTTGCATTGATATGTCTAAAGTCGAAATATAAATCGCCCATGGACGGAGCAGGCTGGATTTTGAGAACACCGGCATCTCTCCATCCAGCTTCATTCAGTCATATACGCACATCGCAGTGTGAAAGCCACCTATTCCGCTCTCTCCATTAAAGGTCAAACTGCGAGGAAGCAGAACAATGCCTGATAAAGGTCCTTCTAGCCTCATGCAGTGCAAAAGCCCGACGGTGATAGGTAATGCACAGCTGAAAAAAGACTCCCTTACGTCAGTTTACTCGATGTCTCTCGATGAAGATTCAATTCAATACACCTGACTACTAGGTAGCTAGATAGCTTAACTAACTCGACTGATAGACGCAAGTTTACGCCGCCTACTTCTAGTGCCGTGGGCTCCAGGTTAGAGGCCTTCCTCTATGACACCAGTTCATTCTCAGACCGTCTTGTGCAACTCCAACTCAGCTCGTCAGCCCAGCCAAAACAATGAATCTCCTCTCAGAGAACAGAACCAAGGGGAGCGGGGGAATCTTCTATCTAGTGACTTGGGGTGCTGGCGCAGCGTTCGCTGCGCCCAGCTCCTGAACCCCTGGATTTTTGTGTGGCCTGTGCGCCCACACCATCAAGAATTTCCATCGCGCGCGCGGCGCGCGCCCTGTATTCTTACTTCAATCAATCACTCCATCCGCAGTTCAATTCCACCCAGTGGCCTACGGCCACCGTTTTCTGTGTGTGCAGTGTTCTTTCTGTTACTTTTGGGCGCGCAAGCCCCCCAGTTCACTAGAACAGAACTCGCTAGACACTGCGCTGGCCCCGGGGCAGGATGCGATCCAGGAAACTGCTACATCAGGATAGGTGGTTGGCGAGAGTAGCTACTTAATTAATGTTGGAGAGATAGCTGAGTCGAAAGTCTAAGAGCGAATAGTCAAATGAGAAGCATCAAGCGTTCCTATTCACATTCGAAGCATGCGCAAGCCTTCATAGACAATGGATAGCGACCTCTCTTGTTCGTCACTGCGTTGGCAACTCTTTCACGGTCCGTACTATGTGACACCTGCAGCAAAAAATCCATCACTCCTCCGTTACGACCTTAGTCACGGACAGATTGCTAGATTCCAAGCTCCTGCTCGACGAATACGGTACCCGTCTCTGATAGTAGATCGGGTTCAAGGCGGAACGCGCCCAGCCGGGATACAGCTCAGGAGAGTTGAACTGACGTAGCCCAGCGACTGGGAGCCCAGCGAATGGCCTGGCTCAAGACCATTCACTGTAGTAGGCCTCTGCCTAGGGTCCAGCCTAGCCTATTTATATGGGGCTTAGCCTAGAGTTTGCTTCTTCCTTATGTGACGAATTTTTACATACGCTAACAGCCTCACATGAATTCATAGACGCATGAATGATGCCTGCGAGAAGCACCTCTGGGCATCCCCGGGGGGACTATAGTATGAAACCAATTCTGAGCCCATTCGGTTAGAGTTGAAGCAATTCAACATGCTCTGAGGTAAATAGGGTGAGCAAAGGTGAGCAAGCCTGAGCAGGGACTGAGCCGAGCCTGAGTCGGGGTGAGCAAGGTCACGTGGGCGAACTACAAAAAAGGAAATTTCGTGAGCCCAAATTCGTCTCAGATAACCAGGCTGTTACTTTCCCGGCTGAACCAAGAGTCCCCCGGACTCCATCCAATGCTGCCACTTGCCAACAAAATTCTTCACCCGTCGGCGTCTCTGGATGCGATGCGAACGGCCTCTTCAAGCCTTGAACCTGTCGGAATCCCCGTCTCAAAAGGGACAGCACTCCAATCTTACATTAACTCGATTTTATTCTCCGACATGGAGAGATTCTGGGTTTCAGACCGTCTAGCACTCGGTACAGGGGATCGTAGGATTCCAGCGTCGGAGGCCATAGGGCAGTGTGAGCGGAAGTGGGCAGGCTCAAAAGGACGATAATTCAGATGGAGATAGCCCACTCGCTGGGAGTGCATGCTGGCTAAGAGCTGGGCTTGAGGAGTTGGGATGATAATCGATTAACTCCTACCCCTTACTTCCCGAGTACTCAAGCCGCCCTTCCAAGCTACATATGTCAGAATCTAGCACTCATGGCCAATTGTGGTGATTGTTGTGTATTGTTGTTCTGTGGAAGAGAATCTCTGGCCTGCAGGGTCCCCTATTGCCAAGCCGGCTACATCCGCGAATGGCTCCAATTGCTTATATAAGCTGACAACATAAGACCGCCAGGTCTAATAAATATTGGACTACGAGATAAAAGGACGGCAAAGCCTCCCGGGAACAAGAGAGTCGCCCGATCCAGACGAATTGCGAGTATGCTTACGCACCATCAGGCTTCATCTGCTCCGCATCAAGCCGCTCGTTAGACCGCTCCCACAAACCCTCCCAGAAGCCCTCATACCACTGGTCGATGGCCGTCTCATCCTGGACCCAGACCCCATGCTCTTCATTGTACGTCGGGTATGTGTTATCGCTCCCGATATACATCAGATTCCTGTCGACGCAGATGTTCTTGGCATGACAGAGATGGGGCCCCTTGTCATTCAGGATGCGCGCGACGTGGAGGCGTTCATCGACGAAGGCGTCAAGCTCCGGCTGCTTCGCAGGATCAACAAGGAAGTTCTGGAGGGTGAAGAGGGCCTTGACGCGCGCAACAAGCTCCCCGACGCGCGATTTGTCCTCCCAGTCCGGGTGGTCCCAGGGCTTGCTGCTGGTGATCACGATCCAGATGCCGTTCTTGTCGTTGAGCCTCTCGCGGTTGTTGTACAAGCGGCAGAGGAAAGTGGAGAATGCGGTCAGGAGATCTGACGAGGGGCGGTTAGTTTTGGGACTACGATGATTTGAAGTCTATGGTCAGTGTGATACGTACCAAACGGCCATAGCCGTCCATTCCATTCGGCACCACCAGTCGCAGGGGTCAGCTTTGCGTTGATCTTTTCAACGAGTTCCTTGAATGCTTTCTTGGCTGGCGCATTGTCGGTTCCCTTTGTATCCATCAAGAAAGTGCCGAAGAGCTCGCTGCAGATGTGGACGCTGGTCTGGGCTTCCTCAATAGCGTGACAGCGGGCGATGCGGCTAGCCCATGCAGCTGGCGATATCTTGATGCCGTACTCAGGCATCTGAAGACCGTGTGATGGATGTTTCATGTTATAGTTGCTCAGGCCCCCCACGACCGTGTTCCAGAACGTCGCTTTGTTCCCAACGTCCTCTTTCGAGCTGGTGACGGCCATCCATATGACATTGAGCAGGATGTCGCGGAGGGCGTCGATGAACTGCACCGGGAACCGAACCTTGGTTGTCATCGACCCAGTCCAGTCCCCCAGCTTGGCGGCCGTGAGCACCGGGATCTTCCCCTGGCCACCCTTCGAAGGATCACCGTGAGGCCACGGATCGGGGAACAGCGGGACGGCCGAGTCCGGCGCTGGCCAGTGCGGCCTATCGAACGCAAAGTTGGTCATTGCCATGAAAGAGCCGCCGTCGATTCTATCGTCAGGTTTGATGTTTTCGTTTTCATCCTTCTTCAAACCTTCCAGGGCGCTCAGGTAGTCCCAGAAGTAGTTGCAATATTTGTGGGCCGAGATAGCGGCGTCGCCGAGCACCTTGGCTTGCATGTCGACAATGTCGTGACGGTTGTTAGTGTATTGGCGCCAGAAGTTGCCGCCGCCAGTCATCATGGTTGTGCCATTGACGGCGATGATCTTGGCATGGTTCCAGCTGATGGCAGAGAGGCCATGCTTCATCAAGTGCTGAGCAATCTCCTCGACATTGATAGCGGCAAATGCTTCTTCAGCCCCCTTGACTTTATCAACCAGGTAGTCCAGCCGATCCCGGACCCATTGCCCGAGCACTTTCACCGCTTTCGCCATCTCTTTTGCCTGCTGTTCGTGATTTCCATCGCTACGGATTAAGTTAGCATAGGTAGTGAAAGGCGGGGGAGGTTGGAGGTTGGGGTTTAGGTTGGGTGATTCTGTTGTGGCGCTCTTACGCTTTTTGGAAGTTCGGAGCGTAGTGGCCAAGGTATAAAAGCGCCTTCGTGTTGCATACGAGCGGAGTGCCATCGCCGTTTCGGAAACATTTTGCATAAGCCTTATTGACATCCTCATCGGCCTTCGTAACTGGGTTTAGCGCGTCTTTTCCGACAAGGATACGAACGATGGGGGTGACATCGCTGTTATGCTTGAAGCTGTTCACGAGATTTGCGATAGCCTCAGCAACGCTTTCACCCAGCTTGCCGTCAGGATTCGTGGACTTCTCCGTGAGGAATTCCGGGCTCAACTCGCCCAGGCAGGCGATATCGATGAAGAAGTTGCCTTTGGTTGGGAGTGGCTTAACCAGCTCCACATCCAGAGCGTCTCTGAATGCCGCTTCGAGGAGACTCGGCACTTCCTTGACCTCTCCCTTTTTCACGTCGTCGAAGTTCTTCCAGGTGCCGTAGGGGAGGAAGACGTGATGCGTTTGCGGATGGGTGCCAAATCCAAGGGCTCGGTTCCACGTCAGTTCGTACGACTTTCCTTGCATCCTGTTCTCGTCGCTGGTGTCGACGCCCTGGATTGCATTTTGGAGGGCAACAAGACGGCTGGCAGCATCCTCTCCGGATTGGGTGTTTGTGTTGGCCATGGCAAGCGGCTAGTTCTAGTGCTCAGGTATACGCGGTACTGGTGACGCTGAGAAAGATAAGTGTGAAGAAGGTGTTAGAGAAACAGCACTCTCCTATTCTTGGAAGCTTCACTAGCCGTGTGCCCCAATATTAAGGTAAAATTCTTCCACATAGCTAGCAGATGACCTTCGCTTCGACCGCTGCCGTTGCTCTTTGCCGAGTCTTCTGCATTTTCTCTTGTCAGCCAGCCACGGCAACGACGTGCAGAGAGGCATCAATCCAATCCACCAATATCAGTGACAACGTCTAGGCGGCGCAGACGGGTGTGGGTGATCGCCGGCTTGCAATGCAACACATAAAAGTGCGAGGCCTCAGCCAGCCACAGTTACGAGAGTAGGGCTCACAGCCATACAAACGAGGGTTACACAATGTCCAGAATCCAATCTGGCTAGCTGTTGGGAGAAATGCGGGGTCGAAAAAAAGTCAAGGCCCGCCACACCGTCCCGGGGGGATAGGTCGTGGAGATTGTGAGGGGTTCGAGATGCAGACAATAGTCCAGCCATGGGCCATGCAGTCTTCTGTTTGAGGAAGGGATCGCCCGACCACGCGGTGGGAGGGACGAAGCTACTGTGTGTTGTGCTTGCCAAACGCCACGTCACTCCCCACTTTTCTTGGTGTTTGGTGTGCAGAGGGAAAACGTCAACCAGTTGAAAACTTCAAACGGCTACAACTTCCCACTCAGTGGGTGCGCGCACTTCCAATTGAAGCCGCATGTAGAACTAAACGCGTACTTTCCAACGGTACCAAATTTATGACGGTGCGGGTAATGCGCGTTTAAGTAGTTGATGGAAACGGTCTTTCCAGGGAAAATACACTGTTTCAGGAGCGAATGCACTGTGCGATACAGTATTAATAACACTGGGGAAATAAAAATTCGGCAGTTTCCGTGGTGTTTTCAGACTTTTATCGCGATTTTAATTAAAGCAATTCAGTATATTATAGCGCAACGTGCCGAAAATGGTATTTAGCCTGAGTAAAGTTGAGCAAGCCCGAGCAAAGACTGAGCCGAACCTGAGCCGGGGCAAATAGTGTCACGTGGGCAAGTTATATATAAGGAAACTTCGTGTGCCTAGATTCGTCTCATATAACAGCCTGGTAGTATCCGCCCAAATCATGTACACAACGTCCCAGACTTCCCAAACCCTCCTATATGGAACTATATGACCCAACCGCAGCGACTGCAGTACCGATGGTCCACCGCTCCCTTGCGACTAGGAGAAGTGTGAAAAATATCTAGAGAACTCGTCTAGATCCGGGCTGGGAGAGGCCATGCCGAGAGGAGGCTGCCACTGTGCGAGTGGCGTTGAGGACCGTGAAAGTATCGAAGGACAACAAGGCTCTCTCAGTGTCTGGCCAGTTCCAATATTCCAAGGGTTTGTCAACCCTAGAATCTGTGGATAATCCATATAGGCAAACCCTGGGTGAGAGACGGGAGTTAGTGTTACAGGACATCACCAGAACTGAAATTGGAGTGACCTAGTAAACCATGATTGCGAATATGAAGCCCGTTGCTATGTCCACGACTGTTGGATCGAAGCTTGGAGTCTGCGATGTTATGGATTGTAGCCGGGTGATGTTGGGGCAGATTTTCGAATCACATGGCCAGTTTCGAGTCCCTTCCAGGGGGGCCTGGGCGCCTAGGTTGAGTAGGTGGATCAGTAACTGCCAACGGTTCTCATATGACGAGGGGAAGACTGGAAACTTACCTATTTTAATCACTGGCTCGTCCACTTCATCCATAAGTAACAGCTTCGCCTTCGCCACCATTGCGGCCACGAGGTCCCTTAAGCGCAAGACCGTAGCATGCCTTGATGCTCCGCCCTTGGGGCACAGCGTTGGGATGCCACCCATGGTGATATCCCACATGGTCTTGGCAAATTGATTGGTCAAAGGAAACATCTGGCTCCAGGTCTCCAGGTCCTGGGCAAATGATATCGTGTGCGCGACCTTGTCGTCCCCAGACGACTCCACCACCGTTCGCGAGGCGCAGAGAAAACACAGCACGTCCACTAGGCTCAGGGGCGCCTCAAGGCGCGAAAGCCGTCGCATTGTCGATATCGCAGAATCCCACGCAGCCCTGTGGTTGCAAAGCTGACCCAACGATGTGTCTAACCAATAAGGATGTTGTCGAGCGGCGTCGACGAGGAGCAGATATTGGTCGATGAACTTATGGCGGAAGGTGTTTTTCAATCCCTCTTCGAGAGATTGATCCAATGACCGCAACCGCAGCTGGGTCAGTTTCTGCTTGTGAGGAAAACGCCTAAGGGCAGCCTGAGCAACCTTCTGGTTGCGGCTGTGATCCCTGAACAAGAAGCTAACCCGTTCTATTGCTTTCCAGGCCGGCTTGCACTGTTGTGACTGATGCGGAGAAGCTTTAGGCTGTTGTGGGAAGACGGATTCGCTCCCAGCACACAGGGACGAATCGAGTGGCCACAGCACAGGCCCAGAATAATTACCCAATATCTCAGGATCGTTCTCTTCGAGCCAAGATCGGAAGGAAGACTCTAGGCCCTGGGGAGCAACCAGTGGTGATGAAATAGAGGCGTCGCGACCGGCGTGGTGGGCGTCCAGGGGTGGGTCGGAGGACTTCTGGTTCTGTGGGTGGCGGGGTTGATCAATCCCGTACGAGTCATCAACTACGCAAAATTCCGCGTTGATTTTGTTGATATGACCGAGTAGGTCAGGGTCAGGCAAGTAGAAGTAGGTTTCGAGCTTGCTGGAATCGCTTGGCTGGAGCGGACATTTGCGTTGCTCTGTTTCCTTCTCCTCTTCCTCAAGCACACGCAGTTGCTCGCTCCGTATCCAGGCCTCGACATCCAACTCTTCGTTGCCTCTTTTGTCTTCAAGTCTCTTTCTTTCGGAAGAAAACCATTGCAGCAATCGCTCGGACTGGTGGTACAACGATTCCAGGGCAAGCTGATCATTCAGGCTGGCTTTCCGCACCGGGTTACCTTCCTTGACTGTTGGATACTCTGTCTCAGGACTCGGGTCGTGTTCTAAGTTGTCGAATTCGATGAACGCTTGGTCGAACGCGTCGATGACTTGGTCGAGCCCTCGTGTGCCAAGGGTCTGGTCACTCTCCGCACTCCAGGAGGAGGAGTTGGGACACTCAGACTGCTTAGGATCAAGACAGATTGTATCTGTGTTGTCTTCTCTGACATTTATCCCGAATTCGTGGCTAGACTCCTTGTCAGGTGAGAGAGGGTACTCATTCAAGGAAACACAACTTTCTGGCAGTGACATGATAAAATCGTCAGGATCTATATCAAAGATTAGGCCCCCTGCTCTATTGCACATCAACACTCGTTCCAAACGCTGCATACCTGAAGAGGCAGGGATTTTTGAAGCAATCGAATGCGGCGTTTCGACGGCACATGGAGAGGACGAGATATCTCCGGGACCAAGCGGTGTGTACGGAACGCCAGTATCATGTCGATCTTTCATTCTCTCATTCTTCTTGGGCTTCTTGACAATGCCCCATTTTCTGAGTTTGGTGAATAATTGCCTTCGACTGCGCTCATGCTCGTTAGCAAAATTACGGACACCGGCGAGCTATGGTGGAATGGGCCGGGATTACCTGGCCAGAAATGGGCTGCTCGCATCATTCTTCAGGGCCGCGAGGACGGCTTTGGCGGTCTTTTTCTCCTGGGTATACAATCGAATAATCATATCCCGTCTATCGTCCCATTCGACTGTCGAATGCTGAATATGGCGTCGCTTTTCGATGCGACCACCAGGTGGTGATGGTGTTGACTCGGCTTTCGGAGCAATCCGACGAAGGGGCATCATCTTGCAAAGAGGTTGTGGTGAACAAAGGGTTGATGGAAGCTGTGTTTTTTTGGGGGGAAGGGGGGGGTCTGCTTGAAGGTGGTCTAAAATGCCAATTATCCGAACCACGCACGCCAATCAATGTCAAGTGCAGACCGCAGAGTCGTCCAATGGGGAACTGCTTGGCAAAGTTCCGCAGCTTCGATGTTTCCAAGCCACAGCGGGTACTTCCACGCCAATGATAGCGATGCCCGAAGTGCAAGAGGGGCCCCACTGTGACATGGCAATGTCCCCTGGCTCAAAACACACAGTGAGCCAATGGAAGGTTGTTAAAATAGTGCGGACAAGGCGGCCTCTGCTAAGAACGCCCTGAGTAGCAATCCCTGGTGTCCCGTTTTTTCGGAGTCCCAGAACATCATCGGGCAACACCGCAGCTGTGGCTTTGCGGCCATACCAGCTAGGTTCTCTGGGGAACTACCTAATTGATCCATTGAAGGGTTTGCACTCTTCAGCGCTGCGAAGCTAGGCTCATCATCTCAGTTTTCAGCCCGGGAGCCAATCTTTGGGCTTGTCTTGGTGCAAACTGGGAAGAATCGTCTGATCTCCTGTGTTTACAGTGCATTGTGTATCATGTATAAATAAAGATTCTCTCTGCCTTCCATTTGTATCACATCAAACTTGCCTACTTAGATTACCCCCGAGGCCATGATGTCAGTTGGTCATCCGCCTCCCGGCCCCAATATCTGATGCGTGTGGCTGACTGCTGTGTAGGGATAACTGAAATAACTGCGTCGACTTGAAGGGTGTTGGAAGTTGGACTACGGCCTCCCAGACTCACGCACTCAAAGTCGACTCGAAGGTGGCGGAGAAGAAGGCCGATGCTGGAAAAGGTCTCAGTACACAGGGTAGACCTCAACACGGAAGGCGGCGTGAAAAGGCGTCCATGATACGATGGTTGGACGAATGCACGAAAACAGGCCCATGGAATCATCTTGGGAAACAGGAATAAGGTAGTACCTGCCTTAGATACGTACCTGGTATACCAAAGACTTCAGTTGGAGTATCCGCTCACCGTCGGTTTTGTCAGAAACACGACACCCTAGATTCGGGAAATTCAATATCCGTAGCTGCCTGGGTGCCCAGGGCCTAAGGTGCCTACGAAGGAATGGGCATTTGAGAGGGCGGAAAATATAGTACCGCGTGATTCTCTCACTAGGAGGGGGCGGATGCTCTTTTATTCTGCGGGAGGAAAGCGTTGTAACTAGCTGTTAGAACTCAGGTGGGACTTATCGCAAATGGCCATCAGAGACATACCAATCGCTTTCCGCAGTCGCCCTGCCGGTGTGATACTCGACTTTCAGACGCTTGACTTAGACATTGGTCTTGATACCTCAAGACCAATGCGGACAGTGCCGTTGAGACGCTTTTCAACCAGTTACTGGGCCGTCCGGCGAGAAGATATACGTCCCCTTGATTGAAGGCGGTTCCGATTTGAGCGTCACAGAGCCCCACCCGGTAGGTGTGTCTTCCGTCCTTGAATGGCATCCTGTGCTTCCAGAGCTGGTTTACCTGCCAAAAAAAGCGGCTCGGGTTTGGTCAAGTCGGTTCGAGGCCATGGCTGAGAGAGTCCTGGGAAGCTGATCACACAACCGGGCTGGCGCCATGGGAGAGAAGCAAGAGCGCCGAGGACGCCTTGTCATTGAAGACAGCCAAGTAGAGCGGGTTGACGGCGCTGGATTCGCAATTCACGTTGGCGCCACCCCGCAGCAACCACTCGGCGATGGCATCAGCCCTTTCCATGCGGCCAAGTGAAGAGCCGTTGGCGAATGAAGGCAGCCGACGACTATGAATGGGTGCGGAGGTTAGATTTTGATAGGTCTATCTCGGACTGTAGGGAAGATCGAGGGCACCAGGAGTGAGGTGGCAGAACTGCTTCACCTTGTCGAGAATGGCGAGAGGCCTTGTGCATGTCTCTGGCTTGTCCAAGTTGGCAGTCTCGACAGCCCACATGACGGCAGAACGCCGATGCGTGATGGCATGCCGGCGGTAGAGAAATGGCTCAACATTGCAACGAAGCAGGCGGTTCGTACGGGCAAGGGCCACGAGATCGCGTGCCGAGAGCATCTCCCAGAGAATGCTGGACGGTACGTAGCGAAGATGATCCATGGCCGTTCTCGATCGGTCGTGATGGCGTCTGCGAAGTGGCGCTCCTAGATAACATTCGCTTGGCGGGAAGAAGCGAGGGAAGCGAATTACAAAACCACCAGCTCGAGTCGTATGGGAAAGGGTTGGTTGCGAGTCAAGTGGGGCGAAAAGTTTGGTGTGAATGGTCAAAAGCTGCCTGAGGCACCACGGGCAGCAATGAGCATCGCACATGGGGCGGTCCACATGCCTCCACCAAAACCCTCACCCTAACAACGGCAATCAGCGACAATCAAGCGGGCCGCCGATGCCATTCGTGGTGGTCGCGTTGCTTTCACCACTACGTTAGGTGAAGGTGTGGGGATTCCCAGTGGGTCTCCCCAGTGAATTGCAGCCCACCACCGTAGTTTTGTAGCGTAGTTTTCCGCTCTGGGGAATTTTCTTTCCCCAGACTAGGCCCTGGAATTACCCACCCATGGGTACCCATTGGGTACCCGCGCCCCTTTGAGGCTCTGCTACGACAGAAGCCTGGTATCATTCGCGTCCAGAGAATACAGAATCTCTCATCACGCGAACGATAATCATTCACTTGGCACAACCAGTGGTAGCCTCCTGTGCTCGGGCTCAGGCGAGGATGCTTGGGTGTCAACGGTCGGGGGGCCGATAGAGATAGACGGGCACTTCTTTCTTCTTGCAGGGTCAAACCACAAGGGTCCTGATGACGACACGCGCAGCGAGGCAACCCTCCGCATTCTCACCTCGACTAATCCGCCGATTCCGCCAACTACGCCGACTCAGAATTTGACGACGACGTGAAGCCTCCCGTACTTCTTGATGAGAAGCAGGGACTTCTCACAGGATCCCTCGCCGGTGCCGTCCTGGCTCTTTCTCGGCTGGCAGGGCGCCAGTTTGAGCCTAGCGATCTAAAAAGAGCTCTATTTCAACAGGAGGTTCACCAGCTAGCCTACCTGAAACTTGTTCTGCCGCTTCAAACCAAAGATCCTACTCCTACCGTACGTTGAGTATCACAAGACTGACACACACACTGGCGAGCAATCATGTGTTGGAAGCTCCTATCATGAGAAAAGCACTGCTGTAGCATATACCAGCCTATCTAATATACTGGTATACTAGATACTATCCCAGTTTTGATACCAGAATACTACATACTATCCTAGGGATTAGACTAGGGTGCCATGTGCTATCCCTTAACATGTACCAGTATGTGCCAGAAACGTGGACACTGCGGGTGACAGCGAAAGGAAACTTTAGCCTAGGGGACTGAAAACAGGCCTCTGAGGCTGTGCAGCGGCGGTATATGGGATCACCCTAGCTCAGGGAAGAATCAGGGAAAACTCAGGACAAATTAGCCACAGCTCACCCCAGATCACCCTAGCTCAGGACTACGAACGAAAAAGGAAATTTCGTGTGCCCAGATTCGTCGCAGATTACCAGGCTGCAACATGAACAAAGCCATGCGTGATCACCATGTGTGGGTGGCGTGATATTGCTGCCACGGGCCACCACAGCTCGGTCAGACCACCGATCACCACATTGATAAAATGACGGCCTCCTTCCATCTAAAATTCAAAGCAAAAGTTGCCATCAAAACTATACCACACTTTAAAAACTCAAAACTAACACTCACCATGTCTGTCCTGATAGCTATCGCGTCAGCACACAACACCACAACCGAGATCGGCCAGCGCATCGCCGCCCGCCTGGCCACCAAGATCCCCGGTCCCGTGGAAGTAAAAGCCATCGCCGACATCCCAGCCAACGAGGTAGCCAACCACTCCGCCGTGATAGTCGGCTCGGCAATCCACATGGCCAACTGGCTGCCCCCAGCTCGCAAATTCATCTCACAGCAGCGCACCGCCCTCTCGGAACGACCAGTCTGGGCCTTCTCGGTCGGCGTGCCCGGAACTGACGAGTTTGCGGCAAAAGAGACGGCCAAAATGGAGACCGAGATACGAAAGAGCATCCCTGCACTTAGGGGCCACACGCTCTTGTATGGCCGGGTGGAGAGGGAGCAGCTCGCGTGGCCTGTGGCCTTGTTCTTCAAGTGGTTCCCAAAGAATGCGAAATTTGGAGACTTTGTGGAGTGGGACGAAGTAGACAAATGGGCGGATAAGGTTGGGGAGGATATGAAGGAGGTGATGCAAAGCTCGAAATGATGTTCTTTTTCGTCTGTAATCTTTTTGGGCTTCTTTTCTTTACGCTCGAAGTCACCGCCAAAATGGTTTGAGTAGGATAGGGTGCAAAGAGTTCGCATGATTGGTTTACAGCTTCTGTTTTGGACATGCGCTCCAAAGTATTTACAAGATAAGGATATGGGAGTGCTGCTCAGACACACTGAGAATAGTAATCGTTCTGCCTGAAGCACGTCGAACCATCGGCGCAGTTTGTGCATCCTGAGAAGCCAATCCCGCCACATTGCTGGTACTTTGAGGACTCGCACGTCGGTACCTCTACTTCGGGTTCTGGCTCCGGCTCCGGCTCCAGCGTGGGAGTGGGAGTGGCACTCGTGAGTTGGGTTATAAATGTTGAGATCTGAGGTAGAGTGCCCGTCGATCCCTCCTCGGTGCTCTCCTCAGTCTCTGAAGGGGCTGTGCTGGTGGCGTCACCGCACTTCCAGACCTCTGGGCCGGGGATGGTGTAACTGTTGAAATTTGTATAGATCTGCTGTCCGTTAGTACCTGAATGATTCCAGCTCAGGTCGGTTAGAGGACAGGAGAAACTTACGTTGGCGGTGTATCCGGGGTCGGTAGCCTTGAAGACACCCGGGATCTTGACTGCTGGGGGGTTGGCTTTCCCGCCGCCAGTCAACTTGATCTGGGCGCAGGAGACATAGAACTGGGGCGTACCGCCCGGCCAGGGGTTGTGGATCCCGATCGACTGGATGCGCAACAGGTACTCTCCATCGGCCAGGCAGGACGGAATATTGTACGTGTATGAGCCTGCGAGCGGCCAGGACGCCTGGCCCCCGCTGAACGTCGGCCCCCAGTCGTTGATCTTAAACCAGCCCCCGCTTCCGTCGTACTGTGATGCTGTGCCAGGGGCCTTGGACATGTAGCTGTTTTCAAGGTTCCATTAGCGAGTGATCTCTAACTCCACCCCAACGTTATGTAGGTACCTAGGGAGGATACGAGATGCAAACTTACAGAGATACTGGGCCCTGATGATAGACAGGCGTGTCGAGGTAAAATGTGAACGAGTCACCGGCCTTGACCGCAAGTGTCTCGGTCGCGGATCCACTGGCCCCAACGTTACATCTTAGGTCGTTGGAGGAAAGATCGGTCACGGGTGAGTTATAGTTGGAGTTTTGTCGGATGTACTTGAACACGGGATTCTTGGCGCCACCGACGGCCAGCTGTTGGAAGATGTAGTGTGCTGAAGCGTCCGTCACGGCGAGCATGAGCGCCGCCAAGCGCAAGAGCTCCCTCATATTGGCGAGCAGAACCGTTCTTCGGAGCGCAGGGAAGTTATGGTCAGGTAGCACTGAGCCTCCATCTGCAACCCGGTCGAGGCCAGGCTGGGTACCAGTCTAGTGATATATACAAGTACTGGACGGCGGAAATGCCAACGGCCTCCCCCCCACTACAGTGACGCAGTCGCCAAGTGTCTTCCATGGCAGCCGTTGTGATTCCATCCGGGGGCCGCGTGACCGCATGATGTTCGTCCCACCAGACGGCCCGTTAACCCTTCCAGTTCGCCTTGGAACTATTTCTGCCCAGTGCTTATCTCGTAGCGAAACCAGGACGTGACCTCCGTTAATCCGGGAAATGGCGGATAAATAGCCTCCGGAATGCAAAAACGACAAACCTACCCCAAGTTTAATATGTAGGCCGCGTGGGAATCACCCATGCACCCCGCAACCGGGTCGAGCGGGTGACCACCTGGATTCTGGGGAAGCATCGCTAAGTGGCCAACTCTCTGGATGTGATCGGCGTGAGCACGATCGCGCCCCCGATGTTGCATTTTGGAGAACGGTTTGTGATCAAGACACCGCTTGGCTGTTTGAAGTCTGAGCGAGCTGGTGGCGCAGCTAATTCCACCGTACGAGACCCAATTGGTGGGCGGCCAGATTCGGGATATGAACGTGATGGGGGTGTGGCGGATGGTAGCGAGGGCGTCAACAATGACAGAGCCGTGCCAATTGATGAAAAAACGGATAGTGTTCGCGTCTTGGCCATCCCATCGTCCACCGCCATGCCGCGCGCCGCAAATGTGTCCCGTACTACCTACTTCTCCCAGTCACTCCTCGGACATCCCGAGTCCTGTCGGGGGAGCTCAAGGCCTTGCGCGTTGGATGGCGCCGACTCCACACCCGTAGTCGTCTGGCACAAACCATGGCGGTGAGGTCGGCGTTATTAAGCTCAACGTTACTTGGATGTATTAGGTTTCAATGGCCCGAGGGGATTGGCTCGTTCCGCAGTATAGGAGTAAGCCCACCGAAGCTGACCGAATGAGAGCGGATTCGAGCAGATAATATGCAGCGTGATGTTCCAAGCATCAGCCGAAGCAGTAATCGGGTTGCTTGCCGAGGAAGGGTGGGTGATCAACCAATCAGGGGTTATCTCGAAAACCAGTCTTTGGATGAGTTTTCAGTCAGTCGCAATCAGATGGCGCGTGTGGGGAGCTTTGCAACACTCCAAAAAAAAACATCAGATGAAGAAACACCAAGATGCGGCCCGTCGGGATCACACGAGACTGGTTGGCAGTCCTCACCCGCCCCACAGTTGGGCAGCCAGGCCGGGCTTGGTGTTGTTCCTGTTGAGGTCTGACGGGCAGCTTACTGGTTCGGTGACGTGGTTGCACGACGCCGAACGTACTTTCGGGAGCAAATCCAGGCCCTCCCTTCCCTTCCATTCGAATGAACCAACCAACTCCATGTAACCAGTCCCCACTCCGCTTTACTTCTCGCGTGCCAATTTCAACGACCATCAACATCCCCTCCTCTACGAACTACCTATTCTCTCACTCTGCGGACTTTGGGTGTTCGAATTACAGCAGGATGTCTCAGCCGGTGTTAATTGCGCTAAAATGTTGCAACAATGATCCAAGTTGTAGTCAGAAACCTGCATTCACTTGAAGGACACGCCCTAAAGCTTCAGGACGATGGTGAGACGGATCAAGTACCCAGGCGAAACAAACCACCTGTCGCCTATCTAGGCACACGCGCGCTTACGGGAGGCCATGGAAAAAGACCTCGCGTCCTCAAACGGTGGGGGCCCGAAATGATTCCTCAAGAGATGAGCCCTTTCGCGGGTGCCCTCAAGACGCGTTTCATATCTACGGTACTCCTATTACAGATCGGCAAGATCGTGCCAATGGCAAGTGCCAGGCGGCTGGGAAAGACGGAGGATGGCAGGTGGCTGAAGTGCAACTGGTCTCTTACACGCTCAGCTCAGGCTGGGGCATAGTGCCTTGCCATCGAACGGCACCTGCCTCAGTTCATGTTGCCTAGGACGAAGTACCAGCCCAGCCAGCCTGCTTCCTCGGTCTGGCGACGAGCCGCACGATTCGGGTATCTCTGATTTCAGTCCCCTGCATGGGCGGGACCAGAAAGGAGAATTGAGTTACTACGCTCGAGTTGGTGCCTGCGGGTTCAATTATCGTTACTGCATCAACTTGTGCTACGGCTGTCGGTAAACATGTGGTGGCTGAGTGGAAGAGTGCGGGCTCAGCTTTAACCGCAATGCGGCACTTTAACGGATTTATCGCGCGCACAGAAAGAGGCAGTGGGGTTGTACAAGCGTGGGAGATTGTGCTTTAGACTGCTGCCTACCCTACTCTATGTGATGCGTAGGAGTCGGCCACGGACACGCCTTCAAGTTCCCTCGAATTTCGACAAAGTAGGTGATATGCCTATCTGGGGCGACAGGCAGCGGTTTACTTGGATTCCAGTTAGAGCTAATGCCAGGGGCGCTGTCTGCGACATGCCGTCCATCGAACTTTCCGTCCCAAGACTGGGTGCGATCGGGACTTGCCTACGCTAGCCTTCCAGCTCTTACTCAGCCCTCCCACCATTCCGCCGATCGGAGAGCTGGGTGGAGAGCTGTCTTCGGACGATGCCAAGAGAGCCGGGGTGGTGCCAAAAGCGGGATGCAGATGCGTCGACTGCTTGATTGAAGCCAGTTTTTGAGCAAATGGTATGTTTGGGATCTACACCAAAGGGTCCGCAAGAAGGCTTGCGGCGCAACCAAAAGGACTGGGTCGTTCCTGATAGGCTCGCTGCGCTGTCGGGATGCATACACAGATCCCAAGAGGGGTCTGCCCTGCAAGGGGTCAAGAAACTGGCCCTCGGCAGCCTCCAGCAGGCGGGGGAGCCAATGGGCCGCTAATAAACGTCGACAGGGTGAAATGGATGGACATGCGGCATAACGTGCAGAGGAGTGCAGATTCCAACTCAAACCTTGTCGACTTTGGGGTTGGTGCGACGACACCATTATCAAATCACTACAGGTTCTCCGGTAGGCGCCGCATGGCTACATTCGCCCACTCGTTTCACAGCATGGCCGAAAGGCCCATGTCTCGATTCGGCTTGGCGGTCAAAAGCGCTGCACATGGGATAAGAGTATGAATACTACCGCTATGCCCTCCCGCCGCACAGTGATTCCGGCATTGAGATCAAGATCAAACACGACGACGACGACAAACACCAACCGTCACCTGTCAGAGCAGACCTGGCTTCATTCCCCCCAAATCGTTGATATGTCGGCCCCCAATACCCCCATGCCTCGGCGGCAGTCCTGTGATCGCTGCCACAACCAGAAAGTTCGATGCTTCACCGACGGGCCGGATGAAATATTCACACCAGGAGGCGCCGCAGACGATGCGGTCCATTCGAACGGCCACTTTATCTCCAGCTTCCCGTGCAGGAGATGCAGGAAAGCGGGAGCACTGTGCATCTTCAGTCGTGCGTATAACAGCCCACCACCAGCTTGCATCTCCCCAATCTGACCCTCCAGACAGCTCAGCTCCGCTCAGGGCGGCCGAGGTTGGCGCGGAATGCATCATCACAGCCTGGGTATCGCAAAAGGCCGTCTCCGTCCACGACGCCGTCGTCCTCCTGTCCGCCACTCTCTCCCACACGGTCACTGTCAACTTCACCGCTGCCCATATCCACGCCCTACGTTGGCATGTTAGGCCTGGGCAACGCAGGGTACCGCAACTCAACCCCGGCAAATCACGAAGTAGCTTCCCTCGCTATAACGCAGCAGCTAGATGATACAACCCTGCCAGCCGCCATGATGACTCCGGTCTCTCATCTCGGAACCGAGGATCATGGAAATATGGGCAACTTCGGCCCGTGGCTCACGTTACCTTTCAACTCAAATACTATATCGGCTATGCCCTACTCAACTACGCAGTACTATCCAGCGTCCTCCACAGCGGATGCGCCATGTGCAGCAAACTATGACCCCTTGTTGTTCGCGACCACTTCGACGGCCCATTGCTCAGCGGCCCCGCCTACCACCACCAATCTCTCATGGGAGCATCATAGCAACCCGTCTGAAGACTACCACCAAGAGCTTGCCGAAATCCACAAACGCGCCTACCGGACTGCACGGACTGTGTTCTCTGTTGCTGCTTCTCTTGCACCGCCACCAGTCAACGAGATTTTCGAGGTCACATGTTCGCTGGTCAGTCTGGTTGAAAGATATGCCACCTCGCGCCGATCCGAATTTGATGGCTGCCACTCTGCTTTCATTGGCACACAGGCCGGCGACGAAACCATGGAGATATCATTTGCTCTGATGGCTATGGCCTGCCATCAGATCATCCTGGGTGTGTTCCAGGAGGTTCTCACCGCATTTGTCGACGACGTCCAACGCGCAGACCACCACTCATACGGCAAATCCCCCAGTGCCCGGGCATTTGATATGATGCCCATCACCCAGATCAGTATGACGGCGAAATTTATCAGCCATCTCCTTGACCAGCTAGACCAATCCGCGGCCTCTCTTGCCGGGATGCTCATCCTCTCCACGGCCCTGCCCCCAAAGCAAGCACCGGATTCACCAAGCTCCCCACCTTTCTCAGATTCGTCTGATGAATTTGAAACCGGGGTCGATGTCTGTGAGCAACGCGGCGCAGTGGCGTTGGTGTTCCGACAGGTGGAACAGAGAAAGTCGAGATTGCGCACGTTGGTGCATACTGTCAGACATCTCGTGGAACATCTTGCTGTATTATAGCACCTCTATCGGTGAATCTTGGACATCGTGTATTATTATTTTTTACCTATTATCTTTGGCAGTTTTTTTTTATTTGTTTATTCCCAACGGGAGGTAATACACCAAATACTTTCTCGCACTCTGCTTATGCATGTTATCATCTTATCTGCACAAGGTGTTGTTTTCGTTCGCCGAGTAAAATCTTATTCGATCCCGGTATCGGCCAAGGGTAAGCAGCCCACGAGAATTGGCACCCGAAGGAGGATGGGGCTGATTCCAGCCTTGTGCGATCCCCTACACCACCGTACGAGCCACACGTAACGCAGGGAATGGCAGATCCTTGTTTCCGTGTAGCTCACAGGGCAGGCATGGGGTGACATCGGACGGCAGCAGGGCAACAAAAGGTGGCATTTTTCGCCCCAGCGAGCCCGCAGCGACAGGTGATGTCAGGGGTGTGGGGCCTGGGTGCTGGCCCTGCTGGGTGAAAAGGACGCTACGCCTTACGGAGATTGAATGAGACACGAAAGCCTTGGGGAGTG
>Ga0247758_1000735_pt1 | contig 28295 bp, 11 predicted proteins | sample UWRJL156409C4_FD_180950 | JGI IMG/M metagenome (GOLD analysis project Ga0247758, IMG submission 180950) | Plant litter microbial communities from Arlington Agricultural Research Station in Wisconsin, United States - UWRJ-L156-409C-4 | ecosystem: Environmental > Terrestrial > Plant litter >... | reverse complement strand
GCTACTATATAAAATTTAATATGATTCAAAATCATCGTATATTTAATAACGATATATATAGTTCAATATTACATAAAACCTATATTTAGATACTACTAAACTTTATGGAGTTAGCTGTATTTATTATATATTTATTTACTTAACATTATAAAAGTAAATAACAAAAAACAACACCTAGGGTTATATATAGGATTTGCTAGTAAGCGAAAATGTTTAACGTTAAAAGTAAAATAAACCTACCTTAAGTAGCTAAAAATTGAAAATGTATATATATCTCTAGTAAACTACTAAGAGGGTATTTTTCACTATTTTTGGTTTTTATTTAGTAATTTTGCTTAGTTAATTACGCAGCTCTGATTTTCAGGGTTATATATGGGGGTTGGTGTTCCAAATGTGGGGGTGTTCCAAAAGCCGGTCACTTGACTTAATAAATAACTACCTAACCTGTCTACGGGCTGACAAGATGCCTGGCTCGAAATGTCGAGACAAGTGCAAGAACGGGAGAACCCTAGAAGGCTGTGATTGCAATGTGTACCCTCATCCCGGGAGGATGTGGGAACTGAGGGTATCCTAATGCGCTGGATGAAGTCTGTCTTAGAAGATGTTCAGATAATAACCTCGTGTTGCGCTTCTGCCCTGTTTGACAGCACGAGTAACTGAATACTACTTTCATGGCAAAGACTATAAGGTCTGCCGCATATGTTCAGTTGAACCTAACAGCTCCAAGAACAGTCTGGTAAGACAGAAATGAGCAATAAGCAGTCGCAACAGACAAGCAGCATAGTGCAAATGTCTGCCGTGGCGCAGGTCGTTGCGGGTATGTTACGACAGGCAAAATCCGAGTCGTAAGAACCATTAACAGCACCACACATTGTTCTCCTTCTTGCGGCCCTGAATCCACAACTCAGACTGCATGAAGACTCCATATTTCTTCGAGTTCCATGGGTTGGTTTGGTCGACAATCGTCATGTCGAACCTTCTCAGCATCTGTATTAAACAACTTCATCGGTTAGTCTATATGGGCAGCATCAAAAGCCCCCTTTTCCGTTTCCGCTTTCTTTTTTTCTCTTGGGGGAAAATGAACTGTAACTCATCTCAGCAAAACCTTCTCCAACTCTATCAGTGCAAATATGCGCCCTAAACACGCCCACTTCCCGTAGCTAAACACCACGCGCAGCTTATCGCCCTCTACCTCCAGCTACCTCTAGGGCCGGAACTCATCTGCATCATCCCCCTACACCTGGTGGTTAAAACTAGGTGGTAATAAAAGCATTCACCGTCTTATTAAACATTTATTCTAATTTAAAACTAAAGTTTTAAATTCATCTAACTTCTTTTATATTTTGAGGCTTGGCAAAGTGGAAGCGTTAGTTATAAATCTAAGCAAAAACTATCCTATTAGGTCTTTAAAAATTATTTCAAATGGTAGCACTTTTACTATCGTGTGATTTTTGCTGATTTACTTATATAGGAAAACTATTTCAGGGGTGCACGCTTAGCAAAACCGGGGGATGCACACCTAGTAGGGCCCATCCCAAAAACTGGGACCTCGCGAAAAGTTGCCATTCGAACAGCAGAGTACTGCCTACTTGTCTAAATCATGTTTGGCGATTTCTCTAATCATTTCCTGAGAAGCTCCTGAGCAGCGTCTAAATAGCGTCTGAGCAAGGTCGTACGGGGTGGTGCGGGTGATTGGGGCTGGCGAGGGCAACTTTAGGGTAATTAAAACAACAGGGCAGGCCACCAAAATTCGTTGTGGCACGCTACTTTGGTCATGCTAAGCGTAAGCACAAGACCTGGGCCCAATTGTCGGCTCCACAACTGTTTCACTGTGTTGCCCAAGGACTGGACAGACAAAGCATGGACCGGTAGTCCCAAAACCCGGCCCCTCACCGCCACGGTGGGATGTAGCAAATGGCGTCAAGATCTCGTTTCAGGTCTGGTTATGAATTGATCGTCCAGCGAGATCGGACAAGGCAGCTAACTTCGTTGGTCCGAAAAGAGGTGCTCGTATATTCGTTGCTGAGCCTTGGCGTGGAGGTAAATTGTCTACGTAATTGAGCGCGAACCCCCAGAGCGAGACTTTAGCGCCTCCAATAATTCCTAGAGAGACGAACCGCATCCTCCGCCTAAGCCCCCCTCATCGAGTCGCTTTTACGGTCCGGAGCTAACAGATTGACGGGGAGAGGGGTGAAGAGTGGTAAGCCGAGGCTTTGCAACAATTGATCTGAGCGTCAACATTACTAGGACGCTGGCGAGCGGTAAGATGATGCTGATGCGGAACTGGAGAGGGGCGATGTTGGGTGGCAGTTGGGAGTACAATGGGGGCCAAAAAGTCTCGGACCCCCCGCTAGCACCACCCCACCAACTTTGAAAACGCGTAACTCCACGAAAACACAACTAAACAACTTCAAATTAAAAACATGCATAGATCTATCAATATTTGATAGGGCCACCCTTCAACTGCCTGAGTAGGTCCATCCGTTTAGGCATAGAGTTAGCCAGTTTTACGAACACCTATTACGACCTGCACCCGACACAGGCCTCGAGAGGACTGGTGCGGGTTAAGACAGAACGTATGGCAGGACGCCAACAGGTAAGGGGCGTTCCGAAGACGGCTTGTTAAGCTAGCACTCTTAGACGGGGGTTTAATGTCACTATAGGTTATTGTCACTATAATACACAGAGGTGAGTCTAAATAGTAGGATATAAATGAATAATTAAATATTAGCGTGAGGAACTAGAGTCCCTCACAGTGGTTATAAGCACAACCATAACTATCTATACTAATTAGCTAAGAGGTACTTCGTACCTTGATTACTGTACTTACTTAACATAAGGAGTGATCATAATAATCAGAATGCCTCTAATCACTATAATCACCATACTTTTAACGAGATCAGAGTAATCACTTAGAAGTCGCAACCCCACAACCGATCGACCTGATCGCCGATCATGAAGACCACGTGCACCCCCAATTGTAACCATACCACAAAACATCCATTTCCTTACTAATTTCTATGAAACAACATGTTTTCTACATCTCCTCGGCGCGACGAAGGCTCTCCAAGCCATAGTATATAACCTCCTAAGCCTCCTCCATCGCAGGGGTAGGGTTTACGCGCGCGGTGACTCGCCTCCGCTTTAGGGGCTTCTGCGAAGCCTCCTCAGCCGTAACGATGTCGCCTATCCTTGTAAACTTGCCGTTTGGAAGCTCTTTCACCTTCTTCCTACTACGTAGTTCCGTAGCCCTCAAATCCTCCTTCAAACGCGCGTTTTCGGCTTCCAACAAGGCCATCTTTGCGTTGCTTTAATCTAGCGCCTTCCCTGCCTTACGAAGAATACTCCTTACGGTTCGATTAGTAGGGCTTACGTACCCCCTAGCGTTGTTAACGGCCTGGAGAATATCACAGCTCTTTTACAGAGTCTTAACGGCACTGTCTGTAGAGATAAGGGCTATCGCAGGGGTTGACGGCCGTTTAGGGGGGGGGGGGCGAGTTTCCGATCAGTGCCTTAAGATCACTAAGGACTTAGGAGGGGTTAAACGGCTATATATTAGTCTTTTTAAAGCCGCTTTTTACGTTGGTAAGGCTTACACCCTCCCTAAAGGCATCCCTATAGGCCAGAAGGAAGTGTTATTTATAAGCTGGTGCTAAGCCTTAATAAGCTGTAAGTAGCTTTATTCGTTACTTATAGTAGGTCTTAAGAGCTGAGAAAACGCTGTAGTTTAAAGGTTAAGTTTTATAAGAGGTGTAGGCTAGTAAGAACAGTACCTAAACCTTATTCTTAAAGGCTAAGTAAGCTAATTCTTCCGGTTTGTAACTCGAGTAGGGATTTATAATAAGAAAGCGCTACTCTGTAGGGTCTGCAGGCTTAATTTCCGGTAGATAGACCTCCTTAAACTATTTTAAAGCTATCCTTATATTACTGAAGCTAATAGGGAAGTAGTTATACTTCTAATTACAGATATCAAGCTGGTTTTTAACCCACTTAAGATACCACTGTCCCTAGAGACTTACCCCCGTAAAGACAATAACTGGAGTTAGCCTCTAGCTATCTGCAGTAACTGTCTTTAGAATAGATACTTAAGTAGTTCTATTAAAGGACTAAACAAGGGCTTTAAGTATAAGAGAATTACTTATAACAGTCCTAGCTACTGTTTCGCCCTTTTATATGCTGTGTTTATCTATATTAGCGATGTTAGTGTGACGGATAGTTTTAAACTTTAAGTGAAAGCTAAGAAGGCTATAGAACTCCTTATAAGCCTCTTTTATAAAACCGCGCTTCCTTATGCTTTTTAACAGTACCGACTTCTTTATTTTAACACGTATATAGCGTGCTAGGAAGTGGTCTACTTAACGGTAACTAATAGGGGTAAAATCACCTCCTTTAGCGAGGACCATTACAGCCATTCTAGTAATCTAGGCCTTACTTAAAGGCCGCGTGGAGGCTTCCTTATTAAGGCACCAGTTAATAAGGAATGACTCCTCTTCAGGAGAGAGCCTCCGGTTGGCTAATTTGCTAGTTTTCTTGTTAGTTACGCCGTAGATACAGTTATAGAGGGTTACTTAAGGGATGCCCCAGTTTTACGCGGCCTCTCGCTGTGTAACTCCGCGCTTAACTTCATCGATTGCCGACGCAATATTCTGCTCACGCACAGTATTTATCTTAAATTTAGTGTGTTTTGGTAAAGAATTAAAGGAGTGGTAGTGGTGGAAATGGGGGGGTGGTCGAGGAGGAATGGTGGAAATTGTGATCGGCAATCAGGTCGATCGGTTGTGGGGTCGCGACTTCTAATAATTAGTTGTAAGGGCTTTAAGTCTTTACACCCCTAGCCCAGTGCACAGTACTGTGCGTACTACCTTTCTACACTGTTCCTCCTACAGGGGATTTATTAGGCTGCCCCGGCCTAAATGATAGCTTACAGGGTTATCACACAATTCCCCCTTTTTAACGTTCTTTTTCCATAAAAAACTATTTATACGTTCCTTCCTTCCTTCCCCAGTCGTCATGTCGTCTAACCAGATAACTAAGAATAGGAGAAATGTAACGCCTTTATCAACTAAACGTCGCATTACTAACGCTGAGTTTATTCTTACTTTCAGGATCGTTATACCTGTAAAATGTAGCTGTTACCGCCGCCTAAACCTATCGGACTGTAAAGTGGCCAGTAAGAGTAAGTCGTGCGGCCATTATATAACGGCTAGTAGGACTGTATACTCGTCTTATAACGTTTATAGAAACGATCTGTCCGTCCTGTGTAGGGTTCTAGACGAAAAGAAGCGCCTTAACGCTAAGGAGCGTGAAACCGCTCTCCTTCTTCGCGACACGGCCTCTAAGTTTCTACGCCTTAAGGACTAACAGAAGGGATTAGTGTAGTAAGCAGACGAACTTTTTAACCACAAGTTTAACATTATAGTGGAGGAGGAGTGTAAGGCCCAGGAAGTAACTACGCTAGTTCCCAAGTTCGATTAAGGAAGCCTCCTGTTAAAACCAGCATGTGGTTCCTTCTCCAAGGGGTTACCACAGCTAGCGACTTCTTCTTAACTTAATCTGTAGCTCCTTTTTCCAGTACGTGAAAGGCGGCCCTTTTTACTAACTTATTTTTTACATAGAGCTCGCCAGGAGCTCTGGAGGCCCAGCCTCCTTATTAAGTCTAAAGTCCTTATAACCCTCAGCCTTAATTCTAATAAATGTCCTCCTATACCTATTAAGGAGTTTCCTACCACTTCTCAGGCTTTAAGTCCCACAGTAATCTTACTTTTCAGTATAGTAATTTAAATATTAGATCTTATCTTATTTCTGGTTCTTATTATTAGTTTTAATCAGTCTAGATTCTTTTAATAAAACTCTGTAATCAGGTCTAAGTATTTAAGATTTTTAACTAGCTCTTATAAGTTACTTTCAAGGCTGTAATCTAACTACCTAATAAGATATTTAAATGTATTCTTTCCCTTTTATAAATCCACAACTTCCTTAACGTTATACTTATCCTTATTAATGTTAATCTTAATCTTCTTTTCTAGTGGAACTCCCTTTAATGTAAGTTCCAGAAATAAGACGTGAAAAACCTTAATCCACACCTTTATACTAATAGGTAAGTTTAGTTTATAGTTAAAGGTAGCGACCTTTTTCTTAACTTAGAACAGTCTGTACCTTTTAAAGTTAAGCTTTTTACTAGGTCGTTTTAAATATAGGTTTTATAAAAAAAGGTAAACGTAATCCCCCTCCTGAAAAGTTAATCCCTTAACTTATTCACCATCGTAATAAAGTCCTTTCTTAAACACTAACTACTTAATTTAATATTTATTAATAAACTTCTTTATTTATTTATATGTAAACTTAAGTTTAGCTCGTAAGTAGTTATATAATTCTTACATCTAGTTTACACAGATTACAGCTTAAAGGGCACTGGTAAGCGGGCCTTAACGGAGCTTAAGCTCTTTACTATAATTAGTAAAGAACGGTAACATACTTATTAACTTAATTAGTGTTATATTATAAGCTATCTGTGCTGTTAGTAACAGTTTAAGCTAATTATCTTATTTAAAGTTAACGTAAGCTTAAAGATACGTTATAAGTATCTAATTAACTTACTTTATTTAGTTATCTGTTTATAAGTGGAATACTGTTAAAAGTTTACTCTTCACACTTATTCTTTATATTAATCCTTATTAGAATTTTAACATAATTAGCTTATTTTAATCTGTAATGATATTATCTAGCTAAAGGTGTTATAAAATTACCTCTTTCTCAAAGATGTAAGCGAGTTACTCCACTATTATATCCTTTAAGGTTAGTAAAAAGTAAGCCTACTTTATTAATCTGTTAACTATTATAAGGATCTGGTTATAAGTAACTCCTGTAACAGGGTCCCTAAACTTTAGGATCCTAATAACGAAGTTAAGTGAGATTAAACTTTATAACGCTTGTAATATAAGGAGTGGTTTAAAAAGTTTATAAGGCTTATAACGCTAATTCTGCTTTCAGTAGCAGATATTACAGTTATTAACTACTTCCTTAACCAGCTTCTTCATTCCTAGGAAGGTGTACGCTTACTAAGCTTATATAAAGGTCTTAACTTAACTTATATATCTTTTAAGTTAAGACTTATAAACCTGCTAAACGTACTCTTTCTATTTATCTAAGTTATAAATATACAGTTTCTCTTAATATTAAAGCCTTACTCCTAATTTAAGCGTGCTGTCTACACCTTCTAATAGCTATTCTAACTAATAACCAGTTTCGTTATAATTTAAATACTTTAGGCACTCCTTACTATAATCTTACACATACCTTAAGAAATCTCCTAAAAGGCACTTATACTTATAAGTTCCTTCCATTAACCTTTTTACTTAAAAGTCCTATTATTACTAATAGATATTATACTTTATTTATAAGTTTATATAAACATTAATAATTTATTTTAATATCTAATCATCTAACACTTATAATATATATTCCAGCGTACCGTTCTCTATTTTATTAAATATAATAACGGGGATTAAGACCGGATTAGCATCCTTATAATCCTGTCTTTAACTAAAAGTATTAACTTACTTATTATCTTTTCCTTTAATATAGTAAATCTAGAAGTGGAACAGGGCCATTAATTCTACCCACTATACTTACCGTAAGCTAAGTTCCTTTATTAAGAAGTACCGGAGGTTATTATAGTCTAAAAAGACCTAGACTGGTTTTTTTATACTACTTAGATACAGTGCCTACTTAACAAAACACTAAATAATCACCATCAGTTCCTTATTATAAATCAAGTATTATAAAGCTAGCTTATAAATTCCTTTTAATAAGAAGGTAACTAAGTGGCGTTTCCTATTATCCTGGATTTAGTTAAATTCTTTACTAATTACAAATTCTAAAGAGTCTGTTTTAACTTAAAAAGGTTTTAAAAAATCAGGGAGGGTTAAAACTAATATTATAATAAAGGTGTGCTTAAGGTCTTTAAATACCTTCTATTATTTATCAGTCCACTTAAACGGCTTTCCCTCACCTGTAAGTTTATAAAGTAATCTTACAATCTTTATAAAATACCTAATAAAACAGTAATAAAAGTTTATAAAGCTGATAAAAACTTATAACTTTTTCTAATTCTTTAAAGTAAGCTAATCCCTAATTACCTTTATCTTCTCCAGTTACATTTTAAGCTTTTTAAAGGTTACTTTAAACCCTAAATAGTTTAATTCCTAAATATAGAAGTGGCTCTTCTCTAAGTTTAATATTAGTTTTACTTTTTTAAAAGCTGTTAAAACCTATCGTATATACTTTCAGTGTTCTTTTAAAGTTTTAAAATAAATTAAAACGTTATTTAAATATATAAAAACAAACTTATTAAGGAAAGGGTGGAGAACACTGTTAATAAGGCCTTAAAAGGTCGTAAAGGCGTTTATTAATCTTATTAGTATAATACAGTACTAGTAATACCTATTATAAGTCTGAAAGGCCGTCTTATATTTATCCTTTTCCTTTACTTTAACATAATTAAACCTTATAGGGAAATTAAGATTAGAGAACTAATTTACTTTAATAATCCGCTTTTATATCTTTATAATAAATGGTAATAAGTAGCAATTCTTAATTATATCCTCGTTTAACATTTAGTAATTAATAACTATACGTAACTTACTGTCTCCTTTCCTTAAAACAAACAGTATTAAGTACCTTACTAGGGATTAAGATTCCATAATAAATCTATTCTTTAAGTTCTTATTAATGTACTCCCTTAAGGCTTTAACCTGTTAAGGGTTTAGGTAGTAAGGCTGGAAGTTATAAAGCTTCACTCCCAGCTTTAACTTAATTTTATAATCCTACAGTTTATAATCTAATAATTACAGTATCTTTTTTTAAAATAGGGTAAACTTCCTATACTTTATAAGTACCTTAAATAAGTTAACTTCTTCACTTATCTGTAAGTTAGCTTCTTACTTCTTTTTACCTTTTAAATTATCATTTAGGTAATATAGTAGACCTTTTAGTCCTTTAACCATTTTAGTAAACCTAACTTAAACCATACTTAATTCTAAGGGTTTAATATGCTTTTAAACGCTTTACACGTCTCTAAAGCGGTTTAATGCCTTCTTAACTTTCTTTAAACGGTGATTATAATTAAGGGACTTACTAAAGGTAAGGTAACTACTCCTTTAGTTAATTATAAGGTTATACTTTTCTAACTAAGGTAAACTTAAGATTATATTATACCCTGTTACTAGTGTAACGTTAAAGTCCACTTATTATTTATCCCCGTCTACTTTAATTAAAAGTGGTAAGTGGTAGGTGACTTTACCGTTATTATACTAATATAGGCCTCCTTCTCCATTTTAAATAGGAATAGCCTTTTTATACTCTTAATTAAAAAGTTTCCTTCAGTTAACTAATAAGGAGTGTATTAGGTTAAAAGCACTCCCGCTATTAATTACTGCTTTTACCCTAAACAGCCTCCCTTTTCTATCTGTTATATTAACACTAACAGAACAGTGTTTATACTCCTTTAATATCTAAGTTATAGTAATTATCTATCCTTAAGGTCTTATTTAACCTAACCTTTAAATACCTCTCCTTTTTCTTAAGGTTTTTACTAATTAACAAACTACTAATTTCCAGCCCTTTTAAAAGGCCTGTAACTTTTTCCTAATTCCTTTTAGAAAAATAGGTAGCTTTAATAAACCTAGTGGTTAACCTTTCCTAGGTTTTCACACCTTAATGTCCAGTCGACTTTAAACAGTATAATATTCCTAAAATCTTTAATAAGTTAATAATACGTTTTATAAGCTTAGATTACAGTAATGTCTTTTTACTCTTAAATCCGTTAGTAATCTTCCCACTTCTGCCATTCTCTAGCTTTTCCGTTAAGGTGTAACAAACACGTTACAACTAGGTAGTTATTAAATACCCCTCCTTACTAACACGTAACAGGAGCTTAGTTAACTATAATAACCTTTCACTTATTATTAAACTCTCTTATTAGGGAGTAAGTGACTTAGTAATAAGCCGGTTTTAACTTTACTTTTATAATAGTGTAATCCTATCTTTATACACTAAGGAAGTGGTTATAAAAGGCCTTAAATCTATAATGTTAATTAAAAGTATAGTTATTATATATATAGTTAATCCACAGTATATCCTTATAACTGGGGTAGTTAATATTAATTACAGGTGCTGTAGTTATAAAGTATAAAGTAGGAGGAGTAATGCCTTATTTCTTTTCTTCTTCTACTTACCTTTAAGTCCGTTATTTCTCTTAAACTTTTTCCTAAAACTTAGGTAACAGTAACCTAGCTTATTCTTCTATAAAGTAACCTTCCTTAACAAGTCGGTGCTTAAGTTAATTAGTAAAGTGAACTTTATTACAAAGCTGTAACCTGATTTCCATTACTTTATCTTTAAACGTTATAGTAAGACCCTTAACTTATAAGTCCTCCACTTTATCTACTAGCTTTTAATATCTCTCCTTTAACTTTTAGACCCTTTACTAATATACTTACTTTATACCTTCTTAAGGGACCTTTAAAGTACCAGTTTAAAGCATACTAACTTTAATACAGGGCAGTTATTTAAACTATCCTTCTTTTAAAAAGGTAAGGGTGCTAATCCACTTAATATGTTTAAAGTGTTTAAGAGTCTTAAGGGGCACTGTTAAGAAGAACTTCCGTTTCTCCAGTTTAATTCTCTTAACTTATTCTCTTTCTCCTTTTAAGGCTTACTTTACCATTTAAGTAACTTAAAAGGCTAATTCTTTAACTCCTTTTACCATCCTAATAATTTCTAAGTTAAGGTCCTTTCTGGACTTCTTTAATTCCTAGGCTTACAGGGTAAGGTTTTTAAGGCCTGTAACCGCTAATTAGAACATCTTTTCCTAAAGTCAGTCTTTTATAACCTACACTTCCAGTAATTCTAAGTTTCCACCTTAAAGTTGGTCTTTTATAACCTATACCTCCGTGGCTGACTCTTTTAAGACACCCTTAAAAACTAGATACACTACGTCCTGGGGTTCTTCTTCTCCTTCCTCATCTCCCAGGTTACACTTATCCATTTAAGTGCAGTTTTCTTTATTACTTATTATCTTAACGTGGACGTCTTTAAAGTTAAACCTAATATACTTCCCTCCTTTTAGAACCAGTTTCTAATTAACTTACTTTAACGATAGGTATTACCACACTATATGGCCTTTTTTATTATAATTAAAGTACTGGACCTAGGATAGGTCCTTAAGCTGCTTCTGCTATTACTATTATTAAGGCTTATTACAGTTAGGCTAATTTTAACAGTTTACTATATTAATGTCCATTAGCTTAGGGTGGTGACCTGTTACAGTTGACTAATTCCCCTTTTTAGGTTTATTTGGCTAGTAAGGGGCCTGTTCCTTCTAGAAGTTCTTTTAGTAATGGTAATTATAATACCGGTTATTAGCCTTAATAGCTATCTTAACTAACTTTTAAAGACGGTCTGGTCGGTCCTCCTAATAAAGGTCTCCAGTGACGTGTTCCTTTAAACTGCTTTAAAACAGTATTATTAGGGCTTTTTAATTAAGCTTAATCTTTACTACTTTTAATTTAAAGTATATAGAGAACTTAAAGACTGAGGACGTTTATCTTAAGGCCATAAAGCGTTACTTAGCCCGCCTTAAGGCGTCTAGTTCTCTAAACTTAATCTGGAGTTAGTTAATGAAAACGTTAAAGTTATTAAAAAGGGCCTAGGTCTTAAGGGCCTCTTTACACGCTCTATTTAAGGAGAGGTTATTAATTATCTTTATATAAGGTTTATACTAGTAAGTAGTTACTTTATCCAGTAAGGCTTTAGTAAACTTAACCTTTCCTTCTTCTTTAAAGAACTGCTTATCGTAATAAGTGACATAGCTCTGGAGCTAAGCTATCCACAACTCTAGTTACGTAAAGTCTCCCTTAAAACGTAAAGGTAGAGGGAGCTTTACTTATTTCTTTTATAAGCTCTTAAGGTTATTATTCTCTAGTTTAACAGTATTAAGTCAGGCTTAAAGTTTCTTAATAAGACTAATATAGCTTTTAATGTCTTTAAGGAAGGCTTTATTAAGTTCCTTAACCAGTCCTTATTAGTTAAGGTTTAAGTCTTTAAGGCGTGCGGCTAACTTATTAATAATAGGGAGCTAAGGTTAAGCTTACACCCCCTTAATCTCCTTACCTTTTTTAAAGGTTAATATGTTAGTGGGAGGGAGGTGGTGTTTAAGAATTTAATAAACAGCGTTTAAAATTAGGATGCTAATATTATATTATAACCTACACCTAACACAGGCCTTAAGAGGACTGACACAAGTTAAGATAAAATGTATAACAGGACGCTAACAGGTAAAGGGCGTTCTAAAGACGGTTTATTAAGTTAGTACTCTTAAACAGGGGTTTAATATTATTATAAGTCGTTATTACTATAATATATAAAGGTGAGTCTGAATAGTAGGATATAAATAAATAATTAAATATTAATATAAGGAACCAGAGTCCCTTACAGTGGTTATAGGCATAACCATAACTATTTATACTAACTAGTTAAAAGGTACTTTATACCTTAATTACTGTACTTACTTAACATAAGGAGTAATTATAATAATTAGAATACTTTTAATCACTGTAATTACTATACTCTTAGCGAGATTAAAGTGATCACTTAACAATTAGTCGTAAGGGCTTTATATTACAACCTGCACCCAACACAGGCCTCGAGAGGACTGGCGCGGGTTAAGACAGAACGTATAGCAGGACGCTAACAGGTAAAGGGCGTTCCAAAGACGGCTTATTAAGCTAACACTCCTAGACAGGGGGTTCAATGTCACTGTAAGTCGCTGTCACTATAATGTATAAAGGTGAGTCTGAACAGTAGGATATAAATGAATAATTAAATATTAGCGTAAAGAACTAGAGTCCCTTACAGTGGTTATAGGTATAACTATAACTATCTATACTAACTAACTAAAAGGTACTTTATACCTTACTTATAACGTCGTAAGTGTTTATTATATAAGCACTTTACACTACGTAAGCGTTCTGCTCGTAAGGTTTCTCCTACTTATAATGTAAGCACTTAGTATACTATAAGTAACACCTTATTAATCGTAAGGGCTTTAGGTCTTTACACCCTTAACCCAGTACGCCTAAACGGTATATACCGTCTTCCCATACTGTTCCTTTTACAGGGGATTTATCAGGCCACTCCAGCTTAAGTGACAGCCTATAAGGTCGTCACATAATTCCCCCTTTTTAACGTTCTTTTCTTATAAAGAACTTAAAAGGTAAGTTTCTCCTTTTACCACTTCACTATATAATAAGTGTCTGGCTCCTGGGTTTTAAAATGGGAACAGGGTAAAAGTACTAACCGTTACCTAAACCTTACAACCTACACATATACGTTTAGTAACGAAATGTCCCTTTATTCTTTTTATAAGTCTGCTAACCCTCCACTTATCTGTCAGGTTTTAAACCAGTCTAATAGTTATAACTACTGTTTAAAGAGGTACCAGCCTTCCCAGTGCGACGCTTTTAATATTAATAAAGCGAAGTTAAAGGCTCTTCTCGTTAAAAAGTAAAGCTTTAACTTATAAGTCAAGTCTATTACTTAATAACTCTATAAAGCCACTGCTAAGCTCTAAAAAGCGTCAGTACACCTGGCGCACCTTTATAAGCAACAGTCCTACCTTAAGGACTAAGCTGTAAAAGCGTTTAGTTATAAAGTAAAGCTGCTAAAGTTCTAAGAAAGTAAAGAGGCTAAGTTAAACGCTCCTTTTAAAGACGTAGAGTCTTTCGATTAGGGGAACTTTCTAACAGGGTCTTTATAGCAAGTAGTTACTTTATAACTTAGTTTGTGACTGCCTTCTTTAATAAGGGATTATAGGTTTAACTTCCTATAAGGGTTTTAGCGACTTTTTTACTTATTTTTCTTTTATTAACTCTTCTTTTTAACAGCACTTGTTTTTATATAGAGCTTACCAGGAACTTTAAAGGTTTAACCTCCTTATTAGGTCTGAGGTCCTTATAACCCTGGTTAAAGGTTCTAATAAATATCCTCCTATACCTATTAAGGAGTTTCCTACCATTTCTTAGGCTCTAAGTCCTATAGTAATCTTACTCTTTAGTATAGTAGTTTAAATATCAGATCTTATCTTATTTCTAATTCTTATCGTTAACTTTAATTAGTCTAGATTCTTTCAGTGGAACTCCATAATTAGGTCTAGGTATTTAAGGTTCTTAACTGGTTCCCATAAGTTGCTTTTAAGGCCGTAGTTTAACCATTTAACAAGATATTTAAACGTATTTTTTCCTTTCCGTAAATCTATAACTTCTTTAACGTCGTACTTATCCTTATTAGCGTTAATCTTAATCTTCTTTTTTAAAGGAACTTTCTTTAAAGTAAGTTCCAGAAGTAAGATGTAAAAAACCTTAATCCACACCTTTATGCTAACAGGTAAGTTTAGTTTATAATTAAAGGTGGTGACCTTTTTCTTAATTTAGAACAGTCTGTACCTTTTAAAGTTAAGCTTCTTATTAGGTTGTTTTAAATATAGGTTTTATGAAAAAAGGTAGATATAGTCTCCCTCTTAAAGAGTCAGTCCCTTAACTCGTTTGCCATTATAGTAAAGTCCTTTCTTAAATACTAATTACTTAATTTAGTATTTATTAGCAAATTTCTTTATTCGTTCACGTATAAACTTAAGTTTAGCTTACAAGTGGTTATGCAGCTTTTACATTTAATCTGCATAGACTGCAGCTTAGGGGGCGTTGGTAAGCAGGCCTTAACAGAGCTTAAGCTCCTTACTGTAATTAGCGAAGAACAGTAACATACTTATTAACTTAACTAGTGTTATATTATAGGCTATCCATATTATTAGTAACAGCTTAAGTTAATTATCTTATTTAAAGTTAATATAAGTTTAAAGATACGTTATAAGTATCTAATTAACTCGCTCTGTTTAACTATCTGTTTATAAGTGGAATGCTGTTAAAAGCTTACTTTTCACACCTATTCTCTACATTAGCCTTTATTAAAATTTCGACACAATTAGCTTATCTTAATCTGTGACAATGTTATCTAACTAAAGGTGTTATAAAACTACCTCTTTCTTAAAGATATAAGTAAGTTACTCCGCTGTTATATCCTTTAAGGTTAGCAGAAAGTAAGCCCATTTTATTAATCTGTTAACTATTATAAAGATCTGGTTATAAGTAACTCTTATAATAAGGTCTTTAAACTTTAAGATCCCAGTAACGAAGTTAAACAAGATTAAACTCCACAGCGCCTATGGTATAGGGAGTGGTTTAAGAAGTTTATAGGGCTTATAATGTCGGTTTTACTTCCTATAGCAGATATTGCAGTTATTAACCACTTCCTTAACTAACTTTTTCATTTCTAGGAAGGTGTACACCTGCTAAGCTTATGTGAGAGTCTTAGCTTAGCCTATATATCTTTTAAGTTAAGATTTATAAACCTGTTAGACGTACTCCTTTTATTTATCCAGGTTATAAATATATAGTTTTTCTTAATACCAGAGCCTTACTCCTAGTTTAAGCGCGCCGTTTATACCTTCTAACAGCTATTCTAACTAATAACTAGTTTTATTATAATTTAAATACTTTAGGCACTCCTTATTATAATCTTACATATACCTTAAGAAGTCTCTTAAAAGGCACTTGTACTTACAGGTTCTTTCCGCTAACCTTCTTACTTAAAAGTCCTATTATTACTAATAAATGTTATACTTTATCTATAAGTTTATACAGACGTTAATAGTCTGTTCTAGTGTTTAATTATCTAACACTTATAATGTATGCTTTAATATACCGTTTTTAGCTTTATTAAACATAGTAACAGGGATTAGGACTGGGTTAATATCCTTATAATCTTGTCTTTAACTAAGGGTATCGGCTCACCTATTATCTTTTCCTTTAACATAGTAAATCTAGAAGTGGAATAGGGCTATTAACTCTGCCCATTATGTTTACTATAGGTTAAGCTCCTTCGTCAGGAAGTACTAAAGGTTATTATAATCTAAAAAGACCTAGACCGGTTCTTCCATACCACTTAAATATAATAACCACTTAATAAAGCACTAAATAATCGCCATTAGTTCCTTATTATAAATTAGATATCGCAGGGCCAGGCTGTAGATTCCTTTTAATAAAAAGGTAACTAGGTAGCGTTTTTTATTATCCTGGACTTAGTTAAGTTCTCTACCAATTACAAACTCTAAGGAGTTTGTCTTAACTTAGAAAGGTTTTAAGAAATCAGGGAGGGCTAGGATTAAAGCTGTGATAAAGGTGTATTTAAAGTCTTTAAACACCTTCTACTATCTATTAGTCCACTTAAACGGCTTTCCTTTACCTGTAAGTTCGTAGAGTAGTCTTACAATTTTCGTAAAGTACCTAATAAAACAGTAATAAAAGTTTATAAAGCTGATAAAGGCTTATAACTCTTTCTAATTCTTTAAAGTGGGCTAATCCCTAATTACCTTTATCTTCTCTAGTTACATTTTAAACTTTCTAAGGGTTACTTTAAACCTTAAATAATTCAGTTCCTAAACGTAAAAATGGCTTTTCTTTAAGTTTACTATCAGTTTTGCTTTTTCAAAAGCTGTCAAAACCTGTCACATATACTTTCAATATTCTTCTAAAGTTTTAAAATAGACCAGGACGTCGTTTAAATACATAAAGATAAACTTATTAAGGAAGGGGTAGAGGACACTATTAATAAGGCCTTAAAAAGTTATAAGGGTGTTTATTAATCCTATTAACATGATATAATACTAGTAATACCTGTTATAAGTCTAAAAAGCCGTTTTATACTTATCCTCCTCCTTTACTCTAATATGGTTAAATCCTATAGGGAAATTAAAGCTGGAGAACTAATTCACTTTAATAATCTGTTCTTACATCTCCATAATAAATAGTAATAAGTAGCAATTCTTAATCGTATCCTCGTTTAACGTTTAGTAATTAATAACTATACGTAGTTTACCGTCTCCCTTCCTTAAGACGAATAACACTAGGTACCCTATTAGTAACTAAGACTCTATAATAAACCTGTTCTTTAAGTTCTCATTAATATACTCTTATAAGGCCTTAACCTGCTGGGGGTTTAAGTAGTAAGGCTAGAAACTGCAGAGCTTCACTCCTAACTTCAGCTTAATTTCGTAGTCCTATAATCCATAGTCCAGTAGTCACAGTATCTTTTTTTAAAACAGGGTAAACTTCTTATACTTTACAGGTACCTTAAATAAATTAACTTCTTTACTTACCTATAAATCAGCTTCTTACTTCTTTTTACCTTCTAAATCGTCATTTAAGTAATATAGTAGACCTTCTAATCCTTTAACCATCTTTATAAACCTAACCTAAACCGTGCTTAATTTTAAGGGTTTAACGTGCTTTTAAGTGTTTTATATAACTCTAAAATGGTTTAGTACCTTCTTAGCTTTCTCTAAACAGTAATTACAGTTAAGGGACTTACTAAAGGTAAGGTAGCTACTTCTCTAGTTAATTATAAGGTTATACTTTTCTAACCAGGGTAAACTTAGGATTATATTATACTTAGTAACTAATGTAACGTTAAAGTCCACTTATTATTCGTCCTTATCCACTTTAATTAGGAGTGGTAAGTAGTGGGTAACTTTACTGTTATTATACTAGTATAGGCCTCCTTCTCCATTCCAAATAGGAATTACCTCTTTATACTCTTAGTTAAGGAGTTTCCTTCAGTTAATTAACAAGGGGTGTATTAGGTTAAAAGCACTCCCACTATTAATCACTACTCTTACCTTAAACAGCCTCCCTCTTCTATCTGTTAAGCTAACACTAATAAAATAATACTTATACTCCTTTAACATTTAAGTTATAATAATTATTTATCCTTAAGGTCTTATCCAGCTTAACCTCTAAATGCCTCTCCTTTTTCTTAAGGTTTTTGCTAACCAGCAAACTACTAGTTTCCAGCCCTTTTAAAGGGCCTACAGCCTTTTCCTAATTCCTTCTAGAAAAACAGGCAGCTCTAATAAACCTAACGATTAACTTTTCTTAGGTTTTCACACCTTAATGTCCAGTTAACTTCAAACAGTACGATATTCCTAAAGTCTTTAATAAATCAATAGTACACTTTACAGGCTTAGATCACAGTAATGTCTTTCTACTCTTAAATCCGTTAATAGTCTTCCCGCTTTTACCATTTTCTAGCTTTTCCATTAAGGTGTAATAAACACGTTATAATTAGGCAGTTATTAAACATTCCTCCTTACTAACACATAGTGGGAGCCTAATTAACTAAGGTAACCTTCCATTTATTACCAGATTCTTTTATTAAGGAGTAAGAGACTTAGTAGTAAGCCAGTTCTAACTTTACTCTTATAACAGCGTAATCCTATTTCCGTATACTAGGGAAATGGTTATAAAGGGCCTTAGGTCCACAGTATCGGTTAAAAGTGTAGTTATTATACATATAGTTAATCCATAATATATCCCTATAACTAAGGTAGTTAACATTAACTACTGGTGCTACAGTTATGGAATATAAAACAGGGGACATAATGCCTTATTTTTTTTCTTCCTCCACTTACTTCCATGTGCGTTATTTCTCCTAAACCTCTTCCTAAAACTTAAATAGTAACAATCCGGCTTATTCTTCCACAAAACGGTCTTCTTTAACAAGGTGGTATTTAAGCTAATTTATAAAGCAAACTCTGTTATAAAGTTACAGCCTAATTTCCACCACTCTATCCTTTAACGTTACAGTAAGGCCTTTAACTTACAGGTCCTCTATTTCGTTTACTAACTCTTAATATTTCTCCTCCAGCTCCTAAACCCTCCACTAATGTACTTACTTCGTACCTTCTCAGAGAACCTTTAAGGTACCAGTCTAAGGCACACTAGCTTTAATACAGGGCAGCTACCTAAACTATCCCTCTTCCAGGGAGGTAAGGGTGCTAATCCACTTAACGTGCTTAAAGTGCTTAAAAGTCTTAAGGGGTACTGTTAAAAAGAACTTTCGTTTCTCCAGTTTAATTCTCTTAATTTATTCTCTTTCACCTTTTAAAGCTTACTTCACTACTTAAATGGCCTAAAAGGCTAGTTCTTTAACTCCCTTTACTATCCTAGTAAAATCTAAGTTAAAATCCTTCCTAAACTTCCTTAATTCTTAAGCTTACAGGGTAAGGTTTTTAAAGCCTGCCACAGCTAACTGGAATATCTTTTCTTAAAGTTAATCTTCTGTAACCTACACCTCTAACAGTTCTAAGTTTCCACCTGGGAGTTAATCTATAACAACCTGCACCTCTGTGGCTAACTCTTCTAAGACACCCTTAAGGATTAGGTACACTACATCCTAAGGTTCTTTTTCCTTCTCTTCCTCATCTCTTAATTTACACTTATCTATCTAAGAGTAATCTTCCTTATTACTTACTATCTTAATATAAACATCTCTTAAGTTAAGCCTAACGTGCTTTCCTCCTTTTAAAACCGGCTTCTAACTAACTTACTTTAATAACAGGCATTACCACACCATATAACCTTTTTTACCACAGTTAAAGCACTGGACCTAGGACAGGTCCTTAAACTACTTTTATTACTGTTATCGTTAAGGTTTATCACAGTTAGGTTAATTCTAACGGTTCACTATACTAATATCCATTAATCCAGGGTGATAACCTGTCATAGTTAACTAGTTTCCCTTTTTAAGCTAGTAAGGGGTCTGTTTTTTCTAAAAGTTCTTTTAATAATAGTGATTATAATACCAGTTATCGGCCTTAATGGCTATTTTAACTAGTTCTTAAAAGCGATCTGGTCAATCTTTTTAATAAAGGTCTCCAGTAACGTACTCCTTTAAGCCACTTTAGAACAGTATTACTAGGGCTTTTTAGCTAAGCTTAGTTTTTACTACTTCCAGTTTAAAGCGTGTAGAGAAATCAAGGACTAAGGACATCTGCCTTAAGGCCATAAGGCATTACTTAGCCTGCCTGGGAGTGTCTAATTCTTTAAACTTAATCTAGAGTTAGTTAATAAAAACGTTAAAATCGTTAAAAAGAGCCTAAGTCTTAGGGGCCTCTTTACATACTCTGTCTATAAAGAGGTTATTAATTATCTTCGTATAAGGTTTATACTAGCAAGCGGCTACTTTATCTAATAGGGCTCCTATAAACCTAACCTTTCCTTCTTCCTTAAAAAACTACTTGTTGTAATAGGTGACATAACTTTAAAACTGAGCTATCCAGGACTCCAGCTATACAAAGTCTCCCTTAAAGTGTAATAACAGGAAGAGCTTTACCCATTTCTTCTATAAGCCTTTAAGGTTATTATTCTCCAGCTTAATAGCGTTAAGTCAGGCTTAGAGTTTTTTAATAAGACCAATACGGCTCTTAGTGTCTCCAGGGAAGGCTTTATTAAATTCCTTAACCAGTCCCTATTAGTTAAGGTTTAAGTCTTTAAGGTATGCAGCTAACTTATTAATAATAAAGAGTTAAGGCTAAGCTTACACCTCCTTAATCTCCTTACCTTTTCCAGAGGTTAACATGTTAGTAAGAGGGAGGTAGTATCTGGGAGTTTAACAAATAACGTTTAAAACTTTAACGCTAGTATTATATTATAACCTGTACCTAACATAGGCCTTAAAAGGACTGGCGCAGGTTAAGACAGAATATATGGCAGGATATTAACAGGTAAGGGGCGTTCCGAAAACGGCTTATTAAGCTAACACTCCTAAACAGGGGGTTTAATATTACTGTAAGTCGTTATCACTATAATACACAGAGGTGAGTCTGAACAGTAGGACATAAATAAACAATTAAATACTAACGTGAGGAACTAGAGTCCCTTACAGTAGTTATAGGTATAACCATAGCTATTTATACTAACTAACTGGAAGGTACTTCGTACCTTGCTTATAGCGTTATAAGTGCTCGTTATGCAAGCACTTTACACCACGCAAGCGTTCTACTTATAAGGTTTCTCCTGCTCGCGATGCAAGCACTCAGCATGCCGCAAGCAGCACCTCATTAGTCGTAGGGGCTTCGGGTCTTTACACCCCTAGCCCAGTGCGCCTGGACGGTATGCACCGTCTTCCCGCACTGTTCCTTCTACGGGGGATTCGTCGGGCCGCCCCGGCCCAAGTGACGGCCTGCAGGGTCGTCACACTTTAGGTCTTTACACCCCTGGCCCAGTGCGCAGTACCGTACGTACTGCCTTTCTACACTGTTCCTCCTACAGGGGATTCGTCAGGCCGCCCCGGCCCAAGTGACGGCCTGCAGGGTCGTCACAACACCTTAACTGGGATTTATTCCCAGGCCTCCTTTATTACTTCTGCTATTTGTTAAACGTTTTTAATCCTATGCTTTTTAGCACCGATCCGAACCTTTATATAATGCCAGATATTCTTAATTAGGCTTAGATTTGGAGATTATAGTGGCCATTTTAATACCCTAATCTCTACTGCCTTCTTAACTAACCTAACAAAACCACTATAATGATAAGATGCCTTATCCTCTTAAAACATTACGCTATAGCTGTATATAGCCCTTATCTTGTTATAGAAAGGCAGAAAATGAGGAAGAAAGATCTAATCTGTGTATTCCTGCCTGTTAAGTTGTGTTCCTTATAGTAGTATAATTATAGGCTAATAATGTGGCTTACAGAAATAACCTTAAATATTAACTTTAATTCTTCCACTTTTAAATGTTAGTTATAAACACTCTGGGAGGAATTCTTCCCTAAGGGAGCACGTTACGTAAACGGAACAGCTATCCTTACCTACTTCAAAGTAGGCCTTATCAGATTAGTAAACTAAGACCCAGGGTGTGTATTTATTCCTCTGCTGGAAGATTAGACGTTTTCTCTTATTAACGTCTAAGATCTACAGCTTCTTATAAGCGCAGCGATAGGCTTTATTAGCTGCTTTCAGGATGGCTCGTACTGTTTTGCGATTCAGGGACTTGCTGGATTTCAAAGGCGTTGCAAGCTCTGTAAGCGTAGCTTTTCTCTCGGCTGTTACTTTACGAACAAGTTGTCGTTTGGCTCTGTCGTTAAGCTTATGTGGTTACCCTGCCCGTGGTGCAGATTTGTATGGGTTTTCAGCTCCATTACGGATGTTCCGCTCGATCAGTTAGATAGTTCGTGTTACAGTTATAGGTGGGGTTCCAGTCTGCGCTGAAATTGACTTCTTTGAAAGACCTGCAATATATAGGCCGCAGATAAAGGCCCTCTGAACATCCGAAAGCTCCTTTCGAGCCATAACTGATTATAGAAGCAATGAGCCAAAAAAAGTTGTTGAAAGGATAAAAAAGCGGTCTGGAAATTGAAGAATGGAAGAGGGGTGTTGGGTTAGCGGGGTGTCCAAAAATGGAATAGTTGGGGCGCAAGGGGGTCCGACACTTTTTGGCTCCCATTGTACTGGGAATAGGTCTCGTAGTTTTGGGGGAAAGACCCGTCGAGGAGCCGTCACTGCGTTGGAAAGTACCAGAGCCCGTGCAAGGTGAACGGCGCCCAGTAATAAGCCTGCTTAAACTCAGGCCCGAGCTCGCCTTTTCTCATCTTTGAAACGGTAGCCCTCATAGCGCTGGCTAAGTTGAGGGCACCACGTACGCCCTCGTGCGGGGATGCCTTGGCCTGCATAATCTCCGCGTAGAAAGCCTCGCTGAATGCTCTACCTGCTCGGCTGTCAATCGGCCACAGGCACCCCAGCACCGATGTCGCCCCGCTGTATAGTAGCGCGGCCGTGATGCCCAGGGGTTCATCGCCGGGGGCGATCTCCTGCGTGCCCGAGTCACACGCGATGATGGTGAAGTGGACGCCGCCGCGTGGGAGCGCGGCGTCGAAGAGCTCCGGGACAAGTAGCCTGTCCACGCCTTCGCAGGGTTCTCTGTCACGATTATCTGGGCTCTGGCTGAATAGGTCGGTCCCACTACTAAGCACAAGAGATGACTTCAGGACGTCATCATTGCTGTAGTGTGCGTGGCCATGGTAGTGGATCCAGCTAGCGCTGGCACACTCGTGAAGGAAGTGAGATTTAGTCACTTCAGGGCCTAACGAGACGGTCCCGGGAAGATGCAGAGGCATATCTCTAATGTGGGCGAATATCTCGTCTCGCTCTCTCGCTTTCTCGAGCTCTTCGTACACAGCAAAATATTTTGTACCGCCGGCTTCTTGTTTGTTGCGCGGGATCGATGCTCGGAGGAGACACTGACCAAGAGTTGCAGTGCTGGAGACATACACCACAGGGTTTCGCTGGATCAGGGACTCCCCGGCAACGTCTAGTGCATGCAGCGGCACGCTATGTAGAGGGCCAGAAGGAGACAGGATGAGAAGGTCGCCTTCCAAAGTCGTGTCTGATAGGCCTTCGACGAGAGCGTTCATTTTCTTGAGGAGCCGATTTCCCGTCTTCCTGCGCAGTGGCGGAGTAGCCATGTCGGGAAACTGAAAGGCCTCTTGCGCCCAGTCTCGGATCTGGTGGGCACTGATGGTTATTGTCTTTGAATGCGTAGTGCCATCCAGCTGCCGGACAAAGAGGATGATCGGTTGGTTCGAGACGTTCGCCGACACCGGAACGTACCAGTCGACAAACTTTACACTCTCAGCCGTGAGCCCCGTTTTAAGCAGGGCTTCCTTAAGCTCTTCCATCTCCAGTTCCAGGCTGAACAGCGCATCTTTCAGCTGTGCAGCCTCGGCCAGCAGCGGATGATCCACCATTTTCCTCCTCAGCGAAGCCAGCCGCCGCGCGGCAATAACATGATTAACGTTGGGTTCTCGGAGGAGCTCGAGGATGCTCTGCTCTTCCCTGAGGAGTCCGTAGGCGACTTGGTCAGTGCTGATCCGGTCTAAGAGCCTCCGAGGAACAGCAGATGAAGCACCGAGGGAGTCGGCGAATGCCCTAGCCTTCCCCCTCTGTAGCCACAGCCAAGCGCCAGCCGGGTCATCCAACTGCAGAGCGATGTCACATCCCACATTGTAGAGCTTCAAGCTGGACTTCTTCGACACTAGGAGTCTCTTGCTCATCAAATTCCGAAGTCCACCAACTGGCAGCACGCTTCGCCGCATGTCGTCACAAACCTTTTCGGTTAGTTTCAGTTCGTCCAAAAAGGGGGCGAGCAGTTCGCGGCGCTCGGTATCCGTCACAGTTCTTGTAGCCCAGTCAAGAACCTCCCAGACAAATAGCGCGCAATCCAACACCAGCTCCACACCGTTCGTCTGTCTATATAGCTGGAGGGCCTTGTAAGATAGTGATACTGTGGTCCAGAGAAGCTTCACCGCCGATCGCAATGATTCGGGAGTTGATGATTGGCCTCCCTGGAAGGAGCTCCGAACACAGAGCAGAGCCTGGATGGATGCGCTCATGAATGCCTGGGCCTTTTTGAAAGGAGGCACCCCAGAGACTTTGCCAAGCTGCTCAAGGTAGTCGGCGGAGAGCGCTAGGCTTTCGGAATATCTTCCGCGGCGCATGAGAGAGCGCATTTCGAGATCCACGAGTTGGCTTCGAGACAACGGATCCGCCGAATCAGGTACGTGTTTCTTCACTCGCTCAACCCACTGTTGCTCAGCCGGTTCCGAGCCAACTGGTGGATCATGAGTCACTCCCTGGCCTGCAATCTGAAGACATTTTTGTATCTCGCCGTCTGAGTAGCCGTGTTCTGCATCTTTGTCCGCCCATTCCGTCAAGACGTCAAGAGCGGAAGTGATGTAGTTGATTGCTTCTTCCGATCCTTGGGGGTGCTGCTGGCCTAAGCTGAGCCTGTGCATCCCAACGTGAGTCACCGCATCGGACTGGTCGGCGTAGGAGACTCCTGACATGGCGATTTCCAGGGATTGCTCCGCAGCCTGAAGGGCTCTTTTGCCCTGCCCGAAGCTGGAATATACCAGAGCCAGCATCATCGCCATGTAGGAATGATATTTTGGGCTGATCTCTTCGGGGACCCTCGCGTAGTATGATTCCAAAGACTGCAGGGCAAACCCGTACTCGGCAGCGTTTAGAGTGGCCTGGCAGACGGAATGGAGCAACGACACTTGTTTGAGAATCTCGCTGCCAACCTCGTTGATTTTCCTGTCGAGAAGCTCCAGCGCCTTCACTACATCTTCGTAGTAGGTATCGACGATCATATCGGGTGAAATGGCGAATGCGAGGCAACGTATGCCATTCTGGTAATGGTGAACCTCAAAGTAACGGTCGGCAATCTTCGTCTTGGCGATGAACTTTTCACCAGCGGAGATGGTTTGATCAGCGGATATTCGAGCCAAGTCAATGTCGATGTTCCCGTACGTGTGACCAACGCCGCTGAATAGCTCGCAGGCTCGTCTGAAGTTCTCCTCCGCTTCCGTCAAGATGGCGTCGCAGTCGGACTTCAGTTGAAATTCGGCAATATCAAACAGTGTAGACGCCCTCTCGACCGTCCATGCTGAGTCGTTGAGGCACTGCAAAAAGTCCTGCAGTGTTTGTAGTGCTTTGTTTACGTCGTCCATGATGTTTATCGTGAAATAGATGAGGATTCTGGCCTCTCGAAGTCGGCTTTCGGACCAGACCTGTAGCAGAAGCGGAGTAACGTTCGACGCCGCGGCAGCCTTGGTAGACTTCTCGTCGAGCAACCCCTGCTCAGCCGCAACTACCATGATCTTCCAATAGTAGAACACCATGGGCACCTACGGCAGCTCGTCAGGCCGGAGCACCCGGGTAATGAGGGAACGTACTGACTCTGTACTCTGTCAACGGGGGATCCGGGACCCTGGCTCTACCAATAACCGTGTCTTGCAACCGCCGCGAGAGCCTGGCGGTTTCGTCCTCTCTAGGATAGACATGTGTCGTGTCGCCTGCCTTTGTCGGTGGCCGTCCCGCAACTTCGATTTCCCAGGCGTCACCGATGCGCCGCGCAATCCTCAAAGCGGTCTTGAGCTTCGAGTATCTCCCAATTCCAATAAAGGCTTGCAGGAGCTCAAGAACAATAGCCTCCTCGCCCGGCATCGTCGAGACATCTTCACATGCTTGCGCAGCCAAAATGAACTGCCCTTGAACTAAGTAGAGCTGCGCAATCTCGATTGCAATGCTTGTCACAGAGCTGATGTGCCGCGGCAGGCTCCTGATGAACTGGTCTCCTTCGAGGAAGGTGCCGTGCGATCGGTGGACTCTGATTGTCGCCTGGACAGATTCGATTGAGATTCGCTGAGAGACATCCATCGCTCGAACAAAACGCTCCTGCATCGATGTGGCGGGTCGATTTATTGTACCAGGATCGTCGATCTAACGGGGGATGTCGAGTGAGGCAGCATTGACCAAATGGCTGGGTGTGGGAAGAGGAAACACGGGAAGTCGTGTGGGGGGGATGCTCGGTGGAAGTGGGGCTCTATCTGGTCAGGCCCCCTCTCTATCTGGCCAGCACACTTCTTACCCCAACTAACCAGATGGGGCAGCTGAGTGGCGAGTATTTTTTGGGTGCTCTTTCGTAACAACTCTGGAAAAGGCTGGTCACACAACCTCTCATCCAGCACTCAACCACCTATGGTAACCAAAAGCGCTTCACAAACCCCCTCTGCGGGCTACGCCGCCGACTTTGTCCTCGCCCCAGAGGACGAGACTCTCGGAATCCACAATGACTCGAGAGTAAACCGGTCGCTCGCTGCGAACGAGCATATCGGCCGAAGCGGCTACAGCGCTTACCTCCGCCACGTCCAGTACGGCTTCTACCAGTCCCGACCCGCCTGCCTCGTGGCTGTGGACTTTTCTTTCCGATTTCCCACCAATTCCAGCAGCCGCTTCTCGTCCGCCGAAGTGGAGATCACGTTTGACAAGGCCCTCGACCGCAGCAAACCCTCCCTGCGCTGCACGGACGCTTCTCTCGATCCTGTGGTGGCCAACTTTGCGCCCAAGCGACTTTTGGGTCGAACGCGCGAGCGCGAGAGCCACGAGACATTGGAGATCATGGCGCCCGTGACGTTTGAGGTGCCTTTCGGGTCCGCCGGGATCGCCCCGCGGTGGGCGCGCGAAACGATTATGACGGAAGAGGGCCAAGCAGAGCTGCACGGAAACCTAGCCCAGGACGACGAGCACGACGACGGCGCCAACTCGGTGGCGTGGGATCTCACGGAGAACCCGATCAGCAAGAGCGGCATTCTACGGACATTTCGCGGCGTAGTGCTGCTGTTCCATCGGCCTGCGGAGGCGTTTTGGATGCGAGTCGATGTCAAGCCCGTGGTCAAGTTCAGCTTGGACCTCAAGAGGCTGTTTACAAAGCGGCTGATCGGTCGGGGAGATGAGCCCATCTTGCTCGACGGGGAAACTGCATTGGGGGATCAGACGTGTCACAGCTTCGGTGCGTTTGACGCCGAGGACTTCCCGTGGGATGCAATCTTGAACCTCGCTGGGAATTTGGGGGAAGCCTGAGAGTGGGTGGAGGCTTACAGCATTGTAAGAGACTTTATCGGGTATCTTATATAGAAGAGACGTTATCGATGTATATGTGTGAGAGCATGCTGTTCCGGGTTTTCCGTGTTACTTAATTCCCTGCTTTATCCGCTACTTGCGTTGCAAACCTGCAGTCTAAAAAGCAGGAAATGGAGGGTTACAGATCTCTTGTTAGGGGACGTGTTGTGGGATAGTACATAGTTTCTTAGTACTAAAATTGGGAGGGCATTTAGTTACTAGTACATTGTATACTAGCATTTAGAACATACTAGCATTTAGAATATACTAATTAGTACATGGTGTATTGGTTAAAAGTATAACTGTTAAGCGAGTGTGAACGGCTGCAGCCTAAACTGTATGTTGTAGGGCTGGACTTTAATAGCGTAGTTACCCTCTTTTACGCCTTTCCACTTAACCTGCTCGACCTTATTTTCTCTGTCGGACCCAGTCCTCTTGCCTATATTACCGTGCCTTTTTGTGACGACCCTGCAGGCCGTCACCTGGGCCGGAGCGGCCCGACGAATCCCCCGCAGAAGAAACAGTGCAGGAGGACGGTGTGCACGGTCCTGTGCACTGGGCCAGGGGTGCAAAGACCCGAAGCCCCTACGACCAGTCAGAAAGAGCTTGGTGGTCCACAAGGACTGTCAACACCAAGCACCATTCAGTTGACTGCTTGGCAGCAACTGCGTGGTGCACCACCAAGCACAATGGACCAAGCAAGGTACAAGGTACCTCTCAGTTAGTTAGTATAGATAGTCATCATCGTGACCACGATGGACGTGAGGGACTCCTGGTTCCTCACGCTAGTATTCAATTGTTCATTTGTGTCCTACTGTTCAGACTCACCTCTGTGCATTATAGTGACAGCGACCTACAGTGACATTGAACCCCCCGTCTAGGAG